>Ga0209211_10004166_pt1 | contig 22837 bp, 17 predicted proteins | sample RifGroA2_FD_183992 | JGI IMG/M metagenome (GOLD analysis project Ga0209211, IMG submission 183992) | Groundwater microbial communities from Rifle, Colorado, USA - Groundwater A2 (SPAdes) (version 2) | ecosystem: Environmental > Aquatic > Deep subsurface > Groundwater | place: Rifle, Colorado...
ATTCCCAGTTAGGACCTCTGAATAATGTCCCAACAATGGTCAATACAATAAAACTTACGGCAAAGGAGGTGAATATCATCATGGCAGCTAACCTCCATGACCTTGTACGAACTCCTATGATAATTGAAATAATTGCTGTAACTCCAATAAGAATTGTTGCAGGATTTATAAAGTCCACAAGGATTGTAGGAGCAGTCGGGTATAAAATTCTAACCCCATATTTCATATTAAGAAAAATCAGTGCAGGGACAGCTACTAATGTTAGAATTGCTGTTATTGATGCAATTAAACGGCCCTTCTTAGAAGAAAACCATATCCCCACATCTTCTGTTCCATAATCTATATAAGGTATTGCCATCAGTAGAGCAAAAATTACAAGAAAAGGTGTGAGCACACCTCCTATAAAAGCTGAATAAGATACAAGCTCCTGAAGCCCTAAGAAATACCAAGGAGCCTTTGCCGGGTTTGGAGGCTCTGAAGGGTTTGCGAGTTCTTCAAGAGGCGCATTAAAAAATAAGGAAATAACTATCAGCCCTGCTATTACTACTAATGCTATAAGGAGTTCTCTGAAAATTAGATGTGGCCAGGACATTACCTCATTCTCTGGCTCCTGTTCTACAGGAATAGTAGCACCTTTTACAAGTTCCATTAAACCATAAGTCTTACTTGTTCCTTTTGGGAAAAGCCCTTCTCCCTGCAGCTCTTCAAACTCTTCTTCTTGTTTTAATTTTTCTGCAGGCCTTGATAACCCTCCATCCTTTCTTATCCGCCAGAAATGTATTCCTATTAAGACAGCAGCAACTGATGGCAGAACAACGCAGTGGAGAACGTAAAACCGCAAAAGAGCATTCTGCCCAACAATATTCCCACCTAACAGAAAATAGCGTAGTTTCTGCCCAATAATTGGTGCATAGCTGGCAATGCTTGTACCCACTGTAATTGCCCAGAAAGCAAGCTGGTCCCAGGGAAGAAGATAGCCTGTAAAACTTAAACCAAATGTCATTATTAAAAGTATAACTCCTAAAACCCAGTTAAATTCTCTTGGAGGTTTATAGGAACCAGTGTAGAAAACTCTGAACATATGCAAAAATACCGCAGCTACCATTCCATGAGCTGACCACCGGTGCAGGTTTCTCAAAAATATGCCAAAGGAGACAACAAATTGAAGCTCCTTCATATCATTGTAAGCCCTGTCAACTGAAGGAACATAATAGAACATTAAATATATGCCTGTTACTACAAGGACAAGAAATAGTACAAAAGAAATAAGGCCCAAGCCTAAAGTGTATGATGGTCTCAAAACATTTTTATGAACCTTCACGGGCTGAATATGAAGAAAAAGATTGGTGTACATGGCGAGTGACTGATTGAGTTCAGTGTCAGGATAGCCATGTCTGAAGATAGATTTCCAGATTCTGTTTCGCGTGATTTTTTCAGACCATTGATTTAATACATTTCCCATATTAGCTCCTGAGGTTCTTGTAACATCTTCTGTTGGTAGCCGCAGGCTTTAGCCTGCGTAAAATAGCGCAACCTAAAGGTTGCGGCTACACCTTAGAATCCTTTTCATACCTTCAAATAATACCCACTATCAACAACCTTAATCGTATCTATGAACAGCTTCCCATCCTCCCCTATGGTTATCTCATACCAATCAAGTGGTTTTGGAGCAGGTCCTCCTACAATCCTCCCTTTGCTATCAAATATAGATCCATGGCAAGGGCATTCAAAATTCTTATTTATCTCTGACCATTTCACAATACAGCGAAGATGGGTGCATACAGCAGAAATGGCTTGAAAAATTCCATTCTCTTTTTTGATTACAAAGATTTTTCTCTCAGGAAAAAAATTCACTGAGCCTTCAGCATAATCCTCAGGCTTTCCAATTCTGAAAGAAGTAGGAGGTTCAAAAAGAACATTGGGAAGGAAAAAGCGAATGCTTGCAGCGGCTGAGCCTGCCATAATAAGGCCAAGGGATGACCACCCTGCTGCTAAAAAACACCTCCGCGAAATTCCCTCTATCTTTTCATCTTTGGTCATTATCTTTTTTTTCTATCCTTTGTGTTTAAGATAGGGTGCATTCCCCGAATGCACCGATTTCTCTTTAACATTATTTCTGTAGGGAACGACGTCTCTGTCGTTCCAAAATATTCAAATTTACAGAACTCGTAGGGACAGACCTTTAGGTCTGTCCAATCTCCTGTTCACCTTCGGACAGGTCTAAAGACCTGTCCCTACAATTTGTCCGACACAGAGGTCGGACACTACATTTGACATTAACTCACCCCTTCCTCATACTCAAAAAGCTCCATGGTTATAGCACCAGTAGGACAACGATCAGCACATAGGCCACATCGGATGCATTTTTCCTCATCTTTTATCATTGCCCTGTTTAAGCTACTTTTGTTTTTTAATTTTTCAAAGGGAATATCATACCTTGCTTCAATCAACTTTTTAAGAACCTCCTCTTCTTCCAATTCCTCAATTCTTACAACCCTGTAACAATACTCAGGACATACATCCACGCAACCACCGCAAAGAATACATTTATCTCCATCAAAAATAGTATTTATATTGCATTTAAGGCATCGCTTCCCTTCCTCTATTGCCTGTTCATCAGAGAAACCTAATTCTACTTCAGCAATCCCAACCCTTCTATCAAGGGGTAAAGTAGGCATTTTCTGCCTTTTGATTCCCTCATATCCTTCATGCATCTTATGATCTTTAATCAATTTCATCCTTCCTCGAATCTTTCTCTTCCTCTCTCCTCTTAAATAAAAGTCAATTGATCTGGCAGCCTTCTGACCGTCAGCAATCGCCGCAATAACATTTCTTGGCCCAAAAGCCACATCTCCACCTGCATAGATTCCAGGCGCTGTTGTCGCAAGAGTATCAGGATTAGTCTCTATAAAGCCCTGGCGAGCGATTGAAATCCCATCCTCTTTCTTAATAAATGATACATCTGCTGCCTGACCAATGGCTAATATAATGGAATCTGCCTCCATAACCTCTTCTGTCCCTTCAATAAAGGTCGGGTTAAACCTATGCTCGCTATCAAAAATTGAGGAGCATTTAATGGTCTCAAGGCCTATGACCTTTCCATCCCTTCCTAAAATCCTTTTTGGCCCAAGTCTATTATGAAACACAATTCCTTCTGCAAAGGCTTCTTCCACCTCCCAAGAATGGGCAGGCATTTCCTCCCTTGATTCAAGGCACACTAAGTGGACATCCTTTGCCCCTCTTCTAAGGGCTAATCTTGCAACATCCATTGCAATGTGCATCTCTTTACCTCTCTCCTCTTCGATCTCAACCATTTGTTGCAATGCCTTCCTTGCTTTTTCCAGAGCATCTTTCATCTCTTCAGGGCTTAAAGATTCAAGCTCCATCCCTTTTCTAATAGCTGAACGAGCCACATCCATTGCCACATTCCCACCACCAATTACAATCACTTTTTTCCCAAGATCAACTTTATAGCCGAGGTTGACGTTTAATAGGAAATCAACTCCTTTTAATACTCCATCAAGATCAGCTCCTTCTATATTCAATTCTCTGCTCTTGGTACAACCTGTAGCTATAAAAACTGCCTTATATCCTTGCCTCTTTAAATCTTCTAAACTCGATCCTTCTCCCAAAGGAGTATTTGTCTTAAGCTCAACCCCGAGGTTTAATATGGAATCTACCTCTAATTTGATTATATCTCTTGGCAGGCGATAACCTGGCAGGCCGAGATTCAGCATCCCACCAGCAACAGGTGATGCCTCAAAAACTGTAACCTGATAACCAAGCCTTGCTAAATCATTGGCTGCTGATAAACCTGCTGGTCCTGCGCCAATAACAGCTACCTTTTCCTCTCTTTTCTTTTCAAGAGGCAAGCCTAACCCATGACCTGAACTCAAATTATGGTGGTCAGTGGCTGTTCTTTTAAGGGCACATATTGCTATTGGTTCATCAATAGCACCTCTCCTGCAGGCTGTTTCACATGGATGATCACATATCCTTCCACAGACATAAACAAAGGGATTGGGCATTCTTGCAAAATCATAAGCCTTTTCGTATTCTTTATCTGCAATAGCTGTGACATAGCTTCCAGCAGCAGTCCTGACTGGACAGGCATACTGGCAGTTAATTACTCTCTGGTAATATTCTAAATCCGGAATCTCTACTTTGTACTTCTTCTCATTCATACACTCAAGTCCTCACCCTCTTACAAGTCAAGCCCGGAAGGGCTTTCCCACAACTGTGAGAGAGCCTTTCCAGGCTCGATTCGGAAGGGCTTTCCTACAATTTACTTCTTAGCACCTCCTGCTTTGCTCGTGCCAAGGCCCTTGTGATCCATCTTTGCAAAAAATTCTTTGAAGTTAAATTTCTTATAAAAAGGGCTCTCTTCATTATGGCACTTAACACATACCTTTTCATCTGGAATTACAAGACCCTTTTTAATTGACTCATCTCTTTTCTGCATCACAAACCGGGGATAATAACCCTCACCGGGACCATGACATTCCTCGCATTGAACTCCATCCTCGATTTTAAATTTTTGATCAAACCTGCTTTTATCAACTCCGTAACCAGTCACGTGACACTTATAGCACTTTTCGCTCTTTTGAGGATCGTCAATGCCGAGTTCTTTTGCCTTTGCTTTAGCCTTCTCACTCGCGAGAGTTTGATATGCTTTTGCATGAGCACTCTTTTCCCAGACCTGGTATTCAGTCCCTCCCAGTTTCACATTTGCATGGCAAATCTTACATTTGAAAACCCCCATATATTTGGATTCAGATTCTCCTCCAAACCCAATATTTATTAAGGACAAACTCAAAATCAAAAAAACAAGCCCACATAAAAAAGTAATTTTCTTTCCCATATTTTCCTCCTTTCAAATTATTTACCTAATCCTTTCAAATACTCCATCAAATCCACTATCTCCTTTCCCTCAAACTTTGGCCATGAAATGCCCATTTTTTTCATCTCCCCTAACATTGAAGGACCATGATTCCACATAGCCTGAGCCATAGAAATAGGTGAGACCTGCTTACTCCATTTCTTGAGGTCAGGACCTTTTAAACCACCTTTGTCATTCACTGTATGACACTTTATACAATATTTTTCTTTAAAGACCTTGCTTCCTATTATCCTGTCTCCTGGCTCATCAAAATATTGAAGAGAAAAAAGATAGGCAATTAAATCTGCCATCTCTTGGGGATTAAGCTCTGGCCTTTTCAATCCTTTTTCTTTCATCTCTTTCCACATTTGGGGAGAATGATTCCACATAAGGCCTGCGACCTGTGTAATAGTCCTTGGAAAAGATTCCTTTCTTCTTAAATCCTTTCCAAGACTCGGGCCGATCTTTTTACTCTTTTCTTCAGTTGAATGACAAAGGCTACATCCCTTTTTAGAAAATTGTGCTTTTCCCTCATTTGGATCTCCTGGCGAGAGAAAGATCTTATCTTTAGATTTGCTGACGCTTTTTATATAAACAATAATATCAACCATTTCATTCCCCTCAAATCTTGGCCAGGCTATCCCTCTGCTTCTCATCTCTTCTTCCATCTGAGGTGCGTGGTTCCACATCATCTGTGCCCATAAAATCGGATTAGCATATGCCTCCCATTTTGTTAATTCTGGTCCAACCTTCCCTCCCTTACCTTGAATTGCATGGCAGTTTGAGCATTTTTTTGTTGTCAATAATTCTTTACCTTTTTCTTGATCACCAGGCTCATCCATATATCTAATAAAATAGAGAAATGCAAATATGTCAGCCATCTCTTCTTGGCGTAAGCCTTTAAAATCTATCCCCTTTGCAGACATCTTCTCCCACATAGTCGGCGCATGATTCCACATAGCTGCTGCTATTTGTGCTTCTGTCAAATGCCTGGAAGGGGTGCTGCCAAGATTGGGGCCAATCCTACTTCCTTCGCCCCATACAGCATGACATTTGATACACCCTTTGGTAAAAAAGCTTTGCCACCCTTTTTTAGCATCACCGGGTAAGAGGTATTTTCCAGTTGCACAAACACCAGCCCTCTCAAACTTTGCTACCAAAACAACCATTAGAAAAATCAAAGAAGTATTTAGAATGATAAGTTTCCTTAGACTCCTCATAAACTCCACCTCAAAAGTAATTTTATTGTTCTGTTAATCCTTTTTTCCTTCTCTCACTATAACCCAGAAAACTGACGAGACTAAAAAAGTTAAAATCAAAAATACAGGAATAACTATTGTTCCTATCACTATAGAATGAATAAAAGCATCCTTATTTTCCAATGCATTATAAATTCCATTAACAACAAAGGCTATTATACAGCCAACAAAAAAGTAGAAAATAAAAAGCATCAGGAATTGAAAGAAGATTATAGATTTCCCTTTTATTACTTCTCTCTGCTGATTCAAGATATTATTACCTCCTTTAATGCACCTTTTTATCGAGCCTAAAAAGGCTCTCACACAATTTGTTGTGGGAAACCCCTTCTGGGGTTGATTGTTTTTCGCTGCTATCCTACCTTTTCAATGACCTTAGATATTCCATAAGGTCAGCAACCTCGCCTTTTTTGAATTTAGGCCACTGGACTTTAAGCTTTGTCATTTTATCTTTCATCATTGGCGCATGATTCCACATATCTGCAGCTACCTCTATAGAAGTTGTATTAGTTAATTTCCTCAAATTAGGTCCTACCATCTCTTTACCTTTAAAATTATGGCATTTAATACACCCCTTCTCTTTGAAGTTTATCTCGCCTTTTTTGATATCTCCTTTTTCATCAAAGTATCCAAGGAAATATAGATATGCTATGATATCTGCCATTTCTTTGCCTGAAAAACTTGGAACTACTATTTTCATCTCTATCATCTTCTTATACATATTAGGCCAGTGATTCCACATAAGCCCTGCAACCTCATTCAGACTCCTTCGCAGCTCTTCAGCCTTTTTGCCTAAGTCTGGCCCTACTTTTCCGCCAATGCCGTTGATTGAATGACACTTTATACAACCTTTTTGATTGAACTGTCTCTTTCCCTCCCTTGGATTTCCAGGCAACATAAACCCATATTCTCTCTTTTCCCCTCTGGCTTCCCTTCTCACATAAGCAGATAGATCAATCATCTCTTTATCTTTAAACTGAGGCCTCTTAATTCCTAACTTCTTCATGGTTGCCTCCATTTCAGAGCCATGATTCCACATGGCTTGTGCCATGAAGATTGGTGAATAGTCTCGTTTAAACTTGCTTAGACTTGGCCCTGCATTACCACCTCTTCCTTCCACAACATGGCATTTCGCACACCCCTTTTCAGAAAATAAAGCCTCACCCTTCTTAGCATTACCAGGCTCATCAAAATAGTTTATATAATAAAGGTAAGCTATTAGGCTTGACATTTCCCCACTTGAAAATTTTGGCCAATCGATCTTCTCCTCCTCCATTCTTTCACTCATAAAAGGGAAATGATTCCACATGATTCCAGCCATATCAAGCAATGTATTTTTAAAAGTGATTTTACCAAGGTCAGGACCTATGTTCCCACCCTCACCTCTAATAGCATGGCACTTTACGCACCCCTTTATGACAAAAATTTTTGAACCCTCTAAAGGATTTTCAGGGAAATAATTACTGTTCTTTTGAGGATAGATATTTAGTGGTAGAAAAGAAAAAAGAATTAATATTAAGAGTGACATTCCTGCAACCCTTTGCCATCTCTTAAGACCTGATTCAAAAAATCTCATTTAAATTATCTCCTTTTTTATGCATCTCAAGAGGCTATCTCGCGAGCGAATCAACCCCAGAAGGGGTTTCCCACAAATGTGGGAGAGCCTTTCTAGGCTCGATTTAACTGACATTAAGACACACCCACTCAAGCCTCAGCTCCTGGCAGATAAGTTTTGATTCTTTCTTCAACCTCAGCTACACCTTTCTCCCTTCCTTCTTTTATCTCCCAGACAGATACTATAGGGAAAAGCTTAGTAAAAATAATATATAGGAGAATAAACAATGCAAAAGATCCGGCAGTTATTGCCGCCTCAACCCATGTTGGATGGTAGATCCCTCGCTCATAGGGAAGCCTTGGGTTGACAAGGGTCGGTACAACTATTGTAAATCGCTCAAGCCACATTCCAATGGTTACTGAGATTGACGCTATTACAGTTCCTGCAATTGTCCTGGTCCTACTGTTTGCGAGGATAATAAATGGAATTACAAAGCAGGTTATGACCATTGTCCAGAAATAGGGAGCGTATTCACCGCTGAATTTAGAATTCAAGACAGCCAAATGGACTGGCTCACTACCATAAAAAACAGTTATATATTCGCAGAAAGTAAAATAGAACCAGAGACAACACATTACAAGTAAAAGCACTCCCAGATTATTGAAATGAACATTCTTCAAGTAATTATCAAGTTTATAAACTTTTCTAATAATTGCCATGGCGATGATAAGAGCAGCAATGCCTGAAAATATTGCCCCTGCCACAAAATAGGGACCAAAAATTGCACTGTGCCACATTGGTTGGATTGTCATTGCAAAGACAAAAGATACAACCGTATGAACTGAAACTGCAATAGGTATTACTAGTACCGCCATTATGGCTATGGCTTTTTCTAAAATTTGCAACTGCTTCTCTGTCCCTTTCCAGCCTAAAGCTAACACACTATAAAGCCATTTCCTTTTGCCAGCAGTATCTCTCAAAATAGCTATATCTGGAATTAAAGGGAGATAGAGATATATTATGCTTGCTGTGAGATAGGTTGAAATGCTAATAAAATCCCAGAGAAGGGGCGACTGAAACCTTCCATACAGTAGCATATTTAAAAGCCTGTCAGGCCTACCTAAATCTATTAGAATATTTCCAACCCCGAAGAAAAGGACAATGACAGTTATTACTTCTGCAGACCTTGTAATTGCTCTTCGCCACTCAGCCTGAGCAATTCTCAAGATAGCTGATATTAAAGTCCCAGCATGGCTAATACCTATAAAGAATACAAAATTAGTGATATAAACTCCCCAAAAGGTTGGCCTATTCAAGCCTGTTACTCCTAATCCTTTTTGAAATTGAAGAATATAGGCGTATATTGCGAGTAGGACAATGCTCGCTAAGATAATCACACTCAAATAAAAACCCTTTCCTGTTTTGAGAATCGGGTCTAAGAGTATCTGATCCTCATCTATTACTTTGTTATGGCTCAATTTCATCCTATTCCCCTTCCGCGAGATAAATAACCTTTGGTTCTGTTCCCAATTCTTCCATGATTCTAAAAGCTCTATTGCTTCTTGCTAAAATTGAAACCCTGCTGTTAGGATCGCTTAAGTCACCAAAAAACATTGCCTGGCTCGGGCATGTTTGAACGCAGGCTGGTACATATTCATCAGGTGAAAAATCTTTTCCCTCTGCTTTTGCTTTTTCCCTTAACTTGACGAGCCTGTGATAGCAGAAGCTACATTTCTCAACCACTCCCTTTGGCCTTACTGATACATCTGGGTTAAGAAGGTTTTTCATCATTTCTGGCCATTCCGGCTTTTCCCAGTTAAAATAGCGAACTGTGTACGGACATGCTGTTGTACAATAGCGGCAGCCTATACATCTTGGGAATATCTGTCCAACAATCCCTTCTTCCTCACTTTTATAGGTAGCCCTTACAGGACAAACCTTAATGCACGGTGGATTATCACAATGGAAACAGGGTCGGGGTATCAGTTTTATTTTAGTGTGAGGATACTCACCCTCTATATGAGATATCAGTTCCATCCAGTGGATTGACCTGCCCATGAATGTCTGGTTTGGTCCTGCCAAAGGGATGTTGTTTTCTGCCTGGCATGCAACCACACAGGCTTGACAAGCTGTGCATTTATCTAAATCAATCACCATTCCCCACTTTGGCATAAATCCCTCTCTAATGAACTACCCTGCAGCAGAGCTGCGAGGTATCTCCCCTCCCTTGAGGGGAGGGGACTAAGGGGAGGGTGAAAAAATAGTATCACCCCCACCTTAATCCTCCCCCATCCCTGTCTGCCGACAGGCAGGAAGGGGGAGGAAATTTTGGAATCCCGATGCCTGCCTACCGTCAGGCAGGCAGAGCATCGAGGAATTCTTTGATTAAACCTTATAGATCTTTACGCGTGTATAGTCATGGAGTAGATTGCCGGTTAATGGGTCTAAAATCTCTTCCATAATAGAAACTGGATTCTTACCTATACCTTTGATCCACCGACCATTCGATGAGTGTCCTAACCCAAAAGGAATATTAACTACCTTAGGCATTGCCCCTTGATATAAATGAGCATAAACTATTATCTTTCCCTTCCTTGACTCTACCCAAACCAAATCTCCTTCAGATATCCCCATTTTCTTTGCAATTTCAGGATTTATCTCCACCCACGTATTCCATTTAATGGGAACATGGGCTGCAAGAATTCCTTGTAGCCATGGCTGATTTGTCTCGTCTAATCCGGAAAGGGAAATAAGCTTATAAATGTTGAGATAAAAGGGATAATCCTTTTCACTAACCCCTGTCCCAACCTTTTTCTTTAAGGTTTGAAAATAGAATTCAAATTTTCCTGATGGTGTATTAAAAATCCTGTTCCACTCACCAAAATAGTAGATCGGATCCCACCATCCACCCTTCTCTAACATTTTATTCCAGAACTCTTCAAAAGATGAGTAGGCAGGGACACTCCAACCTCCTTTTTCAAGGAGATGAACCCATGCTTCTTCAAATTTTGGGCCAAATAGATTACCACGCTGATCTTCATAAACACCCTGAACGCTATAGGAAAGAAAAGCCTTAAAATCATCCCATGGCAAAGCATCTGATACTGCTCCTCCTGCCCCCTTGGCAACCTTCAATAAAAAGTCACCTGTATGCATGGTATCATTAACCTTGCTAAGCACAGGTTGCCTTATTCCTAAAACAGGGTATCCTCTTAAGGTATTAGCCTGGGCATCCTCCCATTTTTCTAAGTAAGTGTGATCAGGCAGAATAAGATCAGCCATTTTTGAAGTCTCATCTAAAAAGCAAGAAAAACTTAAAATGAAAGGAATTTTTTCAAAAGCCTTTCTTAAATTTTCCTGATCCGGATAGGTAAAAAGAGGGTTTGAATTATGGATGAAAAGTGCATTTATTTTATAGGGTTTGCCTGTTAAGCTCGCTTCTATAAGATCCTTAATTCTTCCTTTGACCCTAACAGTTGATAAACCCTTTTTTGAAACTTCGTCAAGCTTACAAGGAGGCAATCCCTTAAGAGGTACATCTTGAGGTGTTAAAATCCCACCTTCAGTATCAATGCTTCCGCATAGGGCATTAAGGCTATGAATTGCCACCTTGTCATATATTCCGCTCTGGCCACTGATGGCAATAGCAGGTTTATTTGTGGCAAACTCTCTGGCAAGCCTTATTATATTATCTATTGAGACTCCTGTAATCTTTGAGACTGTTCCGGGGCTATATTCATTAAGCACCATCCTTTTAAAACCATGCTGCAAAACACCGTTATCACCTTCGAAATCTTCAAAACCAAAACTATTTTCACTTATGAAATCCTTATCATAAAGATCCTCCTTGATAATTATATAAGCAAGTCCTAAGGCGAGAGCCCCAAGAGTACCAGGGTTTATCGGGATCCACTCATCAGCCTTTGCACCTGTTACAGAAAGCCTTGAGTCGATCTGAATGAGCTTAGCCCTTGAACCTGTCCTCCCTCTTCTAAAATAGCCATAGGCTTGGAGGGCTTGGACAGGAGAAGAAAAAGATTCAAGAAGATTAGAGCCAAAGGAGAGAATTAAATTAGCTTTTACCAAATCAAAGGCAGGATTTTTTCTTATCCCCTGGGTCAGAAAAAGGTTATCTGAAGGCTCCTGGTCATTTCCATCCATTGAACCAGAAATATCAAAATAATTTGGAGATCCAAATGATTCTAAAAATCTTTCACTCAAGCTTTTCATCAGGCTACTGCATTTGCCTGACATAAAAGCGAGTTGATGAGCTTTTCCATTTGTTCTAATCTTTTTTAGTTTTTCAACCACTAATTTAGCAGCCTCATCCCAGCTTATTTTTTCCCATTGATTTCCTCCCCTCTCTCCCTTTCTTTTTAGAGGACCCTTTAATCTATCCGGGTCATAAAGGAGCTGCAATCCTGCCTGTCCCTTTGGGCATAGGGATCCCTGGTTTATAGGATGGAGAAGATTCCCCTCAATCTTCACGGCCCTTTCATCTATGAGCCTCACCTTAATTCCACAACCTCCATTGCATTGCCCACATGTTGAAACCATCCATTTCTCAACTCCTTTAGGAACTATCTCTTCCTCCTTTGCAGGAATAATATTCACAATTTTTTTGTTCAAATTCTCTATCCTGTTACAGGAAGAAAATGCTAAACCTACTGATGTTCCACTTAAAGCTTTTAAAAATGTTCTTCTTTTTATTATATTAGATTTTATTTTCATCATGTTATGGCTCAATTATTCAAATTTTTCTATTTGTGACAATCTATACAGTCAGTGCTTACATTACCTACTTTTGATTTTTTGTGGCAGTCTATGCAATCATTCATCATCAGAGTTTTTAAAGGTTTCAATGGAGGCTTTGTAGTATCATCAATTGGACCATGACAATCCTTACATTCTAAGTTCGCAAGGACTACATGCCTTCTATGAGAAAAGTAGACATGTTGGGGAAGTCTGTATACTCTTTCCCACTCTAATCTCATTCCCTTCTTTGCAAAACTCCTTATCTTCTCCTCTTCAGCGCTTTTTGTTAAGGCACTTTCATGGCAATCTAGGCAGGTCTCAAGTTTTGGAATTCCTGCAAAACTTTGCTCTCTTATATAAATATGACAGGTTTCGCATTCGACTCCTTGATCCTTATGCTTCTTATGACTAAACTCAATTGACTGATTGCCAGAAGGGTTTGCAATATGGGATAATGAAAAAATTCCCAATATAAATATTACAATAAGTAATGTGATTAGAAAAAATACCTTTCCCATATTCTTTTTGGTTCTTCTCCACAAGAGTTGCTACTAATTCATAAACTAATTTTCCTAATAAATGAACTACCCCGCAGCAGAGCTGCGAGGTATCAAAGTCTTAGAACTAATTGCAATTACCTGTCATTCCGGGCTTGACCCGGAATCCAGTCTCTTGTCTCTGGATTCCCGCTTTCGCGGGAATGACAACAAATACTGATTATACCCCGAAGCAAAGCTTCGAGGAATTTTTTGATTAAAGATATGCAAAATTGATACCAAAACAGAATAAGCAGAGGAAAAACTTAATTTTCCACAAATTTTCAATGGGTTATTATCATTGTAAATTGGCAGATCTAAATAAATAAAAGCATAGATTGATGACATAATGTCATTTATTACTTTTATGAATCAATAATTCATTTACATTTCAAAGCATTAATACCTTTAGTATTTTTGCTATTTAAACTGACAAATTGTCCTAATTAAAAATCTTTTATGTTGTATTTCTTAATCTTTCTATAAAGATTTCTCTCACTGATATTAAGGATCTCTGCTACTTTCCTCCTTTTTCCACCAAATGCCTTCACTATAGCTTCTATATATTCTCTCTCTACCTCTTCCAGAGGGGAAAAATTCTTGAAGCTATCAGATGGTAAAAAACTCTCTTCTCCTCTCAAATTTGGTGGCAGATCTTTTGGATATATGAATTTATCTTCAGAAAGAATCATAGCTCTTTCAAGCACATTTTTCAACTCCCTGACATTTCCAGGCCAACTATATTCCATTAATAAATTCCTAACCTCTTTTGAAAGTTCCTTTCCTTTTTTGCCAGGAATAGTGGGATGAGCTAAAAAATATTCAGCCAATATTGCAATATCTTCTTTCCTTTCTCTAAGGGGTGGGATAAAAATTGACAAACTGTTTAATCGATAAAAAAGATCTTCTCTGAAATATCCTAGTTGAGTAATATTGAATAGATTCTTTTTAGTAGAGGAGATGACTTTTACATCAATCGTTATTTCTTCTTTTCCTCCAACCCTCTTAAATCTCCCTTTAGTTAGTAGATCTAATAGTTTTTCTTGGGTTGCAAGGCTTAGCTCGCTTATCTCATCAAAAAAAATTGTCCCTGTATGAGCTGTTTCAAGAAGAGACCCTTTCAATTCCTTCCCCTTTAACGAACTCTTCCTCTCAGAACCAAAGATCTTCTCTTCTAATCTCCTCTCATCAGAAGAGGTGCAGTCAACAACTACAAAAACATTATCCTTACGGAGACTGTTTTTGTAAATCAAACGCGCTGCTAACTCTTTCCCAACACCTCCTTCTCCCTGTATAAGGACAGGTAAATCCGAATCTGCTATCTTTCTGATGAGTTCTAATACCATTTTTATCCCAAAGCCCTGACCCATGAACTCTGGATATTTATCCATCCTCTCAAGATCTTGCTTTAAAATTATATTCTGTTGAGCAAGGTACTTCTTCTCGTAGGCCTTTTCGATTATTGCTTCCAGTTCTTCAAGTGAACAAGGTTTTGTCAGATAATCATAAGCTCCAAGCTTCATGGACTTTATTGCATTATCAATAGTGCCATGACCAGTAAGCATAATCACCTCAGTCAAAGGCTTTGAATCTTTAATCGCTTTCAATGCCTCTATACCACCCATTCCTGGCATTTTTATATCAAGTAGAACAACATCAAAATTCTCCCTATTAATTCTCTCACATGCCTCTTCCCCACTTGAAAGAGAAAGGACTTCATAACCCATTAAGGATAATTCATTACTTAAAACCTTTCTAAAGATCTCTTCATCATCTACTAACATGAGATTTATTTTTTTCATCAGCTCTTATTTTTTAGATCAATTGGCAAAGAGATTATAAACCTCGTCCCATTCCCCTTAACGCTTTCAACAAAAATCTCACCTCTATGTTGTTTAATTATACCATTGCATATAGAAAGTCCAAGGCCTGTTCCTTTACCTTCAGGTTTATTTGTGTAAAAGGGTTCAAAAATCTTATTTATGTCTTCTTTATCTATACCACAGCCTGTATCCTCAAACAAAATTTTTATAAACGTTTCATCTCTTTTAGTGATTATCTTTATAGTTCCTCCCCCTTCAATGGCTTGGATAGCATTCAACCCCATATTTAAGAAAACCTCAGATATCTGCTGTTCATCAGCATGGATTAAAAGAATCCCATCACTTAACTCTTTGATCACCTCTATATTTTTTTTTGATATTTCATAATTCAAAAGGGCAATGGTTTCAAGGATTAATTTATTTATATCTATGAGGCTAATTTTCAGCTTTCTCTTTTGAGATAGGCTCAAAAGTTTTTCAACGGTTGATTTACATCTAATTGTTTCCTTATGGACCAATTCAAGATATTCAGGAAAATCTCTTAAATTTCCTTTAAAAATATCTGGATCATCTCTAACCCTTCTTTGCAACCCCTCTATACAGGTAGTTATTGATGCAAGAGGGTTGTTAATTTCATGGGCAAAGCCTGAAGCTAAAACTCCCAAAGAGACCAACCTCTCTGAATGAGAAAGCCTTTCTTCAAATTCTCTTCTCTCTGTTATATCGCGCCATACCTCTATGGAGAATATAACCTCATCCTTTTCATTCTTTATTGGCGATGAATAGATCTCAAAACATCTTTCCTTACCATTTCTTTCAATAAATATATTTTGTACTTTTAAGAACTCCCCTGTCTTAAAAGCCTTTTCTAATTGGCAACCTGGGTAAAAACTATCTTTGGCAAAGGTTACAAGTTTTAAAACATCATCATAAACTTTTCCTAAGACTTTTCCTCGTTGGAGGTTAAGATTCGAGATAAAGCTATTATTGGCTAATACAACTCTGTAATCCTTGTCCGCTACTACCATCCCATCATCAATGCTATTTATCATATTCTCTAAGAATGCCTTGTCTTGATTAATTTTTTCCATAGATTCTTTAAGGCTTTGAGCCATCCTGTTGAAATGAAAGCCAAGCTCTGCTATCTCGTCAATGCCTTTAACCTTTACCCTTGCATCAAGATTGCCATCTCTCATAAGCCTTATAGTCCCAATAAACTTTCTTATTCTCTTTGAAACCAAATTATTCATCAACAAAGCAATAATCAATATTAACCCAAATGACATTAATGTTGCCCAAAGGAACATCTCTTTTATATTTGAAGAAAGTTGTTTGTTAATGCCTTCCATGGAAAAATCCATTATCAAGACACCATTGATCTTATCTCTTTTACTATGGCATTTAAAACATTTAGGACTGTTTAATATGGGATTAACATTTCTAAAAACTTTTCCCCATTGCTTGGATTTAAAAATTATTGTTCTCGACCTATCCTTAGATTCAAATTTATGACAAATCTGGCAGCTCTCATCTTTTTTATTGATTAGGTCACCTACTAAATTTTTTTCAGATGCAATCTTTACCATCCCTTTTTTATTAAGGATTAATATCTGCTCTACTCCTTCTTTCTTGGAAAGATCTTCAACCATATTTTTAACAATATCCATATCTCCTTTGAGCATTGCTTGCTCTAAACCAACAGCTATAAGCCTGCTCAAATTATTGGTTGATGTCCTTAAACTTTCAATCAATTGATTTTTATGGAAGGAATAGAGAATATAAAAAAAGACTGTTCCGAGAATTACCAAACATAATATAATTGAAAAGATAACTTTAAAATTTAACCTATTAACGATTTTAATCTCATTCATAGATTTGAACAAGAATAGAAGTGAGATATTGTTGTTTTTCCTTTAACACAAAAAGTGCAATAGAATTATTTGGGTTAACTTTCTTATTACTTAAAAAAATTAGGCTGTCAACAATTAGAAAAAAGGTCTCTGAAAATATATCAGGAGACCTCTGATTACGGCGATGACTATAGATTATAGAGATTAAAACATATTGAGAATATTATAAAAATCGCTGTAATCAGTTTATAATCTCTGTAATCAAGAGAGCTCAAAAAGGACTTTTTCAGAGCTCTCGAAGAGTAGTTCACAGAAAGGATAATCTTAAATTAAGAACCTTTGGTCAATTCTATTCTTTATCCTGTTTATGTTGCATAACTATGCAGACCGGATAATAGTAAATTTACTCCAAGATAGCAGAAGACAACCATTATAAAACCAGCAACTGACAGGATTGCAGTGCGTTTTCCCATCCAGCCATAGGTAAGCCTGGCATGGAGGAATGCAGCATACACAAGCCATGTTATCAATGACCATGTCTCCTTGGGATCCCAGCTCCAGTAAGTTCCCCATGCATAGTTTGCCCAGTAAGCTCCGGTTATAATACCAATAGTTAAAAAAGGAAATCCAACAGCAATTATTTTGTAATTAACCTCATCCAGAATCTTTGTCCCGGGGAAAGCTGCCAAAAATCCGTTTGGATTATTATCCCCTCTTTTTTCACCTCTTTCCTTGAGAAGGTATATTATAGAAATACCACATGCAGCCGCAAAGGATGCATAACCGAGAAAGCAGGTTGCAACATGGGCATGAAGCCAGTAGCTTTGAAGCGCGGGGACAAGAGGTTCAATCTCATCAGATAGAAAGGCTGAATACGCAAGGGCTATCAAGGAAAATGGAATCACAAAAGCACCAAAGGATTTATACTTAAACTTTAATTCAACTCCCAGGTAAACCAATACTAATGACCATGAGAAGAAAACCATTGATTCAAAAAGATTGGTAAAAGGAATTCTTCCAAATTCAGGACCCATTGCATATGAGTCTTTCCATCTAAGTATCAATCCTGCTGTCTGTGATAAAAATCCAACCCAGGTAACTATGGATGCAAAAGAACCCACTCCTTTCTTTCTTGAAGGAAGAAAGAAGATATATGCGAAGGTTGAGATAAAATAAGCAATCATGGCAACGCCAAAGAGTTTTGAGCTAATCATTTTAATGCACCTTTCAAGTTAGAAACCAGTCCCTCCATCTCCAGTTCAAAGGAGGGTTTGTTCTTGCTGGTAGAACCTGTAATCGCCGCAAAAGATTTATCAAGCTTTACCCAAATTCTTTTATGAGGGACGAAAAAGGAAATGTAAAGTCCTGTTACTAACAACACACAACCTATCCAGATTAAGATTACTCCCGGGTCGTAAACAACTTCAAGTCCCGTCTTATTCTTACCAACTATATTAATCAGTTTAAATATGAAAGGAGTTTCTTTAAAAGGATGAAAATCCGGATATTTCATAAAAATCCATGTAGAAAATGTTTTTCCGTTCTCCTCTATATCTAAAAGAGCAGCCGGGTTATTCAACTCATCAGAACGGGATACAATCTCTTTACCATTAATTATAAAGTCAGGGATAAACTTTGCTACCTTTACTCTCATCCCCATCCCGGGATTAAATTCTTTACCCATTCCCACATTAAATAATTTCTTCTCTCCTCCTGCTCTTGGAGTAACTTCTATTGAGATTTTGCTTACCCCTCCTTCACCAAAGTTTGCCTGATAAAAATATAGTCCATTATAACTGAGAGGATCATTTACCCTTATTACCTTTGAAGCCGCTTTCTTGTTATCTTTTATAACTGAAAGATCACTAAACCATCCCTTCGGCCTCTTACCTTCACCTTTATAATAAGTAACATATGCCTTTTCGCATTTCAAGGTAAAACCCAAAGGAGCCTCTGCATTTTTCCCCTTATCCCAGTAAGTATCGCTCTGTTCTCCTTCAACAAGATATAAAAATCCTTTAAAACCCCATATTGACCCAACTAATGAACCGATAAAAATAAAAAATATGCTGAAGTGGGTTACAATAACACCTAATCTTCCAAAGCGACCTTTTTCAAAAAGAAAATGGCTTGCACCATCAACATCCTTTTCAGAGCATCTTGAAAACTTTTTACCTATAATTTCTAATATCTTTTTCTTCGTTTCCTCCGGAGAACCTTTTATTTTAAGCTTTGATTCTCCATTTAATCCCTCTTCATAAATTATTTTAGGTTCTGAAAAATATTTTAAAACTGCAGGCAACCGCTTAATAGAGCAGAGAAATAAATTTACTGTCAAAAGCAGAAGGAGTGTTACAAACCACCACGAATGGTACATATTCATAATTCCGATGGCACTTAAAAACCTATATATGCTTTCTCCACGTGATATAATCTCCTCCATGCTCCTTGGCTCATCAATCAATCTAAAAAATTTCAGAAAATTAGTTGTCGCAAATCCTAAATTTATGACAATCTTCTGGTTACTTTCAGTCCCTTCTTGCTGAATAATCGTTCCGAAAATAGATAAAAACGCTAATAAAATGAATAGGTAGATTGCCAACCGCATGGAGCGGAGAAACTCAAAAAAACCACCAGAGAAACTCTCCTGTGATTTTTCGTTTCCTTCTTTCTTTGTTTTTTCAGAATTTAGTTTTTTAACTTTTTCTACCATAAAGCCTTATAGCATATTTACAGTTAACCATATAATTACTATTACATCTGATAGGCAGGACATTCTTGTCCCGCCTATACGGGGTTAGAAAACCCAGTATATCGAGATTGAAATATGTTATTTTCTTTAAAAGTCGCTCTCTGTAATTAAATATGGGGCAGCTTAATTGCTGCCCCGTAGAACTTGCCTTGTTCTTTCTTATCCCTTATGGCATCCATTGCACATTGTTGGTGCCTTTGAATTGGCATTCTTTTCCTTATTCTTTTTGTGGCAGCCAATGCACTCGACATGAAACATCCCCTTAGTAGCACTGGTTGGAGGATTGCCTTTTAGAGCAATCTTTTTTCCGTCATCCTTTTCTTTGTCGTGGCATGACGCACATGATTTTGGCTGCTCTCCTTCCTTTGTTGTATGATGGCATTCTGCACATTTTAGGTTTTGCCCTTCTGCAGAATTATGCTTTTTGTGAGGGAAAACTACAGGAGGCTTTTTATCCTGAATGTCCTTTATTGTTATACTTTCAGGATTCTCCGAGGCATTTGTAATACCCCATGCTGCTAAAAAAGCTAAGCCAAAAAATGCTGCTACAACCAATGAAAAAATTTTCTTCTGCATCTTTACTCACCTCCTTTCACCTACCATTTATTTACAAGCAATTTTTATGCCAAAAATTTACTTTATGCTTTCACATTGTTTTTAAAGCAAAAATTGGAAAATTCTTTTATTCAAAAGCCAAAATATTTTGTCAAAAAAGTCAAAAACGAAACTTTCTTAAGACATCTTGTCATCTAAGACCGCTCTTTAAACCCGTTTACAAAAAGTTTTAGCCTTTTATTCCAAGTTTTAGAATTAGTCAAGAAAATTTCTTAATTCGTTGATTTTAAAAAAATTGTTGATTTATCCTGATAATTTAAAGTAAAGTTTGTAAAATTTAATTATAGGAGAAAAAAATGAATTTTTATCGCCCTATATCAAAAATTATTTTTTTGTTTTTAATTATAACCTTGAGTTTTTCTCTTCCCATCTTAGTATTAGCCAGCGAAATACGCATGTCTCAACAAGACACAAAGGATAATGGAAATAATCCCCCCTCACCCCTTTTTAACAAAGGTACGATCCCTCTTAGTCCCCCTTTATCAAAGGGGGATTTAGGGGGATTTTCAAAAGAAAAAAAGAATATCAAAGTTAAAAGAGAAGGCTTTACATCGAGTAAAATCTGCCGTAACTGCCATTCAGAAATTTATAAGTCCTGGTCAAATTCAATGCATGCCGCTTCAATCTCTGACCCGGTATTTGAAGTTTCCTATCTGCAGGCCATCAAGAATAAGGGTGAAAATGCCAGAAAATTCTGTTTGTCATGTCATAGCCCAACAACACGAATAACAGGTGATTACTTTTTAAAATCTGACATTTCAAAAGAAGGAATTACCTGTGATTTTTGCCACACGATTACCTCAGTAAATTTAGAAAAAAACCTGCCGGAAATAACAAACCAGGTGTCTTCAATAATTCGCGGCCCTTTCGGCAATGTTGCTTCTCCTGCCCATGGTATAGAACAATCTGATCTTCATACCAAATCAGAACTCTGTGCAGGGTGCCATGAATTAAAGGGAGAAAATGGAGTGTCTATACTGAGCACTTATAGCGAATGGAAAGAAAGCCCTTATATGAAAGAAGGTATCCAATGTCAAAATTGCCATATGCCAGAGCTTTTTAATGTCCCTGATGTAAATCCTGAGGTTAAAGCCTCAAAGAACTTTGCTAAAGACCATACAGCCCTTGGTGGTCATTCCCAAATTAAGATTAGCAAAGCAGCTACAGTATCTACCCAGGTAAAACTAAAAAACAGCAAAGTTATCGTTAAGACATCGGTCAATAACCGTGAGTCAGGACATAAGATCCCAACTGGAACTCCTGCAAGAAAAATAATACTTGAGGTATCATTGGCTGATAAAAATGGGAAAATTTTAGCCACTCAAAGCCGCACCTATCAAAAGGTAATGGTGGATGATTCAGGAAATATCCTTACGGAAAGTACGGACATATTTTTAAAATCAGACAGGGTATTAAGTGACAATCGTATTGCTCCAAAAGAAGTGAGAAAAGAACAGTTTGAGTTTCCTTTACCTGCTGGATTAATAGACTTCAGAGTTGAAAGCACTTTAAAATATGTCTTTCAAACCCCTGTGATTTCATTGCAAAATATGCAGGTTGAAATGGCAAAAGATGTGTATGTTAATGATAAGGGAGGATTTGCTGAGGAAAGAGTACCTTCCAATATCTATGTGATAATTGTAGCTTTTGTTGCTGGAATGTTTTTGACCTACCTCGGATATAGAATCTATGAAAAATATAGAAGGTAAAATTCTAAATTCTAAACAATGCTTCGACTTCGCTCAGCATGGTGAGCTTTGAGTTTATCGAAGAGTCGAACCACCAGTCGAACGATTTAGATATTCGAATTTTGGATCTAAATTATATTTTACTATAAAAGACGGTTACATCTTCCGTGCTAATTCTGCAATCCACTCAGCACATCTATCCAAACCAACTTTGCTTGAATTAATAATTATGTGATAAAGCTTTGAATCTTTGCAGTTCTCATCATAGTAGTGCTTTATATATGCATGACGTTTCTTATCTATCTCCTCAACTATCTTTTTTGCTTTTTTAGGGTCTACATTTTTAACCTTAATAGCCCTCTCAATCCTATCCTCAAGGGGAGCAACGATTCTTACATGTAAGCAGTTTTTTTTATCATGAAGAATGCATTGCCCTCCCCTTCCTGATATTACTGCATCTTTTTTCTGTTTGGCCAACTCCTCGATAAAGGTTTTTACCATTTCATGATAGATATCGCTATCGAGCCACCCGCTAACCTCGCAGGTGTAAGGAACAAAGCGTTTCTTTACTTTTCCCTTTTCCTCTGGTTCTTTAGGTAGGAGGGGGAAGCTATCCTTTAAATCCTCTCTGAGAATAATCGGGTCTATTACTCGCGAGAAAAAAACTTGCATGTTATTATATCTATCTTCCTCGTATAGCTCAACTTCCATCTCGGAAACATGAGTTTTAGAAGCTACTGCTTTAACAATTTCCTTGTCGAAGTAATCTATTTTCAAAATTTTTGCCGCTTTCATTGCAATATATTGACCACCGCTTGCAAACTCTTTTGAAATGGTAATAATAGGCATAAAACCCTCTCCTTCTCCTAATCTAAAGCATCTATTGAATTAACAAAATTGTTCTATAAAGTTTCTCAAGAATAAAAAAATTGATTTTTTATTTCACCATATATAAGATGTAAGGTCAAGAGTAAAACACTAAGGGTTTGGTGAGTCTTTTATATATTTGTTCAATTGTTTTATTACTATATGTCATTCCCGCGAAGGCGGGAATCCAGACACTCTCTCCTGTATCAGTTACGATTGAAAACAGAAAAAGAACAGATGAAAAAGCTTTACGTTTATATT
>Ga0209211_10004167_pt1 | contig 22834 bp, 16 predicted proteins | sample RifGroA2_FD_183992 | JGI IMG/M metagenome (GOLD analysis project Ga0209211, IMG submission 183992) | Groundwater microbial communities from Rifle, Colorado, USA - Groundwater A2 (SPAdes) (version 2) | ecosystem: Environmental > Aquatic > Deep subsurface > Groundwater | place: Rifle, Colorado...
CGTGTTTTCGCATTGAGTTTTCTGATGAATTGGGCAAAGACGGCGGTTTTTCGTCTTTCGGAATGGGCCGCATTTTTGTCCGGCCACCGGATTTTTATGGGGCCCAGCCTTTATATCACGGCAGCCAAGAATGGGAGCGGGTGCGCTACTTTTGATTCACCCGCTGAAAGGCGCGTTTGGATAAAACGCTGTATTTTGTACGGCCTGGCCGCTTGCGGCTATCTTTGTCTGCTTCCTCTTTGGAATAAGCTTTTCAAAAAGGACCGCAACGTGCGTATTCTTCTGTATCACAGCGTGGACGCGTCCGTCACGGGTGATATGACCGTACAGGCCCAGGATTTTGAGCGGCATCTCCAGCTTATCAATAGGCATTATTCTGTCTTGCCGCTGCATGAAGCGGTCGCGGCCCTGCAAAAAGGGCATAGGCCGGTTAATCCCTCCGTGGTTTTGACTTTTGATGACGGTTATCAGGATAACTACGCTTGCGCCTATCCGGTCTTGAAACGCCATGGACTGCCGGCCGCTTTTTTTGTGCTGAGCGGGGAGGGCGGGGATGACCGTAAAACCAGGCACTTGAGCCGGGCAGGCGCGCCCGAGTATCCGCTTATGGGTTGGGAAGAGGCCAGGGAAATGGCGGCTGGCGGTATGGAAATCGGATCGCACGGCAAGTCGCATTCCGGATTATTGTCCTTATCCGTGAGCGCCCTGGAACAGGAATTGCAGGATTCGAAAAGGCTGATTGAAAATGAAACCGGCCGGCCCGTTGATTTTTTTTCGTATCCTTACGGCACTTGCCTTGATTATGACGGCCGGACTAAATTTTACGCCAAACAAGCGGGGTACAAGGCCGCCCTTTCCAAAGTGTTCGGCACTAACGGGGTAGACGCTGATTTCTACGCGCTGAAGCGTATCGGCGTGGAAGCCAGCGACACCCTGTTTACTCTGCGGGCTAAATTGAACGGCGCGCTGGATCTTCTCGTGCTCTTTGACTTGCCCTGGGTGCGCCGATTGATCCGGGCGGTAAACCGCTGTATTGTTTCAGATCCCATCCTGCTGGTGAGTGTGGATTTTCCGCCCCACACGGACGGTGTCAGCACCATTTCCCGCGAATTGAGCGTGCGTATTGCCAATGCCGGGCATTCCGTGATGGTGATTGGGCCGCAGGATAAAGGCGCGTTTGAATTTGACGCGGAGCAGAAATACCGCGCCTTCCGCGTGCCTGGCTATGAGTGGGGTTATTGGCGTTTTGTCCCCATTTTTTTCACCATGCCGTGGCTGGTCTTTCGCCACGGCGTCAAAAAAGTCTTTGCCATGAATATCGCGTATGGCGGCTTTTTGGCCTGGATTATTTCATGGCTGAAGCCGCTGGATTACGTGATTTTTGCCTACGGTTATGAGTTTGAAAAGGTCAAGAACAACGCCTGGGTGCGCCGGCTCTATCTGAATATTTATCGCCGGGCCAAAGAGATTGTTTGCTGCAGTGATTTGGTCCGCGAGCGGTTGGTTGCTTTTGGCGTGAGTGACAAAAAAATCCAGGTGCTGTATCCCGCCGTGGATTTGGCGCGCTTTAGACCCGTGCCCGTGCCGGATCATTATTTGAAGGGTATAGGTTTGGCCGGGCGGAGAATTCTTCTCACCGTGGGGCGGCTGGTTCAGCGAAAAGGCCATGACCGAGTTTTTCTCGCTTTGCCCGAAATTGTGAAAAAATTTCCCGATGTGGTTTACTGCGTCGTGGGTATCGGAGAATACGAAAGCGCGTTGAGAGAAAAAGTCGAACAGCTTAAACTTGGCGCTTATGTCCGTTTTATGGGCAAGCTTGAGGAAACCGAATTGAGGTATCTTTATAACTCGTGCGAGATTTTTATCATGCCCAGCCGCGAGATAGCGGAAGGCGGTCATATTGAAGGATTCGGCATTGTTTTTCTTGAAGCCAATGCCTGTAAAAAACCGGTGATAGGCGGGGGCTCCGGGGGCGTTAAAGAGGCCATCCGGGACGGTATTACCGGGCTGCTCGCGGATCCTGAGTCGCCGCCGGACATTGCCGCCAAAGTGATGAGTTTGCTGCAAGATCCTGACAAGGCACGCCGCATCGGAGAGCAAGGTTATGACTGGGTCCGGAATAGTTTCAGCTGGGAGGGATATGTGAAGGATTCTTACCGTTTCTTGACCGGAAAGGACATGGCATGAGTTTGAAAATAGCGCTTTTGACCCGTTCCTCGCGTCCGTCGGGCGCGCAAATGGCCTGGCGTCTTTTACAGGCCGGCTATCAACTCACGGTATTTGTCGAAAGGCGAAGCAAGGCCATCACGGGCAGAAACAAAGGCCGATTGCTCCTCACCTTGCTGAAACTTGGCCCTTTTTTTCTTTTGGGGCGGGTGGCCGAGGCCCTGAGAATACGCGCTCACTTTTATTTGCGCAAATGGCTGGGACAGCGTTTTAAAAGCCCGGTGTTTTGGTCTATCGAGGAATTGGCCCTCAATTATTCTTTGCGCATGTATTGGGTGGACGATCATAACGGCCCGGACGCCGAACGGTTATTGGATGAAATGAAGCCCGATATCGGCGTGCTCACCAACACCCGCCGTATTCGCCCGAATATTCTGTCTATCCCCAGGCTCGGATTTTTAAATCTGCATATGTCCGCCCTGCCGCAATACGCGGGCCTCGACTCCATTTTTTGGGCCCTGTATCACGGGGAGAAAGAAATAGGGGTCACGGTGCATGCCGTTGTACCCGAACTTGACCGGGGCGATATTGTCTTGCAAAGAAAAATTCCCGTCCATTTTCTGGACACGGAAGAATCGTTGTATGACCGCGCGCTTTGGCTGGGCACGGCGTTGATGGCCCGCGCCGTCAAACAAATCGAAGAGGGAAATGCCCGCTTTATTCCGCAGGATGACGCCAAAGGCTCTTATCATTCCTGGCCGTCGACTCGTGACAGGGCGCGCCTGCGCCTGAGAAGAAAGGCGGAAGCCGCCCGGCTGGCTGAAGGCCGGCCGAAGTCTTTTCATATCATCACGCGCATGACGCGCGGCGGCGCGCAGGAAAACACGCTGGCCACGGTGGCGTATCTTCAAAAGCTTGAATTTGATGTTCTGCTCATCACCGGGCCCAGTTGGAGCCGCGAAGGTGAAATCCTCTCGGAGGCGATTGAATCGGGGGTACCCGTCATGATATTGCCTGAACTGTGCCGTGAAATCAGGCCGTTCGACGATATTCTGGCATTGTGCAAACTGATGGCCTTCATGAAACGCGCACGCGTCTCGCTGGTCCATACGCATACGTCCAAAGCCGGACTCTTGGGCCGGCTCGCGGCCTTTCTTTGTAGGGTTCCGTTGATTGTTCACACGCCTCACGGGCATGTTTTTCACAGCTACTTTTCACTCCCCAAGGAGAAACTTTTTCTTTTGCTCGAAAGGATGGCCTCATCCTGGTGCCACGCGATGATAGCGCTCACCGAATCGGAAAAAAGGGAACATATGGCCGCGCGCGTTGGCGTGCCCGGAATGTGGCATGTTATTCCCAGCGGTGTGAATGAAAAAAAATTCGATGATTATTCCGAACTTGCTCTTCGCCATTTGCGTCAAAAACTGGGCATCCCGGAGACGGCAAAAATAGCCGCTTTTATCGGCCGCTTGGCGCTGATCAAGGGGCCTCGTTATTTTGTTGAAGCCATGCCCCTGATTTTGCAAAAATACCCTGAAACGCGGTTCCTCATGGTCGGTGACGGGGATGAACTGCCCTTTCTTGAACAGCGGGTGAGGACCTTGGGAATATCGGATCGTGTTTGCTGGGCCGGTCAAACGGACCGGGTGGCGGAGTATTTCGCGCTGGCTGATGTTTTGGTCGTTCCTTCGCTCAACGAAGGGATGGGGCGTGTCATCGTGGAGGCAGGCCTATACGCCAAGCCGGTCCTGGCCTCCAAGGTGGGCGGAATTCCGGACCTCATACGGCACCATGAAACCGGCTGGCTGGTCACGCCCCGCAACGCGGCTGAAATCGCTAACGCGGTCAACGTCCTTTTGGGCGATGACGCGCAATGCCACAGGCTGGGGGCGGCGCTGGAGGCTTTGGTTATGGAAAATTACACGGAAGATTGCATGGTCAAAAAAATAGAGGCTCTATACCGCAGGCTGGAACATGAAAATCATCGTTAATTTTTTCCGTTCGATTTTGATATTTATTGCGGAAATCATTCTGTTGATTTTACTGCTCGAAGGGTTATGCAGTTTCGCGTTAAGTTTTACCGCGGCCTGTCTCACCTCGGAACTGTCCGCCACGAGGTACGATGAGTTCCTCGGCTGGGTGAGCAGACCGGATATCCAGGAACGGAATATGTTCGGTCCCGGACTGTCTTTCCGTACGAACGCCCAGTCGTTCAGAAACGCGGAGATTTTTGACCAGGCCGTGCCCAAAGGCAAAATCCGGATTATTTGCTCTGGAGACGCCTTCACTCAGGGACATGGAGTGGACAATGACCACGCATGGCCCGCGCAGTTTGCCACTCTCGACTGGCGGCTTCAAGTGGTGAATATGGGGCAGGCGGGCTTTGGCCTCGACCAGTCTTATTTGCGGTACATACGGGATGGTTTGATTCTTGACCACAAAATGCATATTTTTGCTTTGACCGCCGCCGATTTTTCGCGTGTCAAAAATTCCAAATTTCTCGGCATTTACGATAAGCCTGTCGTGACCCTTGAGAAAGGAAATATCAGGGTAGAGAATGTGCCCGTGCCCGGTTCGTCATTTTGGGCTCAACGCTGGCGCGACATAGCGCGGGTCGGAAAAAATTTTAGAACTTATGAGCTTGTCAGCGGGCTGTTGCAGAAATTGGTTCCTCGACCGTCCGCGCTTTCAGCTTCAGACCTTCAGGACATTAAAGATATAGCCCTCGCTCTGTTTGCTGACATGCATAAGAAAATCATGGATAAAAAGGGCAAACTCGTGATTGTTTTTTTGCCCAGGAGCGAGGACTATTACCGCGATGACACGGATGCGCTGCGGTTCTGGCTTCGTATGGAACTTAAAGCACGGGGCATAGTTATGATAGATTTGGTGGATGAGGTAAGAAAATTGCCCATCCGGGACTACAAAAATTTTTTTCGAGGCCACTATTCCGAAGCTGGCAACCGCTTTGTGGCTCAGTATTTATACAAAATGTTCACCGCTTCCGGCGATTTTACCTGAGCCTCTAAACTGTAACTCGTCGGGAGGCTTCAAGTTATGAAAAAAGCATTTATCATCCCCCGGGAATATGTTATACTCTCCGCTGATTTTTCAAATTCGTAAGGCATCGTTTCTATAAGTTTGAAACCGGAGGCTTAATCGATGAAAGTTCTGGTCACAGGCGGGGCGGGATTTATCGGTAGTCATTTGGCCGAAGCCCTGCTTGATAAAGGTCATGATGTCACGATTCTTGATAATCTTTCCACCGGCCGTCTGAAAAACATAGCCCACCTCGAAAAAAATCCGAATTTTCACATTGTCATCGGTGACATTCTCAATGAATTTCTGGTTGATAAATTTGTGGAGCGCGCGGATTGGGTGTTTCACCTGGCCGCGGCCGTGGGTGTCCAGCTCATTGTCAAAGACCCGCTGCGTTCGCTGATGACTAATATCCGCGGCAGCGAAATTGTTTTTGAATCCGTGTACCGGTATCATAAAAAAATACTCATCACCTCGACCTCCGAAATTTACGGAAAAAACACGAGCTCCGCCCTTAAAGAAGACGACGACCGTATTTTAGGTTCTCCGCTCAAATCCCGCTGGAGCTATTCCACTTCCAAAGCCGTGGATGAAATCCTGGCTTACACGTATTGGCGCGAAAAAAACACACCCACCGTGATAGTACGCCTTTTCAACACGGTAGGGCCGCGGCAAACCGGCCATTACGGCATGGTGATACCGCGTTTCGTGGAGCAGGCGCTCAAAGGAGACGACATCACGGTTTATGGAACCGGCGAGCAGAGCCGCTGCTTTCTGTACGTGAAGGACGCGGTCACGGGCATTATAAGACTTATGGAGCACCCGGAAGCCGTGGGCAAGGTTTTTAATCTGGGCAATCAGGCTGAAGTGACCATGAATGATTTGGCCCGTAAAATCATTGACCTGACGAAAAGCCCGTCAAAAATCATCCATATCCCTTATGACCAAGCGTATGAAGAAGGCTTTGAAGACATGCAGCGCAGAGTGCCGGACACGAGCCGCGCGCGAGATTTGGTGGGATTCAATCCCACGATAAAGCTCGACGATCTTCTAAAAATGGTGATCGGGGAATTTCAAACGCAAATGTTGCCTGCCGATAAAGTCAGTTAAGCCCCTGTATCCTGAGGAGAACCCATGAACGCTTTGCTGAACACGGATATTTTCAAAAAACAGCGCTGTCTGGTGATTGCCCCTCATCCGGACGATGAGGCATTCGGATGTTCGGGAACCATCGCCAAATTGAAAGCGCACGGGTCTGAAGTGTTCGTGGTCGCTGTGTCGGCCGGGGATGTTCACCATTACAATGTCAAGAAATACGCCTATGTCACAGGCGAGACGCGGCATGAGGAATTTGAGGCCGCGATGAAAACGCTGAATGTCGACGATTATGAACTCATTTTCAACGATTCGGAAGTCCATTTAAAACTCGACGCCATGCCGCTTAAGGAATTGATCAATGTCTTTGAAAAAGATTGCCGCCTGGCCATGGATAAAATCAAACCCACCATGGTGATTTTGCCGGCCATTTCCTACAATCAGGACCACGAAGCTGTTTTTCGCGCCGGTTTTACGGCCTGCCGTCCCAGCTCGCCGGGTGTGAAACCTTTTCAGAAAATCGTGCTCTCCTGCGAATACCCGGCGCTGGCCTGGAGCCTTGAGCGGGAGAAGTTTCACCCCAATTTTTACGTCGACATCACGGATTTTCTAGAACTCAAGCTCAAAGCTTTATCCTGCTACAAGTCGCAGGTGCGCACCGGAATCCATCACTGCAGCGTGGAAAACGTGGAATGGATTTCCAGGGTGCGAGGCCGCGAAGTTTCCGTGGAAGCCGCGGAGGCCTTTATGTGCCACCGCTTTCTGGCATGATCGTCGCCGCCCATCAGCTGCATTATCTCCCCTGGCTCCGGTACATTCACAAGCTGGCCGCCGCGGATGTCTTTGTGGTGCTGGACAATATCCAATTCAACAAAAACGGCTGGCAAAACCGCAATAAAATCAAAACCCCTCAAGGCGCCTTCACGCTGACCGTTCCGATATTTCACCACTTGGGGCAGGCCTTGAATGAGGTGGCCATCGACAACAAACAGCCCTGGAGGCGTAAACACTGGGGGAATCTTTTCAATAATTACCGGAAGGCGCCCTATTTCGCGGAGCACGAGCCTTTTTTAAAAAAAATATACGAAACCGAGTGGGAAAAATTGAATGACATCAATTACGAGATTTTGTTTTACGTGGTCAAGGCGCTCGGCATCAAAACAAAAGTCATCAAGAGCTCGGAAATCGAAATGCGGGGCGAAGCCACGGAAAGGCTTGCGCTTTTGTGCAAAGACTTGGGCGCCAAGGCTTACCTGACGGGACAGTTTGCCGCGCATGAGTATTTGGATGAATCCTTGTTCACGAAGGACGGCATGGAAGTCCTGTACCAGCATTTTGAGTGTCCGGTTTACAATCAAGTCTATCCCGAGGCCGGATTTGTTCCGGAAATGTCGATAGTGGACATGCTGTTTAACTGCGGGCCGGAAAGCCTGGGCCTGCTGATGCAGGGAAAACACTACACCAAACCCGCCGGGGATATCGCGTGATACCGCATTCAAGGCCCACCCTGGGAACGGAAGAGAAAAAAGCCTGCGCGGATGTGATAGATTCGCTCCATCTGGCTCAGGGCCGAAAAGTGGAGGAATTTGAGAAGGCCTTTTGCGCCTTTACCGGCAGGCGTCACGCCGTTGCCGTGAGTTCGGGCACGGCCGCTCTTCATCTTACCCTTGTTGCTCTCGGTGTTGGTCAAAAACACCAAGTCATTATCCCGAGTTACAATTGCGCGGCGATTCTTCAGCCCATTGTCGCCTTGCGGGCCAAGCCGGTTTTTGCGGACATTGACCCTGAAGATTTTAATATTTCAGCCGCCGATACCGCGCGCAAAATAGAAAAAAATACCGGGGCAGCTGTGATTCCTCATTTGTTCGGCCGCGCCGCGGACATGGATAAGTTCACGAAACTGCATATCCCTCTTATCGAAGACGGCACCCAGGCCTTGGGCGCAAAAGCAGGAAAGAAAAAAGTCGGCTGTTTCGGTGTGGCCAGCATTTTTTCTTTTTACGCTACCAAGATGATAACCACGGGTGAGGGCGGCATGGTGGTTACAGATTCAAAAAAAATGGCAGACAGGGTGCGGGATTTGCGTGACTATGACAAAAAGGAGACCTTCAGGCCCCGCACGAATTCGAAAATGACGGATTTGGAAGCTGCCATGGGATTGGTTCAATTGGCCAAGCTGTCCGGTTTTATTCAAAAAAGGCGTTCCATCGCCGCCCGGTACGCGGAAGTTTTTGGTAACGCTCCGGTCGAAATCCCGAGGGATGCATCATCCCGTGATCATGTTTATTTTCGTTACGTGGTGCGGGTGAAGGGAAGAAAGGCATTGGCGTGGGTGAAAGCCCTCAATAAAGGGGGGATTGAAGCCAAACCGCCCATTTTTAAGCCGCTGCATCGTTATTTAAACCGGGCTGATTCGAGCTTTCCCGAGACGGCGAAAGCCATGGCCGAAGCCGTGTCTTTGCCGATATTTCCGGCAATGACCAATGAACAGTTTGATTGCGTGAGAAGTGAGTGTTTACGTTTGCTGACGGATGCAGGGGCCAAGTCGTATGTGGCGATATAGAGAAATTTTTTTATTGAGTTTTGGAATTGCCGCCGCCCTGGTTCCCTTGGTGCGCTTGCTGGCATTTCGATTCGGCATTCTGGACCATCCAAAAGCGCATGGGATTCATTCCCATCCGGTGCCCAGAATAGGCGGCATTGCCATTTATATCGCTTTTGTGTCGGGCTCACTGTTCCGCATGGATTTGAGTACAGGCCTAAAAGGCGTATTGCTGGCCTCTTCCATGGTGTTTGTCATGGGGTTGTTTGATGATTTGAGGCATATTCGCGCGTCTTTGAAGCTGGCCTGGCAGGTGTTTGCCTGTTTCATCATGATGTTCAAATACGGCGTCATTCTGACCGTTTTTCCCAATATGATTTTAAACGCATTTTTTACCGCCCTCGGTATTATCGGGCTTACCAATGCCGTGAATTTTCTCGACAACATGGACGGGCTTTCTTCCGGGCTTATCGCAATTTCCAGCCTGAGTATTTTTGTCATCGGCTATTCCACGGGACAGATTTGGTTGTGTTATTTGGCTTTGGCCCTGGCCGGCGCCGCGGTGGGGTTCCTGGTCTTTAATATCCGCAAGGCCTATGTGTTTATGGGAGACGCGGGAAGCACTTTTCTGGGATTCACCATCGCCAGCCTTTGCGTGATGACGGATTGGTCCTATTATTGGCCGGTGACGCTTTCTGTTCCCATCTTCATCCTGGGAGTGCCGATTCTTGACATGTTTTTGATCACGGTTTTGCGCATCAAGGAGCACAAGGTAAAAAATCTCAAACAATGGATTGATTACACGGGAAAAGACCATCTTTCCCACCGCTTCATGCGCCTGGGGCTGGGCGAACGCGGCGCGGTGTTCGCACTTTGGTCCCTGCAATTGGCGTTTTGCGTGCTCGCGGTGATGATTCAGCCGCGGGGCTTTGGATACGGCGTTACCGGCCTGGCGCTCTATCTTTCACTGCTTGGCGGCGTTATTTTTGCCTTTCGCAAAAAAAGGCACATTGTCTTGAAGTTGAATAACAGGAAACGAAAGAAGAGAACAGGCGTTAAGAAACCTGCGAGACAGGCCGCTTTGGCGCGTTGAGGAGATAGTCGGCAATCACTTGGCCGGCTTTGGCCGCGCCCCTGGCGGTTAAATGGACGTCGTCGTAAAAATAATCCAGGGTTTTGGGTATTTCTTTTTCCAGATCAATCACTTCTGCGCCGTGTTCATTTTGAAGCCCAAGAATGGCGTCATTGAATCTTCGCATCTCCCGGTTTAGAAATTCATTGCTGAGATTGATGCCGGGCTTTGGCAGACAGCCCATCCACAGCTTATCGTTGATTTCCGTAGATATATTTTCTTGATAAATACAGGGCTCGGTCATGAGGATGAGCCGGATTTTGTGTCCCCGCGCGATGAAAATCATTTCTTTGAGATTTTTTAAAAAATCACCCAGTGCTTTTGATTCCTGAACCACAGAGACAGGGGTATGCTGCCGCTTGGCGACCATGCTTTGCCATTTCGACTGAATACTGGGGCCGGAACCTTTAACCGCCAAGCGTTTAAGAAAAGTCAAAAGATAGGATTTCTTGCATACGGATCGAAACCAGCTTAAAGCGCCGCCCTCCTCGCTAAAACCGCCAAAATAAAAAGACCGGTCAAAATCGCTCCGTTTGATGGGGTCAAAAGTCGGAACCGCCCCGTAGCGGAGGTCGTTGATGGCATGCATGACGACGATGATGTCGGGCTGATAGTACATGACTTTATAAATCAGGGTGACAAGGCTGTCGGCAGCCAGATTCCCGCTCATGGCGGCATTGATACACTGAAACCGTGCGGGAGCCTTTGCGGAATTTAACGCGCTTTCCACAAGAAAAGGAAATGTCTTTTCTTCGGGCAGGGTAACGGATTCTGTGGTGGACTCGCCGAGGAAGAAAACACGGGATGTCTCAGGTGGTTTTTCCCGGGTTTTCATGGAGCCTGACCGGAAACCGAATTCATTGATCTCGAATGGAACGGGGTCTGGTTGACCAGGAATTCCCACCTGATAGTCGGTCTTAAAGCCCGGAACCCAGTTTTTACGGATATAGGGATGATCGGAGGATCTGTCCAGGCCCAGGTCGGCGCGCTTTTCGGGGATGCAGATGCGGGTCAGTGCCTCAGAGATGGAAAAAAGAAGGATTGCTAAAATGAAAAAATATTTGATCCGTTTCATGCGCCTGTATCCGGTTCACCAATAGTGTTTTGCATGCTCGTGAAAATAATCGACGGTATTTTTCAATCCATCCTCCAGAGAGACGACCGGTTTCCACCCGGTCTCGTTATGAAAAAGTGAAAAGTCCGCATAATAGTCTCCGATGTCGATGGCTTTATGCTCCGGCGGAAAGGGAATGAACTTGTAAGAAAATTCGCAATATTTCCTCAAAATCGTCACAAATTCCAAAATGGTGTAATGCTGATCCGAACCCAAATTGTATGTCTGTTTTGTCAGTGACGGACTGCCTATGGCCAGCATACAGGCATTTACGACGTCGTCGATGTAATTAAAATCCCGGCGGAAATTGCCGTCGCCGAATATTTGTATTTCCTCGCCGCTTAGAGCTTTGCGGATGAAGATACTGACAAACCCTTGTTTTGCGCCGTGCATGTGCTGACGGGGGCCGTATGTATTGGTAAGACGAAGCGAGACGCATTTCATTCCGTAGACTTTCGCATACAACGTATAGTAAGATTCGGCCGCTATTTTATTGATGCCATTCACGTCAACGGGCGAAGTCGGATGGTTCTCGTCAACCGGGAGGTATTGCGGCTTGCCGTAAACTTGACGGGTGCTTGCATAGAGAATGTTCACGTTTGGGTTGAATTTGCGGCAGGATTCGAGCAAGGACAACTGGCTCCGGCAGTTGATGTCCAGATCGGTGATGGGGTCTGACATGCTCTCGATGTGACTGGTTTGGCCTGCCAGGCTGAAAATCATGTCAATACCACGAACCAGATGGCCAAGGCTGTCGGTGTCCCGAATGTCCGAATAATTTATATCGATCTTGTCCTTGACGGATTCTATGTTTTTAAGATTCCCGCCGTATTGCGGCAGCATAGCGTCTACGATTGTGACCCGGGCCCCGAGTTCGCAGAGTTTGATGGCAAGATTGCTTCCGATAAATCCAAGTCCGCCGAGGACCAGCACCTTTTTATCTTTGAATTTTGATTCCCGGGAAGGTGTTTTAATCAATGCCGTAGGTTTCTCGTATGATGTACTGGGGCGATTTGTTGGCGGTCAAAAACAGTCTGCCAAGATATTCCCCGATGATTCCTAGAACGCTAAGCTGAAGGCCGGAAAAAAAAGTAAGGCACACGATTGTGGAGGCCCAGCCGGGAGGAACGGCTTGTTTGATCAGGAGAGGACCGGTGAAATGCACGACAATAAAGTAGACCGCCAATAAAAACGAAAATAAAGACATGAATGCGCCGATAAAACTTGTGATCCTCAGGGGTACAATTGAGAAACCGGTGAACATATTCAGCCAAAGCCTGAGAAGCCGGGTCAAGGTGTAGTTTGATTTGCCCAGGGCTCGTTTGTTGTGCTGGCATAGGCATCGGCCGATTTTAGTTGTGCTTCGAAGGATGATGCCGTCCAGATAGGGAAACGGGCCGGTGTATTGCGCCGCGGTGTTGATCATGAATCGATTCATCGCCTTGAAGCTCGAGAGGTAGAGGCCCCGCGGTTTTTTGAGGAGCCAGGTGGCAAATAAATCGTTTATGAGGCTGCCGAAATTTCGAAACGGATCGTGTTTTTTTGAGGAATAATAGCTGTAGACCACGTCGTAGCCTTTCTGAAGTGTGTCTAGCAAGAGTTTGATTTCCGACGGCGGGTTTTGAAAATCATCATCAAGGATGACGGCGTTATCGCCCTTGGCAAAATTCAGGGCGCACATCACGGCGTTGTGCTCTCCGAAATTTCTAGACAGAGTTATGTATCGGACAATGCGGTGATGACGCTTTTGTGCTTCGAGGATGACATTGTGGCTGTTGTCCGAGCTTCCGTCATTGATGAGGAGTAATTCCAGGCCGGTGAATTCGCCTGCCAGTTCGGCAATTAATTGGTCTATGAGTATGCCTATGGTTTGTTCGCTGTTATAAACGGGGATAATGACGCTGAGTCTTTTCGAAAGATTAGGATCGAGTCGCATGAGGGACAAATTCGGTAGTGGCCGGTTGCTGGATTCTGTGCCTTTCAGTTAACTTCCGCCAAAGATCATCAACGTCAGCTGGATATGCCGGAGGAACTGTCCTTTGATGGTTCATCTCCTTTTTGATGGCTGAACGCCACAGCCGTTTTGCATCCTCTTCTGCCAGACTGAAACCCATAAAATGAAACGCGGTCATCATCTCTTTCGCTTGAAGAGATTCATCAAGAAGATGATTGTAGTGGATAAACCAAACGGGCATTTCAGTGATTTGCCGCAGGAGCCTGACGTAGTGGTCATGCCACAGCTTTAGCGCAAAGTTTACGGGAATCCGGTTGCGCTTATTGATGGAGCGGGCCGTTTCGATGGGCTCCCGCAGACAGATAAGCACCTTTGAGATATTCGCGCCGTGAGTTTGCCATGCGTTCAGGGTCAAACAGAAGCGTGTTTCCTTGACTATTTTACCGGTATACTTGGCGGCAATGGCCGCTATTTTGCTTTTTATGCGGTCAGCCCTTTTCAAAATCGTCTTCTCCGATGGCAAGTTCAAGTAAGCGAGTTTGCCCCACGGCCCATTGATCAGCGCTATATTAACGGCGTGAATATCAGGCTGTTCAAAATAGCCGCCGGGATTCCACTTGTCGGGCCGGTAAAAAGTTTCGCGGCTGCCCATGTCAGCCCCGTGTTCATAGAAAAGACGGGCCACACCTGAGGTTCCGGACCTATGCATTCCGGTTATAATATTCATATCTTGTTTCTATAAATAGTGTTGGAAGAATGTCGAATTTAAAGCTATCATAGCTCGGAAATATCAAAATTCAAGGTTTTTCGAATGAAAGAAACAAACAATCACAACCGCCTCGTAGCTGTGATTTGGGGGATAGCGCTTGCTGCCGCTGGCTGCTTAACCCTTTGGTATAGTTTGCAGGGGCATGGTTTGATCCGGACCATTTATGAGGGCAAATCTTTCGGATTTTTAAATGCCATGATTACCGGGCAAAGGGATTTTCCGCTGCAAGTTTATTACCGGACCGCTGACGCAACCGTCATCGCGTTATCAGTTATGGCCGGCATTGCGGGTATTCTATCAAGCCTCTTGAGTTCTGGCGGATGGATGGCCCGGCACGGTTGGAAAGCCGCCGGTATTCTCACTTTTTTTATGGTATCCGCGGCGAATTTTTTGCCTGCTTTTGGTGAAAATGAACTTGTGTATCTGATTTTCCCAAAACGATTGGCAGACCCCGAATTTTTAGCATTTGACTGGACCTGGAAAGGAGGCCAGTATGAACATTTTATATTCGACGCGCTGGTAAGTCCGTTTACGTTGTTTTTGAACGACTTGTGTTTAGCCTTGGCCGGCAGGTGCGCGGTATGGATGCTTCTGATAGGGGCTTTCATTAAACTTGCCAAGAGTTTTGATTTGGATTGGCGGCAATTTGTTCTGGGGTTCGGGTTTTGGTTTTATGCCAACCAGTCTTTGGCTGCGGGTGAATGGGTTTTTGGCGGCTTTGAGTCCAAAGGTGTGGCTTATGTGTTTGTCCTGCTGGCGTTGCACAGTGTTTTGAAGGATCGATTTATCCGAGCCGCTCTTTTTTCCGGAATCGCCGTGTCTTTTCATGTCGTGGTGGGCTCCTGGGCGGCAATCGGCCTTTTTGCGGCGGTTTTGAGCGCTGAAAACGGCCGGGATTTTAAACATTTGTTTCTTTTTTTGATTTTGACTTTTGTCCTGGGTTTGCCCGGGCTGATCCCGGCCGCCTTGAACATATGGCGGAACGGTCCGATGGATAACGAACATTATCTGATTAGCGTTTTGTTCCGAGGACCGCACCATAAGGATCCTTTTTATTTTTTAACGCCTGTCATGGCCGCAGAGATGGCAATCGGTTATGGCCTCACGGTTTTTTTGATGAAACGATCTTTTGAGAAACATCTATCCCGTAAGCTCATTGTTTTTTTGACCGCTTTGATGGCTGTATTCGGGTTGGGTGTGCTTGCGAGGAAACTTAACATTTTCAGCTTCCTTTGCTTGTTCCCATTCCGGCTCGGCCCTGTTTTTTTATTGCTTTTTTTTGCCTTCAGCGCTATGCGTTTGTTGGGATCATGCTCCGGAAAAGGAGGAAATGGCCTGAGAGGGCTGGTGTTTTGTGTTTTGGCAGCGGGTTTGATTTATCACCAGATGCCTTTGAAGCTGTTAAAGCAGGCACGAGGTGCCGTGTATGTATGGGGACAATACCTTGCGGGCAACCAGCGGGACGATTTTGCAGCGGCGGCGAAGTGGATTGACAATAATCTTCCAAATGACAGCATTTGCGCGGCGCCTCCGTGGGAAAACAGGTTTTGGCTTTTAGCCAAAAGAGCCCAGGTCTCTTCTTTTAAATATTTGCCTTCTAGCGGCGCGAACAAGGAGTGGATGCAAAGGCAGGTGAGTTTGAACGGTGGAACACCTTTCGAAGGCCGCGGTAATGACGCTCTCGATGAATTGAAAAAAAATTATCCCGATTTGACGGCCAAACAGCTCCTTGAAATCGCCCGCAAATATTCCGCCGGCTATTATCTTACGACCAAAGATAGGGATGACTTGCCGTTCCGTCTTTTGTATTCTAACCGCTCATATTATCTATATCAGCTGGAAGGCTATTGATTACATGCATTTCAAGTTTATCAGAAATCAATTCAGGAAAATCCTGCGATTGTTGCCGCTGTCTCGCAAACTGGACGGAATTTTGGGCATTAAACTGCTGGGGTATAAACACTTTGTCGGTGGGATGTGGGACGCTGTCGGTCATCTCCAATATGAATTTCTGCTGTCCGAAGGCCTGTTGCCGGGACACCGACTGCTTGATATAGGATGCGGATCCTTGAGAGGGGGGCGGTTTTTGATTTCCTATCTTGAGCCGGGGAATTATATGGGTCTGGATAAGGAAAAGTCGCTGATCGAGGCTGGTTTGAAACATGAAATCCCGAAAGGCCTTATTCTTGAGAAAAATCCGGAATTTGCCGTGTCCGAGAACTTTGATTTCAGCCATTTTCGGCACAAACCCGATTACGCGATAGCTCAGTCGCTGTTTACGCATTTATGCCGCAAAGATATTCTGCAATGCCTGAAGCAATTAAGAAATCATGTGTCACACTGCCGATTTTATGCCACTTTTTTTGAAGGGGAATCCGGCGCAAATCCAAAAACGAGCCACAGTCTCAACCCTTTTTTCTATAATAAAGACGAAATGCAGGCGTTTGCGGACGATAGTGACTGGTCGTTTCGATACCTGGGGAACTGGAATCATCCCAGGGGGCAGATTATTGTCGAGTATCGATGCTGACCCTCCTTGTGCCAATATTCGCGTATCCAGGATGAAAGAATGAACCGTGTGACAGGATTTTTGAAGCTGGAAATGCTGCCGCTGGCCTTTGCCGCGGCGGTTTTTATTTCCGTTTTGTTGCCGCAAACGAAATATTATTCATACTTTTACGATGACTTCGTGAATTTTAACCAGGCGCAGGCTATCTCGGAAAATTTCGAGGCCGTCTTGTCGGTGAACAAAAAAAATCGCAGGCTGCCTTTTTTTTCCACGGTTATATTTCTGGAATCGCGAATCTTCGGACAATATCCACAGGCGTATTTTCTTGTCCTGTATGTGCTCCACTTCCTCAATGCACTTTGGGTCAGGAAACTCGCGTATCGTCTTGGCGCCTGCCCGAGTGCCGCTCTCCTGAGCGCGATGCTTTTTTTCTGCTCAAGCGCTGCCTATCAGGCTTTAATATTCATCCCCTCGACCGCCGTTGTTTTGGCCGCGTTTTTCTTTTTAGCGGGCATTGCCCGATGGTTTGATTTTATGGTTTCGCAAAACAAATCGATGTTTTTAACGATTATGGCGCTGCAGTTGTTAAGTGTCTTGACTTACGAGGTTTCGGTTGTTTTTCCCTTATTTGTTTTATTTCTGACCTGCATTTATGTCGACGATAAAAAGAAACGACGCAATCTGCTGCTCAAATATGTTTCCCCGCTTGTTATTATTCAGGTTGCATACGTTATTATCAGTTTTCTGGATTCCCGCATGATGAAACTATTTTGTAACAAAATCACGGCAGATGTGTTCTCGCTTTTTATCCCCCGCCTCATCAGTCTGATTCACGCTCTTGCGGTTCCGTTGCTCGTGCCGGGCAAGGGTTATTTTACCTCTGGCATTATGGGCAATTATTTCGTCCGGTTTTTACCGGCATTGATTCTCAGCAGTTACGTGCTCTTCCTGCTACTGGGCAAGGGGGCCTGGAACAAAATGTCTAAAATGATTTTTACAAAAAACGTTGCTGTTCCTGCGTGTTTGGTTGCGATATCGATAATCCCCTTCATGGCCAATAAATTGATGTTCGAACATACGACACGATATTTATATTTACCGATGGTGGGTTTCAGTATAGTATTTGGTGTTTTGGGCGAAGCTTTTATGTCCCTTGTGCGTGCGGTTTATTCGCGGCAAACCTATTTTGTCTGCGTGGCGATTTTGGTTTACATATTCACGATGAATATCTTTAACACGTCCTTTCACTTTCAGAGATATCAACAATATTTGGTCGAGCATCCGGATTGTTCATTTAATGGTCAGGTCAATAAAATATTCGAAGCGTTATGAAAAATTGCCTTGTATTTATACATCTTCATAGAACGGGCGGCACGACTTTATTCCGAGACGTCATAAGTCCCAATATCAAGGGAAATGTCTATCACGTTTACGGCTATCGGCGATTGCCGTTGAACCCGCCGGATAATAGCTTTATTCGCATGCACGGAGCTTATGGGGCCCACCGCTTGATGCCGTTTTACAATGTGCGATATATCACGATGATGCGCGAACCTGTGGATCGCTGCGTTTCGTATTATTACAATCTATTATCGCGGCCGCACCCGCTGCAGCGTTTAGCCAAAAACTCGTCACTTGAGGATTTTTTTAAAGATCCGAGATTCGCGAATGTGCAGACACGGTTTCTTGCGGGATTTTTTTACAATCGGCTGTATCCAGTTGTGCGCGCCAAAGTCTTTAGAGAAAGAATGTTGTCAGCCGCAAAACGGCATCTTCGGGAAATGTTTTGTTTCGGAATCTATGAGCGATTGTGTGAATCTGGCTGGGTGATGAACCGGAAATTTGGGTGGAATTTCGTACATTCGCTGCAGCAGCACAACAAAAACCTAAGCAAAAGGCCGAAGGTTGAAGAATTGTCTGAAGCTGCGCTTGCCGTACTGAAATCATGCAATGATCTTGATATCCGGCTTTACGAATACGCGCAAGGATTGTTTGGAGAGCGGCACGCGCAATCGGAACATTCTTCCTGGGTGCAAATTTGACATTAATGACTTATACCCTGGTGTTGGCATAATTTCCCCATGGCAGAACAAGTCCAGCGAATCCCATTGAGTGAGTCTGTTGAGGTTTCCGTTATTATCCCCCATTTTTATCAAGACCGAGTAGAAAATTTTGACGCCCTTATCGCTGATATCCGATCGCAAACGTTCAAATCCCTTGAAATCATTGTCGTGAATAGCGTTTCTCCGCAGGGCCGGGCCATAAACTTGGGATTCAATGCGGCCAAAGGTGATTTGTGGATTGTTATGGATGACGACAGCCGGGTAGGGCATGAGCGCGTGATTGAGAACTTGGTCAGGATTGTGCGTGAAATGCCCAAGGTCGGGATGGCCGGCGCTTCGGTACTCTCGCCGCCGGAGGCGAATTCATTTCAGAAGAAAGCCGCGCTTCAATTCCCGAGGTTTAACATGCCGGTTGTCAAGGAACTGATTGACAGCGATATGCCTTGCCATGGGTGCGCCATTTTCAGGCCCGAGGTTTTGCGCGCCGTGGGCATGGAAAGGGAAAATATCTTGCGGGGACTGGACCCGGATTTGCGCGTCCGCATCCGCAAGGCGGGTTTCCGCGTGGTTCTGGTTCCAGAGACATGGGTTTACCATCCGCTGCCGGAATCGTTTTCAAAATTCGTGCGCACTTTTTTCAGAAACGGCTATGGCGCGGCGTATATACAAAAATTTCACCCCGAAATCAATTACGATACGGATGAAAAGATTGAATTATCGGGTTTTATAGCCAAAAGACCGCTTTGGTATCGCGCGCTCCGATATCCGGTGCGTTTGATTCAGAGTTTGGTTAAATTGGAGTGGATAAGATTCAGCGGTTACGCGGTTTATGTCTTTGGCTATCTCTGGGGCGTTGTACAGTTTTACCTTCTGCGGATTTCTCCTATCAAGCCTGCTGCTAAAGTTTAATAGGCTGTCTTAACTCTAAGCGCCTATCCCCATATATATAAGTAAGTTACAGTCTTTAAAATGCGCAATCTTTTTTGCTTCTAACCTGGAATGAACACAAGTTGTATGTTAATCTTTATATAACTTATTATTAAGCGTTTACTTAGTGAGGTTCTAACCTTCAGAGCCTAAAGACATTCAAGATATATATAAAATTATGCGCACAAAGAGCAGGTCAATTTTTTTAAAAATTACCGCGGCCAGTACTTTGTTTTTCTTTGCCGCAAGCAATCTGGGTGTGGCCGGAATACCCGGCGATGCCGCTAAAAGTGATATTCAGCCTTCCGTATCTATCCGGGAACCTCTTGCTATCCCTGAATCTTTGGGCAGTATCCAGGATCAATCGCTTTCGTCAGATCCCCATAAGCCTTTTATCGCCTTTATCCAAGACGCGCACGCCATGGTGGACGCGCAAGATAATATCCAGCAAATTCTCCAGTACCTGCAGGACAAATATCAGGTCTCGCTTGTGGCGCTTGAAGGCGGCTCGGGCAAGCTGGACACAACTTTGTTCCGCGCCTATCCCGAGCCAGGGCACGAGCGGAAAGTGATGAGAAATTATCTGGAGCGGGGCGAGTTGTCGGGCCCGCAAATGGCCGCCCTGTTTAACACCGGCAAAACAGATTACGTCGGCATAGAAAATTGGAAGCTTTATGAGGGCAACTATCTCGCTTATCTGAGTGCCCGGCAGAGCCGTGAAGTCATTGAAAAAAAACTGGATTTACTTTCTCAGGCGCTTGATGAACGCAGAAAAGAAGTTTACGCTCCGGAACTTTCGGAGTTTCACGAACGGGTTGAAGAGTTTCGCGGCCGCGCCGGCGATCTTTTGGGTTTGCTTCAATATCTGAACGCGCGGGGTTTGACTACGGAACAAAAAACGGAATACCCGCGTGTGCGGCAGTTGTTGGAATCCATGAGCCGCGAATCGGCCTTGAACACGGAGGATGTCCGCTCTTCGATTGAACAAATGGCTGTGCGGTTCAGGCAGGAAGCGGGCCGCCGCCTGACCCGGAAAAGACTCATGCGGTTCAATGAAAAAATGCAGGCGTTTTCGACCAGCGCGCTGGACCCGGCGTCCTTTCTCGAGTTTCTCTCGCGATACGCGCGGAAAGCGGATTATGACTTACGGCTGACACCGGACATGCTGAAACTTTTGGAACACGCAAAGACTGTGGCGGGCATCAAAGGGTCAAAATTGATGGAAGAGCTGGAATTTCTGCTGGCTGAAATCAGCGATTCACTGACCGTGACGCTGGAGCAGAAGGCCATGGCCAAAGAGTACGCAGCTATCAGGCTCTTGCGAAATCTCGCGGCTCTGGAAATGACCCGGGTCGAGCTCAAACGGTATGAAAGCGAAAGAGGCTATTACAACCGTTTGATTGCCGACGCCTCGCTTCTGGAGCCGGCACTTGAGTTTTACCGTCTGGCTGTGGCCAGAGACCACGCGCTGTATGAGAATCTGAAAAAGGCGGTGGCGAAGAAAAAAGCGGTTTTCGCGGCCGTGGTGCTGGGAGGCTTTCACCGGGAAGGGTTTGAGGCCCGTCTCAAGCAGGAAAATTATTCTTATGCCGTGATCGCGCCGAGGATGACGGCCCTCACCCCATCATCCGTTTATGAAAACGTCATGCTGGGCAAACTTTCTTACCGGGAATACCTGAAAACCACGTTTTACGACGCCTTTGCCCGGCACTCGGGCATAAAACTCGTGTCACACATGAACGAACCAGAATTCAGAAAAACCGTCAAGCAGTGGCGGGATCAAATCATACGCAATCTTTCGGACGAAGGCCGCGCGGCCGAGGCAGGCAAATACACGGCGTATGTTGATTTTCTGCTCAATCTTTATATGGAAAAATACGGCACAAAGGAGTTTTCACGGAAAAACAAGGATGAAATCCTGGCCGTTATCGCGAAGGAATGGGACGGCCTTAAAAACGCCGCTCTGGAAAAGATGGAACAGGGATTTGAGAGGCAGATTAAGTTATTCACGGCCGGATTGAAGCAACTTTCTCAGGGGAAAACGATCAGCAAGTCTGAAGTTGAAAAACTGATGGACCCGGCCGGCCGTGAAAAAACCGAAAGTCTGGCCGCGTCGTTGGGGGCCTTATCGCCCGATATGCCTTCGGGATTGTTGCGCGATTTTATTCTTCATCCGGAAGACTTTGACGCGGCCCAGCTGAAAGAAAGACTGGAGGCTCTTTTTTCAGCCTTGGGATTCCGGCAGGTGAACCGGGCTCAGATAGTTGCGGCCCTCGAAGAAGAATCGGCCGGCGGCAGCGAATTGGGCCCGGATGCCGTGCGAGGCATACGGGATGAAGTGAGCCGAGGGGTTGTGGCCCTGCAGTCCATTGAGGAGGCCAGCGGCCGGCTTGAACCGCCGGCTGAATCAGTCACGTCCGAAGCCAGAATGCTGGTCAGCAATGTTATTGACGCGGTCCGGGAAAGCATCCCCGCCGAAAAAAAAGAGGCCATTGTCAAAACGCAAATAGCGCGTGAATTGCTGAAAAATGTAAGGCCAGAGCCCGGTGAAACAGCCGGCGAGAGCATCAGCATTGACTACACGCCCGCTTTCCGCAAAACGCTGCAAGAGTTATATGAGGAATTCAAAGGCCCCCTGTTGAGCATTTATGTCAGCCCCTTTTCTTCCTACGCAGCGAAGATGGCCATGTATCATTCGGACATTGACGGTTTGACTTTTGTTTTTCAGGGAGACAGCGTGAGTGAAGCGGTCAAGGCCCGGATCACGGAAAGACTGAAAGTTGCAGGTGTTGACATGAGAGGCTCGGGGCCGCGTATCGTCATGATGTCACAGCTTGAATTGATTCAGCGCACCGTGGTGAATAAAACGGAACGGCGGAAATTGATCGATGCCGGAAAATCGGGTGCTGCGGATTTGCTTGATGCCCACGGTATGATTTTGCACGAAGCGCCGGAATTTGGTCGGGATTTAAGATCCCTCCTTCGTTCCAATCCTAATGTGTTTTTAGAGCAAGAGGCTGTCAGGTGGTTTAAGGACTGGGGTGCTTTGCGGGTCAGAGGAAAGCGAGATCGCAGAAAGCAAATCATAGATATTGCTGCGGGCCTGTCGGCCGATAAACAAAACACTTTGGCCGATTTTGCCCGGCAATTGCGTGACGATGCGTTTCTGGCGGAAAAGGCCAGTGAAGAACAGCCGACGGGATTTGACCCTGCGGTTTTTAAGGCCCTTCCGGCGGACGACAGGAAAGACGCGGAACTTTTGGCCAAAGCCGAAGAATTGGCCTCGGAGGGCAAGAGTCTGGGGGAGGTAGACCCGTTGGATTCAGAGAATTTGATGATCCAGACGCCTTTTGTTATGAAAGAGTCCACTCTGAAATTTCCGGATTGGTTTTCCTATTCAATCCCAAAAGCCATTGACGACTATTTGCGCAACGAAAAGGTATTTCTCGAAGAAATGGAGGCGCAGTTTAGCGCCCGGCTGCGCAAGCCCGACCGCGAAGAAGAATTAGTTAAGATATATCTGG
>Ga0209211_10004170_pt1 | contig 22829 bp, 22 predicted proteins | sample RifGroA2_FD_183992 | JGI IMG/M metagenome (GOLD analysis project Ga0209211, IMG submission 183992) | Groundwater microbial communities from Rifle, Colorado, USA - Groundwater A2 (SPAdes) (version 2) | ecosystem: Environmental > Aquatic > Deep subsurface > Groundwater | place: Rifle, Colorado...
AGGCCACCATACCCGTTTACAAAGCGAACAGGAAAGTCAATGAAATCAACGGTCTACCCAGACCACCCCCGCGCCAGTGCTAGCTTTGCGTACCGTCACTTATTGCACTGAAAACGAGGAGACCCCGAAGACGGCCAGTTTGTTGTGACGTGGTGGGCATCCGACAAATCTCCAATGTTCCTGATCGAAGGCTATGGGCCTACAGCGGTGATTTTGAAAATCGAAGACAGATATTTCGATGACAACGGGGTGTTTTCGCCTGGCTGCAAAGTCTACCTGGGGGTCACTCAGAAGAGGCTTTCATATGAGTGTCAGAAGTACCTAGCAGGGAACATGGGGCGCGAAGTCCTGGAGGCCATGAAATCACTCATCAAAGAGGACATGGAAAAAAAGGCGGGAAAAGTGAGTTGAAGCCCATCGTCAATGTGATGAACAACTCCCGCGCAGCGTGATAAAGACCCCCGCAACCGCGATGAACAACTCCCGCTCAGTGTGATGAAGAACTCCTGTGAATTGTGAATATTCTGTTGATATCCTGTTTATAACGCCTGTATAAGTCAGGGTTATCCGTGATGAACAACTCCCGCAAACAAAAGCCATATAAATCAAAGAGTTAGCGTGCTACTGCTGAGTTATCCACGCTGAACAACTCCCGCAGATGTGATGAACAACTCCCGCGCCGATGCATGCCCATCTCATCTAAGTCGTTGTTCTCATTGAAAAAAGCGCGATTTCAAGGCGTGCACCCTGTATTCCTTTCCTGTATTTAATAAACCTATAGGAAAAGGCACCGCCTCTTGGGGCTACGCCCCGCCGGCTCCTACGCGCTACGCGCTTCGCCCGCGCCTGCGGCGCTCCCACCCGGCATCCCCAGGGCTACGCCCTCGGCCTACGGCCTCACCCATTTAATAGGCCCCCTGAGGGGGCCAAACAGAACCCCCCAGCGGTCCCCGCCGCGCCTATGGCGCTCCCAGGCGTGGGGCATGCTGCCCCCCGACCCCCTGGGGGCGTTGCCCCCCAGTGCGCCCTTCGGCGCACGGCACCCCCCAACCTGAAAACAAAAACCGGGGGGCGATTCAGGACGTAGGAAACCGCTACAAAGGCTCCAGGGGTACCAGGAAGGCGGCAAAACCGACAGCAGATGGGGCAGGGGACTGCAGCAGCTGTCCGCTTGTTAAACGCCTGTCTTTTCAGACATGTGCTCGCTACACTGCGGAATCAATTTGGAGTTGTCCATGCCCTACTGCTTGCAAATCATTTCTGATCCCGATTCGGCGGATTCGTACCGCTGGATGATTCTTGAACAGGAGCCGGATGAGGCGTTGATTTTCAAGCCTCATTCAGCGGCCGAGTGCGACTTTGATTCCTGGGCTGCTGCTCTCGATGCGGGCACATTGGCCCTGGCCCACGCCGAGGGCCAGCCCTATGAAAATGAAGCGGCCGATCCGGTAGGTGACTCAGATTGTGCGGGTTAAAGAAGCGCAGCCGTTAGCGCAGCCAAACGAGATAATTTCATATCGCATTCGTATTGCATAACGTATCGTATCGATACATAATACCGATACGTTAATACGAAAGGCGTAGCATGGCTCGGATTGGTGTGACGGCGGAACAGGTCTCAGCGGTAGCTGACGCACTGGTGGGCGAGGGTAAAACGGTGTCCATTCGATCCGTCCGTGAGCGTCTTGGTGACAAAGGCAGCCCGAACACGATTCAAAAGCACCTTGCAGCTTGGCGCGATGCCCGCCCTATGGCTTCGGCTACGGCACTGGAGCTGCCGCAGGGCCTGGCAACCGCAATTGCTGCTGAAATAGGCCGCGCTGCGGCCCAGGCAAGGGCCGAAATCGAATCCAGGCTCGTGGAGGTACAGGCAGAAGCCGCGGACCTGGCATTTGCAGGAGAAGCGCTGGAAGACGAACGGGACGCGCTGCAAGCGCAAATCGCGGCGTTGACTACTGAACGCGACACCCTTGCAGGGAAGGCTGCTCAGCAAGCGGCGGATCTGTCGGATCTGGTGGACCGTGTTGAACGTGAGCAGCAAGCGGCCGAGGCCGCGCGTGTCGAGCTGGCCAAGGCCAGCCTCAGGGCTGAAGGGTTGAATGAGCGGTACTCGTCGCAGACCAATGAGCTTGAGCAGCTGCGAACGGCAATCGACACTGAGCGGCGTGCGAGGATCGCCGCCGAGCAATCGGCCGCAGTCCTGGGAGCGCGGCTTGAAGCGTCGGCGGATTTGGCGTCGCGATCAGAGGCGCGCGCTGTGGCTGCTGAACGCCTAGCGGAGCAAGCAGCTCAGGAGCTGCGCAAGGTTCAGGCGGAGAGAGAGGATGCCCGCAATTCGGCTGCCGAGGCGAGAGAGCAGGGCGCTCGCCTCTCAGGCCAGGTCGAACTATTGCAAGCTGAAGCGAGGCGCAGAGAAGCCGTTGAATCTGCGCAACGTGAAGAACATGAGCGCTTGCGCGCGGAGTTGGAAAGCCTTCGCGTAGCTGCTGCTGGAGCCGCTGGTGCGGCCCGCTAACGTTCTAATTCCGGTGTTTTCTCAGCGGGTTGGCGTTCGGCATTTTGTGCGTTGGCACGCACTCTCTCAAGGATGATCGAGCGCTCTCGCGCATTGAAATCCCCTCTGTCCAATTGCGAATTGATCGCAGCCATCTTTTCTTCATGGCTGAGAACGCGATATTGAGGGCAAGCCGGGATAAAGCCAGTTTTGACTCATAAGCCTTTTGGTTATGTGAAATCGTTTCTTTATTCAAAATAGAAGCTCAATTGGTCGCCTGTAGTGTTTCCAGCGGTTCAATCAGCTTCACCCATTCCTGCAGCGTAGCGATTGTTTGACGGATCTCTGAAGTTGCCTCAAAAGCCAGTTCGGGCAAGCTCTCTTCCGCAGAGCCTGGCAATCCTGCCCCGTTGACCACAGCGTGCGCCATACCGTGAAGCCGCAGCAGTACGTCCCGAAGGCCGTCCTGGCCTCGTGCGTTGCCCACAACTCTGTCGAGCTGTTCGACTGCGCGCAGCAGTTTTGAGGTGTCGTAGGTGCGCTGTAGCCGTGTCAGCGAAGCCCTGTCCAGCCGACCATAGGCCGTGAGGACGGTGGATTCTGAATCGCTCATGCTCCTGCTCCCTTTTGGCCGGCTCGCTGCCCCTCCGCTGCCACTGCAGCTGCAGCAGCTCGTGCACGCTTGGCCGCCTCACGAAACTGTGATTCCTTGACCCAGGGCTCCGGGGGCCGCTTCAGGTCGAGGTGATAGTTGCCAAAACGCTTGATACCCGAGGTCATGTAGGGACTCAGGAACTCAACGTCGGCCGCAGAAACCGGCTCCCCATCTGCGTACATTTCCTGCAACACCCGCATCATGTCCACCGTGTTCTGCAGGATCACCGATGAGGCAACGAGATCGATGAAGCGCACCCGCTTTTGTTGCTCGTTCGGATCGTTCTCATTGATCACGTCGCCGCCGAAGTCCAGCCATTTTGTGAAGGCATGGTATGACTCGATCTTGTTGGTCGTTGCGTTCACCTCCTGTCGCATTTCCTTGCTGGAAATCCAACGCAGCAGGTACACCGTGCGCAGCACGCGGCCAAGTTCGCGTGCCGCAGCAAACAGTCTGTTGTGACGCCCTTCTTGGCTGAGCTTGCGCAACAGCATCGGTGAGGCGATTTTTCCGGCCTGGATCGATATCGATACCTGCATCAGATCTCGCCAATGGTCGCGGATGAGCTTCCAGTCCACGACGTCGCTGAATAGGCGGTCGATATGCCGGAACCGCATCCCCTTCTCGGGGCGATAGAAACGCAGATCTTTCCAGTTTCGGATGCGCGGCATCAGTTGGATACCCGCCAGGTGCGTGAAGGCGAACACCGTTTCCGACTGACCATGGGTGTCCGAGTACACGGTATCGGCCTGAACGCTCAAGCCTGCCTTCATCAGGCCCTCGATAACGTAGACAGCTTCCAGTACCCCTGGTGGTATGAAGTAGCGAAAAACCGCGATGTAGTTGTCGGCGACATGCCGATAGGCCACGGCCCCCATGCGCCGGTACCGAAAATGCATGCCCACCAGCAGGTTCTGGTCGTAGAAGTCGTGCTGGGTGCCATCTGCCGCGACCTTTTTGCCTTCGCCCCACAGCTTGGGTAGCTCAAGCCGCAGATACAGCTCGGTCAGATCACGGCAGGCATTGTCCAACTGATCCAGACTCATGTGCCGCTGGTTGGCATAGGACAGTTGATGCGGTGTCACACCATTGGACAGATGGCGCGCGGCCTGATTGGGCCCCAGGTTGCAGCCCATGGCGAACACAGTGAGCAAGTAGCGCTCCCTTGGGTTGCGAAGTTTGGGATCGTCGCCCGACTGCGGCCCAAAGTTACGGGTGAATCCTGTCCAGTGCTCGATGTTGGCGAGAACATCCAGCAGGTTGCGAGGGGCTGTGCGATTTTCGATAGCGGCATGCAGTGCGATGGCCGAAGCCGGCACCTCGCGTGCAACAACACGCCGCAGCGTCGGCTCACCGTTGGCACCGATCACCACATCTCCAGCATGTTGCGGAAACTCATCATCAATTTTCTTGGCCGTCTCGGTGAGCAATTGCTTGAGCCCGTCTACGAATTGACCCGCAGTGGCGGGTAATCCAATCCGGTCGCAATAGGTTGGCAGCTGCGCTTCGCACTCCTTCCAAGGCAGCAATTGCAAGCGGTAGTCGGCAAATGACTCCGAGCCTTCGATGCACACATCGCCAGAACGAAGATCACCGCACAAATAGCTGAACACGCAAACTTCGAGGTAGCGACGGTTAGTCGGGTGCCCCAGACCATGAGAACGGCGCACCAGCTTGCGCCAGCGTTCGGAGGCGAACGAAAGAGCCAAGTCATCCTCGATCCACTCCACTTTGCGATGTTCATTGGCCAGCACGACCTGCAGGGCATCCAGCAGACTGCGGTCCTGAGTAGCAGCCTCAAAGCGCAACGCCTTGGCCATCCGGAACATCGCCGCTCGCCAACTGCTGAATGCCTTCCAGACCAGCGGCAGATGATTGCCGCCGCTCCACACACGGATGGCCTCACAGTCCATCGTCAGTTGATCCAGGCTGCCGTGCGGGGCAAGCAGATCTCGAACGCGCTGCCCGGTACTCGCGTCATCCAGGTTTTCTGCGAGGATCTCCAGCACCTGCTCCAGCGTGGCAACGAGTCCTTCGCTCAGCTCACGTTGGCGAGACTGGATGACCTGCAGTTCTTCTCTGGCGGTCTTGTGGATGGCTCCGATGCGGCGAATGAACATTTCGGCCACATCGTCGCGGGCCCTCACGCGCATCTGTCGGATCAATGCCAGGATCAATGTGTAGCGCTTGGCGGGCAGCAAGTCCTTCATGTCGCCCGCATCGAGCACCGATGCCATGCCTGCCACGTAGTTCAGCTTGGTGACCGGAACGCCATCGAGCAACGCATCGCTGTCAGGCAGGGACTCAAGCCAGGTCAATTGGTCGAGTAGCAAATCGAGATGCTTACGCGAGGCTTTTTTGGCCGATTTCTTGATCTGGTTGTACAGAGTTCGCCGAACCGGCAATTCGGACTCTAACAACCGGTCAAGCCATGCTCGCTGGGCCGAATTCAAGCGCTGGTTGATTCGCTCATGCAACGAGGCTTCCGCGGCCGAGTGGGCTTGTTCGGAGATTTCGTCGAGCGTGCGAAACACCGGAAGCTCGTAACCCAGCCGCACCAACTCTTCGATAGTGATGTTGATGATGTCAACGCGGGTCTCCACGACACTGGCAACCTGCTGGGCTATCTGGATAGCCAGCGTTCGTGTTTGTCCGTCTGTGTAGGGCTTCACGCCGAGCAGTTCTCGAATCGCTTTGTGGTGGCGATACAGCGTGGCGAGCGAAGCGAATTCGATCTTGTCAGTTGGTTTCAGACCAAGCGTTGCAGAAACATGCTCGATAACCTCGGCAGGAATAGCATCAAACGCGGGGAAGTGGCGCAGGAACTCGAAGCATTTGAGCAGCACGAGAATGGCCAGTCGGCGTTCAGGGGTTCGCGAGTGTTGCTGGGCCCATTCGATTTCCTCGGGCCTTGGGGTGAAGGATGCTTGGAGATCCTTTAATGTCAGCGTTCGAGGAAATCGAGGGTACGCAGTACGTTCAATACTCGCCATAACACGAAACTCCCACAAGGCAGAGTTGATTTGAGTGCAGAGCGTATCCGATGTCGCCGGGGGAGAGCGCTGCGGCAAGCACCGCGTGGCCCGATTGCTCAAGCTTGAAGGCCTGCGTTCACAGACTGGCTATCGACGCCAACCTGGCCCGCGTGGCGCCAAGCCAGCGGTGGTGGCTCCAAACCATCTGCAGCGCCAGTTCAATGTCAGCGAGCTCAATCAGTCATGGGTGACCGACATCACCTACATCCGCACCCATGAAGGCTGGTTGTACCTGAGCGCCGTCATCGACCTGTTCTCCAGGCAGGTGATCGGCTGGTCCATGGGGCACCGCATCGACACTGAGTTAGTGCTCAACGCGCTGCTGATGGCATTGTGGCGCCGACAACCCAAAGCTGCTGTCACCGTCCACTCTGATCAGGGCAGTCAGTTCACTGGGCATGCATGGCAAGACTTCCTGCGCGCTCACAACCTGGTTTGCAGCATGAGCCGTCGGGGCAATTGCCATGACAACGCCGTGGCCGAAAGCTTCTTTCAACTTTTGAAACGAGAGCGAATCCGTCGCCAAATCTACCCAACTCGCGATCAAGCCAGAGCCGATGTCTTCAACTACATCGAGATGTTTTACAACCCTAAGCGACGCCACGACACTGCCGGAGATACTTCACCGGTAGAGTTCGAAAAACGCCATTTCCAACGGCTCAAAAGTGTCTAGGGAATCCGGGGCGATTCAGGACATCCCCGGAGCGCCATGGCGCGATGACAGGCATCCTGAAGCTGCAGATCGACTGGATACCCCTGTCTGTAGGTGCATTGCGCCCCACCCAAGGCAAAACTCTGGCGGTGATGGAGGTGTCCGGAGGCTCACAGTCGTTCAATGCCGTCAACCAGATGCGGGTGCTGGGTCGGTGGATGCACATGATCACGTCCCCAACCAGTCATCGGTCGCCAAGGCCTTCCTGGAGTTTGATGAGAGCGGCCGTATGAAGCCATCGAGCAACTACGAGCGTGCAGTGGATGTGATGGAAGAGTTGGTCAAATCTAGGCTGCTTATGTGCGACTGTGCTGACTATCTGCTGGATCGGTACAGCGAACGCCGCGAAAGTGCCAAGGCGCTGTCCAAGCGGGTGAACCAGCGCAGCATTTGATATCACCCACTTGAATGTGAAGGCCAGATCTTGTGATTGGCGATCGGTCACTTTGGCGGCCGCAGCCAGCACTGGTATCTTCGCGCGCCTTGATTCACGTGGGACCCGAACTCTCCGCAACCTCCCGTTGTTGACCATCCGTTTAGAGTGCGGCGACCCACCGTGCTACACCACTTGGAACCGTACCACCCTAACGACCATGGGCTGGACCAGCGCGTTGCTTGATGCCCCAGCATGGCGTCAGCGATTTGGCGAGGCAGCTACTCAGCTAAGGAAATCGGGCAACTGCTGTCGGCGGCCCAATCGGAGTAACTGAGATAGTAGGCGGACACATCTTGGTGCCCAGCCGAAACGGCAGCCAAGGCGGCCAAGGCTGCTCTTCCCCCGGCGTCGCAATGCGTGACCAGTGGGGTGTTGAGATCAAGGCTTGCTTCGTCCAGGCTGGCGCGAAGCTGTTGCGCATCTTTCAGTGTTCCGTTTTCTTTCAGGAATCCACTGTGTGGCAGCGACTTTGCCTGCGGCAAATGCCCACCGCGCGAATTGGCGCGCAGGTCGGTCCCCGCATACTCCGCTGGGGTACGAGCGTCAAGGATCTGAATCTTTCCTAGTAGCTCGTCCCTCAGCGATTGGCGACTCACCAGCTTCACCTTGGGCACATAGTTGTCTGGCGTGCGGAAGGTGGCTGGCACAGGACGATTCGCAGAAACATCAGGGCCCGAAGGGGGCAATGCCGAAGCCAGAATCTTCCACCCGCCGTCGATCACCCGAGCATCGGCGCCGTGCAGCTGCAGAATGAACCACACTCGCGCAGCTTCAGTCATCCTGCCATCGTCATAGACCAACACAGGTGCTGCACTGCTCACGCCCAACTGACCGAGTTCATGCTCCCAGGCAGCCTTCTGCTCTAGTCCATGGTCCGGCGATCTGGCAAGTGCCTCCCAGCGCTTCACATCCAGCCAGACGGCGCCTGGCCAGTGCCCTCCACGATACGCTTGCTCTTCTCGAACGTCCCATACCTGGACTGATCCAAGACCGTGAAGAGATTGTGCAGGGACCAAAGGGGAAATGACAGTCATGATGGGGGCCAGGTGGAGTGAACAACAGGAAGAGGCTATGGCCGGGAGCATGCAGCCAAACCGCTCGATCACAAACTACAGAATCATCCTGAGGATATAAGCTAACTTTATGATCGAAAACCGTACAGTCCAGGAACGTATTGCTCGACTTGGCCTGACTGAAAATCCCAGCTGAGTGCCTCAGTACCCTTTGCAAAAAGGGACCTTGGCATCCAACATCGGCTGCACCATTGCAGCGGTTCCTTGCGCTGCCACTATGGGGCACAGTGACTTCGAACGACACGTTTATTCCTGGCCAAACCACGGTCGAATACGACTCAAGATCGTTTCTGCAACTACTCCCAACACTGCAGATGCCAAGTCAACTTCACCGGCCGCTATTCAGGTGCACTCGCGTACCAAGCCCCAAGAGCATCGCTTCCTCAACGAAGGTTACCCGTATGGCCTAGCGAATAACGGCCCGGTAGTGGCCAGAGTGTCATTCCATGCGGTTCCTGGCCAACTGCGACCTGGGATACTGCGCCGGTCACTGTATCGATTCGGTACACCACGTCATCAAAACGCCCCGATAGCCACAACCACTTTCCGTCCACGCTCACGTTACCCATGTCAGGACTACCGCCACCCGGAATGGGCCATGTCTTCACTACCTTGTTTGTTGCGAGGTCAATGACCGAGACTCCACCGGGACCGCGTCGTGCACCGTGTATCCGATGCGTTCCGCGATTTGCAACATACAAAAACTTGCCATCCCGACTCGGGTATAGACCATGCGCTCCCAGGCCAGTTGGAATGAACTCGACCTCCTTCATCGCTTCCGGATCTACAACATGGACGCCGTCGGCTTCCATGTCAGCGATGTAGAAGCGCTTTCCGTTGGGGGAGATGCGAACATCCTGTGGCATACCTTTCTTTGAAGTGCAGATCTCGCTCGCAGCAGGATCAAAAGGTAGTCCTTTCGAGGCCTCTTTAAATCTTGTGTTTGGCATTGGCAGCTTGAGGTAGCCCGCGACGGAGCGGTTCACCAAATCAATTTTGGCCACGCTTCCCTCAAACTCGCAGGTAAACATCACATAGCGACCATCGATGGAAAAGTCAGCATGGTTGATGCCACCGCACTTGGGCACCTCAATCGAGTACTGCATCTGCATCGAATGAGGATCTCGAAAGTCGAGTCTCTTACGGGCCTCGGCAACGACGATGGCCGACTTACCGTCCGGTGTGAAATACATGTTGTATGGGTCATCTACCGCGATCGGCTTACCGGGCTTCCCTGTGCGAGGATCAATTGGTATGACGCTGCCATCGTTGCGTCGTTCAGCATTGTTGGCTACCCAAAGCGTCTGCAGGTCCCAGGAAGGCACGACATGCTGTGGTCCAACCCCTACCTTAAATTTGTCCACGACCTTCATCGCAGTGGGATCAATCACGTATACATCGTTAGAGCGTAAGTTTGGAACATAGATGCGTTGTAAGTGCGTGCTGAGTTCGGGTTTCAGATGCAACGAACCGGTCTCGCTATAAACATTTTGCGGATCGACTACTGGCGGCATCCCCTTCACCGTCAATACAGCAGAGGCAGGCGAGGCAGGCGCACTGAGGGCTCCACGGCCGATAGTCAACAAGCCAAGGCTGAGGCACGTTGTGGCAGCGACGATAGTTACTGCTCTTGAAGGAGTCTTCATGATGTCTAGTGGTTAGGATTTCTGATGATTGAAAATATGATTGGGTCAACGCCTTGGACTTGCAGATCGGATTGCTGCGACTGAAGCGTCGATGATTGCTTGAACGCCGATTTGACCAAGCTCTGCGGTAGCTGCAGACGGGTCGCCACTGACGCCAGGCAGCTGGTGTCCAGAGGCGGCTTTTGGAAGGGGTATCCGAACTAACACAGGGTCTACAGCCAGCGATAGTGCTGTGTCCGCCAACCCGGCGTGTTGACCTATCTGAATTTCTTTGTAGCCCCTGGATTTCAAGGCTTGAACATAGAGGCCTTGCGTTGCAGCGTAGTACTCCAGGAGCGCATGTACTCGGCAGCGAGAGTCAGACTTCCACTCGCGGTTGAGCTTCTCGGCCACCCTTTGCATGTTTCGTTGGTATCCACCATGATCGCCGAGAAGATAAACGTCACGCACACCGTGTTGGCGGAGGCTGCGCGCTGTGTCCTCTAGCAATGACTCGAAGGTTGATTCTCCTATCGTCAGCGTGCCCGAAAAGCGCATGTGCTGCGAAGGAGGGTCAATCGCCCCCTCTGGCACGTAGCTCACTACGGGCGCGACCATTGCGTTGCCTAGGGCTCGGGCGATACGTGATGACAGCTCAACAGCTCGCACGTTGTGCTTGCCAAGAACGATGTGCGGCCCACTCTGTTCCACGCCTCCGATAGGCACAAGGACAGTCGTAGCACCAGCTTCTATTCGTCGCTGGAATTCGACCGAAGTCATCTCCTCAATGCGTACGGGCTGGGCGATTCCGATTACGGGCGCCAAGGTCAAACCAATCGTCAGGCACCGCCAAACCTTACCCAAAGATGACAGAAAAGATGCGCGCAATAACTTCATTATTTGAAGGCTGTTTCAATGGGTTGAAGACTTGGTAGTGTCTCTCGGCCGAGCTTCTGAGGAGACCCCTGCTCCCGGCTGGGTTTCTGTATAAAAGTACTCTCGTCGCGTAGCCTCCTTTTTCCCGTCAGGGCGTCCAACCAAGGTCCACGCTACGCCTGGCGGCGGCTCCTGGATGATCTCGGGACGGCCTTCTAAGGCCACCTTCATGTAGTCCACCCACATTGGCAAGGCTGCGCGTCCACCAACCTCACCCTTGCCCAGGGTACGGGGTGAGTCGAAGCCAATCCAGCTGACTGCCACGCGCTCCGGGCCAAAGCCCGCAAACCAAGCGTCTACGAAGTTGTTCGTCGATCCAGTTTTACCGCCAACATCGTTTCGCCCTAGGCTACGTGCGGCGACTCCGGTGCCTGCACGAATTACGTCAAGCAGCATGTCTCGCATGATGAAGGCATTCCGAGGGTCGATGACCAATTCGCTGTAGTTGACTCCTCTATCAGGTGCATCATCGAGACGGCGCCCCTTACCATCCTGAATCTCGCCGATTAGTCGAGGAAAAACCAGTTGCCCGCCGTTGGCGAACACGGCGTAGGCCCTCGCAAGTTCAAGAGGCGTCACAGTTCCAACGCCGAGCGCCATTGGCAGATATGGCGGCAGTTGCGCATCGTCAAAGCCGAAGCGCTTGATGTAGTTGCGTGCAGGCGTGATGCCGATGCTAGAGAGGACCTTGATTGCCGGTACATTCCGCGACTTCATGAGCGCGGCACGCAAAGTTATCGCTCCAAGGAACTGGCCGTCGTAGTTGTGGGGCGCGTAGACCCGCCCGGGCTGACCGGGAATCGGAAAATCGACCGGTGAATCGTCAATGAGGGTAGCAGGTGTGAATCCGTTTTCAAGTGCTGCGGAATAGAGGAAGGGTTTGAATGATGACCCTGGTTGTCTACGGGCTTGGCTGACATGATCGTAGTTCCCCCAATTGAAGTCGAACCCTCCAACCCATGCCGCTATTTCGCCGGTGCTGGGATTTAATGAAACCAGCGCCGCTTCGACAATGGGTCGTTGAGCAAGTAAAAGCGCTCCGGTGTCGTCCCGAGCTAGCCAGACGAGACTCCCAGGCTGGAGCTGTCGAGGTTTCGGACCTTTCGGCTTAGTAGCGAATCGGACGCCGTGGAATGCGGCCAGCGGTCTAACAACGCTGCCATCCTCCAGCAGTGCCTCAATGCTTTGACCATCGATACGGGTAATGACAGCAGGTATCAGCTCGGCGGCAGGTGCCATGGCTTGCAATGCCTGAACCGCAATTTTTCGTTGCTCATAGGCTGAATCAGGCCACGGAAGGTTTCGCTCAGAGCCACGGTAGCCGTGTCGCGAATCGTACGCACGTACTCCTCGCCGCACTGCCTCGACAGCGGCGCGCTGCTCAGCATCACGAAGTGTTGTAGCGACGCGCAGCCCTAATGTGTACGCTTCTTCGCCAAAGCGATCCACAACAATCTTACGCACCATCTCAGCTGCATGAGTGGCTTCGACATCGAAAGAGCGAACCCTTGATCGAAGCACCAAAGGTTCAACTACCGCAGCATCATAGGTCGGTCCATCTATCGCTGAAGTTTCATGGAGCCGCCTCAATACATAGGCTCTGCGTTCGAGTGCTCGTTTGGGATTGGTGAAGGGATTGAATCCGGATGGCGCCTTCGGCAAGCCTGCAAGCATCGCGGATTCGGCAACCGACAGTTGGCTCATGGGCTTGGAAAAGTACACTTCCGCTGCAGCCGAGAATCCGTAAGACCGCTCGCCGAGATAGATCTGGTTGATGTAAATCTCAAGGATTCTTTTCTTGTTCAGACTGCGCTCGATTTTGAAAGCCAGTAGGGCCTCCACCGCCTTGCGCGACCAAGACTTCTCATTGGACAAATAGAAGTTTCGCGCTACTTGCATTGTGATTGTGCTGGCACCCTCATGCGCCCCCTGTGAACGCAGGTTGGCCAAGGCAGCACGAGCGACTGAGCGAAAGTCCACGCCGGAATGCTCGAAGAAATGTTCGTCTTCCGCTGCAAGAATGGCTTGTTGGAGGATGAGAGGCATTTCCGCTAGAGGAACTGGCGCGCGATGTTCCTCCCCAAACTCCCCGATCAAGGTGTGATCGGCGGTGTAGATCCGTAAGGGCACGCTGGGTTCGTATTGCTCCAGCGAATTCAGTGCCGGGAGTCGTTGATAGAGCACTAAACAGGCCAGAGCAAGCACGACAAGCAATACGGCGGTGAGAATAGCAAAGCCCAGAAGTTTGCGAACGAACAGTTTCACGAAGTCGCCTGCTAGACTTGTGCACATTCACTGGCGAACCTAAAGGGTTCATCAGTGCGTCCGTTACAAAACGCAGTATTCCATTGAGCGATATCTTTCGTAACACTTTCCTCGGCTTTGTTCGCGTGCACATTCTTTACCATGCGGCAAAGGAGCGCATCTTCGGTCTGGAAATGATTGAGGAACTGCGCGAGCACGGCTATGACTTGAGTCCTGGTACCCTCTACCCGATACTGCATGCGATGGAAAAGGCTGGCTACCTGCATGCTGAGGGTGAGGTGGTAGGCGGAAAAGTACGTAAGTACTACCGAATTACTCCCGAAGGGCGGAAGATACTTGGGCAGCTGCAGGAAAAGATTCGGGAGCTCACGCATGAGGTGCTTGATACACAGCCCGCGAAGCGGCGCAGTCGCTCGAAAACCTGATTGCAGTTGAGCCAGGTTGCGAATCATCGGGTTGCAAGCCAACGCGCCAGCAAAGCTGCGTCAGCCTCCGACACCAGACCTGATGGCATCGACACGGACTTATTTTTTCCTTTGCCCTGAACGAGGATCCTCTCGATGCGAGCCAAACTGCGACGGTTGCCAATACCTGTCAATGACGGGCCCACGCCTCCGGTGAGCGCGGCGCCGTGACAGGTTGCGCAAATGGATTTGGCCAAGGCTTCGACCCGATCGCGTTCAGCAGCCGACAATGGCTGCACCGCTCGCAGCTGAGTCTGCCACTGTCCATGATGGTGGTCCCTCCCGAAAACAAGGGCCCATGCAGAAGCCCCGGCCACCAGCACCGTCGCCGCGAAAATGAGAACGCCGAGCCGCGAATCAGCGAGCTTCATAAGCAGTATTCTTTTTAAGCACCGCGTAAATACCGCGATCAATGGAACACCGACCAGCACCTGCGAGAAGCAGATCGCGCGCCAGCATGAGCATCCCGATATAGGTCACTGCGTACACCCAATCCCCAGTCGCTTGGATTCCGAATCCTCTAAGGTCTATCCAGCCTTCAGCCGCGACCGCAGCGGCAATCTTCAGCGCAAGCGGGAGCATTGCGAAAAGAGCGAGTGGTCGAACCAAGAAACCCAGAAACAAACACGCCGCCAAGATTGGCTCAATGCTCGATAAGACAAGGTCAATGGCCCCCATCCATCCGTCACATGGACTGAGGCTGAGGATGCAATGCCCGAGCAATTGAGGCAGGCGCTCGGAAGTCGGCCACACCAGGGCAACGGCTATAGCCACACGGCCAGCGATTGGCCAAGTGAACGCATGTGTCGATGTCAGCTTCGTAAGGTGATCAAACGCCCGTATTTGCATGGTGACTGATCCGTCTCGCGTACTTCAGATGGCATTGAAATCTAATCTCGGTATCGGTGTTCGATATTAGCAGCCTCAACCGACAGATGTCTGTTGCTGTAAGGTAAAGACGGCATGATCCGCGACCTCCATGGTGACCCGGCATTGGTCACTCAGTCACTCACGCTCACTGCGAATCTCGCCTCATATCAAATTACAGATATCAATATCGATTGACGATAACGTGATATCGTATTGGAAATCATCCTGAGATGCGGCATGAGCACCACGAAACTTTCAGAAGGCGTTGTCAGCAAGACCCCGCTTCCGCGAACTATTTGGCTGCTTGGGTTTGTGAGTCTGTTCATGGACATCTCGTCTGAACTCATCCACAGCCTGCTGCCGCTCTTTCTTGTCGGAACGCTTGGCATGAGCGTGATGATGGTTGGTCTTATTGAAGGCGTAGCCGAGTCCACAGCGCTAATCGTGAAGGTTTTTGCCGGTGCGCTCAGTGACTACTTCCATCGACGCAAAACGCTGGTGGTCATCGGGTACGCTCTCGGCGCACTGAGCAAGCCAGCTTTCGCCCTAGCGCAGGGAACAGGGGTAATCATTGCTGCCCGCTTCATCGATAGAGTCGGTAAAGGTGTCAGGGATGCCCCTCGCGATGCACTTGTTGCCGATTTGGTGAACGCTCAACAACGAGGAGCAGCATATGGGCTGCGCCAGTCACTTGATACCGTGGGTGCCTTCATCGGTCCACTGCTCGCAACAGCTCTGATGCTGTTTTTCGTTGGCGACTTTCGCCTGGTGTTCTGGATTGCTGTCGTGCCAGCAACCCTTGCTGTTGCACTACTTCTGTTTGGTGTAAGAGAGCCAAAGCCTTCTAAGGAGCCATCATTTGTCAATCCTCTTCGCCGCGAATCGCTGCATAGACTGAACGCCGCCTACTGGGCTGTAGTAACGATCGGCGGGCTCTTTACGCTCGCTCGCTTCAGCGAAGCGTTTCTTGTATTGCGAGCCGGGCAATTGGGAGTCGCTTCCAGCCTCGTGCCGCTGGTGATTGTGGTGATGAATCTTGTCTACGCTATCAGCGCCTACCCCTTTGGCAAACAAGCCGACACAAAAAGCCACGCATCCTTGTTGGCTTTGGGACTTCTGGCCCTCGTCGCAGCTGACCTAGTGTTCGCGTTTGCATCTGGCTGGCCAGCCGTTTTGTTTGGCGTGGCGCTTTGGGGTTTACACATGGGTATGACGCAGGGTTTGCTTGCAGCGATGGTGGCGGACACCGCGCCGGACGAGCTACGTGGTACCGCTTTTGGCCTATTCAATCTGGTTGCCGGTTTGGCAACGCTTGCGGCCAGCGCAACGGCTGGGGTTCTTTGGGATCGGTTCGGTGCGGCGACAACTTTTCTGGCAGGCGCAGCGATCTCTGTTTTCGCACTGGCCTCACTCCCAGCGTTGATGCTAGCGAAACGGACAAAACATTGAACAAATAGGTATAGAGCCTTGCGCCTTCCCAGCGCAATTCAGCTAAGCGCGCAGATACTCACTGGGCGCTCGCCCTCCATCCACGTGGCACACCGAAATGCCTCTGTCCGTCAATTCATGACACTACTCCAAGCTGGCGGCCATTGCACGAGCGCTGAGCGCTTCGCCTAAAAACGACAACTTCTCCGGGCTATGCATTTTGATAGCTCAGTCATTTAAAGGAAATTTATGAACCAGCAACCTCAGCAGCCTAACCTGACTGAAAAAAGCGCAAGCCTCCAGACTGAACCCGTTCGGGCGCCAAGAGGTTCGGCTACTGAAGTACTTCTTGCTTTCCTGAAACTCGGGCTTACGTCCTTCGGCGGGCCTGTGGCGCATCTAGGCTACTTCCGCACCGAGTTTGTCGAGCGGAGGAAATGGCTGGACGACAAGAGCTATTCCGACCTTGTGGCGCTGTGCCAGTTTCTGCCGGGACCTGCCAGCAGTCAGGTGGGCATCGCACTGGGATTGGGGCGCGCCGGTTGGTGGGGGGCACTGTGCGCATGGATGGGTTTCACCCTTCCTTCAGCGATTGCACTCATCCTGTTCGCATTCGGTGTTACCCAATGGGCAGCGCTGGCTCAGTCAGGTGCGGTTCATGGCCTCAAGGTCGTTGCGGTTGCCATCGTTGCGCAGGCTGTCTGGGGCATGGCCAAGAATCTCTGCCCGGATCGACTGAGAGCGGGTATTGCCATCGTCGCTGCCCTGTTGGTGCTTGCGATTCCATCAGCAGTCGGCCAGATCGGTGCCATTGTGGCTGGCGCCCTTGTAGGACGCTGGGCAGTTCAGCTGGGTCATTTGCCTGCTGCCGAACACCGGAACTATGGCGTCAGCAAGAAGACGGGGGCAGCTCTGCTGACACTTTTTGGTGTGCTGCTCGTCGCGTTGCCGGTGCTGGCATCGGCAGCAGGTTCGCCAATGTTGGCCGTCATTTCTTCGTTCTACCAATCGGGCGCGCTGGTTTTCGGGGGCGGGCATGTGGTGCTTCCACTGCTGCAGGCCGGTGTGGTGCCCAGTGGGCTCGTGACCAATGACGCATTCCTGGCTGGGTACGGGGCCGCTCAGGCCGTGCCGGGGCCACTGTTCACCTTCGCGGCCTATCTGGGTGCGGTAATGACTGGTGCGTTGGGTGGATGGTCTGGTGGGCTTGTACTTCTGATTGCCATTTTTGTTCCTGCATTCCTTTTGGTGGTCGGTGCTCTTCCATTTTGGGAGCCGCTGCGCCAGCGCGATGGCATCCAGCGAGCCATGGCTGGGGTCAATGCAGCCGTGGTCGGCGTTCTGGCCGCTGCGCTTTACGATCCTGTATGGACCAGTGCCATCCATTCAAGGGCTGATTTCGGCCTGGCGCTGGCGGCGTTTGGTCTGCTGGTCTATGGACGGCAGTCACCAGTGCTGGTCGTGGCGCTTGCGGCCGTGGCTGGTTGGCTGCTTGCGCTGTGATCTGGTGGACGGTGGTTATGCCCCAGTGGTATGGCCAAGCCGGTGTATGCCTTAAGCCAGTGACACTGGCGTCTTGCGGGAGGTTCTATGCAATCAAAAGAGCATTGGGAGCAGGTCTATACGACCAAACCAACTGCCGGAGTGAGCTGGTTTCAGGAACACGCACGACAATCGGTTCAGTTTATAGGCCAGACCGGAGTCGCGCGCCATGGGGGGATCATCGATGTCGGCGCAGGTGCCTCCACACTGGTAGATGATCTGCTGGACCTTGGCTACTCGAATGTCACCGTCCTTGATTTGTCTGAAGCAGCGTTGGCGACAGCCAAATCCCGGCTGGGCGTCCGCGCGACCAACGTCTCCTGGTTAGTTGGCGACATCACGCGCATCGAACTGCCACGGCATGCGTACGACGTCTGGCATGATCGGGCCGTATTTCACTTCCTCACGACCCCAGTGGAACGTGAGGCCTATGTGCAGGCTGTCCTCCGTGCGGTGAAACCAGGTGGCCATGTCATTGTGGCGACATTCGCGGAAGATGGTCCGGAGAAGTGCAGCGGTTTGCCCGTCATGCGCTACAGCGGCGACAGACTCCATGCCGAGTTTGGCGCCCCTTTCAAGCTCCTACAGAAAGAGCGCGAGGAACATCACACTCCATTTGGCACCGTTCAGCAATTCATCTACTGTCTGTGCCGCAAGGATTGCAACTGCAATACTTAGCGACACGACAGTGTCTAAAGAGCATTGATGGTTCTATGGCGGGTGTGTAGTCCCCTTCTTGTTCAGCTGCCCGTGGTGCACGCCGCACGCTGCCATTAGCGTGTCGGCAAAGCGGCACACGGTGCCCTTTGAGCATCATGGTCTCGATGAACTGGTCGTGGTCCAGGTGCGCATGGGTGGTTGCCAGCGTCAGGTCGCGGTAGTCGTGCTGCAGGCGGGCCAGCCGGTCCGACAGCTCGTGTTCATGGTGGTTGTAGACATACGAGAGATTGGCCACGCAGGGGCCTTCGGCGTCGCGCTGTTCCTGCGCCCGGGCCAGGTGCTTGCGCAGCACGTCGCGCACGGCTTCGGAGCGGTTGCCGTAGCCGAGCTCCGAGATCCAGTGGTGGAACTTGTGGGCCAAGTTGTCGTCGATCGAGATAGTGAATCGCCATGTCGCGGCCTCTATTCAAGGAGATCAACGCAATCGAGTGCGCGCTCCTTGCTGATAAGCGCAATAGACAGGTTGGCTCTGGCGACTAACTCCAGCGGACGCACGGATTGAACGTAGTGGCCATGCGTGATCCTGTCCATTCCAGCCCCCGCCAGCTTGGAAACAGTTCGCAGACTGGCCTTCAAAGTAACGCTGTCCAATCGCCCGCCATGCAAAACGAGATTTCTTTGTCGATAAAGACGGTGGAACGCCTCCGCAATGGTGTCCCTCACCGTTTTCAGTTCATTTGAGGGGTCAGCAAGCATCTTGCGAACTCGCTGCACTGCTGCTCTGTCGGCTGTGGCCTTGAGGTCTGGCAGCTTCCCTTCATTGATCAGCTCAGCGAGCTTTTCTGATCGTTTTCTGTTGGTTTCAAGACCGCTCAGCATGGCTGCAATATGGGGATGCTCTTTCTGAGCCTTATAGGAGAGCGATGTCAGTTCCTGGCGCGGAAATGAACAAGCGACCAGTGACGCAAGATTGTCAGCAGCTGTCGCTCTATCTCCTGGGTCTGCCAACAGTCCTTCAATGGCCCCCCAGCCGCCAGCAATGGCGGCGGGTGGTGAGCTTTCGTCAAGGTGGGCAAGCAATTCCAAGGCTGCTTCAACGCTGTCGTCAGATCTCTGGGTTGTGAAGACGCGACCTTCGCGGTCTAACTCCTTGACCCGCACACCTCTTGACTCTCCGATCAACGAGGTCGGAACGGAGTCTCCCGCAACCCATAGTTCTGGGTACAGGTCCAACGGCTTGCCAGTAGCGATTCGTGCCCGCGCAGCAAACCGATCCGACATTTCGCGCGCAATTTGTGCTGCAGCGCCACTGTCGCGAGCATTGACTGAAAGGACGATGGCTGCCGGTGCGCGTACATTTGCTGTTTCGAAACGGTGCTCCACAAGCCATTGGGTCACTTGCTCCGCTTCCAGCCAGTTGTGGGGAAGACCATGGCTGAGTTTGGGAGGGCGATGGAAAGCCAGTAGCACCTCGAAAGGTCGGACGGGATTGCTCGTTTGCATCCCATGCAACTCTTCACAGATCTCAGCAAGCGTAATTGGATCGGGGCCTGAAGCGTTGGCTTTCAAGAGCTGGCGAACATGCTGGGCAGAGAATCCTGCATCAAGAATGTGCGACGCAACGCTTCGTGCAAACATCTCAACGGTGTGCTCTCCTTTGCCCGCGATCCCCGCCCAGCGGCGCAGGTAGTCCGTGTTGAGGGCGCTAGCCATTTGAGCGACAGTGTGATGCGCAGGGCCTCCAACCTTGGGGGGGTGGCCTATTTGTTGTCGCAGGTGGAGCTTTTCCGCAGCAGACAGGGCCGGGTCTTTTCCCATCTTAAGCTGCAGTGATGAGCAAATCCTCTTTACAGACGCTTCGCTGAGAGTCCCCGTCTGAAGCATGACGGACGCCTCGCAGAGTTCTTGCATACCCAAAACCAACCCAATGCTCCACAGGGAGCGGTTCCAGGGTGGGTCCGGCGAGAGAAACTCCATCAAACGCCCGAAAGCCACTGCATCGATTGGATTGACGGGGGTAAGCATGTGGAGTATTATTAACGCATTGGTACTAATCTACCTCCCAGCTAAGGGACCCTGACCCAAACGCCCGTTCGTGCTAGCACGACAGCAATTGGCTCAACGTCCCTCCCTACAAAGCCCTGCAATGCAGGGCTTTTTTTTGCTTCATTTGCGGAGCAAAGAGAGTCGGCGCGGTGAGCGCTTGCATAAGCAAGGCGCTTTGTCAGGGTGCCGACCAACCCAGCCTGTGCGCCCCAGAGGTCTGGTCATGGCGCGCATCATCTTCTGTGTGCACATAGATGCTGGTGGTGGAAATATTTGCGTGCCCCAGATTGTCGCGCACAGCCTTGAGATCCATGTTGTCGCTCTGATGGGTGCCTGCCGTGTGTCTCATCCAATGGGCGGAGGCCCGCTCCACATTAGAGGCTGCGGCTTCGTGGTCAGGACCCATGGCGCGCAGACGGGCTGCGGTTTCACGGAAGATTGTCTTGACCAACTCGTGCACGGCACTGCGTCCCATAGGTTTAGACCCGCCAATCAACGGTAGTAGCAGTGGGGCGGAATCGCCTTCACGAGGTAAAGGTCCTAGGTCATTCGACTTTCGGTAGCGCATCAGCTCTGAGACCAACTCGTCTGTCGCGGGTATCACTCTGGTTTTTTCTCCCTTGCCACGAATCTCCAGCCACCAGCGCTCCCGTCCGTCGGCTCCCCTTCGCCAGTAAAAGTCGCCCATCGAGTTGTTGCAGACCTCAGAAATCCGTAAGCCCCCAATATAGAGAAGGGAGAAAAGCCACCGGTATCGGGCCGCTTGAAGGGCTGCCCGAGGCGTGCCGGTAGGGAGGACTTCAATAGTCTCACGTACTTGCGCCCATTGCTCATGGGGCAGGAACCTGCTGGTCTTGGCGGGTCGCGCAACAGATTTGCGGCGGCGCAGAGCCAAAGGGTTGCCCGCCAGATACCCAGCTTGAACCAGCCAATTGAAGAGGCTGTTGAGGATCGAGAGTGCTTGGCGCTGGCTCTGCCGATCCAGCGGTTTGGCGAAAGGACGCCAGTTGGGCGAGGACCTGGATGCCTTCTGGGCGACTTGCATGACCCAGCGGTCGGCCGGTTGTGGATCTCCAAGGAACGTCTCGTAAGCGAGGAAGTCCTCGTGGGTCAGATCGGACAGGGCCTTTCCATACTGGTGCACACACCAAAGCAGCAGCCTTTCCGCCTCCTTGCGATAGCTGGCTAGCGTGGCCGGTGAATCTTCGTAGCGAGCCAGCCAGGCCAAAACTGCAGAGCGGTCGTCATTGGCTGCGACTTGGGGCAGGCCCTGGGCCCGATTGCGGCCCTGTTCTCCGGACAGATGAAGGGGTAGCACCAAACCCTCCAAGGGCTCAAGATGCACCAAAACGGACGGTGCGACGATCAAACTGCTCATTCGCCAAATTCTATGGACATTAGAGTAATTATGTCCAGAGATTGGGAATAAATTCATTGATTCATACGTTATACGTTGTATTATCTGAAAATGAGTGAAGAATCAGAAATCCAAGCCGAAGTTGAGGCCTTGCGGGAGCGTTTCAGCGACACCAAAACGCTGTATCGCGAGGTGTGTGCGCTGCTGTTTTTTCGTTACGGCATCACGCCCACCGCCAGCAAGCTCTATCAGCATGTTCGCAAGGGCTCGATGAGCGCCCCAGCCGAGGCGTTGGCCAAGTTCTGGGAGGATTTGCGCGACAAGGCCCGTGTGGAGATTGATCACCCCGATCTACCGGAGGCACTTAAGGAGGCCGCAGGCCAAGCCGTCAGCGTGCTGTGGACCCAGGCAACGGAGTTGGCGCGCGAGGAGCTAGCAGTCCTGCGCGTTGAGGCACACGCGGAGGCCCAGAGTGCACAGGCAGACCTGCAGGAGGCTCTGCAGCGAAGCGCGGTCCTGGAGACCCAGATGCAGACCGCACAGACCAAAGTCACCCAATTGGAGACCCGAGCTCAGGCCCTTGCTGCTGAGCTTGAACAAGAGCGGCGTACACACGCTGCGAGCACAGCGAGATGTGAGGCGCTGTCCAGGCAGGTGGATGAGCTGAAACTGGAGCAATCGAAGAGCAGGCAGCATTTCAGCGCCGAGTTGGAAAAAGGACGTGCAGCTATTGATGAAGCCGCCCAGCGATCTACCGAAGCGGAGCACCGGGCGCTTCGGGAAATTGACCGAGAGCGAACCGCGCGTGCCCAGGCGGAAAAGCAATTGGAGCAATTGCGAGGCAAGCTAGCAGAGACCGAACGCGACTGTCACGCCAAACTGCTCGAAGCCAATGCTGCACAGAGCAGGTTGGCGGCAGAAACAGACGGTGCTCGCGCCTCCTTGGCCGAAATCACCAGGGCGCACCAGGCGCAATCGGCCGAGCTACAGCAAGCTCTTCAAGCAGTTGCTCAGCACAAGGCCGAAGCTGGCACCTTGCGTGAACTGGTAGAGCAGTTCAGACCGACGCAGAAATCTTCTCGTAAAAAGCGTGGTGTTGAAGCGCCAGAGGTCAAGTGAGCAGCGTCTGGAAAGTCTGAGGTGACGCCTCACTACAGGAATAAATAAAAGAGGTATCTTTAATAACCAAAAAGCTTATGAGTCAAAACTGGCCATATCCTGGCTTGCCCTC
>Ga0209211_10004172_pt1 | contig 22818 bp, 15 predicted proteins | sample RifGroA2_FD_183992 | JGI IMG/M metagenome (GOLD analysis project Ga0209211, IMG submission 183992) | Groundwater microbial communities from Rifle, Colorado, USA - Groundwater A2 (SPAdes) (version 2) | ecosystem: Environmental > Aquatic > Deep subsurface > Groundwater | place: Rifle, Colorado...
GTTTCAACCACCACCGCCACCTCAACGGAATTTTCTGTTTTAGATAATTCCATCAACGCTTTTTCCATTCGCGCTAAAGATATTTCAGATAATTGGTCGGATTCCGCCAGTCAAGCCGTGGAAATTTTATCAACACCCGTTGTTATAAACGAAATCGCTTGGGCGGGCACCGGTCCTCAAACTTCTCAAGATGAGTGGATAGAATTATACAATAGAACAAATTATAATATTGATATTTCCGGCTGGCGCCTATATTCTTCCGACGCCGGTCCGGATATTATTTTCGGCGAAGATTCGGAAAGCACAACCACTATCAATAAAATCATTCCGGCAAAAGGATATTATCTGATTGAAAGAACCGGAGACGATACGGTCAACGATATTCCCGCTGATTGGTATGGCAGTTTTACAAACGGTTTAAGCAATAATGGAGAAATTCTAACCCTAAGCTATGCCTCCACCACCATTGACCGGACAATTCTCTGCGGAGGATTTCTCAGGTGGTGCGTGCCGGACTATGCTAATCACCGATATCGCTCTATGGAAAAAATTAATCCGGATATAGAGGGAACCGAACCGACTAACTGGAGTTTTAACAATGAAATTATCAAAAACGGCAAAAATACCAAAGACGAAAATATCAAAGGTACTCCAAAAGCCCGAAACAGCGTCAATTATCTTATCGCCGATAATCAGCCGTATATTTCATCGGATATTCTTCTTACTAAAGCCAACAGCCCTTATTTTGTCGGCAGTCTCTATACTAACGTTGTCCAAACTTTTCAGGGAAGCGCCGTTTTGACGATAGAGCCGGGGGTGGTGATTAAATTCTACGGCGGCGCCGGAATGCTTTTTGCGGAAGATTCAAAAATTATCGCCCAAGGAACGGCGGACGAGCCGATAGTTTTTACCAGTTTTTATGATGATGAATACGGAGGCAATTTAGACGCGACTTCCACTCCTTCTGCCGCTCCGGGAAGCTGGTACGGCGTAAGCGTTACGTCAGAAAGAGGTTCTGTTTTTGACCGCGCTATTTTTCGCTACGCCGGAAATTGGTACACCGGCATGAATCAATCCAAAGCCAATCTTTTTGTTCAAGACGCGTCCGCCGAAATTACCAATTCAATTTTTGAATATTCAAATGTTTACGGATTGAGCTTGATTGATTCCGATTCAACTGTTTCAAACAATATTTTCAGATTAAACAATCGCGGCTCTGACCCGGCCGGCGCGAACGGCGCTTTCATTGTTTCCGGCGGCAATCCCGTTATTTCAAATAACGATTTTTCAAACAACGCGATCGGTTTGGTTTTGTATGCTTCTCAAGCCGCTGTTAGCGGGAATTATTTTGAATCCAACTCAACTGCCGCGATTTATTCTTCCGGCCGATTGCCGGCTTTTACCAATAATTCCGGCGGCAACAACGGCTTGAACGCTATCAATATCCGGGGAAATCTGACTCAAACGGACGATATCGCCGGTCTTTTTCCAAACTCTTTGCCTTATTCTTTCCAAGGATACGAAACCCCGACCGTTGTTTCTTCATCAACTTTAAGCATTGAAAAAGGAGTTATTGTAAAAAGCAATGAACATGGGATTAAAGTTTACGGAAATTTGATTATAAACGGCGATAATCCGGAAGATATAGTTTTTACTTCTTTGTACGATGATTCAATAGGAGGGGACACAAGCAATAACGCGACTTCAACTTCAGCCGTTCCAGGGCAGTTTTCCGGCATATACGTGTCGGACACAGGCTCTCTAAAAGCCAAGGGATTTACCATGCGCTATGCCGGAAGCGGACGCTATATGGGAAATAATTCCGCGGCGGTGATGACCATCGGCGGCGACTTGGATATCGCTAATGCCATTTTCAGCAGTAATTATCCCTACGGAATTTACGCCGAAAATTCTCAAAACATAAAAATTGAAAACTCCAGATTTGAAAATCATAATTATTTGGGGCCTTGGGGCGGGGGAGCGGCTTTGGGAATTTTTAATTCAGCGGTTGTTTTGAACGGCATTTTTTTCGCCAACAACATTCTCGGCGTGATGAGCGACACGATTTCAACTTTTACCTCCTCAATCGTTGATTTCATAGACAATACTGCCACCACTTCGCCGCCGGGATTGTGGTAGAGATCAGTTGATATTTTTAGAACCAGCCGTTTTTTAGCGGCTGTTTTTAAATAATTAGCAATCTTTTGCTTACGCGAAATTGTTTCCTTTGCCTACAAAAGGATGGTCTGCGGCGCGCAATTTTGCTTCTTCGTATTTTTTCCAGATTTCTGCCGTTTTCGGCTCAATCTTATTCAATTCTTCAAAAACGCATTTTCCCAGTTCGGCGGTGGTGATTTCTTCTTTCTGCGCCGCAAGACCGAAAGCGGCGGTTAAAACTTTATCCAATACTTCGCTGGTCCGATCCGATGAGAGGCTGGTGCTTAGAGCGGCGACTTCAATTGATTTTCGCGTCTTCTCGCCGTCAAACAGCTCTTTTGTTCCATCCTTTTTAATTACGAAATTTGCCATAAATTAAAATTAATTAATTATATTATAGCACTTTATAACGCTATCGCGCTAATATGCGACTTGTTGATAACTTTTTCATGGCTTGCCGCCTTGCGGTTTATGGTTTAAAATAGGCGCATACAAGTATTCCGGTGTAGCTCAATGGTAGAGCGGCTCCCTGTTAAGGAGATGGTTCCAGGTTCGAGTCCTGGCACCGGAGCCATGTGGGATTTGCGGAGCCAAAAGCTCCGCTTTTCTCTTTATTAGAGCCTATTTTGACTGGTTCGAACGTACCAGTTTTTGTTTTTGCCCCAGATGAGACGAGTTGCATTGGTACAAGCGCATTTTGTACCTTAATTTCGAGTATTCCGTCTTTTAAGAGCAGGTTCGAACCTAGAGCGGCCAGAACAATTTTTCTTGCGTGTTCGCCTCGTTCGATAAAGGATTCTTTTGCGTCCTCGGCAAATTTGATCACCCTATGAGCAACCTCTAGCCAGCTGTCTATGCGAGTATCTGTATCGTTTAAAAGTTCTTGAAGCCTGGCTTTCTCTTGGCCTACAGTCGATTTCTTTTTGTTAAATTCGTCCTCGGTTATTTCTCCCGATGCCCGCATATCAATTAGGGTGTCTAGTTTTCTGACACAAGTCTCATAATTTTTCTGAAGATTAGAAAGGATTGTATTTCTATCGGTTGATTCTTTTGTGTTTTCAGTTTTAAGCCAGAGCATAGCCCAACCATGGAATTCTGGTGGCACTTTTATATCAGATAACGTTTTTGCAATTTGCTTTTCAAGTTCCCTTACCTCAATGTATTTTTGGCTACACGGCCCTTTGCGTTTTGTACAGCGATAGTAGGTGTAGTGATGTTCGCCACCCTGCTTGTTTCTTTTCACCTTATTTTCAGCCGTAATCATGCACCCACATTCTCCGCAACGGATCATTCCTGTATAAGCGAAAGTATGCTTTTCTGGTTTTGGTTTTTGGCCAGGATGGAGTAGCTGTTGGACGCGATCGAATTCTTCGCGCGTGATCATCGGTTCGTGTTTGCCTTTATGCCAATTGCCACTGCCTCTAGGCCATTCAAACCAGCCGTAATAAAACGAATTATAAAGTGTGCGGTAAAATCCACTTCTGGCTAACTTCTTTAAACCCCATTGAGTAACTGCTATTTCATGGACTCGTGGTGCTGTATAGCTCCCACTTAAAACCATATCAAACATTCTCCGAATAACTGGAAACATCTTCGGGTCTTTGCGGATAGTCTTAAATCCTTTTTCTTTATCTGGTGTGTTCAAGTATCCGATCGGAGCTGGGCCAGGATGCCAGCCCATTTCCACTTTGCGTCTTAAGCCGCGTTTTACATCAATACCCTTGTTATCGTTTTCAAGTTTGGCCTGGCTACAAAGTAGGTTAAGAAGAAACTTATCGTTTGGTGTATTCTTGAATGTTTGTCCTGGTGTCCGTATTTCGAGAAGCTTGTTCTGATCCATCATATAGACTAAATATCCTGTGTCTATGGGGTTTCTTGAGAGTCGATTCGGATGCCAAGTAAGAATAGCATTAGCTTCACCTTTTTCAATTTGTTTTATCACTTGATTGAAGATTTTTCGGCCTGGGTCTTTTGCTGAATATGATTCTTCAAACCGATCGACGATTTCAAGCCCTTCTTTTTTGGCAAGTGTCTCTACTTCGCTTTTCTGCGATTCAATAGAAAGCACTTGCCGATCTTCCTGTTCGGATGACTTTCTGGCATATAATAAGTATTTAATTGTGCCAGTTCCTTGTTCCATAAAATTAATTAAATAACCCTGTTGTATTGAGATACATTATCAGATATCCGCCAGAACTGATTCGTGACCAGATTGTTGGAACTTTTGACGGAGCTTCAGCAAATAATCCTTCTGGCAGTTTGTAATCTTTATTTTCATAAATCCAAGCGTTGTGTGCTGAGATTGTTTTCGGATTTTCCGCACTGCCCTCGTAGACAAATTTATCTTTTATTACGTCGAAGTTTTTGACCCCTCTTTGGGCATAGCCCATTGCCACATCTTTGATGTCTGCCATTAAAAGGATCGGAGTTTCCAGAGAACGGATATCTTGGCATTCATTTTGCTTTTTGGGATTTGCGATTATTCCTTCCTGCGGATAGCGAATGCCGACTTGCACGATATCGTTATTCCTTACGTCAACTTCGTATTCGTAAACCTCGCAAGTATTTTCGATGTATTCTTTTTGCTGATAGACTTCAACTTTTCTCTCCCAGCCATCAACATCTTCCATTGTGTAGCCGTTATCGGTTTGATTTGTAACCACTCCCACATTGAAGTTCGATGGATGGCGAGTGCCTATATATTGCAATTGCAAATCTGGTTTTGCCATGAAAGCTATGATCGCTTCCATTGCTTTTTCTCTTTCAGATTCTGACCGAGCAGTTAATAAATCAAGTTGTGTTTGTAGTTGGCTTGTTTGGAAGGATCGCTCTTTTGCCAATTCCTCTTTTTGATTAAATAAATCTCCACAGATTCCTTCCGTTGAAACCACATGCCATTGCTTTTCTGTTATTTTTTTACCCGTTGCTGTTTCGATCATCTCGACATCCCTTAGCTCCATACATCCTTCTTGTTTCTGCCTGTCTGTTATCACCCCCATTTTTTGCCTGAAATCTGCGTCTACGGCCTGTATTTGGCCTTTTATGGTATCTTTCTGCGTCTCACCCTGAATTTCTTTCTGGCTGCCCGTTTTTTTGTTTATCTGCCCAAAAGTGATAACTACTCCAGCTCCTATCACAAAAACTGCTACTAATGCGATTATTAAAATTTTCTTGTTCATAAATTTATTGAATTTAATTATTTAAGATATTTTTCAATATTTAATTTATGTTCTTCGTAAGTTTTAGCGCAGTGTGTTTGTCTATTTGAATCGTGTAAATAATATAGGCAATCTGTTTCGGCTGGATTTAACACAGCATTGATTGCATCAAGCCCTGGATTGCAAATCGGGTGAGGAGGAAGTCCTTTATTAAGATAAGTGTTATATGGTGATTCAGTTTTATAATCTGCTGGCTTTATCTTTGGCCACCAGTTACCCGATTCTCCCAGCGCATACTGAACAGTGGCATCAATTTCCAATTTCATTGGCGGATCATTAAGAAGCCTGTTCCAGATAATTCCTGCTATCAAAGGCATATCAGCTTTGTTGGCTGCTTCTCTTTGGACGAGCGAGGCAACCTTTAGTGCCGTTGTCCATTTGATGTTTTCTTTTACAAATTTATCAGCGTAAGGTTGGAATTTCTCGTTGAATTTTACTCTTAGTCTATCTGCGATCTGAAGCCCTGTTTCATCCTTAGGGAGAAGATAAGTGTCAGGGAAGTAGACTCCTTCGATCTCGTCGTAGTTCATTGCGGAATAATTACCGACCCAATTTGTTTTCGCTTCCTGATCCCAGCCAAGTGCGTCTCCGATAAGTTCTGCAATCTGTTCTTTACGAAGACCCTCAGGAATCACGACCCATTTCATGTATGGCTCTTTGAGAGCTTCGACAACTTGCCATGCCGTCATACTCTTTGAGATTTTGTATCCTCCTGGCTGGAGCAGATAATTCCTTTCGTTTTCTTGGAGTGCGTATTTGAAACCCCATTCACTTTTTATGAATCCTTGCTCGTGAAGTTTTTGGACTACGTCCTGGTTTTTTGCATCCAGCGAAATAATAAATCTTTCTGGTTCGGCTTTTGATTGTGGCGCGCCGAATAAGGAGTAGTAAGTAAAAATACCCGCTACCGTCAAGGTCAGCAGAATAATTCCGCTTATAGTTATAATGATTATTTTTGTGCTAATTGGCTTTGTCATATTGTGTCAACTTTTGTTAATTGTTTTCTGTAAGGCAACATTATTCGGAACATCCAAGTAAGTCAAGCTAAGAGTGCAAAACAAAAAGGGACAGCCGTTGCCTGCGTCCCACATTATCGAAGCCACGAGGACTCCGATTGTGGAGGAACGACTGCCCCTTTCAGCCCGCAATCGGGTCTTAAGAGACAACATTCCTCATGGCAATGTCGATAATATGGGACGCAATTATATTTTACGTCTTTTCGTTCATTTTTACAATGTTCTTTTGTTGCATGTGTTCTTGTTTCAGATACCATTTCACTGCTTCATGAAGTTTTTTCCCGTGTTCTTTTTCTTCTGGTGTTAATGGCCTTTGTTCGTCTGTTTTTAATTCGCTTCTACTTGTCGGTTTGCCGATTTCGACTTGGAGCATCTCCCAGGCTTGTTTGAGATCAAGAGTGGTTACCATTTCGCCATCTTTTAATTGTTTGATCCGTTTATTAATAATTCTTTCGAATGTCTCGGCAATCCTATGTTTTTTATATCGGATTATTTTTCTGGTTTTTTCTAATAAAATTTCAAGGTCTTCTTTTAGTTTAAGTTCCCGTCTTTCAACCCAGCAGTATTTTTTAGACCAATCAGCCAATGATCTTCTACAGGGAGGATTTCCTAACCTTTCAATTAAGCCCGCTAATTCTGGTGCAGTTTCAGTGCGTTTTAGTGCAACCCCTTCCCATGTCTTCAATAGCTTATCAATGCTTCCGTATTCGCAATATAAAAGCCAGGCCGTGTATTGCTGTTCGGTTTCTTTCGGAATTTTTGAAGTTGTGATAGCTGGTTGATTCATATTTTATTTATTTTTTGGCACGCTTGCGTGCATTACTTATGCTTTCTTAATTAATTTCTTAATGCTCTTTGTTAATATGGAGACCACTGCGGTCTTATGCTTTAGCTTATGGTGGTCTATTCTTAAGACCATTTTGGTCTATAGGAATATTCCAAATTTCTGTGCGGATACGATACATAGTGCCGCCTGTTCTGCCATGCTTTTCTGGATTTTCCTTTATTTCGATCAGGCCAAGTGCTACAAGTTTCTTTCTGGCTCTTTTGCAAGTTGTGGAGCCGAATCCGTAGGAAAAGAATCCTTTACGTTTTCCGTTCAGAGTTTTGAATTCGCCGTCTATGTGCCGAAACCACCCATCTTCATTGGCGTGCCGATTGGATAAATGGCAAAGTGCTATATAAAAATCTCTGTCTGCGTGGCTAAGCTGGTTGCGAAATGCTTCATCATCAAAGACTCTGTGTGGGGCTGGAAAGAAATTTGTATGCTTACCACATTTTTTCTGTTGATTCGGTTGATTCATAATCTTCATTAAATATTTGTTCTACTTTTTTAATCACGGCGTCTTCTATCTGTAGGCTGACTTCTCGACAGAGCGGGTGAAAAATATTGATATTCTGTCCGCCGACCTTGCGGGTTGGATAAACTAAGCGATAGCCTCCTTCTAGGCGAGTAAACACGGCCACCGATCCCATCCAAAACTTACCGTCCAGGACAAATGAAATAAAACCGAGAAGGCCGTCTTTGGGTTTTACGGGGTAAAATTGAATTTCACTTATGATTGTTTGATTTGGGGGCATAGTTATTTGTTGTTTTTGGTTTAATTTTCTCTATGCATGGCTCTCCCATGTAAGTGATTTTGTAAAGGTTAAAAAGATTGTTTGCGCGATAAGAAGCCTCCTCATCAGAAAGCTTCACGCCATAGCGTTTGAGATATAATTCTTTAAATTGTTCGATAGCTTCTTGGGGCAACATAAAAGGCTGGCCCCAACTGGGAGCTAGCCTCTAATCTCATCTTATAAAAATGTATGTCTTATCCAGGCGATTGCCTCAGAAGGGTATTAAATTAATTTACACAAACAAAAAAGGGCTATAACTTCTCGTCCTCGATCGATTTCTAATCCGTCTAATCGATTGAGAACAGAAGCTATAGCCCTACTTGCTTGCTTTAATACATACGGGCTCTTAGCGTTTACCCTTTCTACTTCTGTCTACATTTTAATTTTACCAGGATATGGGTGAAGGTCAAGCCCCTTTTCTGTGGATAAATTAATCTGACAGAAGTTGACAAGAATTTACGCAATTTTTGCTCTGGGTAGTCAAATTTATTTTTTCGTGATATCTTGAATCTATGAAGAATATCTGGATACTCACGGAAGAAATGCCTAAAAAAATCGTGATCCAGGCAATCTTAGAAAAGCTAGCCCTTGATTTTAAGCTCCAAATAAAGATTGATGGATTACGCATAGTCCCCATTATCGAAGGGGGCCGTTTTGTGTTCACCTACAAAGCCGAAGGAGCGAGCTCTAAGGATTTCAATAATGTATTTATTAAGATCGCTAGTGGCAATTCCAGTTTTGTTGATTTCCTTGTTTTCTATCAGGAAAATGAGCCTGTTCAGGATTCAGAACCGCTTTACGCAATTGAAGAAACCAAAACTGATGATTCAGAATCGAGAAATACTGGAGTCTATCAAAGATGCAGTAAATTTGTTTACGTAGATTTTTATTATCCGAACGCTAAGAAGATTATGTTCTATAATCTTCAAATTGAGCAGAAAGAAAAGCCAACAGAAACCAATATTTTTGGAACCAGAATGTTAAAAACCATTGGTGTTGAAATTCTAGGCAAGGTCTGTGATGAAAAAATAATGACACCATTCTCCAGTCTAGATGAACTTGTGAATGTTAAAAATTCGATGAGAAAACCTCCGAAGGGAAATGTTCCCATTGAGGTTAAGATTTTTCCAAATCGTATAGAAGTTTCTGGGAGGCTATATAAAGCTGGAGGTATTGGGCACGATCCAAATATAGGCGCCCTTACTATTATTGCTGCCTGTATCAGAAAGTGGGAGAAGACCAAGGAGATTGTTATAACTCATCATGGTTTAAAGCAGGAAAATTTGGGTAGAGACAATAAATTTATTCAAATAGCCAATCGTTTAGATATAAAGCTAGACGGCCTAAAGTTGCCCATTGCTATTAGTCACGAGAGTTATTGGCATTACGAGAACTCTCAAGAAAAAATGGCCACAATATTTTTGCATGTTTCAATTCTAGCTTATACAAAAGCCGATGTAATTTATTCAAATCATGGTGGTTCGGAACGAGGATATTTTATCCATAAGAGTTTGGGGCCGATAGCAATAGAAAAATACCAGGAAGGCAAACGGGCTATATATAAATCTGGAGATAAAACAATGATTATATATCTCCCAGATATGATTATTTACGATTCTGCCAGAAATCAGATTATAAACGTTGAAGGTAAAAGATACGCCACTCGCAAACTTGGCATAATCGAGTTAAAAAACTTTGCCTATATAGAAAAGAAAATTATTAAACCATCGCATAATCCCGATTCGATTTTGCGAACAGTTGTGATTTTTGGCAGCAAAGAAAAAACTATCGCCGAAAAGCAAATAGGTTTTATGCTGAATGAAAATGGTGAGATGGTCTTAGGCAAACAAGCTCCAGAGATTTTTAAGGAAGTAGTTAAAAAACTTCTAACCTCTTAAAATATAGAGCTGCTCTTGGATTGTTTTCTTGTGTTTAGAATCTCCGTTACTGTTGCTCTTAAATCTTGGATAATCAATATTTTGAAGGGTGACCTCGCCGTATTTTTTTAACACGAACATTATATCTTTCTCTGGCATTATACCTTCGGAGTTATAGCTAAGAATTAAATATTTATACTTGGCTGTTTTTGCTATTTTATCAAGTGCAATTATGGCGGTATCTTTATTGCAGAAGTCTGATTTTTGATTTGCATATTCTCTCAAACCAGTAGTCCCTTTTATCTTTGGGGCATCATATTTAGCTATGGTCTCCAGCAAATGATAATTCGGAGCATATTGTCTGTTGTTATATGGCGGATCAATATAGAGAATATCTACATTAAGACCATTTATAAGATTCATGCTATCCCCGTTATAAACTGTGTGTTCTTTTTTACCAGGATAGAATTTGATTGGTTTTATCTCAAAACGTTTCAACGCCCTGGGATCGTATTGTTTAAGAAATGCGGCGTATACTCCCGATATATTTGCGTAAAAAGGAACGCTTTCAATAAGTGACGCCAGCAAGACAAAATACTCATTCTCGTTAATTAATTTTTTCTGTTTCCATTCTTCTATTTTGGTGCGTATGGCATCAATTCTTTTCCCATTTTCGGCAGTAAAATATTTTCTTTTGTGCTGCTGATTCTTTGTGCCTTCTTCTGTATAATTTTTATAAATAAAACCATTAATTCCCCTGAGATTATTAAGATAATTTCTTACTGATTCAAGCGGAGAAGAGAAGAGGCTATTATCAGCTGTTTTAATGTTTTGCAGAAGCTTCTTAAATGTGGGCTGGTTATTGTTTGATATGTAGGCTTTCTGTAGAACATACGAAAAATAGAGAAGATCAGATGAAGTAATTTTAAATCCTTTTTCCTTAAAAAAGCGGCCAACGTTTGAGGTGCCAGAAAAGAAGTCGCAAAAATGCCCTTTTGTTACGCCCGTTGCTAGTACGGCCTGGTAGATACGTTCTAATAATTTTTCTTTGTTACCAATAAATCTCATATTAATAATTTGTTATAAGGAGTTCGGATACCTTGCCTCGCTGGTCTTTTTTGCAGTTTAATGATCGATTGGAATAAACTTTATGCAAATTATAATCTGCATATAAATCTCTAACAAATTCACAATCAGAATTGGAGAGCATAATTTTGCAGCCGATTTTGCTCAATCTATCAATCTCATTTTTTAGTCTTATTTGATCCTCCTTATAGAATTTTTCTTTTGTATATCTAGTGAAATCAGAATAAACGGAGATTGGGTAATAGGGCGGATCGAAGTATATGAAGTCACCCTTTTGGGCATTATTCACCGACGTATTAAAATCTGTTTCTTTAATTGTAATCTTTTTTAATACCTTACTTGCATTGCGAAGCGTGTGTTCGTCACAGATCAGGCGATTTAGAGAGCTACCTATTGGTACATTAAACTGACTTTTTTGGTTAACCCTATAAAGCCCGTTGAAACAGGTTTGATTAAGATAGATCATTCTTGCTGCAATTTCGGCATTGTTTAGCTTATGGAAAATACTTATCTCTCGATCAAGGTTTCTGACCTTTGTATATAGTTCTTCTGAATGCTTTGATTTTAATTCTTTAAGAATTTTTATGACTTCTTCCGCATTATCTCTTACTCCCTCATATGACTTTATGAGTTCGGTATTGTTATCAGATAAAACTGCTTTTTCTGGTTGAAGATAAAAGAACATTGCCCCTCCACCAAGAAAGGGTTCATAGTAAGTATTGAATTTTTTTGGAATGAATTCCTCATACTGAGGGATCATTTCTCTTTTCCCGCCAACCCATTGTATAAAGGGCTTTGCTTTTTCATTGGGCTCTGACGTCGCCACTCTATGCGAGTTAGTTGTTGGTGGCATCGTTTTTATCAATTTAATTAGTTCGCTATCCTGATCCTGTGCTGGTTCGAGTTCCCTAATAATTTTTACTACAACACCCCTAACTTCGACTTCCGTTCTATAAAAAGGCAAGAGGGTTTGATTGGCTGGTTGCAAACGAAATCTATTTTTTTCTCGATAAATTCTTTTAAGTGTCGCTTGGTTATCATCAATAATCGCAACTACAGTTTGTCCATTATCAGCAGTTTGTTGTTCTCGAATTACAACGATATCTCCGTCAAATATACCATCATCGATCATGCTATTGCCGTTTACGCGCAAAGCATAATGTTTGCCATGAGATGGGAGTTCTTCTCGCGATAAGGTAATTAATTTTTCTGGTGTTTCGATTGCCTCTATAGGTTCGCCAGCTGCGATTGTTCCGACTAACGGAATTTTTATCAAGCTTTGATTTTTTTTATTTGTATCATTAATTTCAATGGCTCGTGCCATGTTATCAAATTTCTTAATATAGCCCTTATCAATAAGGACATTGATGTGTTGGTATACAGTCGATACGGCCGAGAGCTTAAGGCCCTTCTTCATTTCTTCAAGAGTGGGAGAATAGCCACGCTCGGCAATATACTTCTTTATAAAGTCGAATACTTGTTTTTGACGTTTTGTTATCGGGAGAGGCATAAACTTAATTGATGTTTTTTAATCTAAGTGATATATTTATAGTATACCGAAAATATTACGAAAATGTAAGTGTGTATAACTTTATGACTAAAGTAGTGAAAAATGAAGACGCTCCATTCTATTTTGAAAAACTATTTGCTGGTCTTTGTTTTTTGGGTCTTGTAGAAAAGAATCCGTCTGTTTTTAAGATAGAAATCAAACCAGACAGAAAAGACGGAGCCAATAGGAGGATTGAAGATTTAACAAGATTTTTAAAAGATGGGAGCATCGAAGTAATACAAATTAAGCATACACTTAAGACTGGTACTAAATGGGGTTTTGGTGATTTGTGGACTACTAGGCCGAACGCTAAAAGTCCTAAGGAAGGAACAAACATATTTAAGTTTCTCAAAAGCTGGCGTATGCATAAAAAAAGTAATAAATGTATTCGACTTATTGTTGCAAGCAATAAAACTCCTACCAGCAACTTAGATAATTTTCTAAAAGATATTCAGAAATTAAAAAAGAGAAAATTATCTTGGCAAAATTTTCAAACTAAATATTCTTCTGAAATTCAAAATATTGAATCGAACTGCAAAAAAGAACCTTTAATTAATAAAAATGAATTGAGGAGTTTTATCTCTGCTTTACAATTCCAAAAGCTTCCTGATATCGATCCTTTACATGAGAAGCTCGTAGAAAAATTGAAAGAACAGGGAGTATTTGATGACGACAGAATTAATGCTTTTATTGGTAGGATTACAAAGGTATTTGCATCTAACCAGATAGAAATACTTCCAGAGCGAGTTTTCGGACTAATTGATAGATTAAAAACAGGCTTGCTTCAGGAAATAATTGCGCCACCAAATTATGTAGAACGTCCCGATCTTGAAAGTAAAATTATTAAAGCGGTTGAAGCAAAGAAAAAAGACGGAGGATTTGTTTTTCTTTTTGCTCCCTCTGGTTCAGGAAAAACTGTTTTACTTTCTAGGTTGGCGGATAGAAATTCAGATTTTCTACCATATTTTTGTCGCATTCGTCCATTTGAAGCTAGTAAGGGAAGAATTGGATATTCCAATAATAATCGTTTGAAGAGTTCTTGGTTTAAAGCAGATATTATCCAGAGATGTTATGAATTCGGATTAATTAAAATGTCTGTAGGTATTAAAGATAATGAGGATTTCATTGATAAGACTTTTGATGAAGCTTTAAAGAGGTTAAGCGAAAAAGCACTTCAGAGGCCAGGTAAGAAGATTGTTATTATTGTTGATGCTCTAGACCAAGTGGAAACAGATAGGTATAAAGATCGATCTGTCCTTGATGCCATACCATCAGTTAACTATCCTGGTGTAGTCTTCCTTTTAAGTACCTGGGGAAAAGAATATCTACCACAGTCAATAAAAAATTTATCTAATAAGATCAAAAAACAAATCAGTATAGACCTCTACTTTTGTGAGAAGGAAATAAAGGAATATTTTAAACAAGCAGGTATAACTTTATCTCAGGATCAAATAGCTGTTATCAAAAAAGGTACTGGCGGATTGGCCATTTCTTTATTTTATTTCAGCAAAAAACTACATAGCCACGATGGCGTTGACAGTATAATTCGCTCAAATTTACACTATAAAGAAGTTTTTGATTGGTATAAGCCAATTTGGGAAAGTTTAAATAATCAAGAAAGAGAATGCTTAGGTTATCTATGTTTTCACTTTTCGCCCGTGCCAAGAGAAGATTTGCGGAAAATTGTATCTAAGTTTAAAATAGCCAGTTTTAATCATTTAATTGAAACTATTGAGCATTTCCTAGATGGAGGCGGTAGAAAACTTGAACCATACCACGATAGTTTTAGAAGATTTGTGGTAAGTAAATTATCAAAAGATAAAAGCGCCTATCATCAAAGAATCTCTAAATATTATTCTCAAAATACACATTTGGAATATGGCCGCAAATATATAACTAAGCATTTAGAGGCTATTGGTTTATCGCAACTATCTGTTAGGAACATTTTTGCCAAGCTTCATCGGGATCAATTCTATAAAAAAATATTTCAGTCTAATCTTGATAACCAAACAAAAGTAGAAATTGGTAAAAGTTTTGTAAATTATTTTTATAAAACTAATAATATTGAGCAGTTGGTTCATTACGCAATTACTGCTAGCGATATTTATCCAACTGTTCACGATGAAGATATTTATACAAAGACTAGGATTGCTACCGAAAAATTGTTAAAGGAAGTGGAGGAGGAGTTATTGCTTCCTAGGGGGGATCAACCCTGGTTAACACGAGAATGGGTTTTTAAAAGATTAGCTATTGGAAATATCCTTTTTGAAAACAGGGATAAAAAATGTATAAATTTAGCTCAAAGATTTATTGATGATAGTTTATTTAGAATTTCATTAAATCGGAAACTGCTTTGGGGAGAGGACGAAAATGCACGTCACGATATAGAAAATAATATTGAACAGTTTGCCCGCGCATTAGTAAATACAAATCGATACAAAAACGCTATTAGATTCCTCAAGAAAGAAGTTGGCTTTAAAAAACATAAAGCAATATTTGAAGGTTTGAGGTGTCGCTATCTTTCAGATATACATCTTCAAAATTTTAAAATTAACACAAAAGAGACGCTTCGAAATTTGGAACGTTCCACTAAGATAGAACGCCTTTTGACGTATTTACTTTTTGAAAACAGTGGAATTAAAGTTTCTGATAAGCAAGATTTTAAAAAACTACTCGTTGATGATGATTTGGAGAAATATCTCTACAACGATAGGAATGTAAGCCAACGTCTTGATTTAGCAGAAGCATTATTTATCTACAAAATTAAAAATTACAAGAAGAGAATATTAAATCTACTGACTAAGGTTGATATAGAAATTCCGTACCACGATCACGGATATTCTTATTGGGGGTCTAATGGAAACCCTCGAGAGACATTTTTAAGATGGGTAGCGTTGAAATCTTTAGTAGATAAGGGTTTTAATATTGAGGCGTTTTACTCAGCCTCTCTTAAAACTAAATTTCCACAATCAAATGATAGCTCGGAAAAAGAAAACCCAGAATTTGTAAAAGTTCTGTCCATAGAACAAGATATAACAAAAAAGAGATTGCTTTTGCGTGCGGATAAGATTGATTGGAAAGATTTCTGGAAATCTTTTGAAATTCACTTAAAGCTTTACAAGAAAAAGGTGGACGAGATAAAGTCTTCGGCTAATATTTATTCTTCTGATATACAAAAAAATTTATATCCCTACAGCCAAGATATCCTAGATTTAATTAGGGATAATTTTTTTATAATAGATTCCTTATTTCCGAACAAGTTTCTGTTAGCATTAAATAAATTGGAAAATATACTAGGCGCTGATTATTTAAATAGCCGAGTTGATCTTTTAGAAAGTTTAATCAATTTGTCGTCAGTTAGATCGTCTTTGCTAAAAGATAAAATAGAGGGTTATTTAAATAAGGCGTTAGAATGGAGACAAAAAGAAGAACTAGATAATTTAAATAAAAGCGATAATCTAAAAAGGTTGGCCGTTCTTGCTGCCGATAAAGGCTTCTCAGAGATGGCAGAGGAAATATTTGATAAAAATCTAAGATATTCTCGTGGTCTTTGGAATAAGGGCGACTTAAGAATAAGCAGTCTTATAGATACTTTAAGGACGCAGGACAAAGAGCAATTCCTACCAATTTTAAAGCAAATTGATCGTGTTTCTAATGTTATAGAGGGTGCGTGGTATTGGAAACTTGATTTTTTGGAATCTGCCACTTATGCAGATTATCATCTGGCTTTGGATTATTTTTTTCCATTCGTAGTAAAGAGCGAGGTGAATCAGAACGAAGCATTAAGAAGGATAATATCAACTTTTGTAAAACGCTATCCATACAGAGAAATTTCCGAAATCTTACCGCTTCTAAGATTGATGGATATTAAGGAGGAAAATTCCTCTGATTATTTTGAACATATTTCTGCTGTTTATCTAACCGTCATAAAATGGTCTTTATCAAATGAAGATTATGCAACTGCTGAGAAGCTGGCGAGTCAATATATAGATATTCTTAAAACAGATATTGAGCCCTCATATAGAATAAACTTATTAAGAAACTTCGTTGCTGCGTTGGCTACTTCTGCGCTAAAAGATATTGTCAATAAAGTTAATAAATATTTGAAGCAATTAGAATGCGAAGGATACCGAGCGGTTGAGAAAAGTAATTCTGAGTTCAAGGTTACTTACGATGGCTTAAATATCAAACAGTTAAAAAATTTAGCCAAAAAAGGGCGCATTAATATTCTTCAAAAAAGAATAAGTGAATATGCCAAAACAAAAGGTTATTTTACAGATGGCTTAATTGTGGAACTGGTATCATCTCTTAGCGATGTCGATCTGCAAAAAATTAGAAAATGGGGATTGGAAAACAAGATAAATATAAGCAGCCCCAAATTGCTCTCCTCTATAATGAAAAAGGCGGCAGAAGCAAACAATAAACGGATACTAACAAGAACGCGCTCGGAGGTTTTAGAACAAATAGACGTATCCGATCGAGAGTATAATTTGACAGAGATAATAAAAGAGTTGGATAAAATAGAATTTCCCCTAAAAAGAACCTTATTGAGAAAAGCTTTATTGCTAAGTATCCGTAGGTTAACTGGAAGTAGTTATTATCTTCCTCAGCTTTTTATCTATTCTTCTGATAGTATCGATAAATATATTCCCGAAATTAAAAAATATTCTTTTGAAGATTGGAAAAGGATTGTAAATAAGTCTACTCGCTTATCATTATCAAAATGAATACACTTGAATTTATTACTAAATATTTAAATTCGCCAATTGTTGCACACCGCAATAAATCTTTATTGTGCTTGTTTAAAGAGAGGTCAAATACAGAAGCTATAAAACAATTAGGCTTGAATCTTGATTCAAATAATTTTGACATCGTTCTGAATAGTCTCAGAGTTATATTTGCAATCAGCCACGAAAACCAGGATAAGGTAAAAGCGATGAGCGCTAAAATTGCAAAACTTGGATTAAAAACCAACCATTTTTCCATAGTGTTTTTATGCAGAGATATTTTAAATAAGATTGACGGCCAAGTGTTGGACATTAATCGGATTACTAAAAGAATTACACCGAAGTTAAATGGGTCAGAAAATGCAGATTATTTTTCCGATAATTGCGATCATTTTTTAGAGTATTCCTTAGGTGATAGAAATCATAAATATGAGCTGTCTCGTATATGTAGAACTTTTCGATATGATTGTAAAAAAGCAACCAAACAATTATTTGCCTATATGAGAGCATTGGGATATAAAAAAGGAACTCAATATTGGAAAGAGAGACCATCACGCTGGCAACATGATTTTGATGGCAATCGTTATGAAACGAAACTTAATTATTTTGCCAGACACGGGATACAAATGTTTCTGATGTGGTGTGTTAATAACTTAACCGCCAGAAATGATGATTGGTCAGAATTTTTAATAGACGAGCGCAACTGGGACGCTTCTATGCCCCAGCTTATGGTTCAAGAAAGGCCGTCCTTCTTGCACTTCACAGAACTAAAAACAGAAACCAATATCTGGATTAAACAAAAAATAAACAAAAAGAGCACTTATGAGTTTTTTGATCCTAAAAAAGAATGGTTTCCTTTATACGAAAATTCAAGTTTTAAGCACGAAGACAAGTCGTTTGATAGGCATATAACAGCGTGTTTTATTAAGCCGCCAGTGTCTAATATTTCAAGAAAGCTTGAATTTTCTACGCCGAATTACAGTTGTCGAAATTGCTATATAAATGAGTTGCCACTGAAAGCAAAACAAAATGGTAGGCTATATTTGGATGATTCTGGCAATCGACACGATGGATTGAAAGATAAATTATTTCCCTCGTATGGGATTGTTTCCGAGGACTTCGATGATTGCACAAAACTTTTCCCCGCGCCAGAGATAATAGAACACTTTAAATTAACCCAAAAGAAAAACACATTAAATTATTATAAAGGGCGGAAATTGGTAGCATACTGTCTTAATTGGCAAGATGGTTATTACCGAAATGTTGGCAGGCAGGGAGAGGATAGATTTGAATTAGCTAATTATGGCCACCTGTTAATGATAAAGACAAAGTACCTCAAAAAGTATCTGAAAGATAAAAAATTGAAGTTATTGATAACGGGTAGTGTTTGGAAACGAAAGGTAGATAAATGGTCACATGAGGGTGATTACAGTAATAAAAAAACCTCAAAACATAAGTGGTTATCTTTTGAGATCGTTAAGTTCTAATTTAGTATTCAAAGGTTAACAGGGAATTTTCCCTCCATCATATCCACGGCTGCGTCCAGTTCATAGGATTTCCAGCCACTTAGAATAATGGTGCGAAGTTCTCTCACAGCTCGGAGCCAGTGTGCACGAACAGAGGCGAGAGCTTCTGTTTTATGCCGTAAAGTCGCTTAGTTGACTTCTATTTCCTAATCTACTATAATCTAATATAGTTAAAGTATAAGATAATTTACCTGTATTGAGCAAGTCGAAATATGCCAAAAAACAAATTTCAAAATCAAGAATATTGGGAGGCGTTAAAGAGGAAAACGCTTATTAAAAGCACGGCGGCATCTATGCGACTTGCCGGGGTTGACATTACCGAAAGAGAGGTTGAGCGAATTATTAGCAAGGCAAAAACTGGCACAATATCTGATAAAAATCTGAATAAAATTCTATCGCAAAAGCAGCTTTCGATATGGCGGTATTTGCAGGAAGTGGACGAGGCAGCTCCCGGCGAAATTGCCAAGAAAGCAAAAGTGGCTCGGCCAACAGTCAGTCAGGCGCTTGATAAACTTCTCCGCCTCAAAAAAGTCGAGAGAATCGGCCTCGGAAGAAGTACGAGATATAGAAAATTATGAAAATAAAAGATTTACCAAAAATTGAGCGGCCGCGGGAAAAGCTTGTCGCGAAAGGAGCCGAGAATCTTAAGGACTCGGAGCTTTTGGCTATTCTTCTGCGGACCGGCAAGGCCGGAAAAAATGTCATTGAGATCGCTTCGCAGATTTTAACTAAGCATTCCAAGAAGCGGCTTCTGCAAATGACCTATCAGGACCTGGTAAAAATAGGCGGTATTGATTCTGCAAAAGCTACCACACTTCTGGCCGCTTTTGAGCTCGCAAAACGCGCTTTGGAGGTTAACGATACGAATTTGCCGACCATTTCTACTCCAAAAGATGTCGTGGCTCAATTGACCGATCTGCGCCATAACAAAAAAGAGCACTTCATTGCTTTGTATCTCAACGCCAGAAATCAGCTGGTGTATAAAGAAACGATTTCAATGGGCACTTTGAATGCCAACTTAGTTCACCCTCGGGAAGTTTTTGAACCGGCTCTTAAACATTCAGCCGCCGGTATTATGGTTGCGCACAACCATCCATCCGGTGATCCGAAACCATCAGAAGACGATCTGGAAATCACAAAGAGGTTGGTTGAAGCCGGCAAGATGATGGGCGTTGAGCTTTTGGATCATGTCATTATCGCTACAAGCAACCACTTCAGCTTTAAAGAAGAACGTTTAATGTAAACCTATGCCCGACTTTTCGAAAAAAGAACTTTCCGAGCAGGATATTTGCTCCAAATTTATTCTCCCGGCGCTTACGAATGCCGGCTGGGATTTGCAAAAGCAGATTCGCGAACAATATGGTTTTACCGCCGGCCGGATTATCGTGCGCGGCAAAACTGTTTTTCGCGGAGAGAAAAAACGCGCTGATTTTGTTTTGTATCACCGCGGTCACTTGCCGCTCGCAATTATTGAAGCCAAGGACAACAAGCACCCGGTCGGTGCCGGTATGCAACAAGCGCTTGAATATGCCGAAGCGCTTGATGTCCCCTTTGTATATAGTTCCAATGGAGACGCATTTCTTGAGCATAACCGCCTTACTAAGACAGAACCCATTGAAAATGAATTCTCGTTAAACGAATTTCCGTCTCCAGACGCGCTTTACAGCCGCTATGTGAAGGCCAAAGGACTGGTCGCCGAGCAGGAAAAAGTAATCAGCCAGGATTATTATCAGGAGATTGACGGCAAGTCGCCCCGCTACTTCCAGCAGGTTGCGATTAACCGCGCCACTGAAGAAATCGTCAAAGGCAAAAACCGTTTGCTTTTGGTGATGGCAACAGGCACAGGCAAAACCTACGCCGCATTCCAAATCATCTGGCGTTTGTGGAAAGCCGGAGTTAAAAAGCGGATTCTCTTTTTGGTTGACCGCAACATTTTAGCCGACCAGCCGATTATGAACGACTTCCGGCATTTTGGCGACAAGATGACCAAAGTTCAGCACCGCACAGTTGATAAATCTTACGAAGTTTACCTCGGACTTTACCAGGGGCTGACCGGCATGGAAGAAGAAAAAAACATCTTCAAGCAGTTTTCGCCGGACTTTTTTGATTTGGTTATTGTTGACGAGTGTCATCGCGGAGTGGCCCGCGAGGATGCCTCTTGGCGGGAAATTCTTGATTATTATAAAAGCGCAACACAGATTGGTTTGACCGCCACACCCAAAGAAACCGCCGATGTTTCAACTCAAAATTATTTCGGTGAGGCGGTATATACTTATTCATTGCGACAGGGCATTGAAGACGGCTATCTCGCGCCATACAAAGTCATTCGCGTTACTTTGGATAGGGACGCGGAAGGATACCGCCCGACGGCCGGCGAAGTTGATAAATACGGCAACCCTCTGCCCGACCAGGTTTTCGGGCAAAGTGATTTTGACCGCAAACTTGTGTTGGAAGAGCGCTCAAAAGTCGTGGCGCAAAAGATTACCGAATATCTGAAAGCCACGGACAGGATGCAGAAAACTATTGTGTTTTGTGTGGACACCGAACATGCCGACCGTATGCGCCGGGAACTGGTAAACGCCAATGCCGACCTTGTAAGCGAACATCCCAATTATGTTGTTCGCATTACCGGCAACGACGAGCACGGAGTAAAAGAACTTGATAAATTCATTGACCCGGAAAGTCCGTATCCCGTTATCGCCACCACTTCAAAACTTCTCACCACGGGTGTGGACACCCAGACCGTCAAGCTGATTGTCATTGACCAGAACATTAACTCAATTATTGAATTCAAACAGATTATCGGCCGCGGCACGCGCGTGCGTGAGGATTACGGCAAAATGTTTTTCACCATTATGGATTTTCGGGGCGCGACAGAACTTTTTGCCGACCCGAAATTTGACGGCGATCCGGTGGTAATTTACAAAGCCAAAGAAAAAGGACCGATTATACCGCCCGAAGAAAAAGAAGGCGGAACGCGAATCGGCCCCGAGGAGAAACCTATTGTTGAATATGGCCCACCGGAAACCGGAGAAGGCACAGTCCATGACGAACCGAAAAAATATTACCCGTTGGGCGTGGAAGTCAAAGTCATCAACGAGCGCGTGCAGTATATGGACGAGCGCGGTAAACTCATCACCGAATCGCTTAAGGACTACACCAAGCGCAACATTCTCCAAAGCTACGCTTCGCTGAACGAGTTTTTAACCGCCTGGACTAAGACCGAACAAAAAGAAGCAATCCTCAAAGAACTTGAAGAGCGCGGCGTATTTTTTGCCGAGCTCTCCGCCGAAGTCGGCCGGGACTTGGACGCCTTTGACCTTATCTGCCATGTGGCCTGGGGCAAAAAGCCGCTTACCCGCAACGAACGCGCGGAAAAGGCGCGCAAAAAAGATTACTTCACCAAATACGAAGGCAAGGCACGCGAAGTTATTGAGGCGCTCCTCGCTAAATACGCCGATCAGGGAATTCTTGCCATTGACGACATTGGCGATCTGCAAGTGTCCCCGTTTAACCAATTCGGCACTCCGTACCAAATCGTCAACGACATTTTCGGCGGCCGCGAAAAATACCTCACGGCGGTTAAAGAAGTCCAGAGCGCCTTATATGCAACCTAAGCGGTTTTCATAGATTTCGCCTGTTTTTGCATAGTTTATAGAGTTTATGCATAGATTTTAGTATGTATTGCATAGATTTTAAGTATATGTTAGTATATAAAATATGGAAGAAAAATTGATCAAAATTAGCGAAGCCGCCGAGATTTTAGGCATTTCCATAGATACGCTTCGTCGCTGGGATGAAAGCGGAAAATTAACTGCGATCAAAAAAGAAGGCGGTACACATCGTTATTATAGGGAAAAAGATATAGAGATTTTTGCAAGCAATCTTCTTAAGTTTGCGTCTGATTGGATTAGCCGAGGGGCTGAATTCCCCGGCACATTTTATTGCCCCACCAGCGCTGTGTTTCAGGCAAGATTAGTAAAAATGGAGCACCTGCTTATGGAAAAGACGGGCTTTGAAAAATTATACTCTTTGATTGTTT
>Ga0209211_10004173_pt1 | contig 22812 bp, 32 predicted proteins | sample RifGroA2_FD_183992 | JGI IMG/M metagenome (GOLD analysis project Ga0209211, IMG submission 183992) | Groundwater microbial communities from Rifle, Colorado, USA - Groundwater A2 (SPAdes) (version 2) | ecosystem: Environmental > Aquatic > Deep subsurface > Groundwater | place: Rifle, Colorado...
CTCTTCAAAACAACAACCCCATTTTTTTGTTTTTGGGATTAATATATAAATCTTATTGTGGCTTTGCCCTTTTTAAGTACCCAAATGCAACCAGCACAAGAATAATTATAACGGCAAATCCGCCTAGTAGAATTGCAAGCAAAGCAGGCGATTTCAAAACAGATACTTCCTCTGTAGCCGTTACCTGCCCTTGTGCTTCTTTCTGCTCTTCCGGCTTTTCTTCAGGCTGGATTACTTCAACAGTCTCTTTGCCTTCTTCCTGCTCCGGCTCTGCCTTTGCCGCCCCGGAAACGCAGTCTTTCACAACAAAATCCATTGTCTTCTGGTCGAACAAGACAAAATTCTTCCAGTAAAGGTTAACTAAAATCGGGAATTTGCCTGCCTTTAGGAAATCCGGCACCTCGAAGTTCAGGATTTTTGCGTAGGTTTTTTCCTCTTCGCTGGCTTCGTCAGAAGACAGCAGTGAAATGTCCTTGTCATAGGAGTTTATGCCAAGGCTTGTGGCTTTGAATTCAAGGGCTACCTCATTTTCCGGGTTTGAGCCGGCATTTGTTATTTCAGCAACTAATTTAGCTTTTCTGTCGCATTCGACAACAGTTGGGGCTAAAAGAACTCTTGTTATCCTTATGTCATGGCTCTGCTTCTTGACTTCAAGCTTTAAGTTAAGCTCTGTATTAAATGATGTTTCATTTCTATCTTCACCTTCTGCTTCCAAAATCACATTGTAGGTGCCTGAATCAACATCAAGAGGTATGTTGAATTTTACATCAACCCTGTTATCGTTTCCTGGCTCCAAGTCAAAGTCTATGCTTTCCTCATCCAAATCGCCCCCGTCGTCTATCTCTTCTATGGTCATGGTTACAAAAACACCCCTCAGGTCAGGATCTTCGCCTGTAAATGTGTTTTCAACCCTTACTGTAAAAGTTAAATTAGAGCCTGGCAAAACATCTGCGTCTATTTTCGAGTTGTTTGTTGCAGGCACAGATGTGGAGTCAATCCTGTCCCTGTCCTCAACCCTGTAAGTGTAGGCTTCGTCATAGTCAACATTGACATCTATCTCGGTTATCTGAAGCCCTGCGGCTAAAGAAATCGAAGCCAATAAAAGTGCAAATACAAACGCAAAGGCTATTAGTTTCATCTTTGTAATTATTACATAGTAGTTATTTTCTATATATAAATGTATCGAAAATACCTCTATTCCGGGCTTTTAGCCCTGCAAAAGAAAATCATATCCTTTTCCTCTTCAACCACTTTCCCAATCTTAAAATTTTCTTCAATCATTTTCTTAATGTAGTCAAATTTTCCTGATTTCCTCAAAACGCTGAAAACAAAATCTTTTTTGCCGACCCTTTTCATCTCTTCCATTGATTTCCTTATATTCTTGAAGTTGTGGATTGCGGTTACTGAAATGACATAGTCAAATGAATTGGCTTTGAACGGCAGGCTTTCCGCAGCTCCAAGTATTTTTTTGCCGTTTTTATTTTGCCTTAAAAGCCCAATGCTTGGGTCAATGCCAGCAACAAAGCAATCAAAGCCCGAAGAAATGCCTGTCCCGCAGCCGACATCAAGGATTTTGGTGTTTTTATTTATTTTAATGTTGTTCCTGATTATTGATAGTTTATTGAGCTGTTCCCCGCTGTGCAATTCGTTGTAGCCTTTTGCAATAACATCATAGTAAGCCATGGAAATGGTATTGTTTAGATGCTTAAATACCTTTCACTGCAATTTTCGAAAAGCATAAATAAGAGTTATTGATTATCCGATGCTCTTTAAAGGTGTTGATGTTGAAAAAAATTTTATTGCTCATTGGATTGCTGCTGATTTTCGGCTGCGCGCAGGCAAAAGACTTCAGCTACGGCGCAAAGCAGATCAGCAGCCTGAATGCCAAATATAATACCACAATAGAGACTTACCCAAAAAGCATAAGCCAGATTGACTCCATGATTGGCGAATATAAAAACCTAAGGCAAGTCCAGCTTGAGTCAGGGCAGGAGCCGTTTAATTATGCCATTAGCTACAGGATTTTGAACCTTGAGGCTGAAAAGCTTTACATTCAGGGGCAGAAATACGGAAGCGCAGGCACAACAAAAGACGGCTTTGGATGCAAGTCAAGGCCGCTGATTATAGAATCTGCAGGCTTTAGAAACATGTCGGCTTTGAAAGGGTTTGAGGCTGTGAGCCTGCTGAATGAGTTTGCAGACAAATATCCTGAAGAGGCAAAATCAATTGGCTTGTCGTCTAAAAATGCATTGTTCCTAAATGCAACTTTCTATCCAATATGGAAAGATGCAAGAAGTGACAGCAGCATAATAAACCATTTCTGCCCGATTAACGTTACCTTGGAGTTATACCAGCAGGAAATAAGGAAAAAAACAAACATAACAGAAGACATTATACAGGGAATGAGCTACGACGAGGCAGCCAAGCTCTGGAAACTCATAAGGGGCATAAATTAAAATGGCATTGAAAAAACCGAACAGCGTGGAAGAGTGCGTGTATTTCACCAACAGGACTATGGATTCCGGGAGGGCTATGGCTTGGGTTCTCAGGAAAGAGTGCCCTAAGTGCAAAAAAGGGATTATGGGAAAGCCGCAGAAGAAAGGCGGCAAAGTAGACAAGAAAGCAGAGCATTATGTCTGCTATTCATGCGGGTATACTGAAAGCAGCGGGCAGGTTGAAAACTCGCTTGTAATCAATGTTGAATACAAATGCCCCCACTGCGGCAATGAAGGCGAGACAACAACAGAGTACATGAGGAAAACATTTGAAGGAGTTCCTTCCTATGTCTTTGAATGCCAGAAATGCCGCAAGAAGATTGGATTGACGAAGAAGCTGAAGGAATCCAAAAAGAAAGGCAAAGAAAACGCTGATGAGGAATAAAAAGTTTTAAATACTTAAATAATAATAAAACAAAACATGGGCAAAATATCAAAGATAATTAATATAGTTTTAATGTTTCTGTTTTCAACTGCACTAGTAAACGCTTTCGGCTATTTCAGGAAAGATCACGACATTTTTGACTTCATGGGCATCTCGGGCATGGGACTTTTCATGGGATTCGGGTTAATTGTGCTGGCTGCTGTTCTGTTCCTGTTCATATTCTGGCTCTGGATGCTTGTTGACTGCCTGAAAAGGGACTTCAAGAGGGATGCAGACAAGATAGTCTGGATTATCGTGCTGATATTCCTGCACCTTTTAGGGGCGATAGTATATTACTTTGTGGTTAAGGTTGCCGGGAAAAGTCCGGCGAAAAAAGCAAAATAATTATAAGAATTTTGCTTATGTTATTTCTTCTGACGGCTTGTTTGATAAATCTCAACCATGCACAAGATGCAATTCTCTGTCCACTTGCCTGATTACGGTTAGATGCATAGTGCTCTGTGCTTCCAATCCAAGAAATTCTCTCGAAAAATACCCGGCTGCTGCATGACAAAGCATAGCCTCTGTATAGAATACATCATTATCGCATGAACCAGTAATGTGTTTTAAGCCGCTATTCATAAGATGTTGTGATAAGTATCCCCACCCTTCATCAAATAAATATCTCCTAACTGCCCTTTTTTGAGAATATGTCAGTTGCTCAATACCGCCCCTCATCTGGTTAATTTCTTGCTTTGGGATGGCTCTAGAACCTATGCTTTCCAAATACAAGTAAACAGAAAAGTCTGCTAACCTGTCTACTTGAGATAAATTTAAAGGTGCAATTGCTTCATTTTCTAATCCTCTTTCGCCCATCTTCAAAAACTAAAAAATTAAGAAATCTATAAAAACTTTTTTATAAAAAGACACTATTTAGCATTCTTAAACATTTCCTCAACTTTCTTCCAGTTTACTACATTCCAGAATGCGTTTAGGTAATCCCCCCGCTTGTTCTGGTATTTTAAATAATATGCATGTTCCCAGACATCAATTCCAAGCAAAGGGACTTTGCCTTCCATTAAAGGTGAATCCTGATTTGCTGTGCTAATCACAGCCAATTTCCCGCCATCTGCAACAACCCAAGCCCATCCTGAGCCAAATCGATTAAGCCCGGCATTCGTAAACTCCTCCTTGAACTTGTCAAAGCCGCCAAAAGTGTGCTTGATAGCATCTCCAGCATTTCCATGCGGCTCGCCGCCTGCATTAGGCGCCATTACCTGCCAGAAGAATGAATGATTGCTATGCCCTCCGCCATGGTTTCTTACAGCAGTCCTTATGTTTTCAGGCACGTCATTGATTTTTTTAAGAATTTCGTCAACATTCATTGCTTCAAACTTTGTGCCTTTAACTGCGCCGTTCAGCTTGTCAATATAAGCCTGATGGTGCTTTGTGTGATGTATAGTCATAGTCTGCTCGTCAATGTACGGCTCGAGCGCGTTGTAAGCGTATGGCAATTTCGGCAATGTGTGCATTTTTACCACCTCCTGAATGGCATTACTGGTAGGTTATTATCATATAAATAGTTTTTGATTGAATCTTTCAAGCGGGGATTATGGGCTTGCTAAAGTCCTCGTATTTTCTGCGTTCTTTCTCCAGTCGCTTTTTTTCCTCTTCCCTCCTTTTAAGTTCCTTGAAGTTTTCGTAAGTTTGCTCAATTTCATATCTCTTAGAGCCATCTTTGTCTTCGCAGGCGCGTCTGATGTTTCTTGGCTCTCTCCAGTTAAACTCCTCTTCAAATGTTGTTTGGAGCTTAAAATGAATTACCAGCGGATTTTTGCCCTTACTTTTAAAATAAACTAGGCTGTCCAATGCCCCAGTTTTATTCCCGTTCTGGTCTGCATAATAAACAAAAGCAGCAACAATCGAGCCGTCTTTTTGGCTTACTGCAATGTCATAATGGGCATTGTGCAGCCTTTCGTGATAGCCGCCTGTTGATATCATCTTAGTGCTTTTTAATCTTTTATCCAAGTCCAATAAGTCACTTTTAGAGAAATGTATGCCGCATTTTTCATTGCCCTGCGCAATGAATTCAAGGCTGCTTTCAGGCTTGTGCTGCCTAGTAATTGCAGGAGGCGGATTCATCAATTGAAAATACAAATCAACGTTAAAATCCATCTTTACCTAACCTCAACCTTCCCCTTTAATTTCTCCAGATAAACACAGGCATTGCAGACATCATTTGCAGCAGGCTCGCTGCATTTTAAGCAGATGTTTATTATTCCGCCTTTGAATTTTTCCTTCAAAAGCGGCAAAGTCTGCAAAAATGAGTTTACTATAGAATATTTTGTTCCGGGATTTTTTTGCTCCAGCTCGTTAAGCATGTCCCTTACATTTGCCCTGAAAGCCTGAGGCGCATTCGGGCATTCATTGAAGCTGTCAAGCAATCCATTTATAAAAGCGTAAGCTGTAACCTCCTTTTCAGTGCAAAGGTACAAAGGCTTTATTCTCGGCACAAACAAATTTTCATTTTGCATGATGCCTGTCTTTGGCCCAAGCCTTGCGCTTGCAGCAATATCATTCCTCATCTGGTTCATCAGGATTGACTGGCATTCGTCATCGAGGTTGTGCCCTGTTGCCAATTTTGTCAGTTTTAATTCTTTTGATTTTTTGTTCAGCAAATATCTCCTGAAAATGCCGCAGATTGTGCAGGGCTTTACTTTCAATATTTTTAACATTTCATCCAAATCCAAGCCAAATTCTTCCTTGTACGAGAAAATGTGTAGCTTTATGCGGTTTTTATCGCAGAATTCCCTTGCCTTTTCAAGCGTCTTGTCCCTGTAGCCTGCTATGCCTTCGTCAATAGCAATAGCATTTATCTTTATTTTAGGGTTTTGTTTTGATAGTTTGTTTAGAATATTCAAGACGCTTAATGAGTCCTTGCCGCCTGACAATGCAACGCCTAAATTTTCTTCCTTGCCTACCAAATCAAACTTCCTTATGGTGTTGAAAACCTTGCTTTCAAAATATTCTGTGAAATGGCTCTTGCACAGCCTTTCTCCTGAAGGCATTTCCATGATTGGCTTTTGGCTGCAGCAGTTCATTTAACCACCTGAAATCACAGACAAAATCCTTATCTCGTCATTGTTGTTTAATCTTTCATCTTCCAAAATCAATTCATTGTTTCTTGAGACTATTACGGTGACTGGGTTTATGTTTAATTTTTTTAACAAGTCAATGACTTGTGAATTATCATCCAGCTCTAATTTTGTGTTTTTGCTTTCTCTGTCTATAAATGCATTTACATGGATTTTAGCCATCTTCTGCAGAAATAATGGTGTATTAATAAATATTATTACCCAACGCTATGCCCGCAGCCGCAGCTTGTCTTGACGTTCGGGTTATTGATTTTAAATCCAGCATTTGTCAAAGCATCAACATAGTCAACAGTTGAGCCTTTCATGAACTCAATGCTCATTGGATTGATGAAGATTTTAACACCTTTTTCTTCTATAACAATATCGTCAGTTTTCGGCTCTTTCTCCAAGCCTATGTCATACATGTAGCTCGAGCATCCTCCCGGTGTAACGCCAACTCTTAAGCCATAGCCCTGCTTGTTCTCCTTTTCAAGCAATGATTTTACTTTATTCGCTGCCTTGTCTGTCAAGGCTACGATGAGTTCTTTGGTTTGTTGTTGCATATCCCTATAAAAATACCTTCATCTATATAATGTTTTCCTTATTTTGCACTGCAAACATCAGCATTAACTTTCTGGCATCAGGCACACTTTGTTTATCCCAAACTACCACGAGGCTGAATTCACTTTGGCTTGACAAGTTCAATGACTGGCGCGGAAGAACAGCGAGCATTACACCATATTTCGCTTCTATCCTAGCCAGATCATCCTTGGTTATATGGTATCCTTTGGCTAGCTCATCAACATAAGATTGAGCTGCCTTGTATATGCTGCCTATTTTTGACAATTTTGGAAATGTAATCTCATACATCTGTGGTGATAATCCATCATACTGGTCCATCTGATATGACAATGCGATATTAATAAAATCATCGTCTATGCTCGTTTTCAATTCAAGGCTCTTTACTCCAAAATCCTTTACCAAGCTTTCCAGTTTTCTATTCTTCAAACTCTTAGAGATACTCAATTCAAGCACGCTTATTTTTGGGGTGTGTATTCTGCCCTCATGGAAGTAAAACGGGCTTTCCAGATAGAACATTTTTTCATTGACTGGATAAAATTCTATATTTATCTTTGGAGAAGGGACTTCATCAAAGGAATACCCTCCGTTTAAGCCTGAATGGGTTAAGACATCATCAATACTTTCCTGTAAATGCTTTGTTATCCTTTCCTCAAATACCTCGGCTTTTGCTAATCTTTCAGCAATATAAGAATTATGCGGAATTTGAGTTGTTGAATTAGAGCATGATACAGAAGTTAAGCCAAAAAGTGCTGCTAATGCAATGTCTATAGCTTTAGCCATTCTTAATAATTATTTTTATTGTTAAACCTTAACTTCCGCCTCTTTTATTATCTCATCGTATCCTTTTGCTTCCAGTTCATGAGCCAATTCTTTTCCGCCGCTCTTTACAATCCTGCCTTTAACCATTATATGAACCCTGTCGGGAGTTATATAGTTCAAAATCCTCTGGTAATGGGTGATTATCAAAATTCCTGTGTTTGGCCCTATTAGCGTATTGACACCTTCTGCAACAACCTTTAACGAGTCGATGTCCAAGCCCGAGTCAGTCTCGTCAAGCACAGCCATGTCAGGCTGCAGGACTGCCAACTGCAAAATCTCAGCCCTTTTCTTCTCCCCTCCTGAAAATCCCTCGTTCAAGTATCTTCTGCTAAAAGAGTCATCTATTTTCAAAAGCTTCATCTTTTCCTTCAGTAGTTTGACAAAATCAGGCACGCTGATTTGGTTCGGCTTTACTGCGTTGTAAGCTGTCCTCAAGAAGTTTGAAACTGAAACACCGGGAATCTCCTGAGGGTACTGGAACGACAAAAACAATCCGAGCTTTGCCCTCTCATCAGGCTTTAATTCAAAAATATTTTTGCCTTTGTACCATGCTTCGCCCTTGTCAACTGCGTACTTAGGATGCCCCATTAAAGTGTATGCCAACGTTGATTTTCCGCTTCCATTTGGTCCCATCAAGGCGCAAACCTCGCCTTTTTTTACAACTAAGTTTACCCCATTCAGTATTCTCTGCCCTTCAACGCTTACGTGCAAGTCCTTAATTATCAGTTCGTCTGTCATTTTTGTGTTCCTTTAGCCATTAAAGCCTATTGGGAGTTTATATTCATGTCCAGTTCTTAAGTATTCTATAGCTTTTGATAAAGGTTCTCTAGACTTTTCTGTCACATTTATTCTATGAGAGTTCCTATCTCCATTATACCAAACATCCATCATCAAATTATTATTTCCATTTTTTGATGGGTTAAAATATACCATAATAAATTCTGGAGTATTCCCATTAATAAAATATTTAAAAATTGCTTGTAATCCCTTAAGTATATTAGGACCACCATCCTCTATTGTTTCCATATTTAATAAGTCTGCCTGAGTTGCACCAATAGCTTCAAGAAACCGAATTTCTGCTAATAGGTTAGCTTCTATATGCCTGCCTTCTCTTCTAAGTGTACCCATATTACTATCAAAATCCAAAATTCCTCTACCTACTCTAAACAATCTATAAACAATATCCTCAATCATTTTTTATTTCCCCACATACTTCTCAAATATCAATATGCTGTTTTTTAATGTATCTAATGACAATAATGCGCATTTAAGCCTTACAGGGCTTAAGGAAATTCCCAGCAGTTCTAAAATGTTTTCTTTTGCCATATTCTTCAAATCGTCAATGTTTTTTCCTTTTATTTCATCTGTCAGCAGAGACGCGCTTGCCTGCGATATTGCGCAGCCTCTTCCATGGAATTTGACATCAGCAACCTTTTTGTCCTTGATAACCAAAAACATCTCAATCTCGTCGCCGCACAACGGATTGTATTCATGATGATGAACAGATGCTTTGTCTATTTTTCCTGCATTCCTTGGGTTCTTGTAATGGTCCAAAATATTTTCTTGGTACATTGCCTCTATTGAGTCCATTTTATCCAAACACCTTTTTCACTTTTTTTATTGCATTTATAAAAACATCAACTTCTTTTTCTGTATTGTACAGGTAAAAGCTTGCCCTTGCTGTTGCAGGCACTCCAAGCACGCTCATCAACGGCATGCAGCAGTGGTGTCCTGCACGTATTGCAACTCCCTCGCTGTCCAAAACCTGAGCGACGTCATGGGCATGAATATTGCCGACGTTAAAGGATATAACAGCGTCCCTCTCATCGGGACCATAAATTTTTATTCCTCCAATTCCATTTAATTTTTCCATTGCATATCCAACAAGCTCCCTATCGTGCTTTTGCACATTGTCCATTCCGATTTTATTCAAATAGTCAATTGCAGCCCCTAGTCCAATCCCTTCTGCAATGTTCATTGTGCCAGCCTCAAACTTCCAGGGCAAATCATTGAATTTTGTGTCGTCAAATTTGACCTCCCTTATCATTTCCCCCCCATAAAGAAATGGCTGCATTTCCTCAAGCAGCTCTTTTTTGCCGTACAAAACCCCGATTCCTGTAGGTCCAAGCATCTTATGCCCGCTGAAAGCGTAAAAATCAGCGTCAAGCTTTTTGACGTCAACTGGCATATGCGGGGCAGCCTGCGCGCCGTCAACAACCATCAAGGCATTATTTTCATGAGCAATATTTATTATTTTTTCGATTGGATTTATTGTCCCCAAAACATTTGAAACATGTGTTAGTGAAACTATTCTTGTTTTTTTTGTTATGTTTTGATTTATGCTGTCATTGTCAAGTTCGCCATTTTTGTTTATTTTTATAAACTTCAATTTCAAGCCCCTTTGCTTTGCCAATTGCTGCCATGGCACAAAGTTGCTGTGGTGCTCCATCTGTGAAATTACAATTTCATCATCTTTCTTCAACCCTGCAGTCAATGAGTAAGCAACAAGATTTAATGACTCTGTTGTGTTTTTCGTGAAGACAATGTTTTGATATGAATCTGCATTTATGAAATCAGCAGTTTTCTGGTGCGCTTCCTCAAATTTTGCAGTTGCTTCCTCGCCCAATTGATGAATGCTCCTGTGGATGTTTGCATTGTAGTTTTTGTAATAAAAGTCAATCGCCTCAATCACCTGCCTTGGCTTTTGCGATGTTGCTGCGTTGTCAAAATAAACCAATGGCTTTCCATGTATTTTCCTCTGCAAAATAGGAAAATCTTTTCTTATGGTTTCAATGTCCATGATTGTTTTTGTGGAGAGCATTCTTAACTATAATAATTACCATTAAAAAATAATGGAATATCACTTAAGCCATTTCTAAAAGTAACTCCAAAATCTTTAGCTTCTGGATATTGGTGGATTTCCCTAAGCAATTCTATTAGGGTAGTTCTATATTTTTTTCCTATTTTTAATACTCTATCGGCTAATTTTACTAACTTTTGCTGATTGTTACTAATATTCTCTTTGAACACTTCATCCATTAATTTTCTCAATTCTGGCAACAATGGTTTAATTTTCACTAATGGGGAAAACTCCTCCTTTGTTTTTAACTCATCAATTGGCAGTTTTTCATAAAAATCAATGACAAACTCCATTCGACGATAAATCTCTGCGATTATGTTCTGCTCTGCTGGATTTTTAAAATGTGTGCTTCCGTATCTACCTACATTCAAAACTGCCCTCCCTCCAAATCCTACAAAATAATATTTAGCCATCTCTATGGCTTTTTCCTGCAGTCTAACCAATCTTTCTGGTGATTGTTGCTCTAATCTTGCTTCAATTCCCATTCTACCCCCTCACCATCTTCCTTATCTTCTCCCTCAATTCTTCAAGAGGAATCTTCTGTATTATCGGCTCAAAAAATCCCTCTACAATCAGCTTTTCAGCTTCTGCTCTTGACAAGCCCCTTGCCATCAGGTAAAACAAGTGCTCCTCGTCAATCTGCCCGACTGTTGCGCCATGAGACGCTTTTACATCGTTGGCATCAATCTTCAGGCTTGGTATGCTGTTTGCAAGAGTTTTCTCGCCAAGCTTCAAAATGTGGTTTGCAAGATATGAATTTGTCTTCTGCGCCTGCTTTTCTATTTTTATCAAGCCCCTGTAAACAGATGAGGATTCATCTTTCAGAATCCCGTCAACCAGCACATTGTTTGTTGTATTTTCAGCATTGTGGTACATGTTTGTTGTGAAGTCAATATGCTCTTTTCCCCTGCCTAAAAACACTCCAAGGTTGCTGCACGTAGATCCCTGCCCGTTAAAGTTCGTGTCAATCCCCAGCCTGTTCAGCTTGCCTCCAAAACATCCCGAAATCCAGTTAATTGAGGCATTTCTCTCCAGATTTCCAGCTATGTTTGTAAAATTATAAACATTTTTTGTCCAATTATCTAGGTGATAAAAATTAATTTTTGAGTCCTGATTTGCAAAAACTTCTGTTATGCATTCATTTAACTGCTCTTCTTCAAGCTCCTTGTTTGAGTATTCTTCAATAAAATCAAGCTTGCTGTTTGACTCAACAACAATTATGTTGTGCAAAATGCTGCATTTGCCGTCAAAATTGAAATTTATTTTTATTGGCTCGCCTATTTCAATATTTTTAGGGACATAAAGAAAAATTCCATTGTCAAAATAAGCGGCATTCAAAGCAACGAACTTGTCTTTGCCAATTTTTGCATTTCGGAAGTAATAATCGCGGGCAATCTGGTATTTTTCCAATGCTGTATTCACATCAGTCAAAATCACTCCCTTTTCAGCCAAATCCTCGCTTAATGCCGCACTTATTCTTCCATTAGACTCAAAAGGCTCAAAATTTTCCAGTTTTAATTTATCTATTTGCGTATATCTCCAGTCCTCGTCCTTTTCCTTTGGCATTTGAATAGACTTAAAAGTATCCAAAGCCAGTTTTTTTTTCTCTTCTGCAAAACTGCTTCGATGACTTTCAAGTTCCATAGATTTTTTCGTGACAAGATTTTGATTTGGCATAAAACCCCAAAAAATTAACCGACAGAACCTTCCATGTTCATTGCTATCAACCTGTTTAACTCAATAGCATATTCCAAAGGCAATTCTTTTGTAAATGGCTGCATAAATCCCGATACTATCATTGTCATAGCCTGGTCTTGGGACAAGCCCCTGCTCATTAAATAAAATAATTGTTCATCGCCTATCTTGCCGACAGTTGCCTCATGCTCAATGTTGACATTTTTTTCATTTATTTCCATGTAAGGCACTGTGTCTGATGCGGACTGCTCATCCAGGATTAAAGCATCGCAGGTTACATGGCTCTTGACATTTTTGCAGCCCTCCGCTACATGGATTAAGCCCCTATATGTGGTTCTTCCTCCATCCTTGCTTACTGACTTTGAGGTTATCCTTGATGTTGTGTTTGGGGCATAATGCAAAATCTTTCCGCCAGCATCCTGATGCTGCCCCTTGCCTGCAAAAGCAACGCTTAATATTTCAGCTTTCGCACCTTCCCCCATTAAGTATACGCTTGGGTACTTCATTGTGATTTTGCTTCCAAGATTGCCGTCAACCCAAAATACAGTTGCATCTTTATAAGCAAAAGCCCTTTTTGTGACTAAATTGTAAACATTATTGCTCCAGTTCTGGATTGTCGTATATTGTATCCTTGAGCCTTCCATGGCTATCAGTTCAACCACAGCACTATGCAGAGAATCTGAAGAATATGTTGGGGCGGTACAACCCTCGATATAATGCACTGAAGAGCCTGGCTCTGCTATTATCAAGGTTCTTTCAAACTGCCCCATATTTCTTGCATTAATCCTGAAATAAGCCTGCAAAGGCAAGTCAACTTTAACTCCGGCAGGAATATAAACAAATGAGCCACCAGACCAGACTGCGCTGTTTAATGCAGCAATCTTGTTGTCATTGTATGGTATTACTGTGTTAAAGTATTTTTTCACAATTTCAGGATACTCTCTTAAGCCCCCATCCATATCCAGAAAAACAACACCTTGTTTTGCCAAATCATCCCGTATTTTATGATAGACAACTTCGCTTTCATATTGGGCTCCAACTCCTCCAAGAAATTTCTGCTCAGCTTCTGGAATTCCCAATTTGTTGAATGTATTCTTGATATATTCAGGCACATCATCCCATGAGTCGCTTTGCTTGTCAGTAGGCCTTAGGTAGTAATAAATATCATCAAAATTTATTATGTTAAGATTTGCTCCCCATTGAGGCATTGGCCTTCTGTTGAATTCTTCCAAAGACTTTAGCCTGAATTTCAGCATCCATTCCGGCTCGTTCTTTATCTTTGATATCTGCTCGACTATTTCTTTTGACAGCCCTTTCTGTGCCTTGAATACATACTCTTCCTTGTCGTGAAAGCCGTACCTGCTGTAGTCCTTGTCAAAAACCTGTTCTGTGGCTGCTGGCGGCATTTTATTGAAAATTTAATCTGTCTTTATTGCTATCAAGCCTTCGTCAAAGCAGACATTGCAATTTCCCAATTCCTTGGATTGCTGCCTGTGTATATCGCATAGTATCTGCTTCACTGTCGTCAGATTGCTTATCCTGTACATCTCTGCTATAACCCTCTGCCTGTTGCTCTTTTCTGCGAGAATTTTGGCTGCAGACACTCTTATCTCCACAAGTACCTTGTCACTAAACACGACTTCCTTTGCTCTTTTTGAGTGCTGGTACTGGGAAATTGCAGCCTCTGTCAAGCCAAGTATGCCTGCGGTTTCCTTTTGGCTCTTGTTGTGCCCTTCAATCAATGTTTTAGCCAGTTCCCTTCTTATAGCAGGCAGGATATAACGGACTTCAACTTCCTGCGGCATGGTTTCTTGCATGGCACTTAACAATTGTTAACTAATATATAAAGTTTATGGTAAAATAAACTATAATCCCGACAATAACTCCAGCCAATATGTCCCTGTAATCATGCTTTTTAAGGTAAATCCTTGAATATAATATAATCAGGGCCACCAAAATGAACAAGATGGATGACAAGGCATTATTAAAATAGCCAACAAAAACAGCAGCTAAAAAGGCAGTCCTTGCTGAATGAAGGCTTGGAAAGGATGATGCGTCAAGCTTTTCAATGTAGGAGTTATGGGGGTATTCCTGCGGCCTTTCCTTAAAGTAAAATGTTCTTACGGCTATTATGATTGCGAAAATCAGAACCAAGCCGGTTATAAGCTTCTTGAATAATTCATAATTCTTAAAGGCAAGCGAAAATAAAGCTGCAACTGCATAAATCCATAGGCTTCCCAATGCGCTGAAGTCGCGAAAGAAATCGCCTTTCTGCCTTTTAATGAGTTCTGATGTCATTTTTTAGTATTTTTTTGGCAGGTATTTAAAAGTTTTTACTAAACATTTAAAATATCTTTTGTTTCACTGCCTTTATGCGCTACATTCGCCAGCAAATTTTCGAAGAAATCGGCAAAAAAGGGCAGGAAAAGCTTGGAAAAAGCTCTGCTGCAATAGTCGGGTTGGGGGCTCTCGGCTCTGTTTCCGCGCAATTATTGGCAAGGGCCGGGATTGGAAGGCTTGTTTTGGTTGACAGGGACATCGTTGAGCTATCAAACCTGCAAAGGCAGCCATTGTTTGATGAAAATGACGTTGGAAAGCCGAAAGCACTGGCTGCAAAGGAAAAATTAGCCAAAATCAATTCAGAGGCTGAAGTTCAATTTTTTATTGACGACCTGAATTATGAAAACATTGGAGAAATTCTTGGTAGGAATATTGGCTTAATCCTTGACTGCACGGACAACCTTGAAACAAGATTCTTAATCAATGACTTTTCTGTAAAAAACAAAATTCCATTTATATATTCTTCCGCAGTGGGAAGCAAAGGCTATGTTTTTAATGTCATTCCGGATAAAACAGCCTGCTTGAGATGCTTTCTCAAGGAAGCTGCTGCACTGGACACCTGCGAGACTGCCGGCGTATTGAACACAATAACCGGTTTAATCCCGTCAATCCAGGCTAACGAGGCTATAAAGATATTATTGAAGAAAGGCAATCCTGAAAAAAACCTGCTGTTTTTTGACGTCTGGAAAAACGAGCTGTCAAAAACCAAGATAAACAAAAACAATGGCTGCATCTGCTGCGCAAAAAGAAATTTTGAATATTTATCAGGAAAAAAATCATCAAAAATAATGAAGTTATGCGGAGATGGCATATATCAAATCAAAACAAAATCAATAGACAAGCAGCAATCCAGCAATCTAAGAAATAAATTAAAAAAAATAGGAAAATTGACTGATTTTGGCTATTGCATCAATTTCAACAATAAACTGATAATATTCAATGATGGAAGGGCTTTGATAAAAGCAAAAGACGAGAAAGAAGCGAAAAGCATCTACTCAAAGTTTGTCGGGAATTAAAGCTCTTCCTGCTTAACAGGTATGTGCACTAACTCAATCCCTAATCTTTTTGCAACGTCAAAAATCCTCTCGTCCCTGTAGAATTCCCCATAATAGATCTTTTTGATGCCGGTGTTTGCAAGCATTTTGAAGCATATCCAGCACGGGCTTGCCGTTATGTAAACCTCGCCGCCCTCTATCCTGACGCCGTTTTTTGCAGCCTGCAAAACTGTATTTGCCTCTGCATGGATTGTTGCAACGCAGTGCCCGTTCTCCATCAAATGCCCGACTTCGTCGCAATGGGGCATCCCCCTTATGCTGCCGTTGTAGCCTGTTGAAAGTATTGTCTTGTCCCTCACAATCACAGCGCCGACATGCTTCCTGTCGCAGGTGCTTCTTGTCGCAACTTCCTTCGCGATGTTCATGAAATACTGCTCCCAGCTTGCTCTTGGCATTTTGTTGTTTTTTATTGTTTTTATTCTTTCAATCCGCGACTTTATCGAGAATCTTCAATTCTCGGGAATGCTCGAAATCTTCGATTTCGACATCGTCGCAATATCTTGTGCGCCTCGGACAATCCGCTGTTGAGCTAAACTTCCTTTGTGCCCCTCCTCGGCGCAAATACATTAAATAATCACAAGCGGGTTTCCTCTTTCATGCTTGCTTTCAGAGGACGCTCTCGTTTTTTGATTTAATTTTTATGTTGTTATTGCGCTATTTTTCTATTAATAATCCATCAATCTTTTTATGCAATTCTTCTAATGCTCCACCATTAACAATGACTTTTTTTGCCATCCCGAACGTTGCATCAAGCTGCTGATTGGTATCACTTTTTAAATTTTCCCTTTGCTCCTGACTTTTGAAATCTTCCAAAGTCTTTGCATCCCCAAGCCTGTTTCTTTCCCTTAGTCTTTTAAACCTCAGTCCAATCGGAGCATAGATTCCAACAAGAACAAAACCCCTGTTTTTCATTAGCTCTTTTGCCTCAAACGGGCTTCTTATGCTGTCAATCACAAAGTTGATATTTTTTTTGTTTTTTAATTTGTTGTTTATTTGTTCTGCCAGATAACCTGCACCATGCTTTTCCCTCAATTCATTTCCTAATTTAATCAGGATATCACGAGAATGCTCCAAGCCCCTTTTCGTTGCCTCTTCCCTTATTACATCGGAAAGAGAATAGTAAATAAAGCCTTTTTCTTTTAGATAATTTGCAGCTTCGCCCTTGCCGGATGCGTTTCTGCCTGTAAGCCCTATAATCATAAAGTAGGTAAATTTTAAGATTTTATAAATGTAATCGTTTATTTGTAGAAAAATAATAACTCTTCATAAGTAGTAAAGTTTATAAATAATACATTCCAACTTACTCGAATGATTAAAAGCTTAGAGCATATTGCACAAGAAAGAGACTTCAATCTAAAACGTTATGGAAATAAAGCAGTTGCTTTAGCGCAGTTTCTAATTGATATCAATGAGCAAGGATTTGGATGTGAAAAGCCATTTGGATACGTGGCAGATATCGAAACAGTTGACGAGTCAAGACTAAAGGCGGTTTTTGAAGACTTAGCGGAGAGGATAGATACCGAAATTGATGGCATAAAAGTAGGAGTTATCTACTGCAGGAGTTCCGGGTACAAGGAATTACCGGGCTCGAATGAGAGTTTTCCTGTTTTGTATGATGCAAAAGAGCACGAGCAAAGTTGGGACAGGTTTAGGGAAGGATTTGCGAAAGCCCGAGAATTTAGAAAAACCAAGCCAGTTTTGTTGCAGAACTTGATAGGAGATATAACAACTGCACCGATTTGGACATCGAGAAAAGTGCATGAGTATGCATGGCCTGGTTTGCCACGTGGTAGGGAACTAATAGATATGGCTAGTGGAGAAGGAATAGAAGATTTTACCGAACAAACTATAAAAGCCATTTTGGATGCAGCGAGAATTGAAGGGATAAAAATACCTGAAGTGTCAAAAGAAGAAGTTTTTACATTATCTTTTTATGTCGAAGATGGAACTAATTTAGGACTTGTCTCTGTGGGGGGCATGTTTGATTTAAGAGAGAAATATTGTTTACATGATTTGTTTTTTTGCATGGCAAATGGACTAGGTGACCAAGGGTATAAATTAAATAAAAAAGGAGAAATTCAAAGTAAGGATGGAAAAATTATTTTGACAAAAGGAAACAAAGTTTCCATCGCGGTTCGAGACTCTGGTATAGAATATCTCGTTGGGCAAACAAATGTAGCATTTGTTGCAAGAAGCCATGATTACCAATATCCTGACCATGCATCAATTAAGAGAGCGTGGGGGCTTACAAGCTACCTTACGGGAAGTAATAAATCTAACAACCCGAGACTGAGGTCTATGATTCTAGAGTGGTTTGACCCTGAAACTGGAGAATTAAAAGAAACATGGAACCTAGGACAGGATTTTAGGCAAAGAGCGACCAAATACTATCACCAAAGAACCCATGAAGTTTTTTCTGTTAGAAACAGAAAGATAGAATCAAGAGATTATGATCCTAAATTTGACTATTTTCCCCCAATGATTGGAAGCGAAGCACTTAAAATAGCAAAATTTTACAATAAAAAATTTGGAGTTGAAGTTGAGATTGAAGGATGCATGAAAGATGGAAAGTTGCATGTCTGGCAAATCACAGAATCTCCTTTGCCGACAGAGGTTTTAGTTGGATTAACCAATATCCCGGAAGAAAACATATTGTTCAAGACAGATTATGGGAGAGGCGCTATTAATCATTCAGGCGCCATAGTCATCAAAGAGGATGCTAATTATAGCAGAGCTACCCAAAGATTTGATGCTGAGGGAATGCCTTATTTAGTCGTGGGATTTGATGATAGTGTAACTTTAGAAAAAAGATTTCTTTATTTTGCTACAATTAGCACAATATCCCAAGATGTTGCAAGATTAACGTACGGGGAGAAAACAAATTTTTTTAGGATGGCTGAACATATGCAGGGAATTGCTGCCCAAACAACTTTCAATGCAGTACAGAACGGAAGACAAGGAGGCATGTATTATTTAGAGAACAGGCAGCCCAAAGACTTGACTGAAATCTTGAGAAATGTCATAGATATTGTTGATGGTGTCAAAGTAATAATGAATGTGCGCGTAGAAGCACACAGGGAAGGTATGCAAATATATAAGCCGCAATAATTTATTTCTTAGTAAGCTTTTCCAGCTCTTCCCCAAACCTTTCCAAGTCCTCAAATTCCCTGTAGACGGAGGCAAACCTTATGTAAGCGACTTTGTCAAGCGCTTTCAGCTTTTTCATTGCTATTTCGCCTATTACCTTGCTTTCCACTTCTACAGAGTCCCTCTTCCTCAGGTCAGATTCAACATCATCTACAAGCTTCTCTATTTTTTCAAGAGGTATGTTCCTTTTCTCGCACGCCTTTAGAATGCCGCCCATCAGCTTTTTTCTTTCAAACCTCTCCCTTTTGCCGTCTTTCTTCACAACAACTATGTCAGCTTCCTCCACCCTTTCGTATGTGGTAAACCGCTTATTGCATTTTAGGCATTCCCTCCTTCTCCTTGTCGCTTCGAGGTTTTCAGTCTCTCTAGTATCAATAACCTGTGTTTCCTCATAATTGCAGTACGGGCATTTCATAATCGGGCTGAATAGATAAAGATTTATAAATTATTCTATAATCACAAACAGAAATGTCATATAAAAAAATCAATGTCGGCGGCCAGGCAGTCATAGAAGGAGTTTTGATAAGAGGTCCCAGCAAGTACGTTGTTGCAGTCAGGAAAGGCAGAAAAATCATATCAAAGAAGGGCTTAATCCCAAAAAAGAAATACAAATTCCTCAAACTGCCGTTCATTAGGGGCTTTGTGAACCTTGCGGACATGTTAGTTATTGGAATAAAATCATTGATGTGGAGCGCAGAGCAGGCAGGAGACGATAAGGAAAAGATAAGTAAAAACGAGCTTGCCATCACAATGTTTTTTTCCATAGTTATTGTTGTCATATTTTTCATAGCATTGCCCTACTTTCTTACAAATCTCTTGGGATTCTATGAGGAAAAAAAGCCGGTATTATTCAACCTTATAGACGGCATGATAAGAATTTTGATTTTTTTAACCTATATTTTCGCAATTTCGCTGATGAAAGACGTAAAAATATTGTTCCAGTACCACGGCGCCGAGCACAAGGCAATACACTGCTATGAAAAAGAAAAAAAATTGACCGTAAACAATGTAAAAAAATTCACAACTTTGCATCCAAGATGCGGCACTTCATTTTTATTGATAGTGTTTATAGTAAGCATCTTTGTATTTTCATTGCTGCCGTCGGTAATAATGGTTTATTATCCGGATTTCATGCAGCTAAGCCATTGGTTGAGGAAAGGGATTTTGTTTCCCGTGAGAATCCTTCTTATCCCGGTAATTGCAGGCATCTCTTATGAAATCCTGAAAATCAGCGACAAAAAGCAGAATAATTTCCTGTTTAAGCTCATTTCAATGCCGGGCTTGTGGCTGCAGAAAATCACAACAAAAGAGCCCAGCAAGAAGCAGATTGAAGTTGCAATCTATTCTTTGAAAAGATTATTAGAAATTGAAAGAAAATAAAAAAAATAAAAGAAGAATTTATCTTCTTCTCCTTTTTCTTCCGCCTCTTGACATCTTGGCGCATGAGATGTCTCCGGACTTGTCTATAAAGTAAAGGTATCCTCCCTTCTTCTTGACGCCGGCTTTGGCAACAACTTCAACTTTTGCTTTGCCTTTCTTTCTTCCGCCTCTTGACATCTTGGCCCTGGCTACGTTTCCCTTCTTGTCCACAAAATATAGGTAGCCTGCCTGTTTCTTAACTCCGACTTTTGCTACTTTTTCTGCCATTTTATATAACCTCCTCTGTTTTTTACTTTTAAGACGATACCTTACACCCCACGTCTTACTTCTCGAATACAAAATCTAGGATATATTTAAATATTTCGTTTTTACGACGGATAAAACACGCTTCAAATCATTTTTTTGCATTTATTCTCTGCCTTGGTAATCCTATGCTTAAACCTTTACAATTCATCGATCTTTTTCAGATACTCCTTAATTCTGGAATTGATGCTCTGCAATAAAAATTTCTCAATTCTCTCTTCAAAAATCTCGTTCAGGCTGCTGTTTTCAGCTATCCTGTAGGCGTTAAGCCTTTTTTCAACCAGCAGAATGTCCTTTAACCTTTTGAGCTGCCTTCTTATGTTTGAGGATGCTATGCCCAGCATCGGCAGCCTTAGGCTTTTCCTTTCCTCGATGACAAGGCTGCAGACTTCATCGCTTGTCAGCTGCCTTTGCTCCTTTTTTGCCTTTATTAAAACATTCAGGACGTCAACAACAGCATCCCTTGAGTCGCCCGGCTGCAGCAAGCCCATGGACAGGCAAATCTTCCTCACAAGCTCCCTGCCGCTTAGGTTTGCCGGCTTTTCGTATCTCCTTAATGTGATCTCAGCAAGAGGAATGTCCTTGGAAATTGTTTTCTGCTTCGCCATGCTAAAAGATTTTAGGAATTAGGAACTATTTATAAGTTTTGATTAAAAAAGAAAGAAAAAAGAAAAAAATAATTTAATTTGTGCCGTAGCCATTCGGGATTGCTTTGGCAAACCAGATATGTCCTGGTCCGTAGCTTGGGTCTTTTCCTTGGTCCATCAGAACCTCAAATTGTCCCCAAATGCAATAGCCTCCGTCTGGCAATGGGGTGCCGTCTGCACCGCATGGTCCTATCCATTTAATTTTGTAGTGCCAAACTGCTCCAGAACCGCCTGGAAATGCTCCGTTCCACTCGTTGTCTTCCCATGCATCATAGCCATTTGGGTCAGTCCATCCTTCTGCGTTTCCCCTGTCCCATTCTGCATTCCATTTCATCACTAGTCTATCGTTTGAATAGATTCCCATGCAGTCAGCAGAATAACCATGTTGCAAGCACCAGCCTGAAGCAGGCCCATTGAAAATCCTTGCTTTTCTGTTATATCCAAACTGATCAAAACCTCCAGCTGCATACGCAACTGTAGCCAATGCCAGCAATGCAACAATTAATGCCAATATTTTTTTCATTCCTTTTCACCCCCCCTCATTGAGAGACAGTTTTTATTATTATATCAATTTACCTCTGATATTTGCAAAGTCTATAAAAACATTTCCATTACAAATCCGTTTTTCGTCTTTAAACGCTAAAAATCTCGTCCTTATTCAATAAAGCCAATCCAGCCTTTTTGCCCATAACCTGCACTTCCAGTATTTTCTGCGGATTGTCCAAGTCAACTTTCGGCTTATCAACAACTTCTGTGAGCTTCATTATCACCTCAGTCGAGCCCATGTCAAAGTGCCTCTTGTGCAGGTCCATCTTCCACTTCTCATTCTTTTTAATGCCCTTTTGCAGCTTTTTGATTTCTTTCTGCAATGTTTTTATGTTTGCTGCAACCCATTTGTCTATGGGAACCCAGTAAGCAGTATGCTCAAACATGCCCTTTTTGTTTTTTAATTTGCTCAAACTCCTGACTATTTTCCTCGCGTTTGCAACTCTGAGCTTGAAAACGCCTTCGGTATCTGACTTAAGAAATTTTGCTTTCTGCTTTACAGCTTTCAAAGCTTTTTCAACCTCTTCCTTTGAGCTGCCTGCATGGCTCGGGTCATGCGTTACAAGAAGATTTGCATCCATTAAAATCACCCTTAGTAATATGTAATTTAAGTGGTATAAATAGTTTTCTATAATATTGTTCCTAAGTAAAATACCCCATCAGCCAGTTTGTAGCCTAATCTTTTAAATCGTTCAAAATATTTTGAATTAGTAGCTTCCTCCAAAGTGCTTTCTCTAATTTTGACTTCTCCGTTCTGAAAAGGTGATTTAATTTGTTGAAAGTGGTCATTTAATCTTTTTTGCGATATTGCAGCATAATAAAAAGTATTCTTACTATATTGTTTTGGGGTATGTTCAACTGCAAAATATTTAATATCTTTTTTAGTGGTAGGTGGCTCCATTTTCTACACCTTGTCAAACCCTATCTCAAACTCTTTTCCCTTAACCTTTTCCCTGCTTATAAAGGCATGCTTCTTGCTCGGCTCAAGCTCGGAAATCCTGAACTGGGAAGCGCCAACCTTTTCCTTAATCATCAAATTCCACTCCTTCAGCATTTCTTTTAATTCATCGTCGGTTTTAATGAAAAGCGATATGCTGTCTGACTTCTGCAGGCCGGCTTTTTTCCTTAACGCCTGCACCCTTCTCATTATTTCTCTTGCAAAGCCCTCTGCTTCCAGCTCATCGCTCATTTCCCTGTTTAAGTAAATAAAGCCGTGCCTGAAAACACCTTCCTCATAAGGCAAAGGAACTTCCCTTGCCACAATAATGTGCTCTTTTGTAATGCTCACTTCCTCCCCGTCAATGCTGCATGTATACTTTCCCTTTTCCTGCATCTGCCTAAGCACAGTTTCAGGGCTATTGATTGTAAGGTGCGCAATTATCTTGGGAGACATGTCGCCAAAATCAGGGCCAAGCTTTGAATAGTCCGCTTTGACTTTAACCCTT
>Ga0209211_10004174_pt1 | contig 22811 bp, 15 predicted proteins | sample RifGroA2_FD_183992 | JGI IMG/M metagenome (GOLD analysis project Ga0209211, IMG submission 183992) | Groundwater microbial communities from Rifle, Colorado, USA - Groundwater A2 (SPAdes) (version 2) | ecosystem: Environmental > Aquatic > Deep subsurface > Groundwater | place: Rifle, Colorado...
CCACTAAGCAATATTTTAGAATACAATTTTAATGGTACTTCTTTTACACAGTTAGCAAATTTACCATTATTTTGGCCCGATAGCAACAGTGTGTTTGATATTAAATTAGATGAAAATACAAATTTATTGTATATTTCAGGTCATAAAAACGTTGGTGTTTTCTCTGTACCAATTCAATGTAATAATCAAATTTGCCATGTTGATAGTATAATAGTTCAAAATCAAATCTGCGGAACAAATAATGAATTTACAATCAACGGTAATATTTTTATGTCAACCCCACCCGATTCTACAACATTAATTATAACTGACCAGAATAGTGGTGTTTCTCAAACTTACCAACCACCTTTTTCAAACAATTTTAGTTTTACATTAAACAATATTCCATATTCCTCTCAATCTGGTTCAGTAACCGCTTCTTTTACAGGAGTATATACGTGTAGCTCAATTGTAAATTATAATGCACCTGCTTTAGTAACATTAAGCACAAGTTCCGCAAATCCAAGTTGTGGAGCAAGCGATGGAGCAGCAGTTGTAAATATTACTGCTAATGGAATTCCAAATTATTCTTATCAGTGGTCTTCAGGTCAGTCAACTACAAATACTGCAAGTACAACTAATTTTATAAACGCTATACCTGCCGGTGTTTACGTTGTTACTGTAACAAATGGCAATGGTTGTACTTCGTCAACTACAATTAATTTGAATGATAACGTGTCATTTACAGCTAACATTAGTCCTCAAAACCCAATTTCCTGTTTTGGTCAATGCAATGGTTCGGTAATTGTTTCGCTTGGTGGTTCAGGCCAAAATCCGCCATTTAATTATAACTGGTCGAATGGTCAATCGCACATAGACACATTAAATACCGATACAGTAAATAGTTTATGTGCTGGTTTAGTTACTGTAACTATTACAGATAATAATGGTTGTAAGGTAGTTGCCTCAATTTTGATGAATGAACCATCTCCAATTAATGCAAGTATTTCTTCTTCAAATCCAAGTTGTACGGGTTATTCAAATGGGCAAGCTTCCGTATCAGTTAGTGGTGGAACACTACCTTATTCGTATATGTGGAATACAAATCCGATTCAGTTTACACAAACCGCAAATAATTTAATAGCAGGAACTTATTTAGCTTCTGTTACCGATGCTAATGGTTGTAACGGTTCTTCAACAGCAACAATAGTTGACCCTCAACCCCCGCAAGCAGGTTACACATATTCGGCAAATGCGTTAACTGTAAACTTTTCAAATACATCTTCAGCAGGAACTTACAACTGGGATTTTGGAAATGGTTTCAGCACTACATTACAAAATCCAAGTTTTACTTATTCAGCAGCAGGTACTTATAATGTTTGTTTATCACTTAATTCACAATGCGGTAATGATGTTTACTGTCAAAATGTTACTGTAACATTAGTTAATGTGAATAATGTTATTACAAATAACATTGAAATATTTCCAAATCCCGCAACCGACAAATTAAATATCATTTTCCCCGAAACCCCAAAAGCAAAAGTAAGTGTGAAATTATTTGATAATATTGGACAGAAAGTCGCTGAATACGAATTTGTTAACAAAGTTAACGAAATTGATTTAAAGGGCATTGCAGATGGGATGTATTATATTAAAATTGAGACAATTAATTGTAATGTTTTAAATAAAATTGTAATTAACAAAAACTAATCAATAATAATATGAAAAGGTTTAATGTTTTACAAATTGTTATTATTAGCATTTTTGTAATGATAACAATAAACTTAAATGCTCAAAAAACTGCAATTGTACTTCAAACTGGACGAACTAATACTTACACTGTTTTTTCTATTCCTTATAATCCACCTTTTCCTTTTACCGGTGGAACGCCTGTATCAGTAAATACTGATGATGTTTATAGTGGTGTTATTACACTTCCTTTTAATTTTTGTTTTTATGGACAAGAATATAATCAGGTTATAGTTGGTTCAAATGGTGTTATTTCCTTTGATTTAACAAATGCTGGTGGATATTGTCCATGGTCGTTTTCAGATTTCGTTCCAAGTAACGCATTACCTTTAAATTCTATTTTTGGAGCATATTCAGATATTGACCCTGGCACTTGTGGAAATTTATATTACGATATTACAGGAACTTCTCCCAATAGAAAATTCGTTTTTAAATGTAATCAAGTTTGTTATTTTAGTTGTAGTAGCTTACAAACTTCTCAAGAAATTGTTCTTTACGAAGGTTCAAATGTTATTGAAGTTTATATCGAAGACCATCCTGCTTGCACTGGATGGAATTCTGGTAACGCAATAATTGGGATTCAAGATGCAACAGGTACAACAGGAGTTGCAGCTCCTGATAGAAATACAGGACCATGGACAGCATATAATGAAGCATGGCGATTTACCGGATCTCCGGATGCCTGCAATTCACAAACTTGTCAATTTGATAGTATAACTATTCAAAATCAAACATGTGGAACAGATAATGAATTTACACTTAATGGCAGTATTTATTTTTCTATTTCACCCGATTCGTCAACTTTAATTGTAACTGACCAAATAAGTGGAATATCACAAACTATACAACCACCACTTACTAATCCTATAAACTTCACTATAAACAATATACCTTTTTCTACTCAACCAAACTCAATAAATATTTCGCTTATGGGGTTATATAATTGTTACTCTATTATAAATTATAACCCGCCTGCTTTAGTAACATTAAACAGTAGTTTTGCAAATCCGGGTTGTGGAGCCAGCAATGGTGCAGCAGTTGTTAATATTACTGCAAATGGAATTCCAAATTATTCTTATCAGTGGTCTTCCGGACAGTCAACTACAAACTCTGCAAGTACAACTAATTTTATAAACGCTATACCTGCCGGTGTATATGTTGTTACTGTAACAAATGGTAATGGTTGTACTTCGTCAACTACAATTAATTTGAATGATAATGTGTCATATACAGCTAACATTAGTCTTCAAAACCCAATTTCCTGTTCAGGACAATGCGATGGCTCTGCTACTGTTTCGCTTAGCGGTGCTGGTTTAAATCCTCCATTTAGTTATACTTGGTCGAATGGACAAATAACTTCGGGTGTTTCATTAACAATTGACACAGCCATTAATTTATGCTCTGGATTAAATTCGGTTGTTGTAACTGATAGTGGCGGTTGTAAAGTAGTTGCATCAATTTCGATGAATGAACCTTCGGCTATTAATGTTAATGTTTCTTCAACAAATCCAAGCTGTTCGGGATATTCAAATGGTTCTGCTTCTGTATCCGTTAATGGTGGAACTTCACCTTATACTTATATGTGGAATACAAGTCCAATTCAATTTACACAAACCGTAAATAATTTAATAGCAGGAACTTATTTAGCTTCTGTTACCGATGCTAATGGTTGTTCAAGTTCTGCTACAGTAACAATAGTTGACCCTCAGCCTCCCCAAGCAGGTTATACATATTCTGCAAACGGATTAACTGTAAATTTCACAAACACATCTTCAGCAGGAACTTACAACTGGGATTTTGGAAATGGGTATAACTCATATTTAGCAAATCCAACATTTACTTATTTAGCAGCAGGCACTTATAATGTTTGTTTAACTTTAAATTCCCAATGTGGTAGCGCTCTTTATTGTCAAAATATTACAGTTTCTTTAGTTAATGTAAATGATGTTATTACAAATAACATTGAAATATTTCCAAATCCTGCAACCGACAAATTAAATATCATTTTCCCCGAAACCCCAAAAGCAAAAGTAAGTGTGAAATTATTTGATAATATTGGACAGAAGATTGCGGAATATGAATTTGCTAACAAAAGTAACGGAATTGATTTAAAGGGCTTTGCAGAGGGAATGTACTATATTAAAATTGAAACTATTAATAGTAATATTTTAAACAAAATTGTAATTAATGCGAAATAATACCGACTTGCTAACAAGATAATTAAAATAAATCGCTTCGCTTTTATTTTAAAACTGTTAGTCTGTCGGCATTAACTAAACCAGCCAATCATATAGTATTTTATACATCTTGTTGGCGGTTTAGTATAAGGGTTAAAACCAATTTTATATTTAAACTAAATTTAATATTAATAACCAACGTTATATGTTACAATCATCAATTTTTTACCACATAGAATCATAGAACACATAGATTTTTCACATAGAAATCAAACTATGTGTTTTTATTATGTGAACTATGTGTCTAATGTGGTTTATGATAAAATCTTTTTAAACTCAACCCTTAATCCGTATGTTTAACAAAGAGTAAGATTTACTTTATTTTATAACTTAAACTTATCGAAACACTTCTCGCATAAGCTTCTTTAGGTAAAATAAAACCGGTTAAATTTCCTGAAGATATTGTTGCATTAAAATTTTTATTTGTATTAATTTGAAAATACAAACCTGCGTTAAAACCCGAAAAGCCACCATAATTTTCAATTAATCCAATATTTAACCACTTTGTTATAACAGCAGTTTGCATAGCATAAAATTGTGGAATTGGCTGTCCTACGTCAAAAATATAATTTACTCCAATTAAAGCAGAATTTATAAAACAATTCCATTCTTTTTTTACTTCAAAACTTAGTTTTTCGGGAATTGAAAGTTGAAAAGGTACAGTATCACTTTTACTGTAAATAATATCCATTAAACTGTCCTGCGATATTCCATGAAGATTTTCTTGTGCAACGTTCATAATATTAGTAATTTCTACTCCATCAAAATGAATTGCAGTATCAACTCCTGCTAAATAACTTTTTTTTGTCCATGAGATATAGCCCAAATCTTCGCTGGCAAAAGTAAAAGAGAGTTTCGATTTTGTATTTTCAATAACAAAGAAAGCATCGAATGAAATGCCAATTCCATTAACATCGGTAAAATTCTTGTGTGATTGGTCGGATGTAAAATAAGAGAATTTAGTATTAAGGTCAAGTGAATCTCCATCATTGGAAGTATAAAATGAACCTTCGTTTATATTTAGCGATTGCAATTGCTGACCTTTTAATAAATTAAAACCAAAACAAATATTGACTTTAGTGTTGTTATCATTATAGTTTTTAAAAATCCCTAATTCAAGTTTCTGATAATCAATAGAACGTAACCGAGTATTATCGAAATTTACGTTTTTTCCTTCAAATTGTTCGTTACCGAAAAATATTAGTTTGTATAAATCGCCGCTAAAATTAGCTGAACGAAACTGTTTGTGCGAAAGTCCAACTCTGTAACCAAAGTTTGTTAATCCCCACATCGAATCGGGCATTACTGCGACATAAGCTCCTGCATGAATATCATATCCTGAAATATTATATTTTTTCAACTTGTTAGAGTTTTTTAAATCATCATCAAGATAATTGCTGTTAACAATAGCTAAAGCAAATTTATTATGTATTGAATTTGAACCTAAATAATAGTTAAAATATGTCCCTGTTTCGGTAAACACTGAATCGTTGTTATAATTATTTACAGGAGAACTTAAAGGCGAAACCTGAGCGAATGTTTGGTTCGACAGGTTCACCAACACGACTATGCTCAGCATGACAAAAGTGGAAAGTGAAAAGTAAAAATAATGTTTATTGTTCATTGTTCAAAAATGTTCAAAAAGTTCATTGTTCTATGTTCAAAAAAGTTCACTGTTCAAAAAAGTTTTTAGTTTCGAGTTTATAATTCACCGCTGACTGCCGACTGCTGACTGTGGACTGCCTACTGTTTACTGTTCACTGTTTTTTTTCAATCTTGCCTTCCCAATCTTTTTCACAATTATCATAATAATCAAAACAAATCTGTGTCTTTTTTTTATCTGTGCAATCTGTGCAATCAGTGGCATGTTTTTTTCATTTGTTGATATTTATTGGTTTAGGGTTTATAGTTTGAGGTTTTTAAAAACTCCAAACCTGAAACTTGAAACTAAAAACCTGAAACCAAAAACTTTTTTCATTTTTTAACTCTATAACTAAAATCGCCAATAATTTTAAAATAAATATAATAATCGCTGTAAATTTTAACATGAGTATTTGCTGGTTGTGTGTTAAATCTTGCTTCTATAATTAAATTTTTAGCGAGAAATAAATTATTTAGCTTATCTTTTGTTACAGGAATAATGTTTTTTGATAATTTTGGTAATTCTACTTTTTGTGTATTTATATTTATTGTTGCTGCCTGAATATAAACCGAAACTATTGAAAGTGAATCGTAAATAACATTCTGCTCGTTTAAAAAATAAATTTTTACAGAAGCATCAATAGGATACATATTTTCCGATTTTAAAATAATACTGCCACCGTTTACATTGCTAATATCTGTATTAGCAAAATCAGTTGCCACGGTATCTCTTAAAACTAAATTTCCGGCAATAAATGATAGCGGAACTTCAATATTTAATTTACTGCTGACTTTATCGCCATAGTATATAAAATCAGTTCCTGAACCTGGTGGTGGAGGTGTAATTCCCTGATTCAAATCGAGTGCTACTTTATATCTGAATTTATCGGGTAAGTTGCTAATTAATTGATTGATATTAGAATTTGTGCTGTTTAATGTGAAATTATTAATAGTTGGAATTACATCAATATTAAGTGAATGTGGGTCATTAGGTTTTAAAATGTTAAAAGGCGAGGAGAGGGCAGTCCCGGTTAAAGTTACACTTGAATTATGATTTGTATTAATACTTGTAAGCTCAGTAATGTTTGCCTGTGCCTGAACTCCAATTTGGTTTTCGACAGATAAACTAACTTTAACATCATTAAAGCTTAACTGGTCAATTTGTAAATCGTTTAATACAGAGAAACTTACAGTTGAATCCTGCTTAATGTGGCGGTTTCCGAAAAATCCGCGGGCATAATCGGGCAGTATGTTACTTAACGAACAATTAATATAAATACTATCGTTCATTGTTATGTGTACAAAATTGCCCGAAGAATCTATACTTCCGGTTAAAATATAATACAAGCTATTTATTGTATCCTGATTTATCCCGCTGAAATCTATTTTATATCCTGTTAAATCTTGCGAAACGGTTGTATGCGAAGCATTCCCACCCGTAGCAGCAGGAATTGTTCCCGATAAAGTTAGTGGCACGTTGTTTAATTTTGCTCTTGGAACCTGAAACTGATAATGCATAGTTTCTTCTATAGTATTAAAAACCTCAACACTAATTTGTCCGCTTTTTGCCCATGCTTCTGAAATTTGCAAATTATTAGTGGTGTTTATTACTGCGTTATTATTGTAGTTTATTATTTCCTGTGATGGAAAACGTGCAATTGCAGAATCAATTACAATATCGTAAACTGTAATTGTGGTAGTTGCTGATTGACTTAAAACAAGAGTTACAGGAGTACCAGAACCCGGTGAGCTTAAGGTAACTGTTGCCCACATCAGATTTTCGAGTGTAACATTTGTTAAAAATTCTGTTTTAGTAGCCCATGTATTAGGTGCAATTGCATCAAAACTATCAGTTAATAAAACTAATCCATTACCTTGATTTTTTAATTGAAAAATAATATTTGTAAGTGCAATAGGCAATTTGTTATCAATTTTAATATCAACATAAGCTTGTTGAACCGAAATAGTTTGAAAATAATTTCCTGCATCAACAACAATACTATCAAAAGACATAGGTGGAATGGCTGAAATAGTTGTCGGATTACCTGTAATAGATGCCGTTGTTAAAGCTTCGTACAGGCCACCATAGGGACCATTTAATTCCTTATCCATTTCAGCAATATCTCCCAACGAAACACTGTCCACAATATTTATAGGAGCAATATTTAAAGTACTTAATTTTGCAGTGTAAGTAATTGATGTATCAGGTAGCTGAGCAATTGTATCTAACACAATATCGGCTAAAGGAGTTTGATAAACTAATGAAATACTGCTGTCGGAATTTACTTGTAATAAACTATCGGCAACTATCTGGTTTAATGTGAGTTTTGTTTTTGCTATAGGGCTAAGTAAATTCACATCCCATTCGGGATGAATGCTTTCTTTTTTGCAAGATGCCAAAAAAAGGAATAAAATAATAAAATATAATAGTAAGTTTTTAATCATTTTCTTTTAGACAACTATTTTAATGCAAAAGTTGCTTTTTCTAACAATTTTTATAACGAACAAATATAGTAGTTTTTATAAAATTACAATATCCGATTTTAATCTTTCCTAAATTCAAGTAATTAATGCAACTTTTTATAAGTAAAATAGTTTATTAAATAGAGTTTGTCCATAATGTCCGGTTTACTCACATTTTTTTTATTTTTTTATTGTGTTCGTGAAATCGCTTCGCTAAGTTCACGAATGAAAACAAAAAAAATAAAAAACAATTCGTGCAATTCGCGGCATATTTCTGACTTTATAGACAGACACTAATTAACGACTTCCAATGTATATAAAATAGCTTCAATTTGACGTACATATTCGAGTTTATCGTATTTAGGGGCATACACATATCCTTCAACTGTAATAACCTTATTTCGTTTTTCGTCAACTGTTGAAAGACTGACAAAAGGACCTCCCATAAAATCGTTTTGAACTTTCCACAAACTTCTAAGTTCAAATGTGTATGTCCCATTTAAAAAAAACTCATTAACATAAGGCACATAATCGTGTTCAGTTGTCATGTATGTTTCGGGTAACTGACCTGGAACAAACCGTTTTAATATAGAGTCTCTTTTTTGTATGATATACTTAGCTGTAAATGTATTTGTATCGCGGTAATTGTATTCGTAAATAAACACTCCCTGACTTATGTTTGGCGTTTCAGAAGTAATCCATACAAAACCAAGTGAATCAACATCAATTTTATAGCCCTTTGGAAAAGTTAAATTTACATGATGTTTTAACAATTTACTTGTTATTTCCTTTTCTTTGAATGTGTTATAAGTGGCTTGCATTCTTTTACGTTCACTTGTAATAAAAAAATCAATTATTTTATCTTCATTATTCATTATTAATGTTGTTAATTCAGAATCTGAAGGAGCATTAATTTCTATATATGCCTGAGGTTTAGCCCATACATCGTATTTTAAATGAATGGTAGCTGAATCTTTAAAATCACCTTTTTCAACATAAATAATATTTCTATTCGATTTAAAAAGAACGCTGAAATTTGATGGTTCAATATGGTAAACACGAAACATTGGTTCATCTTGTGGTAATGCTGGCTGAACAGTAGTAAGTATTCTTTTTAGTTGTTTGCCAGGCGACATTGTCCATGTGTTTTTTTCAATAACCACTACTATTTCACCGGGTTTACCGTTAACATTAAGTAATAAATCTTTTTGGGTATTATCGCATGAGAATAATGTTATTGAAATAAAAACAATTAGTATTAAAATTTTCATCAGACAATAATTAAATATTTGTTGTGCTTTTTGTATAAGGTAATTTTTATGTGTCCGTTTTATAAATTAAATTTTATAAAACGAAAATTGTGCCATAAATTAATTTGAAATTGTATTAATAATTAATTGATTACCTGGAATAAGATTGCTTTCGTTTGTAAGCTTATTATTAAGCATTATATCGGCAATTGTTGTTCCAATAAACTTTTGAGAAATGCTGTACAATGTGTCACCTTTCTGAATAGTATAAACAACTGTTTTTTTAATTAATTTTTCATTTTGTTTATCTGAATTTGAATCATCAGTTATTGAATTTTCAATTTGATTTGGAGTCCATATTTTTAATATTGTGCCACTTGTTATATTTGGTGAATTTAAACCATTCCATACTAGAATATCATCAACTGAACATCTGTATTTTAAGGCAATTTTATTAATATAGTCACCTTTTTGAACAATATAATTAATTAAAGTTTTTGATTGATTATTATAATTGTTATTCATTTTAAGCAATGAATCAGTTGGAAACGAGTAACTATAAATTGCTTTTTGGTTTTGAATAAATGTTGATATTTTATTAGCAGGAAGTATTAAAGCTACTGGTTCGCTGCTTTTTGGGATGTAATTAGTTTTATAAGCAGGATTCAAAAATTTTACTGTTTCGAAAGGAATTTTTAATTTGTTTGCTATTGATGCAAAATAAACCGGTTGATTTATCATTACAGTGTCCACCTGATAATAAAATAGTTTAGGTATATCAGGACGAATATTGTGTTCTTCTGAATAATTCATTACATAAGTAAGAGCTATAAAAGCCGGAACATAACCTTGAGTTTCGGTAGGTAAGTACGAACGAAGTTCCCAAAAATCTGTTTTGCCACCCGAACGGATAATTGCGTTTCTAACTAAACTGGGTCCACCGTTATAAGCAGCAAGTGCTAATTGCCAATCTTTAAAAGTATTATAAAGGTATTCTAAATATCTGCAAGCTGCGTCGGTTGATTTTACAGGGTCTTGACGTTCATCAATAAACGAATTAACTTTTAAATCGAGCATTTGACCTGTTGGCAATAAAAACTGCCATAACCCAACAGCTCCCGATTTGCTGCGTGCAGTAGGGTTTAAAGCCGATTCAACTATTGCCAAATATTTTAATTCCATTGGCAAATGGTATTTATCTAAATTCGATTCTATCATTGGAAAATAATATTGGCTCATTCCGAGCATTTTTGAAATAAGTCCACGCTTCTTTATTGAAAAATAGTCAATATATTTTTTTACAACAGGGTTATAATCGAGTGCTATTGGTGTAGTTAAACTTAACTCTGTTATCCTGCTTTCGATTATCAAATCGGGATAAATCGGGACAGAATCTATTGATAATGAATAAATTATAGTTTTATCTGTACTAAGTGCAGGCGACATTTTTACAATGTTAGCATCAATATTTACAGATATATTTTCATTATTATTTGTTATCATATTATCACTTTGAGGATAAGCATACAGACTTATGTTAATAATAAAAATTAAAGAAAATATTTTATTCAAATTCATTTTTTCAATTATTAGGTTTTGTTCAAAAAAATTATTAGTCGAATATCGTAAAATAAATTAAACAAAAAGATATAGTTTAAATGCTTTATAAACAAAGTATTTAACAATTAAATACCGGTTATTCTTTTAATTTCATTTAGTTTATTAAGTGCATCAATCGGAGTCAATTTGTTAATGTCTAAGTTTTTTATTTCATCGCGGATTTGCTTTAAAACAGGGTCGTCTAATTGAAAAAATGAAAGCTGCAATCCTTCGCGGTGGTCGGCGATTTCATCTATTGGTTTTGAAAGTGAATTATTTTTGTGAGATTTCTCAAGGTCTTTTAATATTTCGGAGCTACGTTTAACAACCGATTTAGGCATTCCAGCCATTTCTGCAACATGAATTCCAAAACTATGTTCAGTTCCGCCCGGTTGAAGTTTACGTAAAAAGATTACTTTATTATTTATTTCCTTAACGCTTACATGAAAGTTTTTAATATGACTAAAAGAGTTTGCCATTTCGTTAAGTTCATGATAGTGAGTAGCAAATAAAGTTTTTGCTTTAGCTTGTGGATGTTCGTGTAAATATTCGGTAATAGCCCAGGCAATTGAAATCCCATCGTAAGTGCTTGTACCTCTGCCAATTTCGTCTAACAAAATTAAACTTTTTGTTGAGATATTATTTAAGATACTTGCAGTTTCAATCATTTCGACCATAAAAGTTGATTCTCCCTGCGAAATGTTATCAGAAGCTCCAACGCGGGTAAATATTTTATCAACAATTCCTATTTTTGCTTCATTAGCCGGCACAAAACTACCAATTTGAGCAAGTAATACAATTAGAGCAGTTTGTCGAAGCAAAGCTGATTTGCCTGACATATTAGGTCCGGTAATTATCATTATTTGTTCATTGTTAGAGTCTAAAAATATATCATTTGAAATATAGGGCTGGTCGGGTGGTAATTGAGTTTCAATAACAGGATGGCGCCCTTCTTTAATTTCAATAATATTTGAATCGTTTAATTCTGGTTTAAAATATTTGTTTTGTATTGCAAGTTTTGCAAACGATAAAAAGCAATCTAATCGTGCAATTAACGATGCATTTAGCTGTAAAGTGGGAATAAATTCAGCAATTGCTGCAACCAATTGGTTAAAAAGTGAAGTTTCGAGTTGAAGGATTTTTTCTTCAGCACCAAAAATTTTCTCTTCATATTCTTTTAATTCAGTAGTTATATAACGTTCGGCATTTACAAGTGTTTGTTTGCGAATCCAATCGGAAGGAACTTTATCTTTATGAGTATTTCTAACCTCAATATAATATCCAAACACATTATTAAAACTAATTTTAAGAGATGGAATTTGTGTTCTTTCAGCTTCGCGATGTTGAAGTTGCTGTACAAAATCTTTTCCACCATGGGCAATATCTCTTAAATCATCTAATTCTTTAGAAACGCCAAAAGAAATAACCTCTCCTTTAGATAACTGAACAGGTGGCTCGGGCTTTATTTCATTTGTTATTTTTTCGAGTATAGACAAACAGGGATTGAGTTGTTCTGCAATATTTTTCAAATTGTTCTCGTTACTTTTAAAACAAATTTCTTTAACAGGATTTATTACACTTAACGAAATTTTTAATTGAACAACTTCTCGTGGATTTACTTTAGCAACTGCAACTTTAGAAACAAGTCGCTCTAAATCACCAACTTGTTTAATAAGTATAGAAAGTTCATTTGCTGTTTCTTGGTTAATAAAAAAATATTCTGTAGAGTTTAATCTATGATTAATGGCATCAATATCTATTAAAGGAAAAGCCAGCCACCTTCGCAACATTCTGGCACCCATAGGAGTATATGTGCAATCTAATACATCAATAAGTGTTTTAGCATTCTCGTTTGTCGAACGAAATAGCTCAAGATTACGAACTGTAAATTTATCTAACCAAACAAAATCGTCGTTATCTATTCGCGAGATACCAGTAATATGTTTTAACTTATCATGCTGTGTTAAATCTAAATATTGTAAAATTGCTCCTGCTGCAGTTGTTCCTATAATTAAATCAGATATTCCAAAACCTTTTAATGATATTGTTCCAAAATGTTTTAACAATCTGTCATAAGCAGTATCCTGATTAAAAAGCCACTCTTCTAATTTATAAAAATAAAATTTATTGCCAAAAATATCGTTAATTTCTTGATGTTTAGAACGTTCGTGCAACACTTCTTTTGGCTGGATACTTTGTAAAAGTTTTTCGGCTTGTTCAATAGTACCTTCCGAAACCATAAATTCGCCGGTAGAAATATCGAGAAAGGCAATTCCTGCAATTTTTTTATCAATATGGATACATGCAAGAAAATTGTTTTCCTGATTGCTTAAAACATTTTCGTTTGTAGTAACTCCCGGAGTTACTAATTCTGTAACACCACGTTTAACAATTGTTTTAGCATGTTTTGGGTCTTCTAACTGGTCGCAAATAGCAACACGCTGACCAGCCCTTACAAGTTTAGGCAAATAAGTATCCAAGGCATGATAAGGAAAACCTGCAAGCGGTGCTTCAGATGCATAACCACTATTGCGGCTTGTTAATGTTATTCCTAAAATTTTGGAAGTTTTTATTGCATCGTCGCCAAAAGTTTCGTAAAAATCACCAACTCTGAATAATAAAATAGCATCGGGATATTTTCCCTTAATACTATTGTATTGCTTCATTAAAGGTGTATTTTCGTTGGCAGCCATGTACGAAATTATTAGTTTTTTTTGGCTGTAAATATAGAAAGTTTAGGTTGGTTTAAAAAAGAAGAATGGGGATTTGTTGATAAGTTTATTGTTTTACGTTTATTGTCTGAACTATGATTTTATTAATCCTATCATTTTTTAATTTTATAAATTATAGTTCGGACATTGTTTATTGTTATTTAACCATTTAGTAATTTAACAATTTCATCGTTTATTGTTTTATATTTGGTAGGCTTAAAAGTTAATGTGTATTATAATGTTTGACTTATAACTAAATAACAAATAACTCAATAACCTAATGGCTTAACAACTATAGTTCACATCATTTTCAGCATCTCTTTTACAACATTTTCGGCTCCTTCGGCAATTTCAACTATTGTTGATTCGAGCATATAACACGGGTTTGTTACTATTTTATTTTTCTTATCAACAACAACTTCACATTGTTTTGTATTGATATGTGTTGAGCCAAATTTTATTAAATCTTTTGCTGTTTTTTCATCTTGTCCTATAGTAAGTGTAACATTGCCTAACACATTCGCTATAATAGTTGGTGCAATACATAATGCACCAATAGGTTTATTTGCTGAGGCAACTTCAATAATCGCTTTTTTTACTTCGGGATTTATTTTTGCTTTTGCGCCTTTAAAAGCATAATCGGATAGGTTTTTTGCAGCACCAAATCCACCGGGAAAAATAAGTCCGTCAAAATCAGAAGCTCTAAAAGCTGATAAAGGTTTAATATTACCACGGGCTATTCGGGCAGATTCTACTAAAACATTACGTTTTTCGTTCATTTCTTTGCCTGTAAGATGATTAACAACGTGGTATTGCTCTATGTCGGGTGCAAATATTTCGTAATCGGCACCTTGTTTTTTAATTGCAAGCAAAGTTAAAGTTGCTTCGTGAATTTCAGAACCATCGTAAACACCGCATCCAGATAGTATTACGGCAATTTTTTTAGAGTCATACATGTTTATTATAAATTTGGTTTAAAATGCAAATATACAAAAAATAATAAAAATGGTTTTTAGTTTAAAGTTTTGGAAATTGTAACTTGGTTTTTAGTAAGATGTTCAATTGTTCATTGTTTTTAGTTCCGAAGTTCCAAAGTATCGAAGCTCCATAGCTTAAGAAAAGGTTTTTGGTTCGATAGTTTTAGGTTTTGAAATTTGGAATTTATTTGTTATTTGGAATTTGGATTTTGAAATTTGATACTTAATATTTTGCTTTGGTGCTTGAAATCACTTTCCTTTTCTCTGCAAAATAATTTTTATAGTATAAATTAGAATTTTAAAATCAACGTAAAGCGACATATTTTCAATATAAATAAGGTCGTATTTTAGTCGTTCAATCATTTCGTCAACATTTTCGGCATATCCAAATTTTACTTGTCCCCATGAAGTTATACCTGGTCTTACTTTTTGTAGATGAGCATAATGAGTAGCCTTTTTCATTATCTGGTCTATAAAAAATTGTCGCTCCGGTCGTGGTCCAACTAATGACATTTCGCCTTTAATAACATTAAAGAATTGGGGAATTTCATCTAAACGTGATTTTCTCATAAACCTTCCAAACTTGGTTATTCTATTATCGTTTTGAGTTGAAAGTGCTGGTCCATCTTTTTCGGCATTAACATACATTGACCTGAATTTGATAATTTTAAATGGTTTTCCATATCTGCCAATACGTTCGTGTGTATAAAATAATGGTCCGGCAGATGATAACAATACTCCAATGCTTATAAATATGAAAGCAGGAATTAAAATAACAATAGCTAAAACTGAAATAACAATATCTAAAATTCTTTTAATATTTAATTGCCATTCGGGCATTAAGTCGCGTGAAATTTGAATAAGTGGTGCTGAATATAATGACGACATTTTAACGCTACCAGTAATAATGTCATAAAGCGTTGGAATTACTTTAATTACAAGATTTTTATTGTCAATTTTATTTATAATACTATTTATTTTGTTATGTTCCGAAGTTTCAATTGCAATTATTACTTCTTCAGCTTTATTTTCGTCAATTATTTTAGAAAGTTCATTAATGTTACCTAAGTGTTTAATATGTTTATCGAGTATATATTTTGGTTTCTCAACTACGCTTACAAAACCTATAAAAATATTTCCTGCTGATTTTTTCTCGTAAAGCATTTGTTTAAATAATTCATAGGCTTTTTTGTTACTTCCAATTAATAATGTTTTAAACCCAATTTTTCTGTCTTGTATTTTATGAACAGTGTTAGTTGTTATAATCAAACGGGGAATATATGTTAATAAAAATTGAAGAGTAAAAAGTATCAAAATTGAACGGTAGTAATTTTTATACGAAAAAACATAATCATCCAACAAAAGTGTGAAAAATATAATAATTATTCCAATTACTGTTATTGCAATAGTTTGCCCTAATTCCTTTAAACGTGAACGATGATAAACATCTTTATAATATCCTGATAAATAATTTAAAAATAGCCAGAAAAAAGGAATAACAGATAAACCAAGGTAAAATTTATTATCGTAGTTAATATCAATTTGATAACCAAAGAAATCTGATTCGATAAGTTTTTTTCGGAGAATATAAAATAAACCCCAGCTTAAACCTGCAGTAATTATGTCGGAAATTATATATTTAGCAGTTTGTAACCTTTTATTCATTAAAAGTGAATTAATTTTATGTTATCAATTTTAACTTCTCCTTTGTTATATCCATCATCCAATGTACTTCCAAAGAAAATGTTATAATTTAAAGCATCTGTATTTTGAGAAACAATGTACGACAAATCAATGTAAATGTGATTAAATGACTGCGGATGAGGGTTGATATAAATAATAGGAGTTTCGATACTTAGAGTTAGTTTATTAATAATTACACCTATGCTGAATGGGTAATCACATTGATAATCAAGCTCTAAAAAAATTGCCGAACCATTTGATTGCAGATAATATTTCTCGGTTGATTTGTATTGAAAAGTTTTGCGGGCAGTATCAATATAAAAAACCCCATATTTTTGATTAGTGTTAACTGAATCGTTTTCAATATAGAGTAAAGTATCGCTTTTTGAAGTTTTGTCTAAAGTAAAGCCATTATTTTGAAAATTCTCTAACCATGCGAACTGAGTTTCAGGTATATATGTAAATGTTGGCGTAATATTTAATTTATTTTCAGGAATAAAATTTGTATCAATAGATATTTGATTATAAAAAGGAAAAATAATTCTACTTGTAGAAATACCGTTAACTTTTATTCCAGCTCTTAAAATTAAATTGTGTTTACCTTCGGCAATAATCGGGAAAATTGTTGGGATTTCGTAAGTACCTTGTTTGTTGCCATCTATATTAACCCAAATGTCGGTAATTTTATTTTGCGAACTGCCTTGAGTAATGCTGTCGCATATCAAATTTACCTTTGATATTCTGATATAAGAAGGGACGGGTTCTTCTTTGTCGAATTTATTACAACCATTTAATATTAGTGAAGCAACTGATAATAAGCAATATAGATATATACATTTTAGCATTATACAATAAATGTACGTTTAACGAAAAGTTTGCAAATTTATTGTATAGAAATTAAAAATCGGCAGAAACTTTTATTTTATCAATAATTTCGTTGGCAACTTTTAAAGCTTTAAATCCATCATCGAGTGTTACAGTTGGTTTTGAATTATTTGCGATACAGTTGTAAAACGCTAAAAATTCTTTTTTTAGCGAATGTTCGTCTATTATTTTACAATCTTTAATTGATAAATCTTTAATAAATTTCGTGTTAATTGGTTGTTTATCGCTTTTGGATCCAATCGCTATCGGATTATAATTTATTATTTCTGTTCTTTTATTAAGTAAATCAATACTTATGCATACGTTCTTTTGAAAAAAATTATAAGTAATTAATTCAATTGGCGATACTCTGTTTGATGTTATATTTGCTACACATCCATTGTCGAACTCAATTCGTGCATTTGCAAAATCAGATGTCTGGTTAATATTTTTAATTCCAAAAGCATTAATTTTTTTAATGTTAGAGTTATTAACACTTAACACAATATCAATATCGTGAATCATTAAATTTAAAACTACAGAAGTGTCTGTATTGTGATTAATGAATTTTTGCAGCCTTTGAATTTCAATGTAATAAGGATTGTTTATATAAGGTAATGCTGCTAAAAATGCTGAGTTAAAACGTTCAATATGACCTACTTGTACTTTTATCGAAGCTTCTTCGGCAAGTTTAACAAGATTTTCGGCATCTTCAACAGTAATAGTTACTGGCTTTTCGATAAAAACATGTTTTTGTTTTTTTATTGCTTCAACTGCAATAACATAATGCAGCGATGTAGGTACTGCAACGTCAATTACTTCAACTTCATTTAAAAGTTCGGCAAAAGAATTAAATGCTGTAATATTAAATTTTTTAGATACAAGTTCAGAAGTGTGTGGGTTTATATCGTAAAAGCCAACTAACTCAAATTCTGGAATTTTTAATAGCTCTTCAACATGAAATTTTCCAAAATTTCCAACACCGACTATGCCAATTTTTTGCATTTGCTTATATTTATTGGTTTAGGGTTTATAGTTTTTAGTTCCGATGCTTCTGAAGAGGTTGTTAAAAAAACCGAAACTTCAAACTTGAAACTTTCTTTTTAATTATATTTGCTCAAAATTATTAATAAAGTATATCATAATTTTATTATTATTGTCTATTTATTAACATATTAAGTTTGATAACTGATGCTAAGCAAAAAAATAAATGAGAACCCAGATAACGCAGATTATTATGATAAACATGATTTATACTTCAAACGGGCATTTAAAATTCCAAATTCCAAGTCCAAAATTCCAAATTCCAAAATAAAAAGACTTGGAATTTGAAACTTGAATCTTGAGGCTTGAAATTTGAATCTTGATAAAATTACGTAAGATGAGTTAATAAAACTATTTTTGCTAAAGATTATTTTAATTTATGGAAGATTCGTATGTTTACAAGGGTTTAAGAAAAAAGTTAGTTGATGAGCTATCTTCAAAAAATATTTTTTCGAAAGAAATTCTTGATGCAATAATGAAAGTTCCACGTCATTTATTTATTGCTAAAGGATTTGAGCAATTAGCATATAAAGATAAAGCTATGCCAATTGAGGCAGGGCAAACTATTTCGCAACCTTACACCGTTGCATTTCAAACTCAGATGCTTAATATAAAACAAGGCGATAAAGTTCTTGAAATTGGTACAGGAAGCGGATATCAAACTGCTATTTTAGTTGAAATGGGTGCAAAGGTATTTTCAATTGAGCGACAAAAAGAACTTTTTAATTCCACATTCTTACTTTTAAATAATTTGAATTATCATCCTCAATTGTTTTATGGCGATGGATATTTGGGATTGCCAACTTATAGTCCATTCGATAAAATAATTATAACAGCCGGAGCACCTTTTATTCCTGAACCACTGAAAAAGCAATTAAATATTGGAGGACGCATGGTTATTCCTGTTGGAGAGAAATCGCAAAAAATGATTTTGTTAGAAAAAAAAGGTGAAAATAACTTCGATATAACCGAACACGGAATATTTAAATTTGTACCATTAATTAAAGGAAAAACACAATGATAAAAATTAAAGAGTTTACATTTAACCCAATTCAGGTAAATTGTTATGTTTTATATAATGAAGAAAACAAATGTGTTATAGTTGACCCATCATGTTATTTCGAAAATGAATATAAGTTATTAGAACAATTTATTGAAGATAATAATTTAATACCTGTTGAGTTAATTGCTACTCATTTTCACTTTGACCATTTAATGGGTGTTTCAAAAATTTCAAAAAAATATAATATTAAATTATCCGGTCACGAAAATTACACTTTGTTATTTGATAAATTTAATATAAAAGAACAAATTCAATATTTCGATTTTGATATGGAAATCCCAAACCCGCCATCAAAATTATTAAAAGAAGGAGATATTGTAAATATTGGGAGTGATATGTTAGAAGTTATACATGTACCCGGACATAGCCCATGCAGTATTGCCTTATATTGTAAAATGCAAAATATGCTTTTCTCGGGCGATATTCTTTTTGATGGAAGTATTGGAAGAACCGATTTTTATTGTGGCGATTATAATTTGCTGATAACGGGCATTAAAGAAAAATTGCTCGTATTACCCGAAAATACAATGGTATATCCTGGACATGGTGCAACAACAACAATTGGAACGGAAATCAGAAATAATCCTTTTTTGTAATATATTTGTTATATGCTTAATACAATATTTATGAATAAAATAATTAAGGTAATATTATTAATGCTAATTGTTAGCAATTCATTTTCTCAAGTAACCGATACAACATCAAAATGGAATTATAGTATTGGTTCCGATATTGTTAGTCGTTACGTTTGGCGTGGTTCTGATTATAATAATTCACCTGCAATTCAGCCTACTGCCGAAATATCATATAAAAATTTTGCTTTTGGAGCTTGGGGTTCATATACTTTTGCGAATGCCGAAATTCAGGAAGCCGACCTGTATTTAAGTTATTCTTTCTGGAAAATTAAAATGATTTGTTACGATTATTTTTATATGAATATGAATAATGCAAGAAATAGCTATTTTACTTATAATAAAGATAAAACCGGACACGATTTTAGTTTAGATACCGAATTTCTGTTATCCGAAAAATTTCCTTTAAAAATATTAATTTCTTATAATTTTTATGGAGCCGATACTTTACAATCGGCTTATTTTGAAACATCATATAAATTAACGAAAAACATTCCACTCGAAATTTTTGTGGGTTATACTCCCTATCAAGGATGGTATGGAAATGATATTGGTGTTGTTAATACGGGTATATGTATGAAAAAAGAATATAAATTACTTGGAGAAGATGTTATACCTATATATTTCAAACTAATATTTAATCCACAAAGTGAAAATATTTATATTGTAGCAGGAATTACATTCTAAACTATTTTTTTTATTTATTGTAAAACATTACATTTACAGTTTATGAATAAAAAAACAAAGTATATATTAATAGCAGTAATCATTATTTTTGTTAGTTTATGTACATGGTTTCTATTTAATGTAATTGCTTATGTTATAATTGGTTTAGTGTTATCATTAGTACTTCAGCCAATTACAAAACTGTTTAATAAAATTAAAATATGGAGGTTTCAATTCCCGAAATTTTTAAGCGCCATTATTACATTAGCAATATTTTGGTCGTTGTTATTTATGTTTTTCCGGTTTTTAATACCAATAGTTGCTTCCGAAGCAAATGAAATAGCTTTAGTTGACCCGTCAAAAATTGTTAAAAGTTTAGACCAGCCTATTCAGCAGGTAACAAATATTTTATCTAATTTGAATATTTATACAGGTACAGAAACTAATATTAGTGAAGTTATTGTGAACCGTGTTATGGGTATTGTTAGTCTATCAGATTTTTCAATGTTTTTTAGTTCATTAGCAAATGTTATTGGTAGTTTATTTGTGGCATTTTTTGCAATAACATTTATAACTTTTTTCTTTTTAAAAGACGACAGACTATTTATTAAGTTGTTTATAGCCTTTGCTTCGGTAGAATTCGAATTGGAAGTAAAACATGTTATGCTTTCAATTAAAAAACTTTTAATGAGATATTTTTTAGGAATTATTTTTGATGTACTCGTAGTCTTTGTTTTAACAACAATTGGAATGTCTATTCTGGGTTTAGGGTTTCAACACGCTTTGGTTCTTGGTTTAGTTGGAGGGTTATTTAACATTGTACCTTATGTTGGTCCAGTTATTTCAATTTTATTTGGAATGTTAATTGGAATTTTAACCCACGCCGAAGCCGATTTTTATATTGAAGTTTTACCATTATTAAGTTGGATGTTGCTCGTTTATGTAGTTGTAGATGTTTTAGACGCTATACTTATTCAGCCATATATTTTCTCGAATAGCGTTAAAGCGCACCCGCTCGAAGTTTTTCTTATAATATTATCGGCTGGTACTTTGGCAGGTGTGCCTGGTATGATTTTAGCAATTCCATCGTACACTGTTTTACGTGTAATTGCCAAAGAATTTTTTTATCAGTTTAAGATTGTTAAAAAGTTAACTGAAAAAATTTAATTAAAAAATGAAATTTAGTAGCTAATTTTTATATTTTTGCGATAATCATAAATGGTAAAGCGTTTAATCATATTATTTTTTTTAAATATTTTTTTTGTGAATTTTATTTTTTCACAAATTGATGTGAAATTTAATGCTGATACTACTGTAATTTGTGAAGGAGGTTCAATTCAATTTACCGACCTTTCGGTTGGCGATATTGTTTTTAACTGGCACTGGGTTTTTGGCGATGGAGATACAGATTCTTTTATTCAAAACCCTGTACATCAATATTACTACGAAGGAATTTATACAGTTTCTTTAACTGCTTCGAGTTCTAATGCAACACAAACTAAAGAAAAAACTAAGTACATTAAAGTACGGAAATTTCCCGATGCTGATTTTACTTATACAGATACTATGTTTTTGCCATCATATCTGTTATATTTTCATGGATTTGTTATAAATCAAGATGTTTTACCTTATAAATATTACTGGAATTTTAATCAATATTCTTATTCACAAGGAAATACAATAGATACAATTGCAATTTACACTTTTCCAAATGCCGGCACATATTATGTAGATTTAATTGTTGAAGCTGGTAAAGGTTGCAGAGATACTGTACGAGATACACTTTCGGTTACCGATATATTAGAAGCTCCAAATATTTTTTCGCCTAATGATGACGGCATTAACGATGTGTTTGTTGTTAAATCGAATGGAGTAAACGAATTTGTGTTAGATGTTTTTAACCGCTGGGGTGCCATTGTTTATTCGCAGACAGCAAGGCGTTTGCAATGGGATGGAAGAACTTCGGCAGGAGTTTTACTTCCCAGCGGAAATTATTTTTATCATATAACTTCAACCGAATTGAAAGGTTACAAAAAAGCCGGCGTTATTTTATTAGTTAAATAATTTGTAACTACTCAGCCACTAAATATGGAATTTTTGCCACAGATTGCACAAATTTACGCAGATTTAAAACCACCAAAGGTGGTTTATTGGCGAAAATTGATTAAAAAAGATTTTATTTTAATCTGTGACGTCTGCGTAATCTGTGGCAAATATTTGTTTATGAACTCTTTGAACCGGCTGAGTAGTTAC
>Ga0209211_10004175_pt1 | contig 22810 bp, 22 predicted proteins | sample RifGroA2_FD_183992 | JGI IMG/M metagenome (GOLD analysis project Ga0209211, IMG submission 183992) | Groundwater microbial communities from Rifle, Colorado, USA - Groundwater A2 (SPAdes) (version 2) | ecosystem: Environmental > Aquatic > Deep subsurface > Groundwater | place: Rifle, Colorado...
ATTCAAAATTCCGTAAAATTTATCTATGGTCTTGCATGGCAGGCGGGGAAAGTGTAGTATAACAGCCATAAATTATGTCCGCCAAGTATCGTTTCATTTCTTTCTTGCTTATATTGGCCGGTTTGGGAATCGCTTATTTTGACGCGGTTAATTTTTTAAAACCGGAATCGTTTTTATATTCCAGAATTTTGTCCGTCCCGTTCAAGCTCGGCTTGGACTTGCAGGGCGGGGTGCATCTGACTTACAAAGCGGACTTGTCCGCCATCAAACCCGCCGAAGCGGTTGACGCGATGGAGGGATTGAGAGATGTCATAGAAAGAAGAGTTAACGCTTTTGGTGTGGGCGAACCGCTAGTGCAAGTGGAGAAATCAGCCGGCGGAGACCAAAGGCTGATCGTTGAGCTCCCGGGTGTTACCAATGTCAACGAAGCGATAAAAATGATAGGCGAAACGCCGTTTCTGGAATTCAAAACGGAAAACCCTGCCGCCGACAAATTGACGGAAGAAGAAAAAAAAGATTCTTCCAAAGTTTTCGTTTCTTCCGACCTGACGGGCCGATATTTGAAAAAGGCTATTCTTGATTTTGACCAGACGACATTTGAGCCGATTATATCTCTGGAATTCAACGACGAAGGCGGAAAACTTTTCGCTAAAATGACCAAAGAAAATGTCGGAAAATCAATCGCCATATTTCTGGACGGCGCGCCTATAAGCGTTCCCAATGTCCGGGAAGAAATTACCGGCGGGAAAGCCCAAATCACTGGCCAATTCACTCCTCAAGAGGCCAAACTTTTGGTGCAAAGACTTAATTCCGGCGCTTTGCCCGTGCCGGTCAGCCTTATTTCCCAGCAGAGTGTCGGGCCGACTTTGGGAGAAAAGTTTTTGGCCAAAGGGATAATGGCCGGAATTTACGGGATGATTTTGGTGTCTTTGTTTCTTATATTATGGTACAGATTGCCGGGCTTGGCGGCCGTTTTGGCGCTCGGGCTTTACACCATAATAATTTTGGCTTTGTTCAAACTCATACCGGTTACCTTGACGGCGGCCGGCATCGCCGGATTCATCCTGTCCGTCGGCATGGCGGTGGACGCCAATATTTTGATATTTGAAAGGATGAAAGAGGAATTGAAGAAAGGGAAAAATTTGCAGTCGGCCGTTTCGGAAGGGTTCAGCCGGGCGTGGCTTTCCATCAGGGATTCCAATATTTCTAGTTTGATAACGGCGGGCATTCTTTTTTGGATGGGCACGAGCATGATCAAAGGATTCGCTCTTACATTGGGGGTGGGAATTCTAATCAGTATGTTTTCGGCCATTACCGTTAGTCGGACATTTTTGCTGGCCATCGGATTTAAAGGAGAAAGCAAAGTCAGCCGGTTTTTATTCGGAAGCGGAATAAGATAATTTTATGTTTATTATAAAACACAGGAAAATTTGGTATGCGTTCTCTTTGATTATCGTTATCGCAAGTTTGTTTTCTATGTTCAAATTCGGCTTGAAGCAGGGGATTGATTTCACCGGCGGGTCACTTTTGGAAGTGGAATATGCCGCCAAGCCCGATGTTCTCGCCGTAAAACAAAAAATTGAAAGTCTTTCTTTGGGAAGCGCTGTTGTCCAGCCGTCCGGAGAAAAAAATATAATCGTCCGGATGAAAGACCTTACGGAAGAACAGCATCAGAAAGTTTTGGCCGCTTCTTTGAGCATCGGCCAAGGGAAAGAGATAAGATTTGATTCCATCGGTCCCGTCATTGGCAAAGAATTGAAGAAAAAATCAATCACCGCCATGATTTTGGTTATAGTAATGATAGTTCTTTACATCGCTTTCGCTTTCAGGAAAGTTTCCCAACCGGTCAATTCATTTTATTACGGTCTGATGGCGGTCGTCGCTCTTATCCACGATGTAACTTTACCGGCCGGAGTATTTGCCGTTCTTGGCCATTATTACGGAGTGGAAGTGGATACGCTGTTTGTGACGGCGCTTCTTACCGTGCTCGGTTTTTCCGTTCACGACACCATAGTCGTTTTTGACAGAATAAGGGAGAATTTGAGAAATAACGGAAACAAAAATGATTTTGAAACCGTTGTCGGCGCCAGCGTCAGCCAAACCGTCAGCCGTTCCATCAACACTTCTCTTACCGTCATTCTTGTTTTGCTGGCAATATTTTTCTTGGGCGGGGAATCCACCAAATATTTTTCCTTGGCTTTGCTTATCGGCGTCGCCATAGGAACATACTCCTCAATCTTTCTCGCCTCGCCGCTTTTGGTGACTTTGCAAAAACTTAAAAGATAGAAAAAACTGATTGTTTGGTTAGTTTTAAAAACTAGAGTTTTTTACTTATTTATAGTGAGAATTTCTTCAATATATCCGACTTTATTTTCCAGCTTTTTAATTTAGAAACCGTGCTGTTGCAAAGTTAATTTTTCTATATTATCAACTTTCTCTTTGATATCTTGAACATCGGATTTTAAGAAATGAATGTCTGTTTTCACAGCCTCCAAATCTTCTTTGCTGGCGGTTTTGTCAAATCCGCGTTTGGTCATCGCGGCCAAGTCGTCTATTTTTTCATCTATTAATTTTTCCTGTTTTTTGAAACCTTTGGTCATCGCGGCGGCAAGATTATCTATTTTCTTATCAGCCGCCTTAAACCCACCAGATGTTGCAACAGCCAAATTATCAATTGTTATTTTCAAATCATCAATCGTTATTTTTTTAGTTTTTACCTTTGTCATACATTAATTATGCCCGCTGTTTTTTCCAAGTCAACGATGCAAAGTTTTTTTAAATTGTGTATAATCTAAACTCATATGCCTTTGGAAATCAAACAAAACGAACCGCTTTCAAAGCACACGACTTTTGCCATCGGCGGACCGGCGAAGTATTTTGCCGTCGCCAAAACAAAAGAAGAAGTTCTGGAAGCGATTGGCTTTGCCGAGGGCAAAAAATTGCCTTTTTTCGTGCTGGGCAAGGGAAGCAATATTTTGATAAACGACGGCGGCTATGACGGATTTATTATAAAAATACATATTGGCGGGGTCAAAATTAACGAAGATACGATAACGGCCGGAGCGGGCGTATTGCTTAGCCAATTGGTGAACGAATCGGCTAATAAGGGCTTGTCCGGTCTGGAATGGGCGGTAGGAATTCCCGGCACCATTGGAGGAGCAGTCAACGGCAATGCCGGAGCTTATGGCCGTTCTATTTCTGAATCGGCGCGCGAGATAGTTGTGTTGGCGGAAAGTGGCGGGGAATGGAAAGAGAAAAAATATTCCAACAAGGAGTGCGGTTTTGAATACAGAAAAAGCAAATTCAAACATTTGGCCAACAGAGAAATTATTTTGGAAGTTGTTTTGAATCTGCAAAAAAGCGACACTGAAAAAGTCAGAAGGGAGATAAGAAATACAATCCTGCAAAGGAAAGGCAAGATACCCGCCCAGCCTTCGGCCGGATGCGTTTTCAAAAACATAAAAAAAGACGGACAGCTTGTTGCCGCCGTCGGCAAGCTGGTGGAAGAATGCGGATTGAAGGGGGTGAAATCGGGCAATGCGGAGATACCGCATCTTCACGGGAATTATGTCGTCAACTTGGGAGGCGCTAAGTCCGAGGATGTGCTAAAATTGATAAACCTCTGCAAGCAAAAGGTTAAAGACAGATTCAATCTGGAACTGGAAGAAGAAATAATTGTGATGTAAAATATGAATATGAAAAAAAATTGGGTTTTGGGTTTCTTGGGGATAGCCGTTATTTTGTTCAATTATCTCGGTTTTTCCTATTCCATCAAAACTGCCATTATGATAGCTCTCGGTCTGGCCGTTTCTTTCATCTCTTTCAGGAGCATAATCAAGGACAAATTTCTGGCAAGAGTGAAGAAGGGGGAAGAAAAAAATAATGGCTTACAAAACAAGGACGAAGAAGCATCTAACTAAAAAAAGATTTATCAGCGCCGTATTTGCCGCGGCGTTTTTTGTTTTTCTGGGGTTTAGTTTTCCATACAGTGGAATAGTTTTTGAATATTTGCCAGGGGCTGTCGGCGTGTTGCAAGAAAAAGAAACTGTTCATCATATCAAAACGCCAAACGAAGTCAGGGGAATTTATATGACCAGCTGGGTGGCTTCCACCGACAGCATCAGGCGGGGTTTAGTCAAGATTGCGGAAGATACGGAAATAAACTCTATGATCATTGACATAAAAGATTATACGGGCAAAGTGGCTTTTTTGATGAAAAACCAGAAAGTTTTAGAAGCAGGCTCTTCCGAAAATCGTGTCAAAGATATGAAAAAGTTTCTTGAAGAACTGCATAGCAAAAACATTTATGTCATCGGCCGGATAGCCGTTTTTCAAGACCCGTATTTGGCGAAAGCAAGGCCGGATTTGGCCGTTAAAAGAACGGATGGAGTTACGAATTGGAAAGATTATAAGGGGATGATGTGGCTTGACCCTTGTTCCAAGGAAGTTTGGGATTATACCATCGCCATTGCCAGAGAAGCCGAGTCTGTCGGCTTTGACGAGCTTAATTTTGACTACATAAGATTTCCTTCCGACGGCAATATGAAAGACATAAAATATCCGCACTGTGACACCACTTTGACTAAGCCGGATTTGCTGGAAAACTTTTTCTATAATCTTAAAAAAGGACTTAGGGACTTGAAAGTGCCCATCTCGGCGGATTTGTTTGGTATGGTCGCGACCAATTTTGACGACCTCAACATCGGTCAGGTGTTGGAAAGAGCCGAACCTTATTTTGATTACATTTCCCCGATGGTTTATCCGTCTCATTATCCCAAGGATTATAACGGCTTTCCCAATCCGGCCGCCAAACCCTACGAAGTGATAAAGCTTTCTATGGACAGCGCGGTCAAGAGGCTTTTGGCGGCTTCTTCTTCGCCGTTTAAACTAAGGCCTTGGCTTCAAGACTTTGACTTGGGCGCCAATTACGACGCCGTTATGATAAGAAAAGAAAAACAGGCGGTCTACGACGCCGGTTTAAACTCCTGGCTGATGTGGAGCCCATCAAACAGATACACGGTAGAAGCCCTTGATAAATAGTAAAAAATAGTATACACTTTTTTAGACGGAAATAGATTGTACTTTTTATTTTACATAGTTAGGCATTTTTAGAGAAGAAAGAGGTGTGGAATGAGTATTAGGAATTTTTCCATAGCAATGATAGCAGGTTGGGTTGTCGGCCTTGGATCTTTATTTTTTTTGATGATAAAGAGGCCGAAAAAAGAGTAGATGTATTAGAACATGTTGATGTTTCAACATGTTCAACTTTAGTTGCCGCATTAAATGGCGAATTAATCGGCATCGCCAAGAAAAATTATTGCGGAACTGAAGGTGTTCTAGCACTCCGACTGGGAGCGGCTTGGGAGGAGATGCTTCATCAGGGAAAGGCAACCAAGGAGGAGTGGGACGCGGTTCTTAATTTCGAAAACGCATTGGAAAATCTTTCCGATGCGATGGAAAAAATTGGTCGCATTCCTGAGCTTAGGAAAAGGTTAAGACTGTGACATATCTGTCACTAGTCACTACCTTGCGAAAAAGAGCCATGCGATTGGAAACAATCAGTCGCATGGCTCTTATATTTTTATAGACAAATTTTAGACAAAAAAAACACCATTGTCTATAAATGAGCCGATCGGCACAAATATAGACAATGCGCGAATGCGCGCGATACAATATAAAAAACAAAAAAAATAAAAACAGAGTGTTGATTTAGGTTATTTTGTAGAAACTTGCTTCAATAAATTTCTAAAATGATATAAAGTTTTTCCGTCCGTCATTTCATCCACCAAGAAAATTTTTACAAAAGGCTTGAGGTTAAAAACATCCTTTACAAATTCTATTTCATAAAGACAGGGGAACGGATGAATCCATGCGCTTTTCTGGCATTGGTAGAAACCCATATCATTTAACTTTTTTCGGAAAGCGACTCTGCCGCTTCTCTTTTTTTCAGGAATATCAAAAATAATCAGCCTCCATTTATTGTCCCATTCTTTAGGCGCGCTTATTTGCAGTTCATCAATGATGAATTTTCTTACTTTGTCTTTTCCTTTTTCAGAGAATCTGTAAAACAAACAATCATCTTTTTCTTTTATAAATTCCAAGTCTCCTTTTCTTTTAAGTAAATTAAAATTTCTCCAAATCTCGCGGTATTTTTCCATTCCCCGCCTTCTTTTCCCGCGGGAAATTTTATTTATTTCCATTAATAATCCGGGAGCCATAGCTCCCAAAGTTATTATTCCTCCCGTGGCCATAATCGCCAATGTTGCGTTTAAAATGGATTTAGCGGTTTTGTTTTCAGAAATAATTTTATTTATCTGTTTTACAACACCTTGGTCTAAAGCTTCAAATTTTATAGGCTTGTGTTTTGACATTTTTTAATTCGTTGATTATGCGCATGTATTTCTATTGTACACAAACGGGCCGATCGGCACAAATATAGACAATGGTAATCTGTGGCAGATGGCAGGAATGGCGCGATCTGGCATGGCATTGTGGTTGCCTGACATTTGTTTATAATTAAAAGCGAGGTGAAAACATAAACTTGTTTATATTTTCATTGAATAATTTCATTCTGCGAAATATAATGTAAGTGATGAAAGAATATTTGCCTCAAAAAAGCGTAATTTTGAAAATTTCCAGATTTTCTCTGGTAACAATTTTAGTTTTCTCTTGGCTATTTTTCGGTTGGCCGCCGATTTGGCAAAATCCATCAATTCCCCAGAAAATTGAGACAGCCCAAGCCCTCACCCAAGAAGCCAACTGGGCTTTTACAGGCAATGCGACTGGCTGGACTTTTACAAATGGGTCAGGGACGGACACATGCGGCAATACGACTTCCGCTACCACTAACAGCTTAGCTACCTTCGCTTATAACGCCAATACCTCTAGGGGGATTACCGGAACTACCGCAAGCACGAATTACCGCGGGAATATTAATCAAACATTTGTGGCTCCGGGTAGCGGCACAGTAAAAGTAAATGGCAATCTCAGGGTTGATGCTGATGTCGCGGGGGGCGGTTCCTGGGGTTCGGGATGGATTAGATTAGATATCTATGATTCTGCTAATTCAACCTATGTAGCCAATTTAGCGTGCGAATCATTCACATCTAATCAAACTGCTCATGATACATCTTTTGGGACAGCGAGTTTGAGCGGAGGGACTACCTATACCATTCGCATTACCTTATCAGGCACCGTAGGCAGGAAAGCTCTGACCTTTGTGGTGGATAATGTAATTGTGACTACCGCGCCCGTGGGTCTTGTTGCCACAGCTCCAGCAGGTACCACCAATGCTCAACTTGACTGGACGACCAGCACTGCCGGTAGCGGCGCTCCGGCTATTCACGGTACCACGCCATATAAAGTATATCGCGATACTAGCTCTCCTGTTTCAACTTTTTTAGCCAATGCCACTACCAATTCTTACACTGATAGTTCAACTGCCGGAGGCGCCACTTATTATTATGCGATAACCAACCTTGATACAAATAGCATAGAATCGCCGCTTTCAGCTGAAGTGAGTCAATTGACGAGACCTGCCGCTCCGACTTCTGTTGTGGCAACGGACGGATCTGCTACCGATAAAGTGACAATAACTTGGACGCAATCTACCGGAGCAACTGACTATCATGTCTGGCGCGATTCAACCGATTTGGGCGCCGCCGGTGATGTGGCGACTTTTGACGATACTGGAGCGGACGCGCCTACAATTACTCCAGGAACTGCGGCTGCCAGCGATGGAACTTCTGCCGACTATGCAGCGTTGAGCGTGTCGGGTCAGTCGGCCAATAATGGCACCACGCATACTTATAAAGTAGTCGCCTCTAATGCCACCGGCAACAGCGCTGATAGCGCCACTGACACCGGTTACCGTGGCGTTGGCTCTCTTACTTACCAATGGCAGAGGTCGGCCGCCGACAGCGATGCGAGTTATGCAAATATAGATGGCGCGACCACTGCGAGCTACAACGATACGGGCGCGCCCGCCGATGGAAGCGGGAGGTACTACAAAGTTGTTGAGGACGCTACAGGCGCGACCCAGCAAACTTCCACCTCTGATAGAGGTTACAGATCGGTGGCAGTCTACTCCGTTTCCATCACGCCCGCCGGAGATATTGAGTATGGCTTCGTAAGCCTAAGCAATTCCACGACGACTATTGGCAGTACCTACACAAAAACCGCGACCAATGACGGCGACACAGCCGAAAAATTAAATGTAAAGTCGTCAGATGCCACCGGCGGGACGGCCTGGACACTGGCCTCAAGTATAGGAAGCAATATATTCAAACACGAATTTTCCACGACGACGGGCGCGCTATGGACAGTGATGCCGGACAGCGCGACTTATGTAACCGCTAAGCCGTCTGTGGCGGTAAGCGGCACGGCAGATTTTGACTTTAGGCTGACGGCGCCGAGCGCATCAACGGATTATCAGCAAAAATCAATCACCATTACCGTGCAGGCGGTGGCGCCGTAGAGTAGAGGTGTGGGGGTGTGGATAACTTTTATTTGCTTGATATAAACAATGAGATATAATAATAATGCTGATATTAAATTTAGTTTTTTCAATAATTATTAATTAAATTTTATTAAAAATAAAATGAAACAAAATCTTCGTGTTTATATTGTTGCTATGGCATTTGTCGTGGGGGGGGGTTCTTATTGGGGCATATAACTAGAGCGGCCACCACGGCCGCTGTTAATGCGACAGTGACAGCCGTGAATCTCGCTATTTCCGTAGCGGACGGCTCTATTGCTTATGGCTCCGTGAATCTTAGCACCGCAACCACCACGGCGGGTAATGGCGAGACTCAAGTTGTTACCAATGACGGCTCCACTATGAAATTAAATGTTAAGTCATCGGATGCTACTGGCGGGACGGCCTGGACGCTTGGAACATCCATCGGTTCAAACATATTCAAGCACGAAGTTTCCACCACCACCGGCTCAACCTATATGACCTTTCAGGCCACCGACACCTACCTGACGGCTTCAACCACAATAGCGGCCGGTCTTACGCAGAATTTGGATTTCCGTTTTACCACGCCATCCGGTTCCACCGATTTCGTCCAAAAAGCAATAACTATTACCGTCCAGGCGGCTACGCCGTAAAAAACGGAAAATGAAATTATCCAAGCAAATATCACCGGGTGTTTTATTGACTCTTGCCTTTTTCGCAATGCTATTTTTTATACGCCCCGTCGCTTTTGCGAAACTTGGCGTGGGTATGGGAGCGGGGGAAGTGCGATTGACGGAAACGGTAAAGCCCGGCGGCATTTATGCGCTTCCGAGTTTGCGCGTTTTTAACACCGGCGATGAAACGGCCACTTACGGTTTTGGAGTGGCTTATCATCAAGAAAATCCGCAATTGCGTCCCCGCAAAGAGTGGTTCACTTTTAATCCGGACACTTTTATTATTGAAGCCGGACAAAGCCAAGAAGTTTCAATAACTATGACCGTTCCCGTAAAAGCGGAACCGGGCGAATATTTCGCATTTCTTGAAGCTGGCCCTGTGGCAAGCAATCAACCGGGCACTTCCGTCGGCATCGCAGTCGCCACAAAACTGTTTTTTACGGTGGCGCCGGCGAATATTTTCCAAGCGGTTGCATATCGGGTTTCTTCATTCTTTAGCGCGTATTCGCCGTGGTCATATGTCGGTCTTGGCGTCGCGCTGTTTATCCTCGCAGTTTTCTTTTTCAGAAAATTCTTTTCGTTCAACATAGGCGTGAAAAAATAATAATGTTCAATGGTCAGCAAAAATTTCCAGGTTATTTTAATAGGCGCATCTATTCTTATAATTATCTCCGCCGCGCTTTTTGGGTCGGAAGTTTTTGCGGCTGAAATTACCGCGACGATAAAGATAACGGTTTGCGGCGACGGTGTTATCGCCTCCGGGGAACAATGCGACGGCGCTAGTTTGGGAGGAGCGACTTGCGCCAGCCGCGGTTTTTCCGTCGGCGCGTTAAGTTGCAATTCATCCTGCGAGTTTAATGTTTCGGCTTGTACCTCCGCCGCGGCTCCTTCTGGTGGCGGTGGCGGTGGTGGCGGAGGAGGAATTATCGCGCCGGTTGTCACAAGCATAGTTTTTGACGGACGGGCTTATCCCAAAAGCGCGGTAACGTTACTCAAAGACGCGCAGATTGCCGCCACAACCGTTGCCGGAACGGACTCCAATTTCCAAATGACGCTTTCCGGTCTTTCCGCCGGAAACTATATTTTTTCCGTTTACAGCGAAGACAGCAGAGGCATCCGCTCCTCTCTTTTAACCTTTCCAGTCAGCGTGACTTTCGGCGCCACCACCAAAGTGAGCGGAATTTTTATCGCTCCGACGATTGCCGTGGACAAAAGTGAAGTAAAAAAGGGCGACAATATTGCCATTTTCGGACAATCCGCGCCACAGGCGGATATTGTTGTTTCTGTAAATTCCGAGGAAGAATTTTTCGGCAAAACCATTTCGGATAAAGATGGCGTTTATTTGTATAATTTTGATTCTAGCTTTGTTGAATACGGCACTCACTATACGAAAGCAAAAGCGTCTATTGGCAATCAGTTGGTCAGCCCATTCAGCCACCTTGTGAGCTTTAAAGTCGGGGCGAAAACGGTTATGGCCGAAGAACCCAAAAAAGCGCCTGAAAAAGGGGATTTGAATGGCGATAAAAAAGTCAACATTGTTGATTTTTCCATTACGGCGTATTGGTATAGCAGACCGTCTCCGCCACCCTCGGTTGATTTAAATAAAGATGGGAAAGTTAATCTTGTTGATTTTTCAATACTGGCGTTTTATTGGACGGGATAAGCCCGCTTTGCGGGAATTTCTAATTTTCAATTTCTAATTTCTAAACAAACCCAAATGACCAAAATTTTTAAATTTAAAACAATTATTTTACTTTCGGTTTTCTATTTTTTGCTTTTTGTTTTGCCGACACAAGCGGCTCGATTATATTTTCAACCGCAAGAGGCGGTCATAGGATCGGAAAAAGAATTTTCTGTCGCAGTGAATGTTGACGCGGGAAAATCAATTAACGCCATTCAAGCGGTCATCTCTGTTCCCAAAGAATTGACTCCTGTTGATATCACGGAAGGAAATTCAATTATCACTTTTTGGGTTGAAAAGCCGAATTTTGACGAGTCGTCCCGCCTTTTAACTTTTTCCGGCATTATTCCCGGCGGATTTCAAGAAGAAAAAGCCTCGCTTTTGATTGTTAAATTTAAAACAACGAAAGAACAAGAAGGAAAAGCGGTTTTAACTTTTAATAAAGAAAAAACAAAAATCTACCTTCATACATCCGAAGGAGTTGAAGATTCGCTGGAATTGGAAAGTTTAACCTTGCCGATCATCAAAGGAAAAGAAAATATCATCGTTAAAACCGACGATAATGATTCGCCGGAAAATTTTAAGCCGGAAATCAGCCGCGACCCGAACATTTTTGAAAACAGATGGTTTTTGGTTTTTGCGACGCAAGACAAAGGCGCAGGCGTTGATCATTATGAAGTATGCGAAGGAAGCAAAACAAAATGCGCAATCGCGGAAAGCCCGTATCTTCTGCATTATCAAAAGTTAAACAAAAAGATTTTTGTAAAAGTCATGGACAAGAGCGGTAATGAAAGAATCGCCATTCTTCTGCCACAAAAACAGTCACCCTGGTATCAAAATTATTGGATCATTGGTATAATAGTATTAGTCGTGATTGCTATTATGCGCCGCAGGTTATAAATTTTATGATCAAAGTTTATAAAATAATTTGTCTTTTGTTTTTTTTCGGAATGTTTCCTTTTGGAGCAAAAGCGGCGACTTTATCTTTTTCTCCGTCCTCCGGCTCTTATGCTGTCGGCAATACTTTTTCGGTAAATATTCTTGTTTCAAGCGCCGACCAATCGATGAACGCCGCCTCGGGCGCGGTTTCTTTCCCGCAAGACAAACTTGAGGTCGCTTCTGTTTCAAAAACCGGCTCAATCTTTACTCTTTGGGTGCAAGAGCCGACTTTTTCCAATTCAGCCGGCGCTGTTACTTTTGAAGGCATAGTCCTTAACCCGGGGTTTATGGGGGCAAACGGGAAAGCCGTCACCATAAATTTTAAAGTGAAAGCGGCAGGCTCCGCCGTTCTTAACTTCTCTTCCGGTTCCGCGCTTGCCAATGACGGCAAAGGAACGAATATTTTGGCAAGTTTGGGGAATGCGCAGTTCAGTTTTGGAGGATCTGCCCAACCCGGCGCAGGAGAGTCAATGACACCGTCGGAATTAGCCGGCGCGCCGCAAGCGCCTGAAATGTCATCGCCAACTCATCCTGACCCGACAAAATGGTATTCGTCAAACACTGCCAAATTTACTTGGAAACTGTCAACGGACGCGACTGGCGCCCGCTTGCTTGTGGGAAAAATTTCTACAGCCATTCCCACGGTTACTTACATTCCGGCAATCAATTCAAAAGAATTGGACAATCTTGATGATGGTATTTGGTATTTTAGCGTCCGTCTGCGCGACGCCAAGGGTTGGGGCGGAATTTCTCGCTTTCGTTTTCAGGTTGACACTAAGCCGCCGGAACAGTTTAAGATAAAATTTGTTGACGGCAACGAGACCGACAATCCTCGGCCCGTCGCTCTGTTTGACACCACAGATTCTCTTTCCGGGATAGATTATTACAAGGTAAAAATCGGCGAAGGCGATTTCTTTTCCGTAGCGCCGGAAATTGTGAAAAAAAATCCTTATACTTTGCCCACTCAAACTCCCGGCAAGCGAAATATCTTAGTCCAAGCGTTTGATAAAGCGGGAAATTACACGACCGCGACCGAGGAATTCGTTATCAAGCCGCTCCAAGCGCCGATAATCACGGAATATCCCAAACAACTGGCGAGCGGAGAGATTCTTGTCGTGAAAGGGACGACCAAACATCCGGACGCTCAGACGACAGTTTGGTTCAAGCGCGGAAACGAGGAGGCAAAAAGCCAAGTTGTGAGGAATGACGACAAAGGTAATTTCACGCTTGTTGCCGAAGCAAGGTTAGAAGACGGGATTTACAAATTGTGGGCCGAAACAGTTGATAATCGCGGAGCTCAAAGCGCCCCCCCCGAGAAGGTAACTGTTTCTGTGGAGCGTCCGGCGTTTTTGAAAATTGGTTCTTTGGCAATAAGCCTGCTTGCGGTGATAGTGCCGCTTGTGGCGATTATCATCCTGCTTTTATTGGTTGCATGGTACGGATGGCGCAAGTTTTCTATACTTAGAAAAAAACTGAAGAAAGAAGTGCGCGAGGCGGAATCAGCTCTGCATAAAGCTTTTGGCTTACTCAAAGAAAATGTCCGCGAACAGATTAAAATGCTTGAAAAAACGCGCGCCAAAAGACATCTCACCGAGGAAGAAGAAAAAATCGTTAAACAACTTAGGCGGGACTTGGAGGATGCCGAAGAGGTTATTGAAAAAGAAATAGAAGACATAGAAAGAGAAATAAAATAGAGCTTAATTTTACTAATTTTGTTTTTTGATTAAATGAGGTATCATTAAAGGTGATGAATAATATGACGGAAAATATAATGAAGAACAAAGGCTTGATGGCGATTTTTGAGAAAAATAAAGTTTCTTTTGCTTACCTTTTTGGCTCGCAAGCGAACGGCAGTTTTGGTAAAGACAGCGATGTTGACATAGCGGTAATGTTGCCGTTTGAAATGAAAAAAGAAGAGAGATTTGACTTGCGTCTCAAGCTTATGGGCGAGATTTCCAAGATATTAAAAAAGAAGGTTGATGTCGCGGTGTTAAACGATATTCGTTCGCTATATTTTAAATATATCATTATAAAAGAAGGAAGGATTATTTACAAAAAAACGGATTTAAGTCCGGCCGATTTTGAAAGCAAAACACTCGGCATATATTTTGACTTCAGGCCGTTTTTAGAAAATTACAACAAAGCTTATGTCAAAAGAAGCCTACAATAAAATAATTATTTCTGAAAAGCTGTCCGGTAATCTTATGGGCGTAGCTAATTTTAGAAATATTTTGGTGCACGATTACGAGAAAATAGACAGGGAAATAGTTTATGAAAAATTGCGGGATAATTTAGAGGATTTTGAGAATTTCAGGAAAGAAATAGCCGGCTATGTAAATAAACACATTTAAACCAATGGCGGAAAATGACAACAAGGTAATATATTTTGCCGAGACGAATTTTAGAAACGAAAAGAAAAAATTCGGCATCAAAAAGCGCGACCGGGCCAGGCATATGTATGTCATCGGCAAGACTGGCGTGGGCAAGACCACGCTTCTTGAAAATATGGCCATTCAGGACATCCTAAACGGCGAAGGCGTCGGCATCGTGGACCCGCACGGCGAATTTGCCGAGAAAATGCTGAAGTTTGTGCCGGAAAATCGCATTAAAGATGTGCTTTATTTCGCTCCGCACGATATGGACTGGCCGATAGCTTTCAACGTTATGGAAAATGTGGACCCGACCCAAAGGCATTTGGTGGCCAACGGACTGTTGGGGGTATTCAAGAAAATATGGCCAGATGTCTGGTCGCCCAGAATGGAATACATTTTGAATAATTGCATCCTGGCTTTGCTGGAATATCCCGATTCAACACTGCTTGGCATCAACAGAATGCTCTCGGACAAAGATTACAGGAACGACGTGGTGAACAATATGTCCGACCCTGTTGTTAAAGCTTTCTGGACGGACGAGTTCGCCAAATACTCGGACAGATTTATGACTGAAGCCAGCGCCGCCATTCAAAACAAAGTCGGCCAGTTCATTTCCAACCCGCTTATCAGAAATATCATCGGCCAATCCAAATCTTCTTTTGACATCAGAGATTTGATGGACAAGAAAAAAATATTCTTGATGAACCTTTCCAAAGGAAGGATAGGCGAAGAGAATTCCCGCCTTATCGGCGCTATGCTTATCACTAAAATTTATCTGGCGGCTATGAGCCGGGTGGATATTCCGGAAAGCGATCGGGAAGATTTTTATCTTTACGTGGACGAATTCCAAAACTTCGCCAACGAGTCGTTCAAAGACATTCTTTCGGAGGCTAGAAAATACAGGCTCAATCTTATCCTGGCCCATCAATATATCGCTCAAATGGAAGAGAGCATCAGGGACGCGGTTTTCGGCAACATCGGCACATTGGTTACTTTTCGCGTCGGAGCTTACGACGCTGAAACTATGGAAAGCGAGTTTGCGCCGGAGTTTGAAATCCAAGATATCGTCGGACTCGGTTTCGGCAGTATTTATTTGAAATTAATGATAGACGGAATGGCTTCAAGGCCGTTTTCCGCCGGCACCTTGCCGCCGATAAAAGCGGCGGGCAAGACTTTTGAGGAAAAAATAATTGAGTATTCGCGCGAACAATACGCCACTTCAAAAAAAGAAGTGGAAGAAAAAATTGCCGAATGGCACGCCCAAATCGCCGGAGAAATTAAAACAGAAAAAGAAGTCGGCCGGACATCGGTCAGAAAATCAATTCCTCATCCGGGGAAAAGCGGCGATCAGCCTCAAATATATGAAGCCGTTTGTTCCGTCTGCGGCAAAAAAACATATGTCCCTTTTCAACCGGACGGCAAAAGGGCGATTTATTGCAAATTACACAGAAATACCGGACAGCAAGTTCATCTGCCGGACAGGCAGGTTCAGCCGCAAGTTTTTTCCGGCGCCAATGTCAGGACAATGAATTCTTCCTTTCAAAAAAGTCCCGATTTAAGCGAAGAAACAATTCATTTAAGCGAGCTTGGCCGCCATAAAAAAGCCGAGCCGAAGCTGGACGAACTTCGCAAAGTTCTTGGCGAAGTTTTGGGAGACGAGGAGGAATTTGATGCCGATGAATCCGCCTCTTCGGCGGGCAGGGAAGATGAGGAGTATGATTACGAAGAAAAAACGGGTATGCCGATCGGATGGGCAGGCTTGCCGAATACGGAGAAAAAGCCGGAAGAAAACAACGGTAAGAATATATTGAAACCGGGAGAAAAAATTAAATTCGGGTAAATGATAAAATTCGCCTCAATTCTTTTCATCCTCGCATGCGGCGTCAACATTGTTTTGGCAAGTGGCGATGTTTCCCAGTTTATTTTTACAACAAATCCTCAAACAATAAAACTGAATGAAATTTCGGAAATAATTTCCATCCAAGCCCAAGACGCAAACGGTGTTTCCGCGGATATTCTTCAAACGGCCTGCCTTGAGCTTTCGACTAATTCCAGCACAGGCGAATTTTCTTCAAGCAATACAAATTGGAGTCCGGTTAAAATATTGACGATGAGCAAGGGCTCGGCCAATCGCAATTTTTATTATAAGGATTCGATTGGCGGAAATTATGAGCTGTCTGTTAAAATTTCTCTTAGGCCTGAAGGAAAACCGGCTTGCGCCGCATGGCCAAAGGAAGAATGGGACATAAAATGGAATGCAAAACAAAACATCATCGTATCGTCCAATTTTTCAAACTCCAGTTCCCAAGAAAGCCAATCTTATTCTGTGGACAATTCTTCGTCTTCCGTTAGTGAAAATATCGCTTCCGGAAGTGTCGCTTACAATTACAAAAACGAACAGATTTCCGCCCGGGCAGGGGAAGACAAGACAGCCGTGGCGGGGGCGGATATCGTTTTGGAAGGGAACGCCCTAGGTTTTAAAAAAGAGCCGCTTCTAAATGCGAGGTATTTCTGGAATCTTGGCGATGGCAGTTACAAAGAAGGGAAAAACATCCGGCATATTTACAAATATCCTAACAGCTACATCGCTGTTCTTATTGTTTCTTCCGGCGATGTGTCGGTCTCGGACAGAATAAATATAAAAGTTATTCCGAACGAGTTGCGGATTATTGAAACCAAAAAAGAATTTATAAAACTGAAAAATAAGTCCGGCATTATCCTTGATATTTCCGGTTGGTTTTTGAGAGCCGGCGGAGCGATTTTTAAATTTCCGGATTATTCTTTGGTCGCGGCCAATTCGGAACTAATGATTTCTTCCGATGTTTCCAAATTAAAGTTTGCCGACAATAATTTTTCGGCGGAAATATTGTATCCAAACGGTTCCGTCGCTTTTTCTTACCTGCCGGTATCTTTTTCCTCTTCGTCTTCAATTTCAAAACCGAAAGAAATAATTTCATCTCAACCAGCGGAGAAAAAAGTGGAAGTTGCGGTGGCGCCAAGCATTTCTTTAAAAAGCAGTTCAAGTTCATCCGCCGCGGCGGACAATGGTCAAAATTTTGCGGCGGAAAATAGCCTTGCTGGCGTGATAACTATCGGTGACAAAAACAATCCCGGTGCTAAAATATGGCTTATTTTGGCCGTAATTACGGGAATAGTCGGCGGGGCAGGAGTGTTTCTAGGGAAGAAACTTACTTATACAGAGAAGTAGTTTCTCTCAACATTTTTTCCAGCGAAAATTCTTTTTTTATTTTTTCATTTAGATTTTTGGCCAGATTTTCGCAGAGAGTCTTGTCTTCAATCAATTTTTTAATAGCAACAGCGAGTTCTTCCGGATTGGCCGGCGCGACAAGCAGGCCTTCTTTTCCGTTTTCAATTATTTCCGGAATCCCGCCGACATCGGAAGCTATTACAGGCAACCCGGCCAAACCGGCTTCCAAAAGCACATAAGGCAGACCTTCTTTCAGCGACGGCAAAACGAATATGTCAAAATTTTTGAGATATTTTGGAGCATTGGGAATGTTGCTAATTATATTTAATTTTATAGTCGGAAAATTTTTGCTCGCTTCTATTAGATATTTATGACCTTTATTTTTTGTCGTTTCTCCTATCGCGCCGACAACGAATTCTTTTTCCGTTCTTTCTTGGAAATTATAATCGGCCGGATTTATTCCGTTATGAATAATGGTTAATTTTTGCGCCGGCGCAATTTTGTTTTTTATCGCTTCGTTATAATCGTTGCGAGAAACACAAATGATTTTGTCGTAAAAAAGGCAAGTGATTTTGCTGGCCAATTTTATCAAAAAAATCTGCCATTTCGGCCGGCTTTCCAAAAATGCCCAGCCATGAACAGTGAAGATGGCGGTTAATCCGCCTCTTGGCGGTTTAACCGCCAAGTAATTATCAGAAAATGATGAGGCCTTTTCTCCTTCTCGGTCATAAGGGGGAGTCATACGAAAAGGCCTCACCATTTTCTTTATTGCCAAATATGTCAAAATCGCCACTCCCGCTGTTCCTCCCGCTTTGGAACTGGAAACATGGACAATGTCCGGCTTTGTTTTAAACAAAATTTTCAGAATTTCAAAAAAAGAAACGATTTCTTTCCAAAAACTTATGCCTCTTTGGAAACTTTTTATTTCCAGATACGGCAAACCGGCGGATATTATTTTTTCCGCCATTATCCCTTTGCCGCCGCCGGCGACAATCGGCTCAAATTGGTCTTTTGGCAGACTGGTTGCCATGTCAAAAACATATTTCTGCGCTCCGCCCCAGACGGATTTGGTGATGATAAAAAGTATTTTTTTCGTTGATTTATCGGGCATTTTATTGTATTATTGACAATATAACATATTTATGGATTTTTACGAAGAACACAAAAAAAGAGTCTTGATTTTTTCTTTGGCTTACGCGCCATTTGTGAGTGGGGCTGAATTGGCGGTGAAAGAAATTACGGACAGAATAAATGACTTGGAGTTTGATTTGATAACGCTCCGATTTGACCGCAAATGGGCAAAAAAAGAAAAGATTGGCAATATAAATGTTTACAGAATAGGCGGGGGAAAATTATTTTTCCCTTTTTTCGCTTTTTGGAAAGCTTGCAAACTTCACAATAAAAACGGTTACGATTCGGTTTGGTCCATTATGGCCAATCGCGCTGGATTCGCCGCTTTGTTTTTTAAATTATGGCATCCGAAAGTGAAATATCTGTTGACACTCCAGGAAGGAGACACTTTGGACTATCCGGAAAAAAGAATGGGCTTGGCCAAAATTTTCATCGGCGGATTGTTTAAAAAAGTTTTCACCAAAGCCGATTATGTCCAAGCGATCAGCAATTATCTGGCCGATTGGGCAAGAAATATGGGCGCGAAGTCGGTGGAAGTCGTGCCGAACGGAGTATCAATAAATAAATACGAAATACGAAATACGAAATCCGAAACAAATCTAAAATCCCAAAATTCAAATATCAAAACTATCATCACTACTTCAAGGTTGGTGCGTAAAAACGGTGTTGATACGCTTATCAAAGCCATGGCAATACTATATGTTCAACATCGAATGTCTAACATCAAGTTGCAAATTCTTGGCGACGGCCAGGACGAGAAAAAATTAAAAGAGTTGGCGAAAGAATTAAAGGTTGAGGAGGTTGTTCAATTTCTTGGGCATATTGAGCCGGGAAAAGTTTATGAATACCTGATGGAAGCGGATATTTTTGTCCGGCCATCTAGAACGGAAGGTTTGGGCAGTTCGTTTCTGGAAGCGATGGGCGCTGGTTTGCCGATTATCGGTACGCAAGCTGGCGGAATTCCAGATTTTCTTAAGGACGGCGAAACGGGCTTATTTTGCAAAGTTGACGATCCGAAAAATTTGGCAGAGAAGATAAAAAAATTGATAATGGACGAAACTTTAGCCAAACTAATAGCCGAAAATGGCCGCCGTTTAGTTTTGGAGAAATATGATTGGAATGACCTTTCTCAAAGAATGGAAAATATTTTCAAAACAATGAATGAAAAACTTAATATCTTGATTTGTACCGGCATTTATCCGCCGGACATAGGCGGACCGGCCAAGTATGCTAAAAATATTGCGGATGAATTTTTGAGAAATGGAAACAAGGTTAAAGTCCTGACTTGTGGAATTGAAAAAAAATTGCCCATAGCAATAAGGCATGCGTGGTATTTTTTGAGAACGATTTTTGCGTTGCCTAAAAATGATTTAATTATCGGTTTGGATATTTTTTCAACCGGTTTCCCTGCTGTTTTGGCTGGAAAAATTTTCGGTAAAAAAACGATTTTGCGCGTAGGCGGAGATTTTTTATGGGAAACTTATATTGAATCAACCGGACATTTGATAAAACTTAAAGATTTCTACGAAAAACAACCGCAGCTTTCTTTAAAATTTAAAATCATCGCTTTGTTGCAAAAATTCGCGCTTAAAAATGCTTCCGCTTTGGCGTTCAATACCGGGTGGCAAAAAGATTTTTTCGAAAAAATTTACAAACTCAATCCGCGTAAAAATTTTATAATTGAAAACTTTTATCCCGAAAAAAGTGTCGTTGCAGAAAAGGTAGACAAGGCCAATGAATTTAATTTTTTGTTTGCCGGGCGGAAAATAAAATTCAAAAACTTGAAGCTGCTTGAAGAGGTTTTTGAAAGTTTAAAATCGGCCGGAATTAAAGCGAGATTGGAAACAGTTGATAGCCTAACCTATGAAGAATTACAGGAGAAGATAAAAAATTCTTACGCGGTGATTACAACTTCTGTCTCTGATTTTGCCCCGAACTTTATCGTTGAGAGTTTGAGCGCCAATAAGCCTTTCATTCTGACTAAGGAATGCGGGTTGGCCGAAAAACTGGGCGGATTGGGTATTTTTATCGATCCCATTGATAAAAACAGCACAAAAGAAGCAGTTTTGTCTTTATTGGATGATAATAATTACAACGGATATAGAGACAAAATTCTCAACTTTAAGTTCACCCATTCATGGCAAAAAATAGCGGAAGAATTTTTGGCTGTTTATAAAACAATATGAAAATATTAAACCTAAGTTTGGACAAATCAATATTGGATAAAAATTCCAAAGCGGCAACGAGGATTGTTGAATACGGCGATTTGGCCGATAGATATATTATTGTCGTTCCGGACAAAGATTATAAAGAAATCAGACTTTCGGAAAAAGTTTTTGTTTATGGATCGGGTGGAAATAATAAAATTTTTCAATTGATAAATGTTTACAGAACGGCTAAAAAATTATTAAGACATGGAAAATTTGACGTTATCACCGTGCAAGACCAGTACTACTTGGCTTTGGTTGGCCGGATTTTAGCAAAAAAGTTTAAAATCGGGTTGGAATTGCAAATACACGGTTTTGAAAAATATTCTGGTTTGAGGAAAATTATCGCGGACTTTGCGATACCAAGAGCCAATGCCGTCAGATGCGTCAGCCAAAGGTTGAAAAAACAAATATCAAAAGAATTTGGCGTGGTGGAAGAAAAAATTACAGTGGCGCCGATTTATAGTGAGTCTGTAAAGTTTATAAAGTCAAAAGTTCATAAAGTTGATAATGAAAATAATAAATTTGTTTTTTTGACTGTGGGAAGGTTGGTGGCGGTGAAAAATATCGGTTTGCAAATAAGAGCGATGGCGGAAGCGGTAAAAAAATATCCAAATGCTGAACTTATAATTGTCGGCGACGGGCCGGAAAGAAAAAAATTGGAATTAAAAATTAAAAATTTAAAATTACAAAATTATATTAAACTGCTTGGCTGGCAAAATAATCCGGATGAATTTTATTCTCAAGCCGACGCTTTCTTACTGACATCTGATTATGAAGGCTGGGGAATGGTTGCGGTTGAGGCGGCCAATTACGGTCTGCCGATTATAATGACTAATGTCGGCTGCGCCGGAGAATTGATTGAAAACGAAAAAAGCGGATTAGTTGTTCCGGTGAATAATCAGATTAAACTGGAAGAAGCGATGGTCAGAATAATCAAAGACGATAGTTTAAGAAAAAAATTGGCGGAAGGCGCCCTTTCGGCCACAAAAAAATTGCCTAGCAAGGAAGAAACCCTATCTTTGTATAAGCAAAGCTGGGAAAAAGTGAGACAAAATAAATAAAATGAAACTGCTGATAATAACTCAAAAAGTGGATATGAATGACGATAATCTTGGTTCTTTTCATGGTTGGCTTAAAAAATTGGCCGAGAAAGCCGATATTTTTGTAATAGGCAATTATGTAGGTAAGTATGATTTGCCGGAAAATATAAAAGTTTTTTCTTTAGGGAAAGAAAAAAGGGTTGGCAGATTGGTAAAAATTTTCAAATATCAATGGTTTTTATTGAAATTATTGCCAAGAGTTGACGGCGTATTTTTCCATATGTGCCCGGAATATGTTTTAGGCGCTCATTTATTGCCGAAAATTTTTAGAAAAAAAACATTGTTATGGTATACGCACAAATCCTTCAACTGGAAACTTAAGCTGGCCGAAAAATTAACGGATAAAATTTTTACCGCTTCAAAGGAAAGCTTCAGATTACCGTCTAAAAAAGTGGAAGTAACAGGACACGGAATAGACATGGAAAAGTTCAAAGTTCAAAGTTCAAAGTTCAAAATTAATGAAAATTCTAAATTCAGGATTATTAGCGTGGGTAGAATTTCGCCCGTGAAAAATTATGAAATTATGATAAATGCGGCGGAGATTTTGAAAAATAAAGATTTTAATTTTGAAATTAAAATTGCTGGGGCGCCGATTTTGGAAAGCGATACAATCTATTTTGAAAAACTGAAAGAAAAAATCCAAGAAAAAAAACTTGATGATATAGTTGAATTTGTCGGTCCCATACCAAATAAATACATCGCGGAATTTTATCAAAGCGGAGATTTGTTTATAAATCTTAGCGATACCGGCAGTTTGGACAAAGCGGTTCTTGAGGCGATGGCCTGCGGATTAAAAATTTTAACTTCCAATGAAGCTTTCAAATATATTTTAAAAGAAGATAATATAGCTGATAAAAATCCAGAGAACATAGCCGTTAAAATAATCAATTTGGCAAGTAGTGAAAAAAATTATTCGCTAGTTGAATATACGGCCAAGAATCATGGTCTGGATAATTTAGCTGAAAAAATAATTAAACAATTTAGAAATGCTTAATAACAGTAAAAAAAAATTAACGGTTTGCTATTTTGGAACTTAC
>Ga0209211_10004176_pt1 | contig 22808 bp, 26 predicted proteins | sample RifGroA2_FD_183992 | JGI IMG/M metagenome (GOLD analysis project Ga0209211, IMG submission 183992) | Groundwater microbial communities from Rifle, Colorado, USA - Groundwater A2 (SPAdes) (version 2) | ecosystem: Environmental > Aquatic > Deep subsurface > Groundwater | place: Rifle, Colorado...
TTCCTTTCTTGAATTTAAGTGTAGAAGAAATCAAAAACAAGGCAGACATTGATGATGTCTCTTTGCTTCGTGCTTTGAGGTTCTTAGAAAACAAAAACCTTGTGAAAATAAATATTATTGAGAAAAAGATTATTGATTTAGACACAAATGGGATATATTATAAAAAGAATAATCTTCCTGAAAGGAATCTGCTAATTATTCTTGAAGGCAATAATCACATTTCCCTTGATGAAGCAAAAAAGCTCTCAAAACTATCGGATAATGAATTTAGAGTTTCTCTTGGAACATTAAAAAACAAGGCTTTAATAAATGTAATCAATGGGAAAATATCGCTTAATGCAGGCAAGGAAGAAATAATGAAAAAGAGCTTTGAAGAGCAATTTCTTAATATTTTACCTGTCGAATTTGACAAATTGAACCCTGAACAAAAGTTTGCATTTGAGAATCTAAAAAAAAGAAAAAAAATTATAGAAATTAAAACTAAAAGTGTTTATTCTTTTGATTTGACTGATAATGGAAAAGAAATTGCAGGAAAAGAAATAAAATCTGAATTAATTGAAGAAGTCACGCCAGATATTATTATGTCTAACCAAAAGAATCTGAAATTCAGGAAATATGATATTAGTGCTCATGTTCCTAAAATATACGGAGGCAAAAGGCATTTTGTCAATCAATCAATAGAATATGCCAGAAAAATTTGGACAGAACTTGGATTTAAGGAAATGACTGGACCGATTACTGACAGCTCTTTCTGGATATTTGACTCTTTATTTACTCCGCAGGACCACCCAGCAAGAGATATGCAGGATACCTTTTTTATTAAAGATGCTAAAGCAAACCTTCCAGATAAAAAAATAGTTAATAATGTGAAAGAATGCCATGAAAAAGGAGCGGATGGAAGCAAGGGGTGGGGATATAAATGGAAGGATACTGAAGCACAGAAAGTTGTTCTTAGGCCGCACACAACTTCTCTTTCTGCAAGAACTCTTGCGAGCTTAAAATTGAATGAAATTCCTGCAAAATATTTTGCAATTGGCAAGGTTTTCAGAAATGAAACTCTAGACTGGAAGCATGCGTTTGAATTTTATCAGACAGAAGGAATAGTTATTGATGAAAATGCTAATTTCAGACACCTATTGGGCTATTTGAAAGAATTTTATAGAAAGATGGGATTTGAAAAGATAAAATTTGTGCCGAGTTTTTTTGCATATACAGAACCAAGCGTTGAAGTGCAAGTTTGGCATCCTGAAAGAAAAGAATGGATTGAATTAGGCGGGGCAGGAATGTTCAGGTCAGAAGTGACAGCACCCTTACTAGGAAAACCCATACCTGTTTTGGCGTGGGGCCAGGGCTTTGACAGAATAATAATGGATTATTACAAAATTAAAGACCTAAGAGAGATGTATTCTAATAATATAAAACAACTAAGAGAGAAGGGGTTTTGGGTAAAATAATATGGAAATAAAAGAAATAAATGAATTCGTAGATGAAGAGATCGATATGCTAAAGGAGTATTATAAATTGAAGAATGATGAAGAATTAACTTTGGCTGTAACGATAAAGATAGGAGAAGAATTAGGAGAATTATGCAACGAGGTCCTAGCCCACAAAGGCTATCAAAGGAGAGATAAGTTAGCAAAACTAGATATTGAAGAAATAGAGGAAGAGATCGCAGATGTTGTTTTTACAACATTTATATTAGCCAGAAGATTTAACATAGATATAGAGAAAGCAATGGAAAATAAGATGATTAAAATAAGGGGGAGAAGGCAAAGGTAAAGTGGCAACATTAAGCTTCGAAAAAAAAGAAATTGAAAAACACATCAAAGTGAATGATGAGATGACTGAGAAATCAACAATGATGGGTGTACCAGCCGAAATATCCGGAGATTTGGTTAACATTGAGGTAACTCCAAATAGGCCCGACTTATTATCTATGCATGGCTTTTTGAGATGTTATAAAGCATTTATTGGGAAAGAATCTGGTTTGAAGAGATATAAAGTCAATAAACCTGAAAAAGACTTTAAGATAAAAATTGATAAGAGCGTTAAAGATGTTAGGCCATATACTGCCTGTGCAATTGTAAAGGGAATGAAATTTGATAATACAAAGATAAAAGAAATTATAGATATTCAAGAGAAATTACATGCTACAATAGGCAGAAATAGAAAAAAAGCAGCAATAGGAATATATCCTCTTGAGAAAATAACACTCCCAATAAAATTTGAAGCAAAAAAACCCCAAGACATAAAATTCATTCCTCTTGAAATGGATGAAGAACTAGATGGCTTGCAGATATTGCAAAGACATCCTGCCGGAAGGGAATATGCCAATCTCCTTGAAGGATTGGAAAAATATCCGGTATTTAGTGATGCAAAAGGAAAGATACTCTCAATGCCCCCAATAATTAACAGCCGGGATGCTGGAAAAATATCTGAGAATACTAAAGATGTATTTATTGAGTGCTCTGGTTTTGATTTTAACGTATTGAAAAAAATATTGAACATAATAGCAACTGCCATGGCTGATATGGGCGGGAGAATATATGCTATGGAATTAGATTACGGAAAAAAGGAAATGACTCCAAATCTTGAGCCCGAAAAAATAAAAGTTTCTATTGAAAATGTAAATAAATTAATTGGTTTAGAATTAAAGGAAAAGAACTTGGAAAGATTACTTCCTAAAATGGGATATGACTATAAGAAAGGTTTTGCATGTGTGCCTTCTTGGAGGACAGATGTGTTGCATGAAGTAGATATAATAGAAGATGTTGCAATCGCATTTGGATATGATAAACTTATTCCCGAAATACCGAAGGTGGCCACAATTGGTTCAGAGTCGAAAGAAAGCATGATTGAAAGAAAAATAGCTGAAATCTTATCTGGAATTGGGCTGCTAGAAATATCAACATATCATTTGATAAAGGAGGATGAAGCCAAAATTTCCAATATTAAAGATTAAAGTGCTTAGACATGATTTACTAACTTCTGCCCTTAGAATATTTTCTGAAAACAAAGATAATGAATATCCTCAGAAAATATTTGAGATAGGGACAATATTTGAAAAAGATAAAAGAAGCAAAAGTGAAACAGGGATAAATGAAAAAGAGCATCTACTGATTGCGTGCTCTCCTGCAAATTTCACTGAACTGAAAAAAATGCTTGATTATTTGATGAAAATGCTTAATATAGAATATGAATTAAAAGAATCCGAACATGGAAGATTGATTGACGGAAGAGCCGGAGCAATAATTGTAAACAAAAAAGAATCTGGATTTATTGGGGAAGTTGATATTGAAACATTGAGAAAGCGAGGCATAAAGATGCCTGTTTCCGTCATTGAGATTAATTTGGATGAGATTTTTGAGATGTTAGGATAAAAAGAACACAAAGCAATAGCTGCTTAGGATAAACCCCATAATAACTTCTTAAATTCTGTACATTGCTGGAGAAAGCAAAATATCTGATATCTCATCAAGTTTTATATTTTCCATTGGAAAATGTTAATATATCATATCTAATTATATGCTTATGTATGATTATACCATGATTTACTTTACTGTCTTATTTTGCAACGAGCCCTTACTTTTGAATTATACATTGTTTGATCGGGTTGTTTAAAAGAAAAAATGCTTAACTAGAACAAGTATAGAAATGATAAAGTATACGGCAAGCCATATCTCCGCCAACCAATCTGGAATATTTATTCTTAAATATCTTTTAAAACATATCGGAATAAACTTTTTTCTTTTGATATGCTCCCCTGCCCTTATTCTTAAATCATATTCTTCCGTCGTCAGAGGACAGCTAAATCCATAAAACAATTCTATTAACCATATAGAGGCAAGCCACGCCGCTGAATAAATTTTTAGAGGTTCATAGAAAAAAATTAAAAACATTGCTAAAATTGAGGTTATTGTGATAACTATATGCAAAATGTTAATTTCTTCCGCTAAAAATTCATAGTCTCTCTTTTTCATATTATAATAATGAAATATGTATTTATTAAATTTATCCCGCATCGCCCAATCGCGAGATATCACAATCACCCGAAATAACTCTTTTCCTTTTTAGCAGAAAGATTGTTTGGCTTTTTCATATTTGCCATTATTTTTCTGAATCTTATCTTTTGTGCCTGCCAGGAGGCGGCTATTTTCTTTATCATCTCTGCTTCTTTCGCCCCGGAATAATCAATCTCTAAATCGAGGGAAATGAGGCTGATGTTTCCCAGAGCATTATAAATTTCTTCTATTGTTTTTCTGTCTTCTACTGACAATGAGCGGGCATATGAAAGATACATCCTAGAAGTATTTACTGGATTTAACAAAAGCTCTAAAAAGCTTAAAGAATTAATTATTTTTTCCATCATCACTTTTCTTATCAACCGTAAGAGACAATCAGTATCTTTTTCTATCTTGTCTATCTCAAAATTCTCATTAAGTTCTATGAAGGAAGGCAAATTGTGTTTTCGTGCCAGTACATCATATTGTTTCTTTAATTCTTTTATGTCCATGCTCAATACTGAAAAGACTGTTTTATATACTTAACTGAAAATCTTAATTACTTGGCTTTCTAAAACTGCTGAGGATAAATCTTGAATGCACAATAAAAAAGTTCACTGATAGGCATAATAAAAATTTTAATTTCATCAGAGATGAAATTCAATACTTTAGAAGTTAGTAATCGTTTTTTACTTCAAAATTCTAAGTTGATAATGAGAATTAAAGACCAAAAAGTCTTTTCCAAAAAGTCTTTTTCTCTTCTATTATTGCATTTTTTGGCTCTACAACATCATAGGTAATCTCTGGCTTTGTTTTAAGAATTGGCGCATCCCTTGCAAGCTCATCTTCTGCTCTTTTGATTGCTTTTTCAACCTCTAATTTGGAATGACCTTGGTGGACTAATGCCCATTTTAAAGATTCTCTCGTATACCCCTTTCTAAGATTTTTTTTAATGTATTCTGACAATTCACCAACATAGTCTCCCTTCTTTATCATGGCTTTTTGTAGAATAAGAGATATTTAAATTTAATCATAATTGAGGGTTTGGAAAAACCCATCTTTTTTGATATTCTCAAAGAAGAACATCGTCGATAAGATTTTCTGCGGTGAGGGTTATTCAAAGTCCTCAATTATATTATCCTATGATAAATGGATTTTCGAGATAAAAATGATTTATCGCCTCTTTGAGCTTTTTTTGTGATTCTGAGTAAAAAGTGACTAGGACATCTTCTTTTCTCACAGAATCATACTTATGCTTGTGCAAATAAATTCCAGATGACTTATCTACTGGACAGCCTAACAATCTTGCGAGATGATTAATGCCCTTGTTGTTTATTGATTTTACAGTGCCTTGTTTGTTCGCCTTTATTTTGTAGGAGAATTTTGCCAATTTAAGACCGCCCTTCTTTTTTCCCTGAAGTTTTATGATTTCTTCGAATTTTCTAAGAGCTTGTTTGGAGTCTAATATTTCTTTTGCTAGAATAACTCCTTTGTTTTTTCCTGCTTTTCCTGTTAATTCCAATATTTCTCCAGACAAGTATAATGCCTTTTTTTCTAGATCTTGGGAAGAGTTTTCTCTTTTTAAGACTTTGATAACCTCTATCATCTCTAAAACGGGGCCGATTCCGTTTCCTATTGGCTGACTACCATCTGTCAGGGCAATTTTCATATTCAATCCAAAATGTTTTCCAATTTTTAAAAACTTATTTTTAAGCTTTTCAGCGCGTGATTTTGCAACCTTTGCACCAAATCCATATGGAACATCTATAAGCACATATTTGCTGCCGGCAGCAAGCTTTTTTGATATAATAGAAGCTATAAGCTGTGATTCAGGGTCTAAATTTAACAGGCGCTCTACTTTAATTAGTTTATCATCTGCTGGAGCTAATCCAAGTGAGCCGCCCCATGCAAGACAAGCCCCAGACTTAGAAACTATCTTTTTAATTTCTCGAATTGAAAAATCTACTTTTGCGATGCTTTCCATTGCATCTGCCGTTCCTGCTGCACTTGTTATTGCACGCGAGGAAGTTTTGGGCATTATAATTCCTGCTGCTGCGCAAATTGAAACTATAATTGGCGTGGTTCTATTTCCAGGAATACCCCCGATAGAATGTTTGTCTGCAATCTTTAAATTTGCAGGCCATTTTATAGACTGGCCAGTTTTACACATTGCTTCTGTTAGATAAACTGTTTCATTAAAACTCATTCCTCTTTCATAGGCACTTAAAACAAAAAAAGATATTTCTGCTTCGCTTAATGCATTGTTTACTATATCGTTAACAATTGTATATATCTCTTTTTTTGTAAGCGTTCTACCATTCATTTTTTTAGAAATTATCTCTAAACTTGCCGGCTCTAATATTTGACTGACTTCTACTTTCACACCCGATTTTACCTTAAAATAGGATATCATTTCCTTGGAGAAAGAAATCTCATCTTCTTTTATAAAGTCATTTACTGTGTCAATTATGGATATTGCTTTTTTGTTATGATATGATATCTGCACCCTGTCTCCAGCATGGGAATCAAGCCTTTTTGCAGTATTTTCATGAATAAAAACAATCGGCCTGCCAGCTTCAAATTTCAGTTTTTTTAGCTTTAGTTTCATTTCTCTTTTTTATAATAACTGTTTTGTGATATGTTTTTATGAAAATAAACTGTATATACTTTTATCCCTAAATGACTCAAGCAGAATGATAAGATAGACTAAAACCAGCGGGCCTATAACGAGCCCAACCACTCCAAAAACGAAAAGCCCCCCAATCATGCCAACCAATATTACTGCTGGAGAAACATCCGTTTTTTTTGAAATTATATATGAGCGAATGATGTTATCCACAAGAGAAACAATCAAAAGGTTGTAGAGCACATAACCTATAAAAATACTTGTGTTTCCCTGCATCAATAAAAAAATGCTGACTGGCACCCAGACAAATGCCGGTCCAAGAAAAGGAATTATTGATAAAAATATTGCGACTATCGTCAATACTAGTGCGCTTTTAATCCCGAATAAGAAAAAGCCCACACCTGCAAGTATCCCCTGAATGATCCCTACAACTACCCAGCCATAAATGACTGCTCCAGTCATGTCCTTGAAGTGTTTCACTACGATTTTTTCTTTGGCATCATTTAGCGGAGAGATTCCTTTTACGAAATTAATAAGCTTATCAGAATCCCTCAAAACAAAAAAGAAGACAAATCCAAAAATAAAAAGGTCAAGCAATATCTTTGGAAGATTGGTTAAAAAAGAGCTTATATAGCTTATGCTGGAGGAAAATGCTTTGCTAATGACATTGTTTAATATTATTGTTAATTGGTCTATGAAAGACTGCGACGCGGTTGGAAAAATCTTCGATACAACGCCCTGCATATCAACTTTTTGTGTGGAAAGAAGAATCTCAAAGGATTGCTTTATCATTAAAGGTATTGTAAACCATAAAAAACCAAAGAGAACTAAAATTATTATTATAACTACTATTGAAGCGGCAATGTTTTTGTTTTTTATATATTTACTTATTCTCTTGTAAACAGGCATAAACAAATATGCGAGAAAAAACCCGCCTATTAATGGTATTAGAAAAGATTTGACAACTAAAAAAGCCAAAACTATTAACAAAGCCACTAATGCAATCAATGATATTTTCTTTACGCCTTTCTCTTCAAAATCCATGAATATTGTTGTTTGAAAGGATATTTAAACTTTAACTCTGTTGATTTTGCCAAGTTAGGTTTCGATAAATTTTCACCTTTAGTATAATATCTCAGCCATTAGATGTTATAAGACTTAATTTTTCATATCGTTTTGCTTACTTTTATGAAGTAAAAAACCATTATTAACTTCTCAAATATCAAATTTCATCGAAGATGAAATTGAAATTTTTATGACTATTTACAAAGAACTTTTTATTACATCTTCAATATTTATCCTCATCAGCTTTGGAAAGCTGAGCTCTTACTCCATATCAAAAAACTTATAAATGGACTTTTCCAAAAAGTATGATGGAAAGTTTTTTGAAAAAGATATTCAGCAATAAAAAAGATGATGAGGTGCATAATGAATTCATAAAGTTTAGCAGAGGTGTTTTTAACAATAAATACGTTATTGAAGCCAAGAAACAATCTGATAAATACAGCATAAAAACAAGCGCCGAGTTTGCTAACTTTCTTGTGAAAAAATGCCTGGAAAAAGCAATTGGAGAGATTGATGTCACGGGCATCATTGTATCAACTCTTGATTTGAGAAAGGAATCTGGATATCTTTTTAGTCCTGGAGAAAAAGTTAAACAATTCATGGGAATAAAACAATTGATTGTTGAAGGAAAGATAGATACTAAAAAAATTCTGGATACCATGGAAAAATATCCCAGAGCTTTTTATGCGCTGTCTTTTAAAACAAATGATTCTGAATTAAAAATAAAACAGAAAGCCCCTAAAAGTGCTAAACCTTCCAACAAAGGAGAAGCTGATGTGAAAGCGGACTTTTGCTCTTTAAAAACAAATGACAGAGAAATAATCAATGATTTGTTTTTTGATTTCCCTGACTTCAAGGAAATAAAGATAAATCACTCTATCCAGATTGACAACATTGTTCTTCCGAAAAACATTGATGACCCTGTAAAGATAAGAGAATTGGCAGTGAGAAAAGGCAAGATTATCAGAAAAATAGTTGTTGATGGAAAAATCATTCAGAAAGAGCAAATTTTTGAAGCCTAAAATTCTATTCCTTTTCTTGCAGTTATTCCAGAATCAAATGGATGTTTAATTTTTTTAATTTCTGTAACTAAATCTGCCATTGCGAATATATTTGGCAGTGCTATGTGCGAACCTGTGAGAATTAGCTCCTTGTTCTTCGGCTTGTTTTTTATTAATTGAATAACCTCTTCTTCGCTTAACAATGAAAATTGAACTGCATAGAGGATTTCATCTGCAATTATCATATTATAATCTGAAGATTTAACAATGTTTGAGAGATATTCGCAGGCTTCTCTTGCCTTGTTTTTATGAATTGAATCATTCTTTCCTTTTACATACCACTCGCCAGCGCCAAATCTTTTATATGTGAAGTTAGGAAATTTTTCCAATGCCTTTATCTCGCTTGGAATTTCATTCTTGAGAGATTCTGCTCCGTTTTTCATAAATTGAACTAAATGCACTGAGAATCCTGCACCACAGGCCCGCAAGGCAGTTCCCAAAGCAGATGTTGTCTTTCCTCTGCCGTCTCCGTAAAAGATTTGCACTATGCCTTTGTTTAATTCAATTGCCATTGGTTACTTATCAATCTGAAAATATATAAATATTGATGTGTTTTTATTTTGTGCTATCATCTATACGTACCTGTACGGCTTAATACTTAATTATACTAAAAAATACATTTAAATACTAATCTATACGTAATAGTGTATGAATAAAAAGAAGCAAAAAGATAAATTAACCATTTTGATTGACAAAGAGACCAAAGGAAAATATAAAGAATATTGCAATTCGAAGGGTCTGATAATTGGAAAACAAATTGAGATATTTATTCAAGAAGAGTTAAAAAAGATTCTGGGAAAAGAGGCTAAAAAATGAAAAAAAACAATAAAAAAGCGCAAGTTGCCATATTTGTTTTAGTAGCATTAGTTATTGCTGCGATGATAATTGTTTTGTTTCTCATAGGTAAAAAGCCCGGTATATTGCCTATTTCTGGGGATGTTAGCATTCAGAAATCGATTGAAAAATGCGCCAAAGATTCTACAAATGAAGCTGTTGAAAAAATGCTTCCCCAGGGGGGATTTGTTGAGCCTGAGAATTACAAGGTTCGTAAAAATATAAAGGTAATCTATTTGTGCCAAAATATTGGATATTACAAGCCTTGCATAAACCAGCATCCAATGTTTATTAATGAAGAAATCAGGGAGATAGAAAATTATGTCAAACCAAGAGTCGAACAATGCTTCTTGGATATGAAAAATGAATATGAAAAACGGAGTTATTCTGTTGATATGGACTCGATGCAATTAAATGTTTCTCTCGGCTCTGACAGGATTTATATTTTTATTGGCAGAAAAATTACATTGGCTAAAAACGAGCAATCCCAAACTTTCAACGAATATAACATAGAAGTGATGAATCCATTGTATGATTTAAGCAAAGTTGCTATTGAAATTGCAAGCCAGGAGGCAAAATACTGCTATTTTGAATATGTAGGGTATATGATTTTATACCCAAGATTCTCAATAGAAAAGTTTGCCTTTTCAGATTCAACAAAGATTTATACTATCAAAGATAAATATACAAATAAGGAAATGAACATTGCTATAAGGGGCTGCGCGATACCGCCGGGAATTTAAGATGAAAAAAGAAGATTTTGATGTTATACTGCAGGAAGGAGAAGGACAATTTGTGGAATTTAAAGAGTCATTTGATTCAAAGAATATTGCGAAAGAAATTGTTGCTTTTGCAAATTCAGAAGGAGGAAAAATATTTTTAGGTGTTTCAGACGACAAAAAACAAAAAGGAATTAAAATAACAACTGAACTTAAATCCAAGATTACGGATATTGCTAAAAATTGCGACCCTTCTATATATTTAAAATTTGAAGAATTTGAAGATGTTTTAATCGTAAATGTTGTAAGCGGAGAAAATAAACCTTTTCAGTGCTCTGACGGATTTTTTTTAAGAATTGGGCCAAACTCACAGAAGTTGAAAAGAAATGAAATAATCAAATTAATTAAGGAAAGCGGAAAAGTGCATTTTGATAGCTTATTTGAGAAAAATTTTGATTTTTCTAATGATTTTGACAATCTAAAATTTGAATTTTTCTTAAAAAAAACAGGAATTTCAAAGAATAATGAGATTTTTGTAATTTTGGAAAATCTTAAACTTGGTGAAAGGGAAAAGAATAAATTCAGATTAAATAACGCTGGAATATTGCTTTTTGCAAAAGATACCAAAAAATTCTTCATACAAAATTTTGTAACTTGCGTGCTATATAAAGGAAAAGAAAGAGTGAACGTGATTGATAGGAAAGATTTTGATAAAGATTTACTAATAAATTATGAAAATTCATTTGCTTTTTTGAAACAGCATTTGAAATTGTCATATATTATAGAGGGCGCTGGACCGAGAAAAGAGATATTGGAAATACACGAAGGGGCTTTAAGAGAATCTTTACTTAACGCAATAATGCATAGGGATTATTTTGAAGAAGGAACAGGCATATTCGTAGAAATTTTTGATGATAGAGTTGAAATATCTAATAAAGGAAAACTTTTGTTTGATAAAAAAGACCTTGGCAAAATAAGTTTTGCAAGAAACCCTATTATTTTTGATTTATTTCATAGGCTCGGATTAATTGAAAAGATAGGCTCTGGAATAAATAGAATTAAAGAATTGATGAAAAAAAGAAAATTAAAAGTTAAGTTTGAAACAAGCGATTTTTTTAGAATTACAATGTATAAGCCAGTGGATAAAGGTTCGAAGAAAACTGTGGAGAAAACTGTGGAGAAAACTGTGGAGAAAATCTTGCGTTTAATCAAGGAGAAACCGCAAATAACTCAAGAAGAACTGACAGAAAAGACGGGTTTGAGTAGAAGAGGAATTGAATGGAATATTGATGAACTAAAGAAAAAGAACATTTTAATAAGAATAGGACCTGATAAGGGCGGTTACTGGAAAATAAAAAACAAAGAAGTGAAAAAATGAGAAAGAACAAAAAAACAGGAAGAAAGATTTGCTTTGGCGTCTACTTGCAGATATTCTTAATTGTGATGATGAGCATTGCATTCTCCTATCTTATAAATGAGGCAGACTATACAGATGGAATTATTATTGTTAAATACGAGAAAAAGAATTATGGCTTGATGCTGTTAAAAGCTCTGTCGTTGTTTAATAAGATTGTTTTTGCGAAGAATAATCTTGTTTCTGCTTTGGAGCAGAGTGATTTGCAGCAGGGAGTACATACTTGCCCGAGGGATAAAAATGGCTCAATATGCCAAGAATTTGCTGCGAGTGAATGCGCTAGTAAATGCGCTGTTGCATGCTTGCCAACCGCTGCTTCACAAAGCATTGAATGCAAACCTGGAACATGCTATGATTCATTTGAAGGAACATGCCAGATTGGAGCTACGCGAGGAAAATGCGAGCAAACTGGAGGGAGATGGTTTGATGACCCATTTGGAAATGTTCCTGAATGCAAGGCAGGATGCTGTATTTTGGGAGAAAATGCATATTTTGGAACTAAAAAACAATGCGATAGAAGCTCTGCTGTGCTTGGAATTGCCAAAGATTTTAGGCCTGAAATAAATACTGAAATAGGATGCATTGTACTTTCAAAAACTCAGGAGGAGGGCGCTTGTGTGTTTGAAAAAGAATTTGATAAAACGTGCAAATATACGACAAAATTAAATTGCATGCAAAATATGAAGGGAAAATTTTATACTGGGCTTTTGTGCAGTAACTCTGGCTTAAACACTAGTTGCACTAAACAGCAGAGAGTCTCATGCGTTGAAAACAAAGATGAGATTTATTGGTTTGATTCTTGCGGCAATCAAGAGAACATTTTTGAAGGGGCGGCGCAAGTGCAAAAAGAACATAGCTGGAATAATGGCAAAGTTCTATCAAAAAATAATTCATGCTCATTAGCATCTGGAAATAATTTTTTAGCAAACCAGGAGGCTTGCGGGAATTGCAATTATTTGCTTGGGAGCAAATGCGGAGTAAAAACTCCAAGCCAGAAATTATCTGGAATAACTGCGAATGTTGTCTGCAGAGACTTGAACTGCATAGATGAATCTGGGAAAAAGAGAAAACATGGGGAAAGCTGGTGTGAATATCAGGGAAGTGTTGGAATTGAAAAAACTGGTGCTGGGAAAAAAGGTGAAGTAATGTATAGAGGAACAGACACTGCTGGAAGCAGAAATTTCAGAAGAGTGTGTATTGACGGAGAAATTCGCACAGAACCGTGTGCTGATTACAGGAATGAGATTTGCATTGAATCTCAAACTGACATTCCAGGAGGAAAATTCTCCTCTGCCGCATGCAGAATAAACAGAGCATATACATGCTATGAATTTAATACAAAGGAAAAACAAAATCTTTGCGAGAAAAACCCTGATTGTTTCATTAAACATGTTGAAGTTGGAAAAGATTTCAAGTTTGATATTTGCGCCCCTAAATATTCTCCAGGATTTAATTTAAATGACCGAGGAGAGGGAGCAAGTGCAATTTGTTCTTATGCATCTCAAAAATGCCAGGTAGTTTATGTTAAGGGCCTTGGAGGATGGGATTGTAAAGCAAATTGCGAATGTGAGACACCTAAATTTGCAGAGGAGATGAATAACCTTTGCATTTCTCTCGGCGACTGCGGGAGCAAGGCAAATTATCTAGGCGATTTTTCAAATAATATGAAGGTATTCAAGAGCAATAAGAAAGATGAATTGGGAAAAGAGATAGGAGTAAAGACTAAAATAAAATTCACTAATGCATATATAAATGGATTGGTAAAATATGCTGATGAAAAATTCTTTAAAAATAGATTTATTGAGGCGGGAGATTTAGCTCAATTCTATGATCAATTGGGAATCCCTGGAACATTGGGAGAAGCAAACTTCCAGGATAAAACTGCTGGTGTTTTGAAAATGGCGACTACTACGAGTGGGATGATTGGTGTTGGTATGATGGTTGCAGCTAAACTACTTCCGGCAACTTTTGCAGGTGGCTTTTTTACTGGAGCTGGGGCTCTTACAGGTAAAGGGGGAGCATTACTTGCAACAAAAACAAATGCTCTTCTTGCGGCTGGAAGTAGTCCTTCATATGTTGCCCTTGTGTCGTTATTATTACAATGGACTGGAGTTGGAAGAGGATTGCCACCAGCATTAACTTATGGGTTAATGGCTGCTGGTGTACTTGGGGGGGCAATTATAGGATATACTATGCTTGCTGGTCAAGGGTCTTCATTTTTATTTCCTTTTTTAACAAATCCTGTTGGTTGGATAATCATTATTGTAGTAATTATTCTAATAATAATAATGAAATTATTCGGAATTGGAAAAATTAAAAACATATATTACACATTCCAATGCAATCCATGGCAGGCACCTACTGGCGGGACGAAGTGCAGTCAGTGCGGAAGCGATGGAAAGCCATGCTCACAATATTCGTGCCAATCGCTTGGGCAGACATGCGAGCTTATTAACGAGGAGAGTGAAAATGCAGAGTGTGTTAATGTTGCCCCTAATGATGCATCTGCACCAGTAATATCTCCTATTACGAATTTCCTGCCTGCTGGATACAGCGTTGAAAAATTTGAAAAAGGAATTAAAGTGAAAACTTCTTTCAGTGAAGGATGTATTGCAAATGTGTATGAAGCAATTCCATTTGGAATTGCTCTTAATGAGCCAGGACAATGCGTAATTGCAAATGAGCATACAACTGATTTTGAGGAAATGGAACAAAGTCTAAGCACCGGATTATATTTAAGAAATCACTCTCTTCCTTTGGCGATTCCAAGTTTTGATGAACTTGAAATTGAAGCGTTTAATCCTGATGCAAAATCAGAGCAAAATATTTATGTAAGATGCCAGGACAAATCAGGAAACAAGAATGTTGATGAATACGTTGTTAATTATTGCATAAAGCCTGGGAACGATACAACGCCGGCGGTTGTTATTGATAGAGAGCCTTTTTTGGAAAGCGTTGCATTTAATACAACTTTGATAAGCGGTTCTGTTTTTACTAATGAGCCTGCTGATTGCAAATGGGATTCTGGAGATAAAACTTATGCTTTAATGCAAAATAATTTCACTTGCTTAAATGATTTTGAGCAAAGAGAATACAGAATGGCTGGAAGCAGTTGGAGATGCTTTGGAGAGCTACCTATTACTTCTATAAATGAATCTATATTTTATGTCAGATGTTTAGATCAGCCTTGGCAAAACGATACAAGCAAGAGAAATCCAAACACACAAAGTTATCAGCTTAAATTCAAGAAAGTTGTAAATCCATTGAACATAGATTCAATAAACGTTGAGGGAAAGACATATAGTTTTGCAACTCAAGTTGGAAGCGTTGAGGTGGTTGTTAGAACAAGCGGAGGTTTAGATGGAACTGCGCGGTGCGGATACAAATGGGGAGATAACACTATTGACTTCTTTGATACTTGGAAGAGAGAACATAAACAGGTTTTCCAAGCACTTCTTCCAGGAAATATTAATCTGCCAATTGTTTGCGAGGATTCAATAGGAAATAAAGCTGAGAAAACCGCTCAATTTACAATTAAAATAGATTCAGAAGCACCTAGTGTAGCGAGGGTTTATGCTTTGGCTGGGACACTTAATGTTATAACTAATGAGATTTCAACATGTTATTACAACTTGAATTCACAAGAGCAGTGCTGGTTTAATATTGAAAATGCAAGCGTTATGAGCGGAAGTAATTCGTTTGTGCATACAACAGAATTTAATGCTGGAAGCAAATATTACATAAAGTGCAAGGATTCATTGGGCAATTATCCAGGAGATTGCAGTATCATTTTAAGAGATGGAAGATATGAGACACAAGAATTATAAACATGAAGTTGCTGAAAATTTCATGAGAAATGAAAAAGGGCAGGTTGCGATATTTGTAATTGTTGCATTAATCATTGTTGCAATTATTCTTATACTTTTATTCTATCCTAAAATCCCATTTATACAGCCAAGCGCGGAAGTTTCTCCTATTTCTTTTTTGAAATCTTGCACCGCGCCGGAGATTAAAATGCAAGTCAAAGAGCTTGCAGACAAAGGCGGATATAGAAATCCAGAAGGCAACCTGACATATGGCGGAGAAGCAATAAAATATTTATGTTATACTGCTGAAAATTATAAAACGTGCGTTGTTCAACAGCCATTGATAAAGGAAAATTTTGAGAAGGAATTGAACGCAATAATGAAAAACAAAATAAGCGAATGTGTGGATAGTTTGAAACAGGAGTATGAAAAGAGAGGATATGATGTTTCTTTGAGCAGGTCTGATGCTAAGGTTAGCTTTAATCCTGGAAATATCTTAGTTTCGATTAGCTCACCAATGACTGTCAAAAAAGAAGAATCTTCAAAAAGCTTTAGCGGATTTAATATAGAAATGGAAAGCCAAATGTATGACCTTTTAATGCTTAGCGTGAGCATAGTTGATTATGAGGCAACTTACGGAGATTCTGAAACCACGCTGTATATGCAATATTATCCAGATTTGAAAATTGAAAAAATCAGATTGTCAGAAGGGAGCAAAATTTACAGGCTTACAAATGTTATCACAAATGAAACATTTTCATTCGCATCGAGAAGCCTTGTATGGCCTCAGGGATATGGGTTGGAATAAAATGAAAATGGATTTAAAATATAGAAGATTTGCAACTAAGATTGAAGAAATCCCTAAAATAGCTAGTGAAATAGCCAAAAATAAACATGTAAAGGCGATTTATCTATTTGGAAGCTATGCAAATGGAAAAATGCATAATTTATCTGATATTGACTTATGCATAATAACTGATGGAAATGAAGAGGTTTCTTTTCCTGTAACTGACAACCTTGATGTGAGCTATTTTCATTTATTGCCGTTGATAATTCAATTCAGAGTTTTTTCAGAAGGAAAGCCATTAATAGTAAATGATAAAAACTATGTTGACAGATTAAAGATAAGGACAATAAATAATTATATTGACTTTAAGCCTTTTTTAAACAGATTTATCATGGAGAAATTCAAATGTACGATTTAGAAAGATTGAATAAAATTATCGATGACATCAGAAGGTTTTTCTTAGACCTGGAATTCATTAAAATTGATGGAAAAAATATACAAGATCCAAACAAATTGCATTCCGCATCTATGTTAATTTTTGGAATAATGAATAGAGCAATTGATTTAGCTGAGGAAATGCTGGTTAAGAATGATTTGCCTATGCCTTCACATTACCATGAATGCTTTTCTATATTAGCCAAATCAGGATTGATTGATAAAAATTTAGCAATACAACTTGAAAATTTAACAAGGGAGAGGGGATTATTTGCCCACCATTATTATGATATTAATCATAAAAAAGTTCTTAAATTGGCAAAAGATGCATATATTGTAAAACAATTTACAGAAAAGGTAAAAAAAATAGTTGAAAGGGAGAGGAAAAATGAAAAACAAAGATAAAATACTTTTGATTTTTGCGATAAGTGTATTATTTATGATATCCTCGGCAAGCGCATTGGATGCAACGGTATGCTGTGAGAAAACAACTTCTGGACTGTACTGCCAGAATGTTCCTGCTCAGGAGTGCTCTGCATTGGCAACGCAGGTGCCAACTGCCTGCGAATCAACCTCTTATTGCAGGCCTGGAACATGCTACAATTCTGGGCAGGGCACTTGTTTAGACAATACGCCTGAAATTGTTTGCAACGCTAATGGAGGCATTTGGTCCGCAACTAAACCAGCGCAATGCGATTTGGGATGCTGTATTTTAGGTGACCAAGCGGCTTTTGTTACATTAACAAGATGCAAATATTTGTCTTCTGCTTTCGGATTGCAAACAAATTACAACAAAGGAATAAAGGATGAAGTGCAATGCGTTATGCAAGTACAAGCCCAGGACAAAGGCGCTTGCGTATATGATTACGAATTTCAAAGAACCTGCAAATTCACAACGAGAGACCAATGTAATCTTGGCTCAAACAAAACAACATTAAAAGGAGAATTCTTCAAAGATAAATTGTGCTCTGCACCTGAATTGGGGGCAAATTGCGGGAAATCAAAGAAAACAACTTGTGTTCCTGGGAAAGATGAGGTTTATTTTGTTGATACGTGCGGAAACCCTGCAAATGTTTACGACGCATCTAAGATTGAAGATGAAGGATATTGGACAAATGTAAAAACTAAATCAGAAAGCTGCGCCCCTGATTCTGGAAATGCAAATTCAAAAACATGCGGAAACTGCAATTATCTTCAGGGAAGTATTTGCCGGGCATCCAGCAAAGACAATATGCCAAGCTATGGTGATAATATATGCGCTGACTTGAATTGCAAAAAAACCGTGAATGGACAATCTTATAAACACGGAGAAAGTTGGTGCGTTTATGATGATGCGGGAACATTCGGAAAAGGAAATAATGCAGTTGGAAGCCAGTTTTTCAAGCACATTTGCATAAACGGAGAGGAAGTTCTGGAAGCCTGCGCTGATTTCAGAGCGCATGAATGCATTGAAGATTCTATTGATATCGGGGGAGCAGGAACATTCTCACAGGCTGCATGCAGGGTCAATAGATGGCAGGATTGCTTGATGCAGACAGACAAATTGGATTGCGAAAATATAGACAAGAGAGATTGCTTGTGGAGAGATTACTTAGAAACAGCAAATAAAACAGAAGGGGCGTGCATTCCTAAAAATCCTCCAGGATTAAAGTTCTGGCAAGGTGAAGAAACAAAAAACATATGCGCACAGGGAAGTGTCCAATGTATAATAAAATTTGAAAAGGGGCTTTTTGGCGATAAAGAAGAACCTACAGAAAATAAAGAATGCCTAACTCAAGACTGGGAAAAACAAAGAATAGAATTCTGCCAGGCACTTGGAGACTGCGGGCCTAAGATAAACTGGCTCAATCAGAAGGGATATAAACCAGGATTTAACATTTCAATTGTAAAAGAAAAAGGCAAGTGAAAAATATGAAAAATACATTAGAAAAAATTAAAGGGGATGCAAAGAAATTTGGATTGGTCTGGGGAATGCTTGTCCTTGATGAAGGAATGCAGAAGGCGCTTGAGGCTTCGACGATTAGCGGAGGAAGAATAAAATGAATTTTAAGACTGATTAGTCTATATTAAAATTGCCATAAGATAACTCAAAACCATAAATATCCTTAAATTTTTCAATGAATTCTTCAGAATTTCCTATATTTGATAGCGCTTTTATCAATCTTAATATTCTCTCTTTTCCAAATTTCTCTATGAGGAATTTAACTGCAAATCCTGATTCTTTATAAACCTCTTCTCCCGTTTTATCATAGAATTTAATGAAGTTATCGAACTTTTCAATTGGTTTTTTATGCTCTAATTGTCCTGAAAGATAAATCGCAATTCCCTCCCATAACCAATCAGGTTTATATTTCCTTTTAGATAATATATTAAAAAAACAGTGTACTACTTCATGTTTCAATAATGAGAGATATTCTTTATCATCTTGTATTTTTTTATGAGGAGATTCAATGCCTATCTTTTCCCTTGCCATGACAAAGACATTGTTTCCTTCTATCCACCCTATCTGCCAAGGCTCTCTTTTTTCTTCGCGTAATGAATCGGCGGTTTTTCTGTTATTATAAATACATACTCTTGGTCTGTTGAATTTCCAATTTATCTCAAAGAAAGAATTTAATTCACTCATAGTCTTTTCAAGAAAATCTGATAGGGCATTATCTTCTGTTTCGCTAATTGAAAATATATTCATGTTATTTTTAGAGGTTAGTACTATTTATTGTTTTTGGAAACCATGCATTTCTATCTCTGGATTGTATTTTGTCCAAAATATAGGACATCCGCCTGTGCAATTTTCTTTGCAAGAATTACATGAAGTTGATGGATATCTGTTCATCATCTTTCTAAACCCACAAGAATCTTCAGAAAAATATCTTTCTAAGAATATTTCTGGAGTTATTACATTACCATTTTCAAATATATTGAAAAAAGGAAACCCTGAAAAATGAGTACATGGAAGAACATCGCCGTTATAGTCTATAACAAAATTTCTTCCAGTTACAACTTGACATGGTCCGGAAGGAACTGCTTTATTCGTTTTTAACTCTTCCAATCTCGAGAAACTACATCTTGGAATGGGGGTAACGAGCCTTGACTTTACTCCTTTATTCAATGCATAAAAATAAACTTGTTGAAAAGCAGCTGCATATTCTCTTATTCTTAGCATATATGGTTCACTGTTACTTCTAGTTAAACATGCGCCGCAAGCATTAAATGTGTGCATTTCTATCCCAAGGGAAGATACTAATTCAATTATTTCTTCTAAATTAGAAACATTCAAAGAGCTAATATTAGTATTAGTAGTTACTCTTAATCCACACGTTTGCGCATTTTTTATTCCACTTATCAACTGGTCAAAACTGCCTGGGCTCTGTGTTGTATTGTCATGAATCCGAGAATTTGAACCCTCTAAAGAGAATGTTGCATAATTTAATCTTCTTTCCCACATGTCTCTAGTAAATTCTTTTGAAGAGAATCTTCTGCCATTGCTTACTATTCCCACATTTATATCGTGGCTTCTTAAATTGCTAATCAACAAACCTATATTAGAATAAAGTGTTGGTTCCCCACCGATTAATATTACTTTAGGAACACTTAATTTCTTTAATAAACTTACAATCTCTTGAGATTTATTCAATTCTTCTTTTGGCGCATTCGCAAAAGTTTCTGATGCAGCATAACACCATTTACATCTTGAATTACATTGATACGTTAATCCAAGCCAAACGGTATTAAAATGATTTCTCACATTGATCTTACCAATCTGAAGTGCATTCGCAATCACTTCCATCGCCGCCAGAGCAATCGGTTCCCTGACAATCACAATCACATTCGCAATCAGACAAATAGGCATCTGTTCTCCGAGCATAGATAGTAGGTATTATTGTGGAAGGAAATCTAACATTATAAGGCTCTCTTGAGGGTATATCTCTTCCATTTAAAGTAAAAAGTCCTACTAATTCTAAAAGGGTCTTGACCATTTTTTATTGCCTCCTTTCAGATATATAATATGAACTTTTGTCTTTTCAGAACTCTTTTCCTTGCAAATATTTAAAATTTCTTTTGATAATCTAAAACCAAAAGAGCAACCATATTTATCATTAAGATTAGCAGTCTCCAAAATGTTATGTAAATCCTTATCTTTGTCAAAGACAAAAGAGACTTTTGTCATATATCATTAAAACATAATAAGTATATAAACTTTTCTATCTTTATTAACTATTTAGTAACAGCAAAGTTTAAATAATCTGGTTTTATTTGTAAAAATATGAATTTGATTGATAAAATAGGAAGAGTTACCTCAATAGCAGGATTGGCAGGGGTTTTAGGTTTGAATAGCGGATGTGTAACTGGAGACCCTAGAACTGATGCTCTTGGAAATTGGTTGGGAAATACTTTAGGAGGTGTATTGATTGCTGAAGCTGGAAAAAGTGAAGTGAATGTGAATGTAAATAGCGGGGGACAACAACAGACAGGAAGTCAATCAAATTATAAAAGAGATGGAATAAGTGTATTTAAAGATGATGAGTTAGGAAAAATTATTATTGTTGGATGTAATTATTTTGAGGATTTCGATAATAATGACGCTCTTGAACTGGATAAAGACGAATTTAGGGGTGTAAAAAAAAGATTTTCCAATTGTGAAAAAACTTCGATTTTTTTAGCAACTTCAAAAATTACTCCTGCAGGATATATCGGCTTTAAATTATTTGGACCAGGTGGAAATATAATTGAAAGTTACAAGACTGATTTTGAATGTACTTATTTTGCTACTGATTATGAACCTGGAAAATTAGATGAAGGAAATTATACAATTGTTTTCTATAAGGGAGATAATCAATTTATAGGAAAAATGGATTTTGAGATAGTTGATAAGTGAGGAAATTTGCATAAATCAAAAGTAGCAAGAATATTTATAAACATAAAATATCTCAATAATGTATGGGAAAAATGATTAAAAGAGGATTTGTTTATTCAAGTGCAATTTTTCAAATTATGTTAATGATTTCTATGAGCTTTGCAATTGCTCTTTTTATAAATAATACTTTTGTTAGTGGACAAAGTAATCCACCAACTACGGCCGTGGCAAAAGCTCATGGTCTACGAAAAGTCCCATTGACTGACGGAGGGGAAGTAGAGTCCACAAAACCATCCACATTATCAGAAGGCATATCAAAAATATACAAAGGAAAAGGCTTTGGCTTGGAAGGTGTTCCTGGTTCTTTACTCGCGGGCGTCGCATGGGCAGCAACTGCATACATGGTTGTTAAATTAATTGGTCCTATGCTTGGACTTGATGAGGGAATGCAGAAGGCGCTTGAGGCGAGTGTTAGTGCAGAATAAATGATGAATAGAAAAGTATAAATAACAAAAAACTCATTTCTATTTATGGAAACAGTAAATTTAAACAAAGTCTACGAAAGACTTTTGCAAATGAGCAGAGATATATCTCAAATGAAAGAATGGCTAAGAGAAGATTTTCCCTTATCTAACGAGATTGTTAGTGAAATAGAGATATCTAGAAAAAAATCAAGAAAAGAACTTATCTCTCATGAAGAGATGACAAAAGAGTTTGGGTGAAAATGACTTTTATAGAGTGGGATGATTATGCAAGAGATTTCTTAAGAAAATTGCCTAGAGAAATTGCAAAGAGAATTTTCAAAAAAGTTGATAAAGAAATAAAAAATAATGTTGAACATTTTCTTGAAACATTAGTTGACAGAGAAGGCTATAAAATCCGCATTGGAGATTACCGCCTTTTTGTTGATTATTATAAAAATAAAGATTTGCTAATTATACGCTCCATTCGCCATAGGAAAAATGCGTATAATTATTGATTAATATTTTTGAGTTTGATTGAGATAATCAAAAAGCCCATGCAAGAATATTTATAAACATAAATATTCTTGATTAACTATGATAAACAAGGCTGAAAAGTTGATTGTATTTTCTGGTGTGCTTGAAGAAATTTTGCTTGTTAGCGAGAATTTTAATACTTTGAAATTGATAAATAAAGTAATATGAAAAACACATTAGAAAAAATAAGAAGAAATGCAAGGGATT
>Ga0209211_10004177_pt1 | contig 22808 bp, 24 predicted proteins | sample RifGroA2_FD_183992 | JGI IMG/M metagenome (GOLD analysis project Ga0209211, IMG submission 183992) | Groundwater microbial communities from Rifle, Colorado, USA - Groundwater A2 (SPAdes) (version 2) | ecosystem: Environmental > Aquatic > Deep subsurface > Groundwater | place: Rifle, Colorado...
TTGGCAACTGTGGCAATCATTACCGCCGACAAAGACGTCGCCGTCTTTGCACCCATGCTAAAAATAGTTTCCGAGGGAAGTTTCGGCACAATCACGCGAAATAACGGACGGGGGCAAAAAATCATAGTACTTTCCAAAGTAGCACTCCTTCCAATTGTAAGGATCAGACTTAAAGAACAAAAAATTATCTATTTTTAGAAAAAAATATTCTACGAAGGTCTATTCTTCGCTATAGTATTTTTCCCAGTTTTCTTATCTTTACCAAGGTAATCATAAACATCCATATCAAGTTTTTTTAATAATTCTTTTGGCCAAAAATGCGCCGGAAACTTTCTTTTTACATCATGCCAATCAAACGCTGATGGTTTTTTTGTTTTATTCTGTTTTTTAGCATTTTTTTTCTTTTCAAGCTTTTCCAATTTTTCCAACACGGTTCTATAACCCATTTTACCATATCGAACCCAGCAATTCACAGCATTAATATTATCAAAACCTACTTTTAGGGAAGCGCGTATTTTTTGATATCCGATGCCTTGCAAAAGCATGCGGGCAATTTCAAGCCGGCGGGCGAGCATAATCATTTCGCTTTCCGTCAAGAGATCTTCAAAAAAATTCTTTATATCCGCATCATTACCTAAAAGCGAAAACGCATTAAAAAATTGGCCAACTATTCTTTTTCTTTCTTTTGCGGAAAGCACATACGGATTAAATTTTGCCATAGGTATATATGATTATCCGATATTTCGGATAATAGGTGTATTCTATAACTTAGAAAAAAATATAGAAATTTATTCTTATTCTATTGTACACCCATTCATTGATTGTTTCAAGAAAAATATAAAAAATATTTGAAAAAGGCACCGAGCGGCGCCTTTTTGTTATTTATGTTTCACAAGCTACTTGCCGTGCCTTCTTGATCTTGCGTAATACTCTTCCACGGCATTATCAAAATCTTTTTTAGAAAATGCCGGCCACAGCACTTGCGTAAAATACAATTCCGTATATGACAATTGCCATAGTAAAAAATTTGAAATGCGAATTTCTCCGCCTGTTCTGATCATAAGATCGGGATCCGGGACTCCCTGCGTCCAAAGATTTTTCTCAATATCCTGCTCGGTTATATCATCAATTTGCATAACGCCATTTTTTACGCTTTTTGCAATCTGCTTTATTGAATGCACAAGCTCTGATTTTCCACCGTACGACAACAGCACCTGCAATAATAATTTCGTGTTGATTGAAGTTCGTGCAACAATCTCCGCCATCAGTCGCTGTATATCTTCATCAAATCTTTCTCTTTGCCCAATAATTCTGATTTTTATTCCCTTTTTATTAAATTCATCAGCAGAATCTTTCAAAAATTTTCGCAGTATATCCATCAAATATTTTTTTTCGTCTTCGTCCCTGCTCCAATTTTCTGTAGAGAATGCGAACACGGACAGATAGGCAATATCCATATCAATGCACCATTGCGCAACTTCTTTGAGTTTATCAGCTCCGTGGCTATGTCCCTTAAAGGTTGATTTGAATTTATTTTTCTTCGCCCATCTTCTGTTTCCATCCATTACTATAGCGATGTGTCGTAAAATATTCTTTTCTAATTTTTTTTCTGGCATAAACATTTCTCCTTAATATTAAAGAGCGTTTGAATGACTTTTATAATTATAATCACAATTCTATATTTTTACAAATAAGAAAAATAAAAATATTATATACATTTTTTGTATAAATTATTTATACTAATTTTAGCAAAAAAAAATATTTTATTTATTCCTTGCTTTAATTCTTTAATCATGCTATTATAATAATATAAATGAATAGGCGCAGGACCCAAAAGGTCTTTTTAAAATGCAAATATTTACCTAATTAATCCTAATATGAATATCGCATCAAAACTCATTGACTACCTTAAACTTTCAAAGGTTGAACTGAAAAAAGTCATCTGGCCTGACAAAAAAACAACCATGAACCACACCATTCTTGTGATTGGGTTCAGCCTGGGTGTTGCATTTTTTTTGGGAATAATGGACAGACTTTTCACTATTTTATACGAAGCTTTATTAAAATAATTTTGTCATAACCATATGCCAAAACAAACAATTAATCAAGGCAGGCGATGGTACGTTATCCATACGTATTCCGGATACGAAGAAAATGTAAAAAAAAATCTTGAGCAAAGGATTGAATCCATGGACATGGAGGATAAGATTTATAATGTTCTTATACCGACTGAGAAAAAAATTAAGATTAAAAACGGCAAAAGAAAAGTTGTAACGGAAAAAATATTTCCGGGATATGTTATTGTTGAAATGGTTGTGGACGATAATTCCTGGTATGTTGTGAGAAACACTCCGAATGTAACAGGATTTATCGGCACAAGAACCATTCCGACTCCTATTTCAGACGAAGATATAAAGGCGCTCCAAAAGCGCATGGGAGTTGAAGAGCCGACCTATACTATTGACGTATCAGAAGGAGATGCGGTAAAAATAAATGACGGCCCGTTCAAGGGATACGAAGGCAAGGTATCGCATGTTGATAATTCACGCGGTAAAGTAAAAGTTCTTGTTTCCATGTTCGGGCGCGAAACCCCTATAGAATTGGATTATTTACAAATTAAAAAGATATAATTAATTTTATGGCAAAAAAAATAAAGACAATTATTAAATTACAGATTTCCGGCGGAGCCGCAAACCCGGCGCCACCAGTAGGTCCGGCGTTGGGACAGCACGGTTTGAATATCGCCGATTTCTGCGCAAAATTCAATGACAGAACAAAAGACAAACGAGGAGATATTATCCCTGTAGAAATTACTGTTTTTGAAGACCGGACATTTACCTTCATACTTAAAACCCCTCCGGTCGCGGAATTATTGAAAAAAGCAGCAGGAATAACAAAGGGATCGGGCGACCCATTGAAGAAAAAAGTTGGAAAAGTCACTTCAAAACAGATTGAGGACATTGCAAAAATCAAAATGCCGGATCTTAACGCGAAGAATATGGAAGGCGCGTGCAGTATGATCAGAGGCACGGCGCGGCAGATGGGGCTGGAAGTTATAGATAAATAAATCCGAAGTTCGAAATTCGAAACAAATCACAAAATTTCAAATCATAAATTAGAAACGTTTGATAAATTGGGATTTATTATTTCGAATTTGTTTAGAATTTAGATATTAGAATTTAATAATAATTTGTGGCAGAGTATTAATACTTGAAAACCTCACATATATATGAGGACGCACCACAAGGAGAATATATATGGCGAAAAAAATTTCAGAGGATGCAAAATCCTCAAAAGCCAAGGGAGAGAAAAATTTAGAAAAAAAACCAGATATCAAGCAGGCTGAATTGCCGCCGGCTATTGAGGTTAAGAAAGAAAAGTCCGAAGAAAAAGTAAAAAAAACTTCCAAGGCCAAACCCCGAAAACAATCCCAGTCAAGATCAAAAAGATATGCTGGAATCGCGGGTATAGTGGATAAAAACAAGCAGTATCCTATTGAAGAAGCAATTGATCTTGCGAAAAAAACTTCAAACACAAAATTTATCGGATCAATAGAGGTTCATGTGAGGCTCGGCATTGATGTTTCAAAAAGCGATCAAATGGTGCGCGGAGCAATTGTGCTTCCCCATGGAACCGGAAAATCATTAAAAGTTGCCGCGATTGTATCTGAGGCGAAGGAAAAAGAGGCAAAAGAAGCCGGCGCTGATATTATCGGCGGTCAAGAACTTATTGATAAAATAAAGCAGACATCCAAGATTGAATTTGATGTTGCCATCGCGACCCCGGATATGATGCCCAAACTTGCTATGATTGCAAAAATCCTTGGACCAAAAGGCCTTATGCCTTCACCGAAAAATGAAACCATCACGACAAACCTGAAAAAAACCATTGAGGAGCTGAAAAAAGGAAAAGCAAACTTTAAAAATGACGATTCTTCCAACATTCATAATATTATAGGAAAATCATCATTTGAAATAAAGCAATTGGTTGAAAATTACAACACCTTGCTTGATGCAATAAAGAAAGCAAAACCGGCGTCTGCAAAGGGAGTCTTTATAAAAAATATCAGCATTAATGCTACAATGGGACCCGGCATCCGAGTGGCATTATAAACACGAAAAATCGCGAATATTTACACGAATAAACACGAAATTGTAGGGGTTTGCCACTGGCAAACCCCTACTTGTTTTTTAAATTAATTTTATATAAGATTATTTTAATTCGTTGGATTTTTGCTCATTAAAAAAAGTGTAATACACATAGGAGGAAAAATGCTACTAAAAGACAAGGATCAGGTCCAAAAGTGGCTTGACTCCATCGAAGACCCAAGGGTCAAAGAAAAACTTGAGGAATACATAAGGCAAGGAAAAATCCCAAGGATTTTTATAGAAGATGCCTGGTACGACAAGGCTCGCTGGGAAGTGTACCCGAAGGAATTAGATGCATTTCGAAATTTTCTCAACCTGCCTTTCAATAGCGATTGAAGCAATTAAAGTCTCAAAACAATATTGGGACTTTTTATTGCAACTTTACAACTTTTGACAAACAATTCTATTTATGTTATAAAGGAATATTGTACCTTTTATAGGCTGTGGTAAAAATTTTAGGAGATGTCTACATGGAAGAATCCGGGCAACCTAAATCTTTCTCAAAACACAAGGAGCTTTTCAAGGAGCTTTTCATCGAACTCAGCGGATTTATCGGAGTCGTCGGCTCAATCGGAACCATGATCATGATCTTTGCGGCAGTGGAGTCCGCAAAACAGAAAACGGAGCTACCCACCTCTTTCTTCATCATCCTTGGTTTCGGTTTGATTCTTAGCTTCACGGCAATGATAATTTGGGGTTACTATCGGATTAAACCTTAACCCAAGAAATCTCGAGCACAAGTACATCGGTAAGGGGCGAACCAAGCATAATCGCCCCTTTTTTGCATTCTAAAACGCAATCTGATAAAATGATTGTGCACAAACTCATAATAAACAATATTCGTATTCATTCGTATCATTCGAATGCATTCGTATATTAGCATCACATTTTTATGGAAAACGAACGTAAGCATTATAGGCCCTCATGGGATGATTATTTTATGGCTATTGTAAAAATAATCGCATCGCGCGGTACATGCGACCGCCTCTATGCGGGATCAGTCCTTGTCAAAGACAATAGAATTATTGCCACCGGATATAACGGATCGCCTCCAGGGCTTCCCCACTGCGATGATATCGGGCATCTTCTTGAAGAAGGCCATTGCGTAAGAACCATACACGGAGAGCATAATTCGCTTCTGCAAGCCGCGCGCTTATCAAGCACATCAACAGAAGGATCCACTATGTATACAAAATACAGCCCGTGCATTCACTGCGCAAAATATGTCATTGCCTGCGGAATCAAGCGCGTGGTGATCGGAAAAGTCTACCGGAATCCTTCAGCCGTTGACATGCTCAAGGAGGCTGGCGTGCAAATAGATTTATACCAAGAAAATCCTGAATGGCAAGAAGAGCTTCTGAAAATTTTCTCGGAAGAGATACCCGTAAGAGTAAATAATGGGGAGGTGAAGACAGAAGTTAAAAATTCCTAATTGATCTAAACAATGAATTCAAAGTTCAAAATTCAAAGTTCAAAGTCGCAGTTTTCAGTTATAAGTTGTTTAAGGCAAAAGAAAACTTAAAAACTTTGAACTATAACTTTTAACTTTGCACTTTGAACTTTTAACTTATTTTGGATTTATTTATGAACAAAACCATATTAGCAATTGTAGGCTTGCCAGGAGCTGGAAAAACCGAGGCAACGCAATATGTAATGGAAAAAACAGGATGGCCAAAGGTATATTTTGGCCAAATCGTTATGGATGAAATACAAAAAAGAGGCTTAAGCCTTAACGAAGATAATGAAAAATTCATTCGCGAAGACCTTCGTATAAAATACGGCATGTCAGCGTTTGCGATTTTAAGCCTTCCAAAAATACAGGAATTTTATAAGAACACAAGTGTTATTTTAGAAAGCTTATACAGCTGGGAAGAATATCTTGTCATAGAAAAAGAATTTGGGGTTTTATTCAAGGTTTTGGCAATTTACGCATCCCCGGATACGCGCATAGAGCGCCTAAAATCGCGTCCCCATCGCCCGCTTACGTCCGATGAGGTGAAATCACGCGATTACTCGCAAATAGCGAATTTGCATCAAGCGGGACCTATTGCGCGCGCTGATTATACAATAATAAATGAAGGAACACCAGAAGAAATGTTTGAAAAAATTGATGTGGTTTTAAAAGTAGTATCGGGTATATAGTATAAAGTATCAAGTATAATTTCTATGCTTAATACTCAATACTCAATACTTTATACTCAATACTGGATATACTATGAAAGTTAGAATCAAAAGAATAGATACTTCCCTTCCCTTGCCCGAGTACCAAACTTCAGGCGCGGTGGCGTTTGATTTGTATGCCAGAATAACAACCACTATTGAACCGAATTCAATCGGCCGCATACCGACGAATATTATCGTTAAGATACCCAAGGGATACATGCTTTTAATCAAAGACCGGTCAAGTACCGCTAAAAAGAAGGGGTTATTAACTACCGTCGGTTTTATTGACCAAGACTTCTGCGGGGATAACGATGAAATACATAAACAATTTTATAATTTTCAAAAAGTACCAGTAACCATTGAACGCGGAGAAAGGCTCGGCCAAGCTGCCTTTGTCAGAATTGATAAGGCTCAATGGGAAGAAGTTGAAAAAATGGACGAAAAAAATCGTGGCGGTTTTGGCACTACCGGATAATGCCTAAATATGCTGTCATTGCGAGCCCCGAACGCATTCGGGGCGTGGCAATCCCTTGAAACAGGGGGATTGCATCGTCATTCCTCCGCCAGCTGGCGGATCCATTCCTCGCAATGACCCAATGTTGAGTTGTCGGACGGTCTGGGAAAGGATTGAAAATATTTAATAAATATAAAAGGGGCTATCGCTGTGGATAACCCCCATTTTTTTGAGCTCAAGCTTGCCTACCGGCAGGCAGGCTACGGGCAGAAGCCGGAAGCTGAACCGTAGTAGTCGAGGGCATCGTCGACCCAGTACGTGTCGAACTCGACGTGGCCACTGCTGAAGTCGAAGTACGGTGCGCTCGAGAACCGGCCATCGGCATCCGGAGCGAAATCGTCCCCAGCGCAGTCGATCCAGAGATCGTCGAAATGCGCCAACCGTTCGGGGTGCGTCAGGAGCATGATCCCGACCGAGAAAGCGTCAAGCCCGAACTCGTTGGCCTCGAAGATCTCGCGAGCCCGACGGACGGACTTGCCGCGGTGTCGGAGGCCGAACTGGCACGCAACGATCAGGATGCCTGCCTGACCGGTAGGCAGGTCGTGTCCCTTCTGCTCGTCGCCGAGCTTCTGGAACATTTCCACCGTCTTGGCGTGCTGTCGCAGGTACTGCGCTCCGAACTGGCCGTCACGGTAGTTGTTGAACTTCCGCTTGGATCCGATCATCGCGAGCACCTTCTCGACCGCTTCGCCATACGTAGGCGCGAGCGTCTGCCATTTCGGGATGGCGAACCATCCTTCGGCATTCGGCGGAAGCGGCTGTTCGGCCAGCTTCTCATCGGCGAATCCGATGCCAGGAAAAAGCTGACGCAGGATGTTGGTCTGCTCCGTGATCCTTTTCGGCTTGTAGCCCGACAGGTATCCGTAGCTCGAAGTGACTTCCTCGTCGGCGTATTGATCGGACACCGAGAGCTCTCTTGTCTTGGCAACAATGACATCGGCGATCGCAGTGCGCAACTCATCCCCATGCTCGAGAACTCGCTGCCATCCGATGCTATTGGCTTCAAACTTTCTCAAGCGCGAGCCTAACGCCGTGCATAGCGGCATCCTCCGTCATTCTGCCGTATTGCTTCCTCTGACCGTCGGTTGCGTTGGATGTGAACAATGTACTCATCGTCATCATCCTCCTTTCAAAAAAAACCAAACCAAATTGGCAATGCCTATTGTAGCACAATGCTAAAATATAAAAATTGCCATTTCAAAGATCAAACTAATGTATTATTATAGCACATCTAATTTTTTTTGTCAATAATAATTTGTAATTTTATCTTAATTTAAATAATATTATTGCCTTCTTTTATTTTTCTATTTTATCTGATAAAATAAATAAAGTTCATCTCCATCGCCCTGTAGGCAATCTTATCTCTGCCTGCGGATAATAGATGAAGATTTCAAAAATTTATTTCATTCATAATTATGAAAGCATACCTTGATATTGTCAAAACTATTCTTGAAAAAGGGCAGCAAAAACCAAGCCGAACCGGAATAGACGCTCTCACTATTGCCGGAGCTATGTTTGAGCATGATATGGAAAACGGATTTCCGGCGCTCACAACCAAAAAAATTCTTTTTGCCCTTGTGGCATCGGAATTGGAATTTTTCATAAAAGGTTTAACCGACAAACAATGGCTGTCTGATCGCAACAACCATATTTGGGATGAGTGGGCTAATCCAAAAAAAGCCGCTTACGGTCATGACAAACAATCAAAAGAAAAAATGATGGCCGAGCGTGACTTGGGTCCGATCTACGGCTTTCAGTGGAGGCATTTCAACGCCGATTACGATAATTACGACTCGAATTATACCGGCAAAGGAGTTGATCAGATAAAAAATCTCGTGGACAAGCTTAAAACCGACCCGAATGACCGGCGGATGATTGTTACTGCGTGGAATCCAATGCATTTGGATAAAATGGCCTTGCCCCCATGCCATTTTCAATTTCAAGTTACCGTCATTGAACGCAAATTAAATTTATTTTGGAGCCAGCGTTCCGTAGATACCATGTTGGGGCTTCCTTTTAATATCGCAAGCTACGCGCTTTTGCTGCATCTGCTCGCCAAAGAAGCAGGACTTGAAGAAGGAAAATTGGTTGGATTTCTCGCAGATGTTCATATTTATGAAAATCATCTTGAAGGCGCCAAAGAACAGCTCGGCCGTAATCCCAACACGTATTCCCTTCCCCGCGTTGAAACAAAAAATTTCAAAAATATTTTTGAATGGCAGTATAATGATACAGAACTCATAAATTACCAGAGTTATCCAAGGATTAAATTTGAGATTGCTGTTTAAATTTATAGTATAGAGTATTTAGTATTTAGAATAAAGTATATACAAAATTCTAAATGCTAAATTCTAAATACTAAATACTAGATACTAGATTAATAAAATTATGAAAATAATACTCATGATGGCCATGACCGTGGACGGCATTGTTGCTAAAAATTCATTTCATAACGCCGACTGGACATCAAAGGCGGATAAAATTGCTTTTATTGCTGAGACAAAAAAACACGGCGCCATCATCATGGGCCAGAACACTTTTATTGCCATCGGCCGTCCCCTTCCCAATCGCCTGAATTTCATACTTTCCCTTGAGCCCGAAAAATATAAAGAAAAAGAAATCCCCGGCGTTTTAGAATTTTTCAAAGGATCTCCGCAAGAAGTAATTTCCGCCCTGAAAAAAAGAAATTTCCAAACCGCAATACTTGGGGGCGGACCATATACGAATGCAAGCTTTCTGAAGGCCGGGCTTGTTGATGAGATGCTAATCACCGTGGAACCGCGGCTTTTCGGCAATGGAATGACTTTCGCTAAGGGAGAGGATCTTGACATTAAACTTGAATTTATCAATGCGACTCCCCTTGGAGATAGCGCTTTGCAAATCCGCTACAAAATAATAAAATAAAACCGGCGCATGATTAAAAATAAAATTGGAAAACTTATTGTCATTGAAGGAACCGACGGGTCAGGAAAGGCCACGCAATCGAAACTCCTTATCCGGCGGCTGAAAAAAGAAGGGTATGCGGTAAAACTTTTGGATTTCCCTCAATACGGAAAACCTTCCTGTGGCGCTGTTGAAAAATATTTAAACGGCAAATATGGATCGTCTCATGATGTCGGGCCATACCGCGCATCAATTTTTTATGCTGTTGACCGTTTTGACGCAAGCTTCAAGCTAAAAAAATGGCTATTGCAGGGAAATATTGTAATCGCCAATCGCTACGTCGCTTCAAACCTCGCGCATCAGGGAGGATCTATCGCAAACCCCGAAGAAAGAAAAAAATATATAGCATGGGATAGCGGCTTAGAATATAACATTTTTCAAATTCCAAAACCCGCCGCCAATATTATTCTTTTTGTGCCTGCTGAAATCTCACAGCAACTTGTAGACCATAAAGGTTTCAGAAAATATCTCAAAGGAAAAAAACGCGATATTCTTGAAGCCGATATCCGGCATTTAAAAAACGCGGAAAATGCATATCAGGAATTGGCAAAATTATTTCCGCAAAACTATACCCTTATTCCCTGCTCTGAAAATAATACAATCATGAGCCGGGAAAAAATCTCCGATCTTGTTTGGAATGAAATAAAAAAAATACTTTAAATAATTTTTTTATTATATCAAACGTCACTCCATGGTGTACACATTACCCAAACTCCTTGACAGATTATAATAAATATGATACTATTGCAATACTGTTCTTTTTTCATAAAAAAGATATATCAACCAATACGAGAGGAGCCTAAAAATGACTACCCTTGAAAGGTTGGAATATTCCTTGCGCACAAACAATCGTCATCCAATATGTGCGTATAAATTTCTCCATGATTCCCTGTGTTGGGCTTCGAAACGCATTGCTCAGAAACAAGGTGTAAGGGTGGGTCACATTACCGCCAAAGAATTATCCCTGGGCTTTCGGGATCTTGCCATAAGGGAATTCGGATGCATGGCACTCACCGTTATTGAATCTTGGAAAATTCACTCAACAAGGAATATCGGAGAAATGGTTTTTGAACTCGTCGGAAAAGGCATTATGGGGCTTTCAAATAGCGATCGGGAATCTGATTTCATTGGTCTCTATGAATTCTCAAACGCATTCCATATCCGTCCCGTCGTTGATGGCTATGATGCCGAAATGAACAAGTGGACCATACGCTATGTAGCCGACAATTCTCCCAAACAACTATGACCGAGCATTGACCCCGCGCTTGAAAATATACAAGGCGGGGTCTTTTATTTTTCATTAAAATGATATAAGATAATAATAATGCGAATATACGAATGTATACTAATGATGCCAATAGATACGAATTCGTATTGATTCGTATAATTCGTATTCATGAGTATATTTGCATTATAATTTTATGAAACTACAACCAATAATCGGCCTTGAAATCCATGTCCAGCTAAAAACAAAATCCAAAATGTTTTGCTCCTGTGATAATGCGGGGGAAAACGCAGCGCCCAATACCACTATCTGCCCTGTCTGTACAGGACAGCCAGGAACATTACCAGTGATGAACAGGCAGGCCGTGGAATGGACCATTAAAACGGGACTTGCGCTTGATTGCCAAATCCCGAAATATTCAAAATTTGATAGAAAAAATTATTTTTATCCCGATCTTCCTAAGGGTTATCAAATATCACAATATGACCAACCGCTTTGCCAAAACGGTTTTCTTGAAATTGAAAGCAAAGGCGAAATAAAAAAAATCAGGATTTTAAGAATACACCTTGAAGAAGATGCGGCAAAAAATTTCCATGCATCAGGCGGACACAATACGCTTGTTGATTATAATCGTGCAGGTACGCCTCTTATGGAAATTGTAACCGAGCCGGATTTAAGGACCGCAACGGACGCAAAAGCTTTTATGCAGAAATTAAGGCTTATTATGAGATATTTGGATATATCCGAAGCTGATATGGAAAAAGGGCATATGCGATGCGATGCTAATATTAACCTTTGGGAGATTGATGGCGTTGGGAAAAAAATCGCAGCTACACCGATTGTTGAAGTGAAAAACATGAATTCCTTTAAAGCTTTAGAACGTGCCATTGAATATGAAATTAAACGGCAGACAAAAGAATACCAGGAGACAAAAAAAACAATTGCCGATGCTCCAAAAACTACAAGAGGCTGGGATGATACACAAGGCATCACAGAGCCTCAGAGGACCAAAGAAGAGGCTCACGACTATAGATATTTTCCCGAGCCGGATCTTCCCTTGCTTCGCCTCGACCACAAGGGCGAAAACGCCATTGATATTAATGCAATTGAAAAAACCATTCCCGAGCTTCCCGATGAAAAGCGTAGGCGGTTTGAAAAAGAATTTGGCATATCATCGGCCGATATAAAAACTCTTGTTGGAGATAAGGAGCTTTCCGAATACGCCGAAGAAGTTATCTCTGAATTGCGCGAATGGGTATGCACTGAAGTCGCGACCGATGGCACCGAGGATGAGGAGTGGGAAAAATACGGGCCAAAGGCTGTGAAGACCGCGATCAATTGGCTTTTAAACAAACTTGCCAAACATCTTAATAAACAAAACATAAATATAAAAAAATGTAAAATCACACCGGAAAATTTTGCGGAATTTATTAAAATTATCAACCAAAATAAAGTTAATAGCACTGTTGCGCAGAAAGTTCTTGACATAATGTTTATCTCCGGCAAAGATCCTTCCAATATTTTAGAAGAAGAAGATCTTTCTGACACAGCGTCTGATAATGAGCTTGAAAAAATAATTGATATTATTATTTCTAAAAATCCGGAGCCTGTCGCAAACTATAAAAAAGGAAAAATAAACGCGATTATGTTTTTGGTTGGACAAATCATGAAAGATACGCGTGGAAAATCCAACCCCGAAGATATTAAAAAAATACTGGAAAAAAAACTGAAATAAAAATTTTTATTCCCGCCATATTTGAAAAATATAAAGCCCCGAAAATATTTTTTTCGGGGCCATACTGTTTCTAGGTGATGCCAGCTACTCGTGGCTCTCCATCAGGGCTTCCGCCTTTCTCTCGTCCTCCTCCTCTTCTTCACCATCGCCATTTATTGGCGATGAATCCCTTGCTGTTTCCCTAAGGACTCTCTGCTCTTCTCTTCTTCTCCTATCTTCCTGATTCTTCAAGAAGTTAAGCCACCTCACCGACCGTTCGTGAGCCATTTAAGCTCTCCTCCCCTAAGAGTTCCCTTTCGTTCTCCAAACACCACATGTTTTTATGTTTGCACCTCCTCTCTAATGAAAAAAGAGCTATATTAATTTTATAGTATACCAAAAATTCAATATTAATCAATACCTAAAAATTTTGTGTAAATATTTTATTAAAATTTATCCAATATTAAAGGAAAAGAGCAAGTTTTTGGGCTTGCTCTTTGTGCACTATTCTCCAGCGCCATATTCATAGCACTGCCCCATTCCTTCATCATCGGTTGGATCCATCCCAGCGCCCGGGAATGGCATTTTGGGCGGCCTTCCGCTCATAAAAAGATAATTGAGAAGGTATATGGGATCCGTGATGTTGACCCTGTTGTCATCATTGACATCCGCCGCGTTTAAGCAAGGGATTTCTCCTTCGCCCATTAAATGCCCGAGGATTAAAACTGCGTCGGAAATGTTGACTTTCAGGTTCCGATCCGCATCGCCACGGATAAAAAATGGCCAGTCTAAATCGCTTCCGCCTAAAATTGAGCATATCAAAACGATAGTAATCATAACATCGCTCCGAAAAACGAGGGAAATGGAAGAAAAGAACTATACACAGCATAGCACAATCAATAAATTTTGTCAACTACACACCGCGCTCATATCGCATCCATATATATCAGCTGTTTGGTCAATCCCGCATTGGTTAAACGGCTCGCGAGGCAAATCCCCGCCCTGAAAAAAATATGCTAATAAATATATTGCGTCAGTAATTTCAACTACACTATTATCATCAATGTCAGCCGCATCAAGGCAAGATACGCTTATCAAGCGGTCGCTGAATAAATAATTTAATAAATAAATTACATCAGTAATATTTATGTTGCCATCATCATTGACATCTGAACGAATAAAATTTGTTTGGCACAAATTTTTATTTTCCATCGCGCCCATATCGGGGTTATTCCCGCAGTACTGATCATTAATACCCGGAATTTTTACGCCCACGTCAATATTTTTACTTGTACTTTTCAGATTGAAAACATTTTTTTCCGGGTCCGCAAAACCATGGAACCAAATTCCCCCATTTTTTTCCAGTCCCCCGATATTATTTAAGCAGTCTATCGTGCCACAATATGTCCAATTCATATCTTTTTTTTGCCAGGCAATTGTAAGTTTAGGATTCGCACCGGGCAAAGAATCATTGCTGAATGAATCGTAATCCATATCCGGTACGCCATAGTATAACATCCCCTCCGGAGAAGGAAATTGAGCCACTGTTTGCCCCTGCGAATGAAATATATTATTACGAAAAACCATATTCCAGTTTTCAAAATAATTTCTGGATCGATATGCGGTTTGACTTTTTATACTATTGAGGTAAATATCATTATGGTATATATAGGCATATTTTGATAAATTTTCCCCTCGGAATTTAAATACTTCAAGCGAACGGATATTATATTGTGATTCCTGCGATTTGGAAATAATGTTTCTCACAAACCATGTTGGTCCGTACTCCCCCGCCTGAAGCGAAAACAGAGAAATTTCAATATTTCGAAAAATATTTCCAACGATTCTGGTATTAATCACCTGCCCTCCATCGGGTTCTATCGCCTCTACGTTATCGCGCACCACATTGTCATAAATATCGGTGTCTGAAAGTAAAAAAGCAAACGGCATAGCGCATGGATGTCCATCGTCCGAGCTTTTATCAGGTTTTCGCCCACAGCCAGTTATCGCGGCCGAATCAGATAATAATTGGATCTGTAAAGCGTTTTCGCCAATATTATACATTGTATTATTTCGAACAATATTCCCTACGGTTCCGGCCACTGAAACCGCAATAAATGAACCGCCTTTTTTAACCTTACAATAATAATTCAAATCCTCGCGCATTGAAGTGGTTATATCATTACTCTCAATTCGATTAAATGCTGCGCCGTCGTCAGCCATTCCAATACCAACGCTATCATTGTCCGCATTTGTCCACTCTATTTTTACTCCATTTTTGGTCTGATGTATTTTATTATTTCGAATAATATTATAATTGCCATTTCGTATATTAATTCCCGCGGCGCTATATTCTGTATTGCCAAAATAAGACAAGGTAAGGCCTTCCACCCATACCCAGCTCTGACTTCCTATATCAATTCCGCGGGCATGTTTTGAAATTTTAAATCGATAGTCCTCAGGCGTTTTTCCCGATTCAAGCCGTAAATACATTATTTTATTTTCTATATGATACCCTTGAGGGACGATAGAATCTTCGGCAATAACGCGCGGAGGCGACAACGTGTCCCCCGGCACGCAAAACTCGCCCGATTCAATCTGACCCGAAACGCTTTTATTGAAATTATCGCGCCCGGTTGCGCCCGAAGAAACAGTATGGCGATAGAGATAATTGTATTCCCCGCCATTTTCGCTTACCCAAATTCCCCAATAATCGCCGGATGCCGGCTTTTGCCAAATATTTTCACAATTTCTCTCACAGCCCGAAAGGGTTGTTTTCACCCAACCGCCGGAAAACGTATTATTTAATGCCTGATCGCTGCCATCAATTACCGTAGAGCCATCTCCCAGCAATCTAATCCATTTATCTTTTTCTCCGGATTTTGAAAATACGAGTTTACCAAAATAGGGACCGCCCGAAACACGAATATCAGCTCCGGGCGCTGCGTTATCAATAGCATCTTGTATATCGGAAATATTTCCGCTGGTAATATTTATTGTTGCCCCGGGATTAAAAACAAAAACATCGGGCTGAGTATCAAAATTCCCCAATATCTGCGAAGCAAGTAATCCCTCACTGTTATATAAATCTGCCCGGACTTCATACCCCTGGCCCGGAGAGAGATGGAATAAGCTTGATACGTAATAATCATATGGAATTTTTGTATCATCGCTGATGGATTTTGTCCCCGTGATACTGCCCGTAAAAGCATGACCCCTTAGCCATATTCCATTCGCGAGCCGATAGTATAAAGAAAAACTTTGTATACTATCACGTGCCGATGCTGCCAAGTGTACTCCAGCGGTATTGATACCCGAAACAATTCTCAGGGTCCATACGGGCGCAGACGAATTCTTAAAATCTTTTATATACCCGGCGGTGCCATATTGCGAGGGTATTTCCGGAAAAATATACGAAGAAGCATTTTGCGTGCGCATAGTAAAGCCTGCTTGCATTTGAGATGTCGGAGCCTGCGCGGGCGCAAGACGCAATGCGATTGTTAATATAGATAGGCCCACAACAACCGATACGCTCACGCAGCCAATGAACAGATATAGCATAATAACCGCCAAAAGAATGGGGCTCGTTTTTGTTTTTACATCCGCAAAAACAATTTTTTTTCCCTTGTGTGTTTTATGTGCGTTATTTTTCCTAGAATATTTGATTTTTTGTTTTGGCATAATAAAAAAATAATATAAATTGAACATTTATATTATACCACATACCCAACAGACTGTATATAAAAAAAATTATAAATATTTTTTGGTTAGCGCTCTTGCTTCTTTTATATTTTTTACCCAATAAATTTTACTATCACGCTTAAACCACGTCATCTGCCTTTTTGCAAAATGAATAATATCAAAAGCCAGCCCATTTCTCATTTCTTGCCTTGAAATAATTTTACGCAGATATTTCGACACCCAGCGATATTCAAGGCCAAAATCATCCAGCCGTTTCCAGCTCACCCCGCGACCATGCAATTTTTTAACTTCGTCAACCATCCCCTGCCGCAGCCGCTCATCCAATCTTTTTTCAATTCTTTTCGCCAAAATTTCTTTTGGATAGGTTATGCCAATTTTTAAAAATTCATACGGCGGAGAAACCGGAGCCGGCTGTTTTGATTTTGGAATACCGGTTTCATAATAAATCTCTAAAGCGCGCTGTATGCGTCGTCTATTTTTTTTATCTATAACTTTATATGTTTTATTATCAATTCTTTTTAACAATACTAACAGTTGTGGCAATGTTTTTTTATTAAGGCTATTTCTTTTTTTTCGTAATCCGTAACCTGCCTGCCGGCGAGGCAGGTTCGTAATTCGTAATCCGCCAAATTGCAAACCGCGAGTTATCGCATCAATATATAAACCCGTGCCGCCGCAAATAATCGGCAATTTATTTCGAGATAAGATATCGTCAATGGCTTCATATGCTTTTTTTTGGAATTGTGCAACAGTAAATTGTTTTTTTGGCGATGCAACATCAATCAAATGATAAGGAATAACTTTTAACTTTTCACTTTGAACTTTGAACTCGTCTAAGTCTTTTCCCGTCCCGATATCCATGCCTTTATATACTTGGCGTGAGTCCGCGGAAATAATTTCGCCATTGTACTTTTTTGCAATTTCAACAGCCATCCGCGTTTTTCCGGATGCGGTTGTGCCCAAGACAACTACTACCTTTTTATTATTAGAAGATTGTTTCATAACAAGGGCGATTTTTTAATTCATTAGCCGAGCCGTCAGTCCCCACGAACTTGCTTTAATGATTTTCACAACAATAAATTTTCCCACAAGATCTCTATTTGCCTTAACAATTATTTTTACATTTTTAAAATTGTAGGTTTTTGCCATAAAAAATCCGTCTCCAACGGTTTCCACAAAAACTCGCACTGGCTTATTGATCATTTTTTTATTATTTTCTAGAGCTGTTTTTGCCAATATTGCATTAAGTGTTTCGTGCCGTTTCTTTTTTTCTTCCCATGAGATAGTATCTTTATACATCTTCTCGGCAATTGTCCCCTTTCTTGGAGAATACTTGGCAATATACACCATATCGAATTTCACTTTTTTCATAAGCCTGGCAGTGTTTTCAAATTGTTTTTTTGTCTCGCCACAATATCCGACAATAATATCTGTGGATATGGTAATATCGGGGATGGCTTTTTTCATTTTCGCAATAATGCTTAAATATTTTCCAACCGTATATTTTCGGTTCATCTTTTTAAGGATGGCATTATGTGTTTGGAATTTTTCCATACTTCAATAAGCTTTGGCGTGAAAAAATTCGGATGCGATGATAAAAAACGAATCCAAAAATCACCCGAGATATTATCTATCCGACGGAGTAATTCGGAAAAATTTACTCCTTTATGCGCGTATGAATTAATTGTCTGGCCCAAAAGTATTATTTCCTTATATCCTTTTTCTATCAGGCATTTGCATTCTTCAATAATTTCTTTTGGATCACGGCAGACTTCCCTTCCGCGCGCATACGGCACAACGCAATATGAACAAAATTGATTGCAACCGTTGGAAATCGGAACGTATGCCTGAAATTGGCTGTTATGCGCGGGAGTAATGGATAAATATTCTTTTATATCTATTGGTTTTCTTTTCCCCAAAAATTTCGGCAATTTTTGAAGTTCATTAATAGGAAAAATATAATCAAAAAATTTTAACATTTTTTTCTTGTCGCTTTCCAATACGCATCCGGTCAGAATGGTTTTTAGCGGATGCATTTTACGCGTTGCTTCAAATCTTCTATTAAGACCATAAATTTTTTCTATGGCATGCTGGCGCACCGAGCAAGCAACGATTATCACAACATTGGCATCCTCCATTTTCCCGGTTTTTACATATCCCAGAGAATTCATTACAGAATCCACCCTTTCCGCATCCGCGTAATTCATCTGGCAACCAAAAATTATTATATGGTATTTCATATTCCTTTTATATTATAACAATTCCATGAAATTTTCAATCCGCATGAAACTACGCGCGACCGTTCCACAACATCTGTACGGGCGATTAATAATCGCCCCTACCTCAACGATCTACCAAACTGTCCGAGAAACGAATTTTGTAGGGGCGACTCTTGTGGTCGCCCGATGATTTAAAGAAATTCTGGGCAGGCACAAGACCTGCCCCTACATTTTTACGAATTCTCGGACAGTTTGGTTTGGGGTGAGGGGGGAATAATAATAAAAAAACGAGAATGTTTTTTCTCGCCTTTCGTTTGGTTTTCTGAAATAGGGTTGTAGGGGTTTGCCGGTAGCAAACCCCTACGGTTTTAGGATTTTTCCGGGGACGCTATGGATTTTTGATCTTCAGGAAGTTCTTGTCCGCATGTTGGACAACGGGGCGTTGGGTCTGGATATTTTTTATCATACCACCAAAGTCCAACGAATATTGGAATTATGATTATGGGGATCATGACTGCAAGAACTATGAGCTTTTCTGGACTTAAAAATTCTCCGGCTGCCTTTCGTCCTCCTTCGGAGAATACACACAAACCAACAAGCAACGCAATAAGAGATCCTAAAAAGATCCAATACCAAGTGCCAACAACTTTCTTTGACATTGTGCCTCCTTATTAAATTGTTCAAGGAACCAATGTAAATATACCACGACTTCAATATCTTCACAATCTAAAAAACTTTCATGAGGCCGTCCGAAAACTGTCATTCCCATGAAAATGGGAATCCAGAAAAAAATTTCGCCAAGGTAATGGATCCCCGCTTTCGCGAGGATGACAAAATTAAAATCGACACAAATTATTTTTCCGCCTTCTCCTGCAATTCCTTCTCAATTTTTAATTTCTCTTCCTTAATTCTTTCAATTATGCCTTTTGAATTTTCATCAAGGGTTGTTGTTGCCTCATTTCCCAAAAATTCATTAATGGTATTTTCGAGTTCTTCTCTATGGATATTTTTTATATTCTCCCCTATTTTAGAAAAAGCATACTCTGATATTTTTCCAATAGACTCTCGCGTAGTAGTGTTTTTATATAAACTTTTTATTGTATCAATGAATTGAATATCTTTGATACTTTTTGAGTCAAGCTTGATATTCTTATCAACATATTCGGTTAAACTCTTTTGCGTTGCCTTAACATCAATCTGGCTTATAAGCTTTCCAAACACATCAAATGATTTTTCTTTGTATTTTATCGCGTAATCGCCAAGTTTTATTTCTAAAAATGAAAAAACTCTGTTTTTTACAAATTCTTTTTGCGTCATTGAATCAATTATTTTTTCCGCAGACTCCTTGTCCTTCATCGAGCCCAGGCGTTTTTTCAAATCTTCGATACTTTGTATGTATTTTTCAAACGCTTTTTTTATTATTTCGTCTTTTGCTTTACCCTCAGTAAGCATTTTTATTTCGTAAAGCTTTTCGTTTGAATATTGTAATATTTTTTCAGCCTTGCCTTTTTCACCAAAAGTTAAAAATATTTTTATCCCCCTCCACCATTCTTTCGTCCAATAAAAATTGCTATTTGGCAAAATTTTTGGTTCGCTCACTCCCAAATCCCCTGCGATTATCTTCTCCGTCTCCATTGGGCCGCTTATCGTTTGCGATAAAAAATCCGTGGTTGTGGCTTTTGCATAAGAGCCAAAACAAATCACAATAAAAAAAAATGCTATGATGAGTAATTTTTTCATTTTATTATCCGCTTAGTACTTTCTCGTAAACGCGTAATAACCTCATAATTTACGGTGCCGGAAAGGCTAGCAATAGTATCGGCAGTTATTTCATTTTTTCCGTCCCTGCCTATAATCACTGCGTAATCGCCCGAGCGGGCCAATAAAATATCAGTTACATCAATGATAATCATATTCATACAAACTCTGCCCACTATTCGCGCTTTCTCTCCGTGGATCAATACAAACCCGATATTGCCCAAGACACGTGCTATGCCATCATAATAACCAATGCATAATACGGCAACCTTCATTTCTTTTGACGCAATATATGTGCACCCATAGCTGATCCCCTCGCCCTTTTTTATGTGTTTCACTTGTACAATTTTTGTATACAGCGACAATACCGGCAGAAGTTTTATATTTTTTTTCTGGCAAGATGCTTTTACTTCATCGCTTGGATAATATCCGTATACGGCAATACCCGGACGCACAAGATCATAATATGATTTCGGATCAGTCAAAACCGCTCCGCTATTGGCGCCATGAATAATTAAACTGTTTCCAAGTTTATTTTTGCAAATACTTATAGCCATATCAAATTTTTCTATTTGTCCGGCATAATATGCCCTATCTGATATTTCGTCGGATGTTGCAAAATGAGTTGCCAATCCTTCTATTGTAAGATTTGGCAATAATTGTATTGCGCTCAAAAAATTTTCAAGGTCTTCAACGCGTATTCCCTGCCTGCTCATTCCCGTGTCAACTTTCAAATGCACGTACGCGACAACCTTTTTTTCTAATGCTTCCTTGGACAAAAATTTTGCCAAATTTTCATCATATACGAAAACCCTGAATTTATTATCAACCACTTTGCCGATTTCATCCGGATGTATGTATCCCAAAATCAAAATCGGGCAAGAGATGCTATTCTCGCGCAAAATCAATCCTTCGTCAACCGTATCTACGCAAAGCCAATCAGCTCCATTTTCGCTCAAAATCTTCGCGCTTTCAATAAGGCCATGGCCATACGCGTTTGCTTTAATGCATGGAGCCAAAATCACCTTTGGGCCGATAAGCCCGCGGATGGTTTTAAGATTGTGTGAAAAATTGTCTTTGGATAATTCTATCCAGGTTAAACCGTCTTTCATTATTTTTTATTTTTTATCTCCTCTAAAATAAGCTTGGTAAATTCCTCCTTCCCCATTTCCACCACATCTCGCGAGCCACGCTTTCTTATATTCAATTTTTCACTTTTAGCCTCTTTTTCTCCGATAACAAGCATATAAGGGACTTTTAATTTTTCCGCTTTGCGAATTTTATAACCGACGGTTTCGTTCGCATCATCACATTCCGCCCGCACACCCTGCAGTGAAAATTCTTTGGCAATGGTATTCGCTACATCATTAAAATCTTTTGAAACAGAAATAATAAGCACCTGTACGGGCGATAACCATACGGGAAAATTTCCCGCGTAGTGCTCAATAAGAATTGACATAAACCGCTCGGGTGATCCCACAAGTGCGCGGTGTATCATAACGGGCTGAACTTTTTTTCCGTCCGTATCAATATATGACAATCCAAACCTCTTGGGCATATTGAAATCAAGCTGTATGGTTGATATCTGCCATTCGCGGCCGATGGAATCTTTGGTCATTATATCCATTTTCGGGCCATAGAATGCAGCCTCTCCTTCCGCTCGGATATACTCAATTTTATGTTTAATCAAAATATTTTCAAGGACTTTTTGTGACTTTATCCATACGCTATCTTCCCCCAAATATTTTTCTTTCCTTGCTTCATCGCGTAATGAAAGTCTGATATAATATTTCATTCCATATGTCGTGAGAGCTTCTTGGATAGCGTTCAAAACTGATGCAAACTCATCTTCTATTTGGTCTTCGCGGCAAAAGCAGTGGCCGTCATCCTGGCAAAAACATCGCAAGCGCGAAAGTCCGGAAAGCTCGCCGGGCTTTTCATCGCGGTACAGGTTGGCAAAATCGGCTATGCGTATGGGTAAATCTTTGTAACTGCGCTGTTTCGATGAGTACACCTGGGTATGTTGCGGACAATTCATCGGCTTTAAATAATATTCTTCTTCGGTAAAATTTGATTTCACTAAAAGCATACTGTCTTTAAATTTATCATAATGGCCGGAAACCTTAAACAATTCCGCCTTATTCATATTGGGGGTATGCACCTTTTGATAACCGATTCTTTTTTGAAGCTCATCAGAATAATCTATAATAAGCTGGCGCACAAGCGCTCCACGAAATGTATACAAAGGCAGCCCCGGGCCGACAAGATCGGAAAAAATAAATAAATCAAGTTCCTGCCCGAGTTTTCGGTGATCGCGCAATTCCGCCTGTTTTATTCTTTCAAGGTATTCATCAAGCGCAGTCTGATTCTCAAACGCAACCCCGTAAATCCTTTGCATCATTGAATTTTTTTCATCACCCTT
>Ga0209211_10004181_pt1 | contig 22793 bp, 18 predicted proteins | sample RifGroA2_FD_183992 | JGI IMG/M metagenome (GOLD analysis project Ga0209211, IMG submission 183992) | Groundwater microbial communities from Rifle, Colorado, USA - Groundwater A2 (SPAdes) (version 2) | ecosystem: Environmental > Aquatic > Deep subsurface > Groundwater | place: Rifle, Colorado...
AAATCTATAAAACACTGCAAACCTAATTCTTAGTTTCACTCAGGTTTTATATGACCAAACGAAACACATTTCACTCAGGTTTTTAAATGACTTGACACGGAAAAGGCACAGTTTTCTATATTTAATAACGACTGCCTTGCGACTTTTGTTTTTGCTTGGTTGTGTGTTATAATAATCGCGTTATGCCCAATAAAATAACCGCTAAACAAACCATGATGATTTTGACAAGCTTCATTATTTAATGGTCATGCTTGGTTACAAAGTTGACATTGAATAGTATCTCACCCGCCACACTTTTACCTGGCGCGGAGTTTTGGTTAGTGTTGATTATACAAAAGGATATGGATATATTATTGAAGTGGAGAAAAAAACTGAAGGATCGAAGCGCCAAGAAATAAAAGAATTATTGGCTTCGAGGCTGGAAGAGCTGGGCGTGGCGCTTACACCAAGAGATAAATTTGAAAAACAATATCAATATTATAAACGTCATTGGAAAAAGCTTGTATGAAAATAATAATTCCACAACCATTACCGGATCATTATGAAACCTTGATTCGTCGGGCCGGATATGGCGAGCATCGCGATCGACATACGCCGCAAAAAAGTTACACCCGAAGATTAACGCCGGAATTTTATCCACGTTTCCATGTTTACATTGAAGAGCACGGTAATAATGTTTGTTTTAATTTGCATCTTGATCAAAAACGACCGAGTTACGGTGGCGACACAAGCGCGCATTCCGGAGAGTATGAAGGACCAGTCGTGGAAAGAGAAGGTGAGAGGATTCGTGAGTTTATAAAAAATTATCAAACAAAACCAAGTGCTGGCGACGAACCAAATAAAAAAGGATTTTTTTCCAAAATTTTTGGGTAGAAAGCGGATTTGTTTTGAGTTTTGGATTTTGATTATTTTTCTATTTCGAATTCTCGAGAATGCAAGAATGGTGTTTTTAGACATTTGAATTTTGATATTGTTTTGAGTTTCGATCTAATTCCTAATTTCTCAGTCCTCAGTCCTACATTTATGAAAAACCTCGCCACACACATTAACCCGCACTTAGATGACATTTGTGGAATTTGGTTATTTAAAAAATATTTTCCGGGGTGGAAAAAGGCCAATGTACGATTTGTAAATGCTACACCAAACAGTTGTTCTACTTATGGTGGAAAGCCGGTAGACACAGATGCCGATATTGTTCATGTTGGTGTTTGTCGCGGAAAGTATGACGAACACAAAGGCGATCTTGGAAAAAGCGCCGCGGTTTTGGTTTGGGAAGATTTGAAAAGAAAAAAGCATTTACCAAAAGATAAAATTGAACAAAAAGCGTTAAAACTTGTTATTGATTATGTTTTGGAAGGCGACTTGGGTTTAAGATATAAAAAAGAAGACACGGCGTATGAATTAGGAACACTTGTGAAGTGGATTCCGGATTCATTCGAGCGGGTGGAGTGTGGATCAATATTTTTAGAAGCGCTCTTGAATTTTTTGGAAAGTCGTGTCAAGCTTGAACAAGATTGGGTGAAGCGGAAGGTGTTTAAGACTAAATGGGGCAATGGTGTTGGGCTTATTTCCGAGTCAAATGGCGCGGAACGAGCTTATAATGAAGGTTATGTATTGATTGTGCAGATTGAACCAAAAAAGCATTATTATTCAATTCGTGCCGATGCTCAGTCTAAAGTTGATTTGACTGAGGCTTATGAAAAAGCTGTTGCCTTAGAACCAAAGTCCGATTGGTATCTTCATCATTCAAAAAGATTATTGATTTGTGGCAGTTCCACAGTGGCAAATAAATTTAATAGATCAAAACTTAGTTTGGAACAGATGATTGGGCTTGTGAAAAAATAGGGAGTAGGGGGTGGGGAGTAGAGTTATAAGTCATAAGCTGTAAGCTATAGAAATTCCAAGCACCAAATAACAAGTAATCCCCAAATAACAAATACAAAATAAGATTGTCGTCCCGAACTGTGGTAGCGAATATTCCTACGAGGGTGAGGGATCTCTGCGAACAAAACCAGTTTGTATTATGCGTAAGTTCGTATAATATGTATTCAAAACCTTTGTAATTAAAATATGGATAGTACAGTCGAACAAATAAAACAAAGACTTGATATTGTGGAAATAATGAATGAGTATATCAAGTTGTTGCCATCAACTGGTAATAGTATGAAAGCGTGTTGTCCTTTTCATAAGGAAAAGACGCCGTCTTTTTATGTTTCCAAAGATAAACAGTTATGGACTTGTTTCGGTTGCGGCGAAGGTGGCGATTTATTTACTTTTGTCATGAAAATGGAAGGAATGGATTTTGCGGAAACGGTTCAATATTTGGCGGAAAAAGCCGGAGTGGAAGTTCAAAGATATAAAAGCGTTGATACAAATATTAAAGTTCGATTGAGTGAATTAATAAATTTAAGCGCGCGTTTTTATAATAAGGTACTCGAAGATTCAGAAAGCGCGGTGAAGGCTCGCGAATATTTAAAAGCTCGTGGTGTTAAAGATCAAGAATCAGAATCTTTTTTATTGGGTTATGCGCCAGAAGCTTGGGACACTTTGGTTACATTTTTAAAAAAGAAAGGATTTCATGATCAAGAAATGGTTGATGCCGGTGTAGCGGTAAAACGCCAAGATGGTAGCGGAGTTTTTGATCGGTTCCGAGACAGAATAATGTTTCCAATTTGTGACCAACGTGGAAAAGTTGTTGGTTTTACTGGCCGACTTTTAAAAGAAGCTAAGGATGAAGGAAAGTATATTAATACTCCGCAAACATTGTTGTATAACAAAAGCCAAGTTCTGTATGGATTACATTTAGCCAAGACAGCAATAAAGGATAGCGGTTATATAATTATTGTGGAAGGAAATATGGATGTGATCGCTTCACACAAAGCCGGAGTAGGTTCGGTTGTGGCAAGTTCTGGTACGGCTTTAACAATTGAACAACTTACGCTCATCAAACGTTTTACAAATACAATACTAATAAGTTTTGATGCTGACGCGGCCGGACAAAAAGCAGCCAAGCGGGGGATTGATCTGGCTATTGAAGCTGGAATGGATATTCGAGTTATAACTTTGCCAGAAGGTTTTAAAGATCCTGATGATTGCGTGACTAAAGATCCGAAAATTTGGAAAAAAGCGATTGCTGAAGCAACAGATGCAATGACTTATTATTTTAAAAAAGTTTTTGGAAAAGGATTACCAAACACAGCGGTAGAAAAAAAACAAGCCGGACAAACTTTGCTTCCGGAAATCGCCAGACTTCAAGATCCGATTGAAAGATCACATTGGATTCATGAATTGGCAATTAGAGTTAGCATGGAAGATCGAATCTTGGAAGAGGCAATTGTTAAATTTAAATCTGGACAGAAAAAAACAGAAGTTAAAAAAGAAAAAGCAGAAGTAGAAGTTGAGTTGCCGCAAGAAGAACAGAATCGCCACAGTCGGTTAGCGGAAGCGCTTTTTGAATTGATTGCCGTGAGAAGCGATATTAGAAAGATAATTTTTGAAAAAGTAACAGTTGAATTGCTGCCAAGCGGACATTATCAACCCTTGTATGAAACTGCGGTTTCAGTGTATAATGAAATAAATGAAAAAGATGCTGACTATTTCTCTATTTTAAGGCAAAAATTAGCTCAAAACCACCCTGATACGGTTGGTATTTTTGATCGTTTGTCATTAAAAGGAGAGGCTAGTTATGCACAGGTTTCAGAAGAGGCAGTTCTCGCGGATTTGCAAAAAATAATAGAAGGCTTGTTAGAACTTGGTAAAAAACAAGCCCGTCTGCAAATCACAAGACAACTGGCTCAGGCTGAAACAGAGGGGGATAGTTTAAAAATAGAAGAGTTGGTAAAACGGTTTGACGAACTTCAATAGACCTGTCCCTAAATAGCATTTTGGTTGAAATTTTCATTTTTTGGTCATAATCGCTTAAAAATTTCTCAACGTACTCTCTGAGTACGCTTCAAAATTTATTAAGCGATTCTGCCTTCCAAAAATGAAAATTTCATCCCAAAAGCCTATTTAAGGACAAGTCTAATAATTTACAGATTTTAAAAAAATGTCAAACAAAAAGACAACAATTAAACATAAAACTGCAAAAAAGATTTTAAAAAAATCTACAAAACAAGCAGTGAAAAAGAGTGTTGTTAAAAAGGTGGCAAAGAAAGCCGGTGTAAAAACCACGAAAAAAAATATTGCAACAATAAATAAAGTTGCAAAACGGGTTGTTTATGCCAAGGCAGTGCCGCCAGCGCCAGAATTGGTCGAGAAGCTTATCCGTAAAGGACAGACGCGTGGTTTTGTTACTGAAACAGAAGTGCTTTACACTTTTCCGGAAATCGAAGATTACATTGTAGTTTACGAGAATTTTTTGGATGAACTTGATTTGGCTGGTTTGCAAGTCATGGAAACCAAAGAAGGGGTTTTGGGACGCGGAAAAGAACTTCAAGATGCCATGACCAAGATTCGTATTGAAACTCCATCCAAAACAGACAATGTTCCAACTACGGCCGGACCGGATGGAATGTTGGAGCTTTCTCAAGATTCCATTCAAATGTATTTGCGGGAAATTGGAAAAATTCCTCTGTTAACGACTGAGGAAGAGGTGGGGCTTGCCAAGCGTAAAGAACGCGGAGATAAAGAAGCAGAACAACGTTTGATTGAAGCAAACTTGCGTTTGGTGGTTTCAATCGCGAAAAAATTTGTTGGTAAACAATTATCTTTGCTTGATTTGATTCAGGAAGGAAATATTGGTTTATTCCGCGCGGTTAAAAAGTTTGAATATCGAAAAGGTTATAAGTTTTCAACTTATGCGACCTGGTGGATCCGTCAGGCAATTACACGCGCTTTAGCTGACCAGTCACGTACGATCCGAATTCCAGTGCACATGGTGGAAACAATCAATCGCTTCCAGCAAATTGAACGCCAGTTGATTCAAGATTTGGGGCGTGAACCAATGCCGGAAGAAATTGCTTCAGAAATGGATGAAGATATTGAACGCGTCCGACATATTATTAAAATTTCACAAGACACCGTATCCCTTGAAACATCAGTTGGTGAAGATGATGAAGATTCAACTTTGGAAGATTTTATCGAAGATGTAAAAAATGTTTCACCGGATCGTTCGGCCGCTTTGCAACTTTTGCGCGATTATGTGCGCGACGTAATAAAGGATTTGTCGCCACGTGAACAAAAGATTTTGGAAATGCGCTTTGGTTTGACTGACGGCGTGTCGCATACCTTGGAAGAAGTCGGAAAAGAATTTGATGTGACCCGCGAACGCATTCGCCAAATTGAAGCCAAAGCACTGGAACGCATCCAGACGCATATGGGGATTGAGAAATTAAGGGATTATTAAATAGAAATTGGCTGTTTGGATATTAGAAATTAGTAATAGAAAATAGAAATTAGAAATTGAAAAAAGCTCCCCTGCGGGAGCTTTTTGTGCTGAAATCATTTGCTTTACATTTACTTGACACAATTATGTGCCTGTGCTAAATTTAATTATTGTTCATTTAAAACAAAAAAAGGAGAAAAAACATGGCTCAAGGCAAGTTTACAGACAAACAGGTTGAACGGATAAGAAAACTTGAAGATTTTCGCATGGCAAAAGGATTGCCGGGTTATGAGGATTTTTTTGAATTGATTTTGGCAAGCTTGCTGGAAAATGAAGGTTTGACTGAAGATGATCTTGATAATTTTCAGACTGAACAAAAAAATATGACTGCCCAAGAATCTTTTGATGAACTCCTTAATGCTCGCAGATATGAATATGTTAATGGAGGTTTTACTGAAGCAAATTGGCCGCTTGAACCAGTGGAACCAGATGAAGATGAGTGGGAAGTATCTGAGTATCAATTTCCAGAATCACTGACTGTTGAGCAAGGTCTTGGTCTTTTGCAAGAAATGGCAGATAGTGGTGAGATTCGGCTTTTGACTGGTTCGCGTCGAGCCTTGAAATGGATTGCCGAGCATCCAGATAAGCAGACGGAATATCCCATTATTCTCCCGCTTTGTCGCAAGGTTTTGCCTGGTTGGAGTGCGGTGCCGTTTTTTGGCCATGGTAAGATCTGGGGTGGCACCGGTAGACAGCGTTTACATTTGTATAAACTTGATGAAAGGGTTTTTCTAACGCACCGTTGGCTTATCTTACGCAAGAAGACCACTGCCACCACTACCCAAGAATCTTTTGCTGATCTTCTTTATGCTTGTTTTAAACAGGAAGATGTGGACGCTGATTTCATTGAAGCACGATGGCCACTTGAACCAGTCGAACCAAATGAAGATGATTGGGAAGTGGCGGAACATAATTTTGGAGCCATGATAACACTTACGCAGGGTCGTCGGCTTTTGGAAGAAATGGCTGCTAGGGGAGAGATCCGACTTTTGACTGGTTCGCGCCGAGCCATGAAATGGATTGTCGAGCATCCAGAAGTTCCAATGGATCATGCAGTTATTCTTCCGTTACAGGTAAGGGTAGGATTTTCAGAGAAGGGATTTTTTGGTATGCCAGTCTTTTATAAAAACTATTTGGGAAGACCCAGCCTGAATTTGCACAACTCTAATAATCTAGCTTATCAGACTTGTTGTTGGCTCGTCTTGCGCAAAAAGGCTGTTGCCACCACCAAAGAATCCTTTGCTGAACTTTTGGCGGCTTGTAATTTGGTAAATAATGCTGGCGTTGGATTTAATGAAACAGACTGGCCGCTTGAACCAGTGGAACCTGATGAAGATGATTGGGAAGTTTGTTTATATCATTTCCCGGACCAAGTAACTTTTGAGGCGGGTCTTAATCGTCTGAAGCAAATGGCTGCTAGGGGAGAGATTCGGCTTTTGACTGGTTCGCGCCGGGCAATGAAATGGATTGCTATGCACCCCGACGCTCAGTTGGATCATCCAATTATCCTTCCTCTCTATGGGCGAGAATGGGTTGGAATATTCCCGGTTTTTATTGACAATCATAATCGAAATTTGACCTTGCATCGCTCTATGGATGAAGTTGGTTTAGATTGCGGTTGGCTTGTTCTTCGAGAGAAACCACTTTTTTAGACTTTTTGAAAGAAATCATCCTGATCCTCGTTGTCTTAACGAGGGTTTTTTTATTTTTTAATCATAGGCTAATTCGCACGAATACGCCTATAACCAAAATAACCTTGGACACATTCGTGCGGAAGCGCCGGTGTTTCAAAACGAAAAAACGTCAGGGGTTGATTAGTACAAATGTGATGTGTTTTTTTAATACAGGAAAAAAGTCTTGGACGCATTCGCACGAATATGCCGGTGTTCAAATGGTAGGGGCTAATTCGCACGAATTAGGCGAGGGTTGGAACTGTAAAAAATAAGACGCTGTTAAATTTATAAAAAAATCCACTCACTAGAGTGAGTGGATGTCGCTATTAAGTTTTTCATTTTTTATAATCTGGAAAGACCAGAGGCAACCTTGAATAAAGCTTAGTTGCTGGATGACTTTTGGAAGTTCGCCAGACCAAATCAATTTTTGCATACCATCGAGCAATAAGGCACAATATCTAAGTATTCTTTCTTTTTCTGGCAGATGTTCAGAATCAGTGTAGTTGGTTGGCGGGTAAGTAATCCTCAGGCAGGTCTGATATTTTTTAATTTGTTCTTCGATTTTTGCAACGTTTAGTGTGCTCATTTTTTTTCCTTTTTGGCTAGTTGCTGTTCTTATTTTTTTGTTCTTGTGGGATAATTTAGTATATATCAAAATCATTTTATCGTCAAGTTCACTTTATTGGTCAAAGCTGATTTTCGATCAATTTTTACCCGTTATTCCGTAGCTATTGACTTATTTTAGATAGTATGCTATACTATATATCGTAAGGTTTTCGCTCAAAGTACATCCTTTGACTCGAGTGCACGTACGACACAGGATATACAGGGGGCATAAGGGGTTTTTTGCTCCTCGTATAAGGAAATCAGTCGACTTACTTAATTAAAAATAATATTAAGTGCACTATGGGTCAAAAATTATACGTTGGCGGTCTTCCATACACTACAACCGAAGGAGCTTTGAAAGAAGCTTTTGAAAAGGCTGGTTCAGTTGCTTCAGTGAAGATCATTACCGATAAAATGTCAGGACGTTCACGAGGCTTCGGCTTTGTGGAAATGTCATCTGACGACGAGGCCGAGGCTGCAATTGATATGTGGAACGGCAAAGAATTTGAAGGTCGTACTCTCACAGTCAATGAAGCTCGTCCAATGGCAGAAAGATAAAAAATAATTGAAAAAAACAGAAGCGCGTGCAGCTCCTGTTTTTTGATATAAATTTGAGTGCGTGTAGATTTTATTTTTTCTTATTGCAATCTTTTGCAAAAGACTGCAATAAGAAATGCAAGATTTTGTATTATAAATAAAAAATTGTCCTGTGTGTATTATTTGGTATGAGGTTGCTAGTATGAGAATGTTGAAATGGGGTTATGGTTCGATCTCGCGTTTGTTTTGTTTGCTTTTGTTTTTATTTTTTTGTGTACGCACGATACTTGACAAATTTTACAATAAATGCTAATCTTTGATATAAGTTGTTCTTTGAATCTTGATCGCAATTCCGGAGCTAGATGGCGGCCGTATTGAGCGGTCCGTCTGACGTCCCATTTGGGATGCTTGGCTGGAGGCGATGAAAGGAGAGAGGAAATGTTGCACTTTTTAGTCCGGTTGGAAAACTGGCTAAAGGCAACGGTTTTTAAGGGCGCCCGCGCGCCAGAGTGGTTTTGGAAAGAGGTTTCCGATGATGCAGCGACGGGTGTGTGGGTTGTTTGGATTTGTGTAACAGTAATTTGGGGAATGTGTATGGGATTGCTTGATATGAGGTTTTTATTTGCGATCGGTTCACGTTGGGCTAGTTATTCTCTTGCGGGTTGGATTTTTGTTGGTGGTTTTTTAGGGCTTTGCGGTCCAGTTTTTTGCAAAGTGATCCATTGTTCTTGGCAGCTTCGCCATCATTATGTGTACATTTATCGTCCCAAAGATATATCGCGACAGGACTTGTTTGTTAAAAAAATGGAATCTAACGAGCCGTTTTCCGACGATCTTGGCGTGCTTTATGCCGCTATTCCAAAAAGCCGGCTTTTTGGAAAAGTCCGCATGATTTACAATTTGCATAAGCACTGTATCAGGGTCAGGTTAGTTGGTCCGGAGTATGAGATTCTTTTTCTCAAGACAAGACAAAAGTTCCGTGCTAGTCAAGATGTGTGGCTTGCGTTAATTGGTTACGCTGGACCAGAGGCTATTACCAACATTACCGATCTGCTTATTCAGTTTAAAATCTGGCAAGATGTGCAGATGAGCCATTTGAAAGACGAACTCTTGAAATGGCAAGAAGTTTTGCGTGCTTCCAAAAAAGCTGCTGGTTCTCAAGAGCTCAAAGCTTTGGCTGAAAGAATGGAGTATGTGAACAGCTTGGTTAAGAATCGTTGGCAACAGGAGATTGGTGTTGGCGATGCTGCCCAAGGTGTTCCGCAACTCATCATGCCAAAACCGAAAACCAAGGTTGCAGCCAAGAAGCCATGTTTGAAACCAGAGGAACCTGCTGTGGCTCCTCCAACCGGGTAAAATATTTTCATACTGGTCCGTCGCAGACGGATCAGTTTTTAGTTCCAGAGGTTTAACCTCCGGAAATTAACCTCCGGAAAATTTAATCTTCAAAAAAACTTGTTTTTTTGTTTTTAAATATTGCAGTCTTTTGCAAAACACTGCAATAAGAAAAGTGTACGAGTTTACTAGAGCACTAAAACACCAGAACATATGAGCACTGTAGTAATAAGACGTCAAGTTTCCGAAACGCGTTTGCTTCAGTGTTTTATTGTTTTGGTGTTCTGGTGAAATCGTTTTATGCGAGACCGTTCTAAAACTCCCAAACAGTGCCTGAGCCTGTCAAAGACTTATTTGAAATTAACCAAATTCATATGGTAAGCTTGTTGAACCATTATCCTTTTGGCAAGCTCAGGGAATAAAATTTGGCACGAAAATTGAGTTTTGTAACGCGCTCTGTAAAAAGTCGTAGGGCTTGACAAATTCGCTATTTTATGATATAATTACTTATTAGTTCCTTTATTTTAACCCAAAAATGAGGTGAAAAAATGTACCAGCACCCGGCACATCGGATGCAGTTTGAGGATCTTTTAGTTTCACTTTGTCGCGAAGTTGAAGGCAATAACGTAGTTGAGGTACCTGGACCGGACGGTCTTGCACTTTTTAACTACACCCGTCATTGCACGTATTCTTGTTCTTGGAACGAAATTAACGTGCTTGCACGTGGTCTTGTCTTGGATCTTGCCAACCGCCGGATCGTGGCTACTCCGTTTGCCAAGTTTTTCAATCTCTTTGAGCGGGGACATAGCATTCCAAATCTTCCGTTTGAAGTTTTTGAAAAAATTGACGGCTCGCTCGGGATCCTATTTTTTCACAACCACAAGTGGTACATTGTCACTCGGGGCAGTTTTTATTCGCCACCAACAGTTTGGGGGAAAGAATGGCTTGACAAGAATGTGAACCAAGATCTTTTGGATCGAGGTTCTACATATCTTGTTGAAATTGTCTGTGTCGAAACTCATGTGGTGGTGAGTTATAAGTACGAAGCCTGCGTGTTGCTCGGAGCTTTTGACAACAGTGGTTTTGAGTGGGAACGGGTCAAGCTTGAAGTTCATGCGGCAGAACTTGGTATGCGTATTGCTGGCTCGGCTGCGTATGAATCCGTAGATGCAATCATTGAAATAGCTAAGAAGCTTGGTCGAAATCAGGAAGGATTTGTGGTGCGTTTCAGTGATGGCGCGCGGATCAAGATCAAGGGTAAGGAATACTGCACATTTCACAAAATGGTTTCCGGTGTCAATCCAATTGGCATTTGGGAACTTATGGAACAAGGCAGCGATCTTGATCAAGTGAAACAAGCTCTTCCCGAAGAGTTTTGGGGAGATTTTGATCAGATCCGTCGGATTCTGGAAACGCGGCGGTCGGAATTACTTCAGGAAGTTGAAGCCGAGTTTCTGAAGTGGAAAGGAAAGCCTGATAGTGAACTTGGGAAAGTTATCAAAACTCTTCCTGAGAGAGTGAGCAGACTGATCTTTGCTCGCCGTAAACTTGGTCCTGATTTTTGGAAGACGGAGCGCAATGTCAAACACGCAGTGTACCGGCAAATTCGGCCAACTGGCAATCATCTTTTGGGCTATGACCCAAGCATGCTGATGCTTCGGTGTTTGACCGATAATTCGTAACTTCGAAAAGGAGTATCTCGTGATGCTCCTTTTTTAGTTTGATGGGTAGATTAAAGATTTAAAATTAAAGAGGGGGGTGGACTCGGGTTAAAATTCAGTTTTAGCCGAGTGTGAGAGACTGTTCTAAAACTCCCAAATAGTGCTTGGGTTTGTCGATGGTCTGTTTGAAATTAGCCAAATTTATGCGATGAGCTTTGTCGAACCATTATCCTTTTGATAAGTTCAGGTATTATTTGAGATTTTTGCAACGCTTTCATAAAAAGTCGTAGGGCTTGACAAAATTTGAGATCTGTGATTAAATGATTTTACACTTGCGCCAAGGTATGCGTACTAGCGGCGCCACCACACCTGCCTGCGGGCGGGAGGAAGGAAAGAGGGAGTAAGATAGAAAGAGAGAATAGACCTGCACATATTGCCGGAATAGTTGTTTCAAGAGATTGAAAAAAAGCAAGCGCGTCTTTCGTTGGTTACCATAGCTGTTGTAGAAACACAGTACACTATTTCTTTGGGCAAATTGTTTTTTAGTAAACAATAATCGTTTTGGCTGCACACTCACGGCCTTTTTTTATAGATAATTTGGCAGCTTGACCAAAGACGTGGTAGATTTAGGTGAGTATGTTGAAAATATTAGATAAATACGATTATAAATTTTCAAATGATCTGATTGCTCAAAAGCCGGCGATGCCGCGAGACAGTTCCAGACTTTTGGTTTATTCAAAAAAATCCGATGCTTTGGCCGAAGATATTTTTTTGAATTTGGATAAATATTTGCCTCCGAGCGCGGTTTTAGTTTTTAATAAAACAAAAGTTGTGCCTGCCAGATTGATTTTGCAAAAACCAAACGGTGGCAAGGTTCAAATTTTATATTTGGAGACTAGAGGCGGTTTAATTAGGGTTATGGCCAATCGGCGTTTGGAAGAGGGGATTAAATTAGATTTGGTAAGTAGGGCGGGGTTTTGCTTGTCGCGTGGTCACGAAGTGACTTTACGTGGCACCTTGCCACAGGCGATCAATTTTATTGTAAAGAAAAAAGCAGGAAAATATTATGATCTTCTGCCATCTTTTAAAATTAAAAAATTATTCGCGGTTTTGGAAAAATATGGGAAAACACCGATTCCGCCTTACATAAAAAATTCTCCCTTAACAGAAAAAGGTTTGCGTAAAAAATATCAAACCATTTTTGCTCGGGAAAGGGGATCAGTGGCCGCGCCAACCGCTTCATTGCATTTTACCGAGCGTTTATTTAAAAGGTTAAAAAACAAAGGTTTTGGAATTGAGTTTGTAACATTGCATGTGAATTTGGGAACCTTCGCGCCGGTTACAGAAGAGAATTTGAAAACTGGCCGGCTTCATAAAGAATATTTTGAGATAAATAAAAAAACTGCGGTGGCATTGAATAGAGCTAGACAACAAGGTCGGTTGATTATTGCAGTTGGCACAACTTCAATTCGAACTTTGGAAAGTGTTGCAAAAAATGGAAAGTTGCAAGCCTGTTCCGGAATCACAGATTTATTTATTTGTGAAGGTTATAAATTCAAATTTATTGATGGAATAATTACAAATTTTCATGTTCCAAAATCAAGTTTAATGATGTTGGTTGCCGCGTTTATTGGTAGAAAAAAATTGCTCAAATTATATCGCTACGCCATCAATCAAAAATTCCGTTTTTTTTCTTTTGGCGACGGGATGTTGGTTTGTTAAATAAGGAGTAGTAAGTAGGGCGGGGTCTTGTACCTCGCCACAGGGTTAAATTCGAAATTCGAATATCGAAATTCGAAACAATATCAAAATTAAAATTATCAAAATCCAAAACCCGTTTTAAACATTTGTATTTTGATCATTAGAATTTGTTTAGTGTTTCGGATTTCGTGCTTCGAATTTATCCTACAGCATGTAGGGCGGGGTCTTGTACCTCGCCACGAGAGCGGTAAATAAAGTGCCACGCTACCATGTTACTGATTTTTCACTACACGCTACAAAATAGAATTTGCTGTCACGAGTAATTACTTGACAAAAATTGATTTTTATTGTAAGCTTTCTTATTAAGGTTCTTTAGGAAAGCTTTTTTGTTCTAAAAATAGAGGCAAAATAGACTTTCCAAAAAAGTTTCAGACAATAAAAGGAGAGAGAAAGATGACCGCAATATTCACTCCACCAAGGATTAGAATTTCCACTCGCGCGCGTGCACAGCTCGCCGCTTTTGCTGGTAGTACTGATCGTGCTTTGGTTGGTTTTGCCAAGGTTGAGGAGCGTGACAGTGGCAAAGAGTTGGTGGTGGTTGAGGCTTGTGTTTTTGAACAGGTGGCTACTCCAGCTTCTTTAGAGATTGACTGCGTTACACTATGCCGAACTCTTCATTCTGAAATGCGCTGTTTTTGGCGGACAAGTTCGGCTGGCATTTCACCGCGTTTTAATGAAGTTGATGGGCAGATTACCATTGATCTTTTGAAAGTTTGGCCGTATTTTATTAGCCTTGTGGTTGATATTTTTGGTGAAATGGAAGTTAAATATGACGCGAGGTTTAATGGCGGTCACGCCACTTCTCTTTGTACTGCTGAGTTTGTTGGTGGTGATTTGAGTTCAAAAGAAGTTGCGGAAATTGAGCGTGCTTGTCAAGAGCAAGTGCGTAATAAAGTGAAGTTAATTGATATTTTGTCCCGAAGTTTTTCCAAGCCAATCAAGTTGCCTGTGTAAAACGCAAAATCCCAGAGATTGCATCTCTGGGATTTTTTAATAGATATTGTTTGGGATTTTGAATTTTACTACCTACTAACTACTCAATGGCGGGGTACCCCGTACAATCCCTGCGCGGGATCTACGGGGCAAGCAAGACCCCGCCCTACGTGTTTTGAATTTGTGATTTAATAAGCCGCAGAGATCCTCCACCCTCGTAGAAATATTCGCCACAACGGTTCAGGACGACTCCTTCGGAGTCGGTTTGGAATTTGGTGGTTGGTGCTCGGAATTTCTATGGCTTACAGCTTATGGCTCTACCCACTACCTACTTTTGTAGTGGTGTACAAGACCCCGCCCTACGCATTATATTTTATTCTTATAATCCGCCCCGACTGCTTCGGAAATATTTTTAAATCCGTCTTTTTTCAATAGTTTAACCAGACCGCGATTGATTTCACCGATTAATTGTGGACCTTCATAAATCATTCCGGTGATTAATTGCAAAAGCGTTGCTCCGGCGCGAATTTTTTTGTAAGCGTCAGTGGCCGAGAAAATTCCACCGCAACCAATTATTGTGTATTGACCTTCGGTTTTTAAATAAATATGACGAATCAAATCATTTGCCAATTCTTCAGTTGGTTTTCCACTAATGCCTCCGAGCTCTGGAATTCTTTCATCAGCCAATTTTAACTTTTCTTTATTTTTTGTGAGGTTGGCGCAAATAAATCCGGCAATGTCATGCTTTTTTACCATTTCAAGAATTGCATTAACTTCTTTTTTAGTCAGATCTGGCGGCATTTTTAAGAATATTGGTTTTGTAGCTTCAAGAGTATTGAATGCTCTCAACAACAGATCCAATCTTTCCGGATCAACAAAAGGTTCTCCGCCATGCGTGTTTGGACAGCTGATATTAATTGTATAGTAATCTCCAATTCCTTTTTCCGCAAAAGCTTTATAAGCTTTTATATAATCAGCAATTCCTTCTTCCAGCACTACAGTTTGCGTGTCATTAGTTTTTCCCAAACTGATTCCAATTGGAATTTCGAATTTTTTTCCGGTTAGTCTCTCTGAAATTTTTTCGCAGCCATCATTTTTTAGACCGTAATAAACTACCAAGCCTTTGGATTTTTTTAATCTCCATAATCTTGGTTTGGGATTTCCAGTGCATGGTCGGCCAGTGATTGATCCGAATTCTGCAAAACCAAAACCAACTTGCGGCAAGATGTCTCCAAGTTCGGCATTTTTATCAAACCCTGCTGAAAGTCCAACTGGATTTTTGAAAGTGATTCCGTTTACAGTTTGAGTGAGATTGTGATTATGGTAGTTGAAACAAAATGAAACAAGGTGGTGCATGATTTTACTTTTTCCAAGTGAAGCGCCAAATTTAACCATGCGATCATGGATTATTTCCGGATCAATTCTAAATAAAATTCTTTTTAGAATTCCTTTGTATAAAAATTTTGTTATGGAAGCTTGAATTGACATTTTATTCTTGTTTTTTATTTATTTTGCTTATAGCTTCAAAAGCGCGCAAGATTTCAAGCGGAATGGCAAAAATAATTGTATTTGATTGATCAGAGGAAACGTCGTTGATGGTATTTAGTGTTCGCAAGTGCAAAGCGCCATTGGAAGAGGAAAGTATTTCTGCTGCATTTTTTAAATTTGTTGCCGCTTCAACTTCGCCTTGTGCCTTAATAACTACTGCCCGACGTTCGCGTTCAGCTTCAGCTTGTTTTCCAATGACTCGCTTCATGTCTTCTGGTAAGACAATGTCTTTTAATTCTACATTATCAACTTGGATTCCCCATGGGTCGGTAAGAGTGTCAACAACTAAACGGATCTTGGCGCTTGCGGCCTCACGGCTTTGGAGAAGTTGGTCAAGTTCAAGTTCACCGACCACGTTGCGCATTGTGGTTTGCGCCAACTGGCTCACTGCGTAATAAAAATTTTCAACTTCAATAACTGCTTTGGCCGCATCTCTGACTTTGTAATATATAACTGCGTTAATTTGTGTGGAGATGTTGTCTTTTGTAATTGCATCTTGGTTTGGCACATCCACAGCTTTAATTCGAACATCAACCTTAATCATGGATTCAATAATAGGAAGAACAATCCGCCAACCCGGCTGGCGTTCACCGACAAATTTACCCAGGCGGAATTTGACTCCGCGTTCGTATTGATTTACTTGGCGTATTGAGAACAAGAGAATGAGAACAACTATCCCCAAAACAATGAGAAAATAGTCCATATTTTTTGAGCTTAAGATTAACTAGACTAACTTTAGCGTATTTATGTTTGTTTGTAAAGTAAAAGTGTGGTTAAAATTGGATTTTAATTAGCATGGTTGCAAAAACGCGCATATGCGCGGAAATGCAACCAAGATATTATCTTAAAATAGACAAAAAGTCATTTTTTAGAAATTTATGGCTGAGGTTGGGCTTTATTCTACGAGGCTAAGCCTCGTATTTTCGCGTTATTTTGCGTGATTTCGAGCGATACTTTTAAAGATTGACAAATTCGCTAGTTTATGATATAATTACCTGATAGTTCTTTTACCTTTAACCAGAAAAACGAGGTGAATCATGTATCAGCATCCTGCTCATCAGATGGATTTTGATGTTTTGTTGGTTTCACTTCGCCGTGAAGTTGAAACCAATAATGTTGTTGAAGTGCCCGGACCAGACGGTCTTGCGCTTTTCAATTACACTCGCCATTGCACCTATTCCAATTCTTGGAACGAGGTCAATATGTTGGCACGCGGTTTGGTTTTGGATCTGGTCAATCGTCGGATCGTGGCCACACCGTTTGCCAAGTTTTTCAACTTCTTTGAACGGGGATATAAAATTCCGAATCTTCCGTTTGAAGTTTTTGAAAAAATTGACGGCGCGCTTGGAATTGTGTTTTTTCATAACCGGAAATGGTATGTGGTAACACGTGGCAGCTTTGATTCGCCCCCGGCAGTTTGGGGCACCGAGTGGCTTACCAAGAATGTGAACTTGGATCTTTTGGATCAGGGTTCCACATATCTTGTTGAAGTTGTAAGCAGAGAAACTCATATGGTTGTAAGTTATCCATATGAAGCCTGTGTGTTGCTTGGAGCTTTTGACAGTAATGGTTTTGAGTGGGATCGTTCGCGTCTTGAAGATCATTCGACACAACTCGGTTTGCATTTGGCTGGTTCAACTTCATACGAATCTGTTGATGCGATCATTGAAGTAGTTAAGGGGTTGGGCAGGAATCAGGAAGGGTTTGTGGTGCGCTTCAGTGATGGCACGCGAATCAAGATCAAGGGCAAGGAATACTGCACGTTTCACAAAATGGTTTCAGGTGTCAATCCAATTGGCATTTGGGAACTTATGGAACAGGGCAGTGACCTTGATCAAGTAAGACAAGCTCTCCCAGAGGAGTTTTGGGAAGACTTTGATCAGATCCGTCGGGTTTTGGAAGCGCAGCGGTCCGAACTGCTTCAGGAAGTTGAAACCGAATTTCTGAGGTGGGAAGGAAAACCTGATAGTGAACTTGGGAAGGTTATAAGAACTCTTCCTGAGAAAGTAAGTGGACTAATTTTTGCTCGTCGCAAGATTGGTCCGGATTTTTGGAAGACAGAGCGCAAGGCCAAGCGGGCTTTGTATCGCCACTTTCGACCAACTGGCAATAATCTTCCTGGTTATAACCCGAGCATGCTTGTGCTTCGGTGTTTGATCGATAATTCGTAACTTTGAAAAGGAGTACCCTCACGGCGCTCCTTTTTTAATTAGCTAGATAAATTGATGATATAGTTAGATAAAAACCCAAAAAAATCAGTTTTTACGCCTATTTTTGTATTTTTGTGTCAAGGCAATTTAGAAATGTCATAGTCTGAGCAATATAGAAATGTCATACCCTGTTAAATAATGAGAGTGGAAAATACTTTTGATTGGCAGGTATCAAACATCATTTAGATTCCTTTATGTGCGCCGGAACGCATTTTACACCCACGTTTTTTTGACGATTTGATAAAAACTGTCTTCTCCACGGATGATCTGCCGGTGGTTTGTATGAACCTTGTATTTGCCTAGTAATGGCTACAAGTTTGACATTGATTTCTTTTTTCGGTCTTTCTGGCAAGACGGTGTAATTAAGATAATAATTCCTCAAACGTAATTTTATGGAATTATCCAGATGTTCCTCAACCACCACAGTATCTTTTTTATAAACAGTTGTCGGTTGTTTTCGGTCAAGTTGAAAGAAGCTGTTTTTAAACATCACGGTGTAATCATTATTCACTTTTCTCTGATTCTGTGTTGAAAATATTTGCGGCAGTTTTTCTTCAGTTTGTTTGTCTAATTTTTTATGCAGATTCTTTTCTCTCTTCGGTACAACCGCGAATTTAGCATTAAACTTTGGAATGTATTCTTCCAAGAATTTATTGGCTTCTTCAATGGTTGTTATTCCAGCCAGTCTCAATTCTTTGACCAATCTGTCTTGCAATGTCTGGAATATCCTCTCAACTCTGCCTTTTGCTTCCGCGCTGTGGGCAGTGATCAGCTTTACACCCACCTGTCTTGTGGCTCTTTCAAACTGAGTGATCATATCCTTATTATCTACCGCGTTTTTATGGTTGATTTTATAGGTGCTGAACTTATCCAGATAGATTGATAAGGGCAGTCCATTCTTATCAAGATACTCCAACCAAAACTTAAACACTGCTACTGTGCTTTCATTTATATCGAATTTGGCATGAGTTATTTTTCCCGTGGCATCGTCAACAGATAATAACAGACAGCTTTCTTCACGACCGAACCAAATATGATATGAACCATCAAATTGCTGCATTTCTCCAAAATTATCTTTCCTCGCTCTCCAGGTGTGCCATTTCTTTGATTGCTTTCTTGATTTTGGCTTCCACAATCCCAAGTTTGTCATAATGCTCCGAACTGTTTCTTTGTTGATTATGATGTCATGATTTTCTTTCAATTTTTCTGCGGCAAAAGTCGGACCGAAATCATAATACTTTTCTTTTAAGCATTTCTCTGCTTTTTCAGCAATTTCTAAACACAGCTTCCTGTTGCCAGTCCGCCCTCGGCTTTTGTGGATTAAACCGTTCATACCATGCTTATCCACCCTGAGTTTTAACCTCTTTACATGCCTCACAGACACTCCGATTTGCTTAGAAGCGTCTGTACCGTTGATCTTGCCTTCAATCAAGCTTTTGACGATATCATATCTTGATAGCTCTTTTTCTGACATACTTATTAGTTTTTGGGTCATAATCGCGTTTAGATTAATAGTTATATTAACTAAACAGATTATGCCACAAAATTTAGCAGGTATGACATTTCTAAATTGCTATACTATGACATTATCAAATTGCTTTGACAAAAACTTTTAAGCACTTGACAGAATTGATGTTATATTGTAGAATATTGCATTCGTTCTTTTTATTGTATCAGGCAAAATTCCAAACCAAAAAAGCCACGTAAAAACCATCATGGGTGCACGTGGCAAGCAACGTAAAGGACTTGAGTCCCACATTGCAAGGAGAAAAAACAAAGAAAAATTGTTTTTTGGCAGCCAATGAAGTCAAAGTCAAATTTCTAAACTCTGTAGGATAATCCTACAAAAACAAAGGAAAGAAAATGCCAAAGGAAAAATCTGGAATTGATGTTTGTATTTCGTTTGATACCACGGGTTCGATGTATCCGTGTCTGACCCAGGTTCGTCGTACGGTTGGAGCAACTGTTAAGAGATTGTTCCGTGATATTCCGGATCTGAGGATTGCAATCATTGCCCATGGCGATTATTGTGATAAGGAATCCACGTACGTAACAAAGGTTTTCGACTTCTCTTCCAATGTTAAATCGATTTGTGATTTTGTGGAGCGGGTTGGCAGTACTTACGGCGGTGATACGCCAGAGTGCTACGAGCTCGTGCTTCGTGAGGCACGCGGCTTGAGTTGGACCGCTGGCAAGGCCAAGGCGTTTGTCGTAATCGGTGATGATGTTCCGCATGAGCCGAATTACCCGGGAAATACACAGAAAATCGATTGGCGTAACGAACTCAAGCTACTGCTTGAGATGGACGTCAATGTCTACGGCGTTCACGCCATGCCGGGGATTAGGAAGCACTCGAAGTGGTTCTACGAGGCCATTGCCAAGGCCACCAAGGGTTTCTATCTGACGCTTGATCAGTTCGCCGCGATTACAGACATCATCTTTGCAGTTTGCTACAAGCAGACTGGCAATGATGGTCTGCGGGCATTCCAGCAGGAAGTGGTGGATGCTCACCGCATGAATCGTAATCTGGCAAACGTGTTCCAAGCTCTTGGTGGAATGGCGGTTGACATTGAGGATGTTGGCGGCGGGCTCGTTCCAGTTCCGGCTGGTCGTTTCCAGGTTCTGCAGGTGGGTGAAGACGATCGGGTGATTCGTGACTTTGTCACGGATCAGGGTCTTACTTTCGAGAAGGGTCGTGGCTTCTACGAGTTCACGAAGACCGAGACTGTTCAAGAAAAGAAAGAAGTTGTTCTCGTTGACCGGCGTACTGGTGACATGTTCTCTGGTGCGGCGGCTCGCGACATGATCGGTGTTCCATTCGGTACTCGTGGTCGCGTGAAGCCAACGGATATCGAGAGATTCCAGGTTTTTGTCCAAAGCACTTCGTGGAATCGGAGCTTGAAGGCTGGTACGGACTTCCTGTACGAGGTCAATGACTGGGATCGGCCGGCTGAAGCTTAACGGTTAACTGTACTATAAAATGAGTACACCCTGCAGAGAGGTTTTGTCTGCAGATGTGATATCATAAAGAATATAATTATTCTTAATCATTCATATTTATCAAACAATTGGGCTTTTTCCAACCACCCAAAGTCACAGAAGAGGTGTACTCATTTCATATTCTAGTCAACCCTTAACAACAAGCTTTGAACATTTGACTGCAAGTTAACTAACTTGCAGTCTTTTTTATAGGATAGGACTTAGGACTGAGGGGTTAGGAATTAGGTTGTAGGATTAAGCGCGGGAGATTTATTTTCGTTTATCAGAGACGAAGTTTAACTAAACTCCACTATCATCACAACACTCCAGCCAAAGTCTATTGCAGTGTTTTGCAAAACACTGCAATAAGAAAAAACAGAGTAGACGGATTACCAAAAATAACCTTGGTACCATTCGCGCGAATGGTACCAAATAAAAATTCTCCCATCCATCACCACCCCGCCAAAATCTCTATTGCAGTCTTTTGCAAAACACTGCAATAAGAAAAAAATAAAATTAGGGTTTTGTGTTTATTACAATTTTAAATCTTTAATATTTAAAACCAAACTCCTTAATCCGCCCGTGTTCCAAACCTTAATTTTTAATTCTCAATTCTTAATTCTTTAATTTATCCCCACTATCTTAAATCTTACATCTTAATAAAAAACGACCAGACACGAGAAGTGTCTGGTCGAAGGAATTGCTAGAACTCGAAGACCTGGCCAGGTTGGACAAAACCAGCAAATCCATACCCTTCAGTCTTGGGATCTTTCTTGTCCCAACCGCCGCCGAGGTGAACAAGCCATGTTACAGCTTTGGTTCCAGCCGGCATCAGACGGGCAAGCTTGTCGTACGAGATGTGAACATCGCTTGGAGTTTCATAGAACTGGCAGTCTTGGAAAACGATAAGAGCATCAAACGGAGGAAGTTCAACTGTGTCACCGGAGTAGTAAATTCTGTTGTCAAATCGAAGTGCGTAGTTTTCCAGACCATGCACATGTTGAGTGGGACACAGTGTCATTTTGGGAATTCCGGGGATCTCGATGGTGTGACCGATGCATACATCAAAAAAAGTTTTGAGCGTTGCGTCCATTGGCATGTTTTCGTCGGTTTGAATCTTATGCATGCCACCGCACAATGATTCATTCCAGAGTTTTTCAGCCATAGCGTGGGTCGCAAGATGCAGTCGTGGACGTTTTTCGCCCCGGTTTTTCAGGGCAAAGTAATGCATGAAGCCAAAGCCTTCAAGCCCACCGATATGGTCGGCGTGCGTATGAGTGATCACGATGTCAGTGACTTCTTTGATACGCATTCCGTTCATGAGCGCCGGTGCTACAGTTGCGCCACAGTCAACGAGAAGTACACGATTATCATCTCCTCGGACAAGGAAACTTGTATTACCCAAAGTTGGGTTTAGACCTGAACCAGTGCCAATCCATTCAATCCGCATTTTGATCTCCTCCTTTTCTCTGCAAGACTTTAGAAATTAAAGTCTTTTGTGTATTTAAAAAGCCTATCATATTATCAAAAATTGTCAAGTGTTGTGTGTCTAGTAAATGGACGACAGAGATAATATGCGAATTCACCAGAGTACCTGAGTATTGAAACATTGAAGCAGGAGCGAATGTACAAGTTCACCAGAACACCACAGCACTGTAGCAATAAGACGTCAATATATCGGAGTATGTTTGTTTCAGTGTTCTTGTGTTTTAGTGGAATCGTTTCGTTTTTTCGTCCCTTTGCTTCAGTGTTTTGATGTTCTAATGTTTCAGTGAAATCGTCTATTTCCCATGTCCTTGCGTTTTAATATTTTTCTGTTATAATACAAAAAAGCTTATGAGAATTCCAAAAAGAAAAGGTGAAGGGGATTATTCCAACGACGACGGCGGACCGATTTACCTTACCAAAGAGGGGATAGAAAAAATTAAAAAAACACTGCATCTTTTGGAGACAGTGGAGCACCCGCAAGCCCGGCGCGATGTTGAGCGCACTGGTCAATTTGGTGATTTTTCGGAAAATGCTGAATATCAAGAAGCCAAATCCAGAATGCGCCACCACGAAAAGAGAATTTTTTATTTGAAAGAAAAATTAAAGCGAGCAGTCGAAATTAAAATGGGGAGTGAAATGGGTTTGGTACAGATTGGCTCCACCGTGATTGTGGAAG
>Ga0209211_10004183_pt1 | contig 22785 bp, 18 predicted proteins | sample RifGroA2_FD_183992 | JGI IMG/M metagenome (GOLD analysis project Ga0209211, IMG submission 183992) | Groundwater microbial communities from Rifle, Colorado, USA - Groundwater A2 (SPAdes) (version 2) | ecosystem: Environmental > Aquatic > Deep subsurface > Groundwater | place: Rifle, Colorado...
TCACGAAAATTTCGACGGAAGCGGTTATCCGGACGGGCTCAAGGGCGAGGGCATTCCCCTTGAAGCCCGCATTGTCTCGCTGGCCGATTATTTTGACGCCCTGGCCACGGCCCGGCCCTACAAACAGCCTTTCACCAAGGAAAGGGCCGTGGAATTCGTCGTGTCCATGTCGGGCAAAAAATTCGATCCCTCTGTGGTGAAGGCTTTTTTGAAAATCGTCGACAAATTTTATGCGGAAAATATTCAGAACCTGAAACATCCCGCGGACATGCCGGTTTTCGTCTCAACAACCGAACAGGTGTTTGAAATCGAAAGCGAACCAAAGCATCTCGGAAATCTCCGCGAACATCTGCGGCGTTTTCTGGAACCTACCGGATTGCCCGCCAAAACCCAGGAAGAAATCCAGGTGGCGCTGGGCGAGGCCTGCACCAATGCCATCCGCCATTCTTATCTGAATGAGCCCGGCAAAAAAATCCGGGTCACGTCGCAAAACATGGAAGACAAGGTGCTGTTCAAGATACGCGACTTCGGAAAAAAAATCGAACTGGATAAATTAAAAACCCCGGAGCTTCCGCCCACCCAGCCCGGGGGCTTGGGCATTTATTTCATGAAAACCATCATGGATGAGATGGAGTACAACACGAACCACGCCGAAGGCAATGAACTCATCCTGGTCAAATACAAAAAAGGGAGACCCGCATGAAGATAGAACTCAAAAAAGATGCCAAGGGGATTGAGACCGTCACGCTTCAGGGAGACCTCGATTTTCACTCATCCCCTGAATTACGCGCGGAATTCGTAAAACTCGCCGATGTCCAGGCACCCGCCGTTCTGGTCGACCTTAGCAAAGTGAATTACATCGACAGCTCCGGGCTGGCCGCTTTTGTGGAACTTTTCCAGAAGATGAAACGCTACAGCGGCAAACTCGTTCTTTACAATCTTTCCGCGGGAGTTAAAAGCGTTTTTGAAATCGCCAAGCTTGATTCCATTTTTCGCCTGGCCGCAAACGAAAAAGATGCTTTGTCCCTGATAGCCTGATCTTTCCCGAGCGGGTCACCTCAAGAAAACCCGCCATGGGCCGATAGTCATTGAAAAGCCCATGAAACACCTCAAACGTTCTCACACGTTTCGTTTCCGGGTCACGGCAGCCGTTCTCATTTGCGGCTGGTTTTCCACAGGAGCTTACGCCCCTCTCACATCCCTTTTGCCGGTCTCCACACAGCCGATTCCGATTTTACAACCGTCGGGGCAAGAAATTTTATCCGGGCTTGGTAATATCCAGTCTCAGGATAAAAACGGGATGCTAAGTGACGCACTTGACCGAAATTACCGGCTCCTTAAGGCTATCGCGGCTTCAGCGTAGCGGATTTGTGGTAAGCCACTGCTCGAGCGCATCAGTCACGGCTTCGCCCATTTTCCGGTAAGCGGCCGCATCCGGATGCAAATGATCGGCCGAGCTGACGAGATAGCCCGGCTTTCGAGGGTCCACCACGGCCCGATAGGTGTCACAAAACCCTATCCCCAGCGCCTGGCTGTAAGAAAGAATCCAGGCGTTCAACTCCTCCATTTTCTTTCGAACCTCTTCGGTCGCGGCATCATAAGGCAGAACGGTACAGGCCATGACCTTGATTCCCGCCTCATGCGCCCGGGTGTAAATCTCCTTCAGGTTGAACTTGACCCAATCCACGGGATATCCCTGGTAAAGATCATTCACCCCGGCCAAAACGATCACCGCATCGGGTTTTTGTTTGAGGACATCCGGCTCCAGGCGCCGTAAAATCTGGTCCGAGCGTTCCCTCTTCACGCCCCGGTTCAAAAATTTCCATTCCGGATGACGTTTCATCAGCCAATAGCCGTACTGGCTCTCGGGGTTCCCCCTGCCCGCAGGCGGCGCCTCGGCAGGTGAAAGGAATCCGGGGGTTCCCGCCGTGGTGGAATCGCCCAGGCCGACAATGACCCTTTCCCCGCTTTTAGAGGATTGCGCCAAAACCAGATTGGCCGCAAGGGTCATAGCGAAAAATAAGGCGTAAATCACAATCATTGGCGGCTTACGGTTTGTCATTTTCATGGTATTTGTTTTACAAACTCTGAAGGCTACCTTAAAATGATAGCATGAAATCCGAAACGCCTTACCATCAAGTTCAAATCGGATACGGCATTCTCTTCATGGTCTTGGTAGCGGAAACCAGCATGATCGCCGGCTGCGCCCGGTTTGGAAATCCGATGGCTAGTATCTTTTTCTCTCTGCTGCTCGTTTTTTTGAGCGTCTGCTTTTACTCACTCCAGGTCACAGTGGACGAAAACCTGCTGCGTTTAAAATTCGGAATTGGGCTTATCCACAAGGAAATAGCTTTAGATCAAATCCAGACCTGCTCCCGGGTCAAAAAATTTCCTCTTTCGGGCTGGGGATTGAAACGGATAGGAAGAACCAGAGGGTGGAGTTATAGCGTGTCTGGATTTGAAGCCGTGGAATTAAAGCTAAAAAGCGGCCAAATCCTGCGCATCGGCACGCATGACCCGGAAGGCCTGTTTCAAACCTTACAGGAAAGAATCAAATAAAAAAAATCTCAGGTTCCGCGCACCGTGCGAGCGGCATCAGGCTGCCCCGCGCTGGATGCGCGGGACTGCTTGGACGTGCTGCCAGTCGCAGCATCAGGCCGCCCCGCGCTGGATGCGCGGGACTGCTTGGACGTGCCGCCAGTCGCGGCATCAGGCTGCCCCGCGCTGGGCGCGGGACTGCTTACGCTGGCTTTTGCTGGAGTTTGGCCTTTTCAGCTTCGTACAGCTCCCGTCCTTTTTTCTTCAAATCCTCGGTCGTGATTTCACCCTTGTCATGTTTGGCCAAAAGCGCGCGCTGGGCCTGGTAATCAAGGTTCACAACGCCGGCGCGTGACTGCATGATGCGCCAATTTTTGCGGCGTTCCACGCAGAAAAGCACCATTTGACGGCTCATCAGAAAGGGTTTTAGAGTTCCGTCCGGGGCCTCATAATAAGAGTAAACATTGTACACAGGAACATAGGAACGGTGCTTAGGGTCCAGCACTCTGCGATAAACCACATCCTGCTGTGTGACGCGCAAAAGCACGTCATCAAGAAATTCGCAGGTTTCCTTGAAATTATCTGGCACCTTGGTTTTGACATGCTGACGGAAGCGTCCTTCCGTAAGCCCCCAGTGAGCCACCGTATACTGGAAAGTCGTTTTTGACGGCCAGTGAGTTTTCAGATACCAGTCATTCTGGGGATTGGGATTGCCTTTCAAACTCAGACAGGTCCTCTCATCCTCGCCCATGGCGGGATTATAGACAAACTCGAGAAAACCGCGGCTGTCGCGCGCGCGCTGGGCCTGCACCGTCGATTCCGAATCGCCCACACCGTGTTCCGGCTGGCATGTCGTGTAAGTCTGCAGATAAGCCGCTCCGCGGTATTCCAAAGCATCCAGCATGGCCTTCATCAAATTAGAAGAATTGGCCATAGAAACCTGGGCCACAAAAGCGCTCCCATGCCCAGCGGTCATGCTTGATGCCACTTCTTTCCGTTCCGTGAGTTTGCCCTGCGAGGCCTTGCCGAATTGGTTCATGTCAAAGCCGCCGGTCATGAGCGAGCTGTCCGAATTCTGGCCGCCGGTATTGGAGTAAACCTGCGTGTCCAGCATCAGCACCTTGAAATTCGGGCGGTTTTGCAAAATGGTTTTCGAAAGATTCTGGTAACCGATATCGCCTATGCCTCCATCTCCGCCCACCGCCCAAACTTTGGGAAGTTCGCGGATTTCCTGCTCCGTCATTTCGCTATCGCGGAAATGCGTGTATTTGAAGTAGTCCTCTTCCGTGACAGGGGCCTCTTCGTCCGTAAAATTCGAAATGATCGACTCGCACAAACGTTCAGGGATTACCGAGCGCCGGGCGTGATTAACAATGAAACTCTCCGCCACCAGCCAGCCGATGGTCGTCCCGTCCTGGAAAAGCGAATTCATCCAGGGATAAGGATGCGGATTGGCCGGAGGGGTCGAGCCGTACACCGTGGAGCATCCCGTGTTCACGGTCATGCCCATGACGGACATACCTTTGGCCGGAACGCCCTGAATGGTACGCAGCTGTTTATGATTGAACGATTCGGTTTCAAGAATCAAAGCCAGCATATCCACGATTTCCTTGTTCCCTCCGCGGAAACGCGCCTCGATAGTGCGCTTGGTGTCGGCCAAATTCTCGCCGCCCAGCCCCATGAGGGTGTGCAAAACCGTGCGTTTAAAAATTTCGTATTTTTCCGGTGACGCTTTTTCAAAAGCGTCCAGTATGGCCGCGCCTTCCTGGCGAAGTTTTTTGGCCTTTTCCGCAAGGCGGTCGGCTTTCGTATGGTAAATGGGACGCATATAGGCCTCAGTCACGGTGGCAAGAAGGTGAAGAATGGTTTTCTCACCGCAGCCCGCGCAGGCGCCGTCGCCGGAAACAAGGGAATGGTATTTCGACTGCTGCATCAGATGGAATTGAAGCGCCGCGGCCTTGGCATCCTGGGGTTTGTCCGGATCATAGGCCCCAAGATATGTTCGCGGCGTGTCCGGAAGCATCTGTAGAAAATTAAACGCGGTGTGCATGTCGGCGTTTACTTCTTCGGTTTCCTCCACCATGCGCAGCGCGTCGTGATCACCGCATTCCACCACGCATTGGCCGCAGCCTTTGCACAGGTCGCTCACAAAGATAGAAAAAAGACCTCCCTGGCCCGGTTCCTTTTTTTCCTTCACGGTGTAAATCGCCGTGGCCTGGCTGTAAGCCAAAGGAACTTTGGTCAAAATGCGTTCAAATTCGCTGATAGATTTGGCAAATGACCCGTTACGTTTAGAAAGCTCGGGGTCTTGCGCGATGGCCTCGCGAAGATGGCGCATGACAATTTTATAAACCGGCTCGGCCTGTCCCTTTTTAGGGACTTCCGCGGACATGGCCTTGCGCACCAGCGGCTCGATTTTATCGATCACATTGAGCAAAGGATCGCGGTCCTTGGCTTCCGTGACATAGCTCCGCACACAGCGGTAAAGAACCGTGCGGAGTTCCTGCGCCGTGTTGGGGAGTGCCGTGTCAGGACAGGCTGTGATGCAGTGCATACATTGCGTGCAATTCTCGGGATTGTATTGGGGGATAAGACGCCGGGCCACAAATTTGCCTTTGTCCTTACCCGTGGCCGCGGCCATGACGCCGGCAGCGGCTAAAGCCGAAGCGGGCTGGTCGTAACCGTGACCGGAACTGTATTCGCTGTCAAAAAGAGTTTTGGAATGGACCGGCGTTTTCTCCGTCACAGGCACCGAACCCGGCGGAACAATTTCGCCCGCGATCATTTCGGGTTCCGAAACCGGCATCGAACAGGGCATGATGGTTTCGCTGCGCATGGAAGAAAGGTCCGGCGCGTTGACGTCTCCGTAAGGAAGCGGCTTCACGCGGTTAAAGCCGTCATTCATGACCGTCATGTTGGACTTGACCACGGCCTCGCCCAGTTTTCCGAATTTTTTATTGTACTGCGCCTCGACCACTTCCAGAAATTCCTCCTCGGGAATTTTGTAATCCTTGAGAAAGCTGGAAACCCTGAAAAAAGCCCCCAAAAATGAATTGCCCTGCATGCGGAGCTGTAATTCCTTCTGTGATGTCGCGGCTTGGGCGATATCAAATCCCTTCAAAGTGTAAAGTTTGATTTTCTTGTCAATGATTTCCTGGCGGTACTGCTTGGGGATACGCTGCCAGGCCTTGGCCGGATCATCTTCCAGGCTTTCCCAAATAAACACGCCGCCCGTTTCCAGCCCCTGCAAGGGATTGGTGTGCGTGAAAGCCTTGGGATCGCAGCACAGCACCACGCTCACGTGGCGAAGATCGCAATTCACCCGCACGCGTTCCGGAGCCGCGACCAGAAAATAATTGGTGGGCGCGCCTTTTTTCTCCGAACCGTATTTGGGGTTGGCTGAAATATGGACCACTTCCTTGTCTTCTCCGGGAAAATCGCGTTTGGCCACGTAAGTGCCGAGGTCCCCGAGGATTTCGCTCAAATTCTTTCCCGTGGTGATGGCGCCCCAGCCGCCGATGGAATGGAAGCGAATGGAAATCGCGCCGTCCGGAAGAAGGCTGGGTGTGTCTTCTGAGCATACCGCGTAGGGGTGCTCAATTCCGAGGTAGAAAAAGCGCACGCCGTCTTTGGCTTTTTTGCCGTCCTTGCGGGCCTTTCCCCGGGTAACAAATTCATAGGCGCCGAGAACATTCTCCGGCCTGAAATCGCGGGATCCTAAACCGTAAACGCCCGAATAAACGTCGGGCATGACATAATCGTCATATTGCGGAAGCTCGGTGTAGGCCTTGGTGCGGGCATTGACCACGGCTTTGCAAAGCGCGTTACGCACGTCGCGCGTCAAAGGATTGTCTCCGGCAAGCTGGTCATCCGACCTTTCAAGAACAATGACGTTTTTCTTACCCTGCAGGGCCTTGATAATGGCGGCTTCCGGAAAAGGCCTCAACACATTCACGTGAATGGAACCGACCTCCACACCGTCGCGTTCGCGGATATAATCCACCGCGGCCTCGATATTTTCAGCGGCGCATCCGAGAGAAATAAAAACCGTGTCCGCTTTTTCGGTGTTGTATTCGGTGATAAGGCCGTAATGACGGCCCGTGAGTTTGCCGAATTCAAGGTACGCCTGCTCCAGAAAATCCAGGATAGGCTCCACAAAATTATTACGGCGCGCGGCAATACCGTTCATGTAATGCTCCTGGTTCTGCACCGGACCGATCAGAACAGGGCTTTTCAAATCATAGTGCTCGGGAACGCGGCGGCGCTTGGGTCCGAAAAGCTCGCGCTGTGCGGGCGTGGGTGTGTCGATGATATCGGCGGGGTGTCCGAGAAATTCACGGATAAGCCCGGCTTCAGGCATGAGAAAGGTGCGTTCGAGATGGGAGGTCAAGAATCCGTCCTGGCCATTGATGGCGGGAGTCAAAGAAAGCTCCGTCACTTTTCTGGCTATCAAGGCCTGGTCCGCAGCCTGTTGCGCGTCCTGGGCAAAAAGGATAAGCCAGCCCGTGTCCATGGCGCAATAGACGTCATCGTGGCCGCAATGCACGTTAAGGGCATGCTTGGTGAAAGGCCTGGCCGCGAGTTCGACTATCATGGTCGAAAATTTGCCGGGTGCGTGATAATACTGCTCCAGCCCGTAAACCACTCCCTGACCTGATGTGAAATTAACCACCCGTTTTCCCGTCACCGAATAAGCGATGGCACCGCCCTGGGCGGCATGTTCGCCTTCCGCTTCAACCGCAAGTTTGCATTCGCCGAACACGTTCAGCTCGCCCTTGGCCACGGATTGCTCAAACATTTCGCCCATTTCCGTGGAAGGCGTGATGGGATAAAAAATGCCTGCGTCAACCACGCGCGCTTCGGTGTAAAGGGCTACCAGCTGATTACCGTTGGTGGTGATGCGAATGCCGGGATACTTCGGTTTGGCTGTCTTTTCGCTTTGCGAAGTCCCATTCTGAACAGGTGTTAATGCCACGGAAAACTCCTTTCAAGGTTCAAACTTCAGTCAAACTCAACGCAAAACTTATCAAAATATAACAATTTCGGGTTAATTGGCCTAAATCACTCGGGTATAAAGTATTGATTTTATTAAAATAGCAGCTTTTTTTCAAGAGGAATCACAGCACCCTAATTCCTGTAAAAGCCTGTCTGAAAAACAGGGTCACTTTGAAAAAGCTGCCGGATTTTTTCAATATCCCGGCCGGCAAGCAGCCCGCTTTCCGAAGCGCGCAAGTTTTCACGCGCTTGTTCCACGGTTTTAATCCCCGGAATCACCGTGGACACAGCCGGATGGGCTAGCACAAATTCCAAGGCCCTGACGGGAACGGACACCGGTTCGCCGCTTATGATTTTACGAATTTTGTCCAATTTTTCCAAGTCCAGTTCGATTTTGTCTCTTTTCCAGCGCCGCCTGTGATCCGGCCCCTGAAAAGTCACGTTTTTATCATATTTCCCCGTCAACATGCCGCAATTAAAAGGCTCCCGGACTATCACGCCGATGTTCTTTTCCCGGGCCAAGGGCAGCAATTCAGCGGCCGGCCGCTGATCAATCATATTGTAGATAAGCTGCAGCGTGTCCGCGCGGCCAAGGGCAATGGCGGCCAGCCCCTCCTGTGGGACATGAATGGAAAGCCCATAAAACCGGATTTTCCCTTCTCTTTTAAGCTTCTCCAGGGGCTCATAAAGTTCTTCCCGGCTCAAGGTTTCCAGATTGGGATTGTGGAGCTGGTATAAATCCAGGCAATCCGTGCGCAATCTTTCCAGCGTTTTATGGCAGGCGAATTCAATGTATTCGGGTGAAAAATTCTGTCTGACGCCTCCATGATAAAAATCCCAACCCACTTTGCTGGCCAGAATCATGTCTCCGCGCCGGCCTTCAAGCGCTTTTCCCAAAAGTTCTTCACTGTGGCCGTTTCCGTAGATGTCCGCCGTGTCAAAAAAATTAACGCCCCCGTCCACGGCCGCCTGAATGGCCCGCAGGGATTCCGCATCGTCGGTTTTGCCGTAGCTGTTGCCGCCTATGGCCCAGCTACCGAAGCCTATTTCCGAAACTTCAAGATGGGTGCTTCCGAGTTTCCTGCGTTTCATCGTATCTCCAATGCCAGGGCTCAAAACCTATCCCCATAGGATTGTCACGGGGATAGGAAAGCCTGAAATGATATTCCGCCGCATGCTTGACCAGCCACTCGTATTCAACCAGTTTTTCAAAAAGTGCCGGGTCTTCTTCTCCGCTCACGCCGTCCTGACTGATAAAATCAATGGCCTGCTTCTCAGGATAACCGTGCTCGCTGTATCCGGGAAAAGCGTTCCATTGGGCGGTTTCAGCGACCGAATAGCGGTGCTGAACCAGATAAAAAACAAACAAATAAAGCTGGTAAGCTGGCGAACGGTAGCCGGATTCCACATAAAGCCGCCGCCCCAGCTCTTTTTCCATGGCTTGCATCATCGATTCATACTGTTCATGAACTTTTCGCGGCAGGTATTGCGCAGCGATCAAAAAAGGCTTTCCGTTTTTCGTCACCGGCTGGTTTTCGATTTTCACCAGATCTGGCTGATTTTGCGGGACCCCGAGATAGGGCGTGCTGATTCCCAAAGTCTCCGGGCTCAGAGCCTGCAAATCCTTCAGGAACTTCCGCTCCGTGTCATCAAGCGGGAGATACAATTCCTCGAAAGAAAGGACCGGCAAAGTCCCTTCGTTCTTTTTGTATTCCATCGTGATTTTAAGTTTCTCAAGAATAGCGTCCACGGTTTTGGCGTCTTCGGGGCCAAGCGCGTCAACAGCCTTTTCTTCGCAAAAAACCGGCGAGGCGGTGAGCAGAAAAACCAGAATGAACGGGGCCAGCCGTGAGTGGTACATGCTACGCCCGCTTGAATTTCTTCTGTTCGTAATTGGCCGTGACCACGGTGTGAATGCCGCCGCGCACAAAAAAATCGCCGCAAACGGTCATGAACCGCGGCCGGGTGGCCCGGACCAAATCATCCAGGATTTGGTTGGTCACTTTTTCGTGGAAAGCGCCTTCGTTGCGGTAAGACCAGAGATAAAGCTTGAGCGACTTGAGCTCGACACAAGTCTTATCCGGGACATAACGGATGCGGATAGTCGCGAAATCCGGCTGGCCCGTGCGCGGGCACAGACAGGTGAATTCCGGGCACTCAAAGCTGATTTCATAATCCCGGCCGGGATTGGGGAAAGTTTCCAGTTTCTTTGAAGGATGAGTCGGCATCAGATTAAACCTTTCAGGGCTTTTATTAAACGGTCGATATCCGAAAACTGATTATAGAAATGCGGCGCCACGCGAAGTCCCTCGCCGCGAGGTGAGACAAAAATCCTTTTGTTTAAAAGCCGTTTCGCGATTTCGAGGGCGCCATTTATTTTAAAAACCACGATGCCCGATCTGTATTTTCTCTCAAGCGGTGTCACGATTTCAAGCCCCAAATCCGTGAGCCGAGAAATTGCGTAATCCGTGAGGGCCAGCACCCTTTTCTCGATGGCCTCCATGCCTATCTTGTTAAAATAATCCAGGCTGGCGCCCAGAGAAAAAATCACGGGCAAGGACGGACACCCATACTCCGTACGCGAAGCCGCCTGTCTCAAGTGAACGGCGCGGTTATCAAAATCCTCTTCCACCTCGCGGCTGCGCCAGCCCGCGAAAGACGGCTTGAATTTGCGCACCCATTCTTTTTTAGCAAAAAGGATTCCTCCTCCATGCCCGGCCAGAAACCATTTGTAAGAAGCGGCGCAAAAGAAATCCGCTTTCCATTTGCGGACGTCAATGGGAAGGACTCCGAACCCTTGCGTACCGTTCACCACAAGATAGCGCTTCCCCTTGATTTTTCCAAGGGCCTCAAGGTCTTGGCGGAAGCCGTTTTGATATTGCACAAAGCTCGTAACCAGGATTTTTGACTGCCCGAGATTCTTCTTGATGTCGTCCACAGGAATCATGCCTTCCGACGGCTTCAAAAAATGGACTTTCGACTTTTGGTGAATCCAGGGAACGGTGGACGACGGAAATTCCAGGGTATTGGTGAGGACACTCCCCTCGCCCGAAATCAAATCAGCGATCAAATTCATACCTTCCGAGGTGCTGTGCACAAAAGCTATTTCCGAAGCGTCGGCATGAAGGAATCGCGCGAATTTTTCGCGAATTCTTTCCCTTTTTTCAAGCCAGGCGTACCAATGGACGTCTCCGTAATGGACAGCGTCCCAATACGATTTTTTCACCTCGTCATGGACGGGTTTTGGAACGGGGCCGGCCGCGGCATGGTCAAGGTAAGTCCAGCGTTCCGTGATGGGAAAATCTTTACGGAGGCGTTTCCAAAAATCAGTTTTCACGGATGGGAAAAATTCTTTTGTATTTCGCGGATAGCGGCCACCGCTGCGGCCACTTCTTCTTCGGTGCTGAAATAGCCGGGGCTGAAACGCAGGCATCCGGCCGGATAAGTGCCCAGGCTCTGATGAATAAGCGGCGCGCAATGCAGCCCGGCCCGCGCCGCGATGCCGAACGATTGATCCAGGATAGCGCCCAGCTCCTGGGGCTCCAGGCCGGCCAAACTTAAAGCCAGCGTTGAAGTCGCTTTCTCCGCGTCGGATGGTCCAAACAGGGTAACGTCCGGAATCGATTGAAGCCCTTCCCGGAGTTTTTTGATGAGCCGGCATTCATGCCGCCTGATTTTTTCAATGCCTTCCTGAGAAATAAAACGCGCACCTTCCGAAAGGCCGGCTATGCCCACCGCGTTGGGAGTGCCACCTTCAAGAAAAAAAGGAAGCTCTTCAGGCTGTGTGGGAGATTTGGAATCGCCGCCCGTTCCGCCTTCGCGCCAGGCCGTAAGCTTCACGCGCGGCCCGACATAAAGGCCGCCGGTGCCCATGGGACCGAAAAGCGCTTTATGCCCTGGAAAAGCCAGCATGTCAATACCGTCCGCCTCCACATCAATCGGAAGACATCCCGCGGTCTGGGCCGCGTCCACGAGAAACCAGGCATCGGATGCTTTAAGCATTCTTCCGATTTCACGCACGGGCTGTATCGACCCCGTGACATTGGAAGCATGCGTCATCACCACGAGGCGCGTGTCATTTCGCAAAGATTTGCGCACATCCGCAGGGTCCACCACACCCTCTTTCGAATGCGGCACACGCGTAAGCGAAATACGGCCCGCCTTGACCAAGGCGTTCAGCGGCCTTAAAACTGAATTATGCTCCAACTGCGTGGACACCACGTGTCCGCCGTTTTCAAGAACCCCCTTGATGGCCATGTTCAGGGCGTCTGTACAGTTCAGGGTGAAGACAATGCGGTGAGGGTCTTTCACGCCGAAAAGCTTGGCGATTTCATTCCGCGACCGCTCAATCACGGCCTCGGCCTCCACAGCCATGCGATGGCCGGAACGGCCGGGATTGGCCGCTTCCGCGCGGATGAATTTATCCATGCGGTCGTAAACCGATTGGGGCTTGGGAAAAGTCGTGGCCGCGTTGTCAAAATAAATGAGCTTGCTCGGCTGATTCATACGCTTACGTATTTTGAATAGAGGGTGCGGGCCTGCGCGATGTCATGCGTGCCCTGGATGATGGCCCGGCCGTCCGGAAAAAGGGGGATTTCATATTCCCCGGTTTTGAATTTCAGGAGAAAAGTATTGAAAGTCACCTCACCGACCCGTTTAAGTTTAGCGGCCAAGTCTTTGAAATCAAGTTTGAGAGGCTCGTCCCGCGAGATTTGGACGGCGTTCCGGCCGCATAACGAGGCGGAGCGCGAGCCTTTTTCGCCCTTGAGATACTCGAAATTTCTCTGCCCGCAGGTCGGACAATTGATTTTTTGGTGAAGGTTCTCGATTTTCAAGGCCTTGGCTTCGTGGGTCCAGGCGTCAAAAGTGAAAAGAGTTTTGTTCAGCGCCTGCGTGTTGCCCGAAAGAAACTTGATGGCCTCCGTGGCCTGAAGCGAGGCGATAATGTTGACGGCCGGACCCAAAACGCCCGCCGTGTCGCAAGTCGGCGAAAGTTCAGGGGGCGGCGCACTTTCAAAAACGCAGCGCAGGCAGGGGGTTTTGCCGGGGACTATCGACATGGTGATGCCGTGCGTGCCAATGCATCCGGCGTAAATCCAGGGTTTGCCGTGCTTCACGCAAGCGTCGTTGATCACGAAACGCGTCTCGAAATTGTCCATGCCGTCCATGACCAGGTCAGCGCCTTCAATCAAAGACTCGACATTGGCGTAATTGACGTCCGCCACCACGGCTTCCACCGTGATAGCGGAATTGATTTTCTGCACCTTTTCCTTGGCGGCCACAGCCTTGGGAAGGTTCCGGCGTATATCGTCCTCGTCAAAAAGGACCTGGCGCTGCAAGTTATTGAGTTCCACAAAATCCCGGTCCACAATGCGCATCCAGCCCGCGCCCGCGCGGGCGAGATGATTGGCAAGGATAGAGCCCAAAGCTCCGCATCCCAGCACCACGACACGGGATGAAGCAATTTTCCTCTGCCCTTCCTCGCCGATTTGAGGAAGGAGGTATTGTCGATTGTAACGGGATAAATCCGGCGTATTCATAAGGGAAGAGTTTACTTCAAGAAAGGTGATTTGAAAATGAATTTTAAAGCACCCGCTGGGACTCAGAGGGGTTGATAAATCTTGGCGCCTGCGGCCCTGAATTCCTTGGATTTTTCGTCCATCCCCGCGGCCAGCGCCTCCCGGGCATCCATTTTGAGCTTTTCGGCGTAGTCCCGCACATCCTGGGTGATCTTCATACTGCAGAAATGAGGGCCGCACATGGAACAAAAATGGGCCAATTTCGCGCCTTCCTGGGGAAGGGTCTCATCGTGATAGCTTTTGGCTGTCACCGGGTCAAGCGAAAGATTGAACTGATCCTGCCAGCGGAATTCAAACCGGGCCCGGCTCAAAGCATTGTCGCGGACTTGAGCTCCCGGATGGCCCTTGGCCAGGTCCGCGGCATGCGCCGCTATTTTATAAGCGATAATGCCCGCTTTCACGTCGTCTTTATCGGGCAGCCCCAAATGCTCCTTGGGCGTCACGTAACAAAGCATGGCGCATCCGTACCAGCCTATCATGGCCGCGCCTATGCCGGAGGTGATATGGTCATAGCCGGGGGCAATGTCCGTGGTCAAAGGGCCCAGCGTGTAAAAAGGGGCCTCGCCGCAAACCTCAAGCTGCTTTTCCATATTGATTTTGATAAGGTGCATGGGCACATGGCCCGGGCCCTCGATCATGGTTTGGACATCGTGCTTCCAGGCGATTTTGGTGAGTTCTCCCAGGGTTTCAAGCTCCGCGAACTGCGCCTCGTCATTGGCGTCCGCGATGCTGCCCGGCCGCAATCCGTCACCGAGCGAAAAAGAAACATCGTAGGCTTTCATGATTTCGCAGATTTCCTCGAAATGCGTGTAAGCGAAATTCTCCTTGTGATGCGCGAGGCACCATTTGGCGTGGATGGAACCTCCCCGCGAAACAATGCCGGTCACGCGGCCTGCCGTGAGCGGCACGTAGCGCAAAAGCACGCCCGCATGAATGGTGAAATAATCCACGCCCTGCTCCGCCTGCTCAATCAAGGTGTCGCGATAAATCTCCCAGGTCAAATCCTCGGCCACGCCGCCGACCTTTTCAAGGGCCTGATAAATAGGCACGGTGCCGATGGGAACGGGCGAATTCCGGACAATCCATTCCCGGGTTTCGTGAATATTCTTGCCCGTGGAAAGATCCATGACCGTATCGCCGCCCCAGAGGATGGACCAGATCATTTTCTCCACTTCCTCGTCGATCGAAGAGGCGACGGCGCTATTGCCTATATTGGCGTTGATTTTGACAAGAAAATTGCGGCCGATAATCATGGGCTCAAGCTCGGAGTGATTGATATTGGAAGGAATAATGGCCCTCCCCCGCGCCACTTCATCGCGCACAAACTCGGGCGTTACTTTTTCCGGAATGGCCGCGCCAAAACCTTGCCCCGGGTGCTGCCTTTTCAGCCCCGCGTCTTTGATTTGGTCCAAAAGCTGATTTTCACGGATGGCGATATATTCCATTTCCTGCGTGACAATCCCCTTCTTGGCGTAATGCATCTGGGTCACATTACGGCCCGGTTTGGCCCGGAAAGGTTTGCGGAAATTTTTGAATCTCACCTCATCAAGAAGGGGGTCCGCATTTCTTTGCCGGCCGTAGGCGGACGTGATGCCGAAAAGTTCTTCGGCATCACCGCGCGATTTGATCCATTCGAGGCGGACCGGAGGCAGCCCCTTCGTAATATCAAGTAAAGCTTCCTTGTCCGTGTAAGGCCCGCTCGCGTCATAAACATAAACTACCTCGTTAGAGGCGAGAGAAATCTCCCGTATGGGAACACGGATGGAAGGGAAAATGACACCCTTGACATACATCTTGCGGGAAGCCGGGAAAGGAGTTATCTCAGACATGATGCAGCATTTTAGCAAACGCCAGGAAGCGCGTCTACCCTGCATTTCTCATCACCGGCGAAAAATAGCGCTCGAAGAGCTGCGGAGCAAATAGGTAAAAAAATCAAGTCGGGAGTAATGGCGCTAATCTGAAAATGGTTATCTATTGTTGAAGGATTTTTGCAATTTGCGGATTTTCCCCTAGCGACGGATCAAGACGGACGGCTTTCTCAATCATGCGGCGGGATTGCAAAATCTGTCCCAGGCGGTCATACACGCGCGCCATGTTCAGGTAGCACATGGAATCGTCCGGAAATTGCTTGGCCCAAGCCTGGTAAGTCCTGAGCGCGTCATGAAACATGTTGTTGGATTCATACGCCTGTCCGAGACGGCCGTAGGCCGGAGCGAATTCGGGATAACGGTTCATGATCACTTTGGCGATTTCGATTTGTTGCGGAAAGGGCGCGGATTCAAAGATAATAGCCATCATCCGGGTCAGGGCTTGAAAGTCGCCTCCCTTGAGGCTCGACAACCGGTCATAAAAACGCAATGCCGGAATGAATTGCTTGGATTCATAGAGCGCATCAGCCAGCCCGCGGAGATAGACAGGATTATCGGAAGAAATGGCCACGGCCTGTGTCATCTCGAGAATGGCAGGCTCCATCATCCCGTTTTGTTTGTAGATGTCCCCGAGGCCGAATCGTGCCTCGGCGGATCTCGGATTAAGTTGAATGGCCTTTGAGAAATCAAGCGCCGCCTCTTCGAGCCTTCCAATTTTTTGCTTCAAGATTCCGGAGACTTCATAATAATCAGCCGCTTCGGGTTCGATTGTTTGCGCCTGGGCCAAGGCCTTTTCCGCCTCGGCATACATGGCCTTGGCCGCATAACCCCGCACCATCTCGCGGTAAACTTTCGCGTTACGCTCAAAAGGAATATCCAAATTGACGACAGAGGGAAATTGTCCTTCATAAAAGGAATTCAGATAAGAGAAGTTCATCTTGAGCGTGTCCCGGTAAAGATTTTTGGGCGCTGAAAATTCAAGATAGGGGTGATTGTCCGAATTGATTCGGGCGCCCGCGGAAAGACGCCTCAGTGCCTTATCATTCAGCCAAAAGCAGGAAAAAAAACCCTCGGGGGAGCGTATGCCGTGCGGATAAAAATCCCTGGCCACCTCCGGAATTTTGAAACTCTCCCTGATATGGTTGAAATCAACGGTTTGAGGCTCTTCCGTGCCGATAAGCAGAAGGTCGGGATAATAGGAAACCCACAGGGTCACGTTTTTGAAGGTCTGGCCGAACGTGCTGATAATCATGCGCAAATCATCCGGTGACATGCTGTAGGCGTGAAGCCACTGGCAAACCACGCCGCCCGGATTTAATCTTTTGCGCATGGTCCGGTAATGCTCCGCGGAGAACAGGTTGGCCACACCCGCCATCCAGGGATTGGACGGCTCGGAAATAATCACGTCGTATTTGTCCGGACGCACCAGAAGAAAATTGCGGCCGTCATTGATAAACATCTTCAGCCTCGGATCATGGAGCACGTAGCGGTTGAGTTTTCCGAAATAACGGGCCCCTTCCACCACCGCCTCTTCGAGTTCCACGCAATGGATTTCGCGCACCGGATGCGACGCCACGGCCGCGACCGTCGAACCGCTTCCCAAACCGATGACGAGGACTTTTTCCGCTTTGGGATGCAACATCAAGGGCAAATGGCCCAGCAGAAACTGCGTGAAGGCATCATCCGTGGAAGCGTCCACCTTGCCGTTCACGGCAATGGAAAGATTATCTAAAATCCGGTTCACAATCACAGTAGCGCTTAACCCCTCTTTATAGAAAAGCGTTTGGCGGGATTTGAGGGCATTATAAAATTCTTCCTCCGTCATATTAAGCGCCCGCATGGGCTTGACCGCCGCATCGCTGGAAAGAATGGTCATATTCCAGGGACGGACCATGATGCCGGCGGCGGCCACCAAAAAAACCAGCCCCCCGCCCAGGGCCAGCCGCTTTGCCGAAAAATTTTTCTTCTCGCACAAAAAGGAGCAAATCCCAATCACGGTGTTGATCCCGGCCGCCAGCATGAGCGTGTGACGGATGCCAATCAGGGGCACGATAAAAAAACCCGTAAGCGCGGAACCGAGGATGGTTCCTATCGTGTTCGCGAAATAGGCCTTGCCGATTTCACGCCCGAAAAAATGGGAACGCTGATACACATGGATAAAACAGGAGAACATGGCGCCTATGCAAAGCGTGGGAGGCAGCATGATCAAACCGGAAAGCGCGAATTTGGCCAATTCCATGGCCCATCCGGCCCCGTGAGACCACCGGAAAATAGTGACAAAATAATACGGCATGCTTTCAAAACGGTTGAGACCGATCAAAGCGGCCAAGGCCGTCAGGGCCTGCAAAACGGCAAACGCTGTCAAATCCACGGGCCGGTATTTCGCGTACACGCTGAAAAGCCAGCTCCCCAGGGAAATCCCGAGAAGAAAAGTGGCGAGCATCACGGAGAAAGCGTAAACCGAACTGGTCAGAACCGAGGCCAGCACCCGGGTCCAGCCGATTTCGTACATCATGGACACGGCTCCGGAAAAACCGAAAAGTACGAGGAGCAGCCTGGAAATCCATTTTTCACGCCGGGACATTTCGGGATTTCCCTGACCCTCTCTCCCGGAGGCATCCGACAAAGACGTCTCGCCAGCTTCCTTGACGGACGCATTCATTCTGAAAACACAGACGTAGGCAATGAGAAAATTAAACGCCGCGGTGAGAAAAACCGTTTGCCATGCGCCGAAGTAATACAGGGAGATGAAACTTGAGAAAAGAACGCCTATCACCGCGCCCAAAGTGTTTAAGGCGTAAAGAAGCCCCACATTTTTAGCCGTATCTTCCTTTTGCTGCACAAAATATTTCGCGATAACGGGAAGCGTTCCGCCCATGAGAAAAGTGGGAATAAGCAGGGCCGTGAAAGAAACCGCGAAACGAAAGAGGCTGAATTGAAGGAAAGAAGGGTCAAAAGCCCTGTAAAACCAGATATGAATGATATCGATAAGTTTCCAAATAAGCGGCGTCAGGAGCGCGTAGACGCCGACCCCGGCTTCCAGCCATCCGTAAAAACGCACCGGGTCTTTCCACCGGCCCGGGGCCTTCCCTTCACTGTCAATGACCTTTCCAAAATAGAGGGCGCCAAGCCCGAGACCGGCCATATACCCAGAAAGCACGGTGCTGGTCGCAAAGGTGGTGTTGCCGAAAATAAGCCCCATGATGCGGAGCCAGACAATCTCGTAAACAAGGCCGCAGGCGCCGGAGATAAAAAAGAAAAGAAGCAGAAGTGAGCGGATATATCTTTTCATGACCTTGAGGATAATACGTCCATTCCGGCCGAACCTTTACGCGTGAAAAAAACATAGGCTATAGTTTAGCACAAATCATGGAAAGGACATCCACCTTGCTTAGGACTGAAGGAATAACTCTGCTGCTCCAATGCTTAGCGTTTGGCACCCTAGCATTAGGACTGCACGCAGTTTTTGTTATAGACCGTTTGGAACTGTTCTAAGAGTAGGCACATTGCTGCCCTAAGCTTTACATTTGGGATACTAAGCTTAGGACTGCACGCAGTTTTTGTTATAGACCGTTTGGAACTGTTCTAAGGTTACTGGGTGCTGAATATCTTGTCGTAGGAGCTGACGACTTCGCAGGGCTGGAATCCGTTTTTCTTGATCAATTCAACGAGGTCGTCGCGGGTAAGCTCAACCGGGCTTTCGGCGCCCGCGTCGTGCATGATTTTTTCGCTGAATGCCGTGCCGCCGATGTCATCCACGCCGAAAGACAAGGCCACTTGGGCAAGCTTGATTCCAACCGTGGTCCAATAGCCTTTGATGTGAGAGATATTGTCGAACAACAGGCGGGAAATGGCGTACACCTTAAGATCCGTAATGCCGTCGGTTTCCCGGGCTTCCACATAGCGGGCCAAGGGATTGTTGTCGTCATGATAGGCAAGCGGAATAAACGAATTGAAGCCGCCGGTTTCATCCTGAAGCTTACGGAGCTGTAAAATGTGGTCGACCCGGTCTTCGGCGTCTTCCACATGACCGTAAAGCATGGTGCAATTTGATCGGAGGCCAAGCTGATGCGCGGCCCGGTGCACGTCAAACCACTCCCGCGCGCCCATTTTTTTGATACAGATTTTTTTTCGTATTTTTTCAGAAAAAATCTCAGCGCCCCCGCCGGGAAGGCCGTCCAGGCCGCGGTTTTTAAGCTCGGTCAAAACGTCCTTATAGCTCATTCCTCCGCGCTTGGCGAAATAATCAATTTCAACCGCCGTGTAGGCTTTCACAAAAAGATCGCGGCTGACGCTCTTCACCGTAGAAACAATGTCGAAGTAATAATCCAGAGGCACCGCGTCATTCAGCCCTCCCACGATATGCACTTCCCGGATGCCGTTGATTTCCATCGCGCGCCGCACTTTTTCACGGACCTCATCATGCGACATCGTGTAGCCGCCCTCTTCTCCCGGCAGTTTGGCGAATGAACAAAAAAGGCAGGCGACTTCACAAACATTGGTGGGGTTAAGATTCAAATAATTATTGTAAAAAACTTTCTTGCCATGGATTTTCTCGCGCACCTGATTGGCAAGATAGCCGATGGCCGTCAATTCGCGGGATTTAAACAAACGGACACCGTCTTCAAAATCGAGGCGTTGACCGTTCTCGACTTTCTCGAAAATATCCCCTAGCCCGCTTGATTCTTTGAGAAATGAAATCATGGTTTCTGCTTGGCCGTGCCGCCTTCCGCAGCTTGACCGGGCGCCTGTTTCTTAGACTCTTCGATTTGCTGGAAAAGCTTGTCCACCAGCTCGTTTTCCGAAACCAGTTTGTGTTTTTTTCCGTCGATATAAATCATGCCGGTATTCCGGCCGCCGGTGATACCAAAATCCGCTTCCATGGACTCGCCCGGGCCGTTGACTTCGCATCCCATCACCGCGATGGACATGGGGTCTTTGATGGACTGGGCGCGCGTTTCCACTTCGTTGGCCAGTTTGAACACATCCACATCCGCGCGGCCGCAGCTGGGGCAGGAAATAATTTTAACGCCCTCTTTTCTCAATCCCAGGGATTGAAGAATGAACTTCGCCACTTTGATTTCTTCCACCGGGTCCGCGGTGAGAGAAACGCGCATGGTGTCGCCGATGCCCTCTGAAAGAAGAATGCCCATGCCCACGGAAGAGCTCACGGTTCCGCGGATAAGCGTGCCCGCTTCCGTGACCCCGAGATGCAAAGGATAATCCGACTTTTGGCTGAAAAGGCGGTACGTGTCCACCGTCATCGGCACATCCGACGTTTTAAGGGAAACAATAATGTCGCGGAAATCCAGTTCTTCAAGAATTTTAATGTGCTCAAAAGCGCTTTCCACAATGGCCTCGGCGCAAGGGTGTCCGTATTTTTTAAGAAGGTCTTTTTGCAGCGATCCGGCATTCACGCCGATGCGGATGGGGACTTTTCTTTCCTTGGCCTTTTTCACCACTTCCTCCACCCTTTCGCGGGCGCCGATATTGCCCGGGTTCAGACGCAATTTTGAAACCCCTTCGTCAAGGGCGATCAGCGCGTAGCGGTAATTGAAGTGGATGTCGGCGATGAGCGGGATTTTGATGCGGCTCACAATTTTTCCGATGGCGCGGGCGTCCTGCTCATCCGGCACGGCGACGCGCACCAGCTCACAGCCGGCCGCTTCCAGCCGCTGGATCTGTTCAACGGTGGCGTCCACGTCCCAAGTATGGGTCGTGGTCATGGACTGGATGCGGACAGGAGCGTCTCCGCCTATCGTCACATCCCCGACCTTGACTTGTTTTGTTTTACGGCGCGTGATCATAAAATTTTAAACGATGGAAAGCATCCGTTGGATAGGGACAATGGCTTTTTGGGCAATGGCTTTCGGAACGCGTATTTCGTGCTCCATGCGCTCCAGAGACAGCACCAACTTTTCCATAATATTGAGCTTCATGTAGGGGCAAACCGCCTGATCGCTGGCAGGATAAAATTTCTTTTCCGGGTCCTGCTGTTTCATACGGTGCAGGATGCCGACCTCGGTCGCGATGATGAATTCTTTGGCAGGCGAGCAGTGCGTGTACTTCACCATGGCCTCCGTAGAAAGAACCTGGTCGGCGAGATGCATGGACTTGGTGGTACAGCCGCATTCCGGGTGCATGATGAATTCGGCCTTAGGATGCTCGGCGCGTAATTTATCGACAGCTTCGGAGGTAATGAGCGCGTGCGTGCCGCAATACCCTTTCCATACCTCCATGTTTTTCCTTCCGGTTTTGGTTTTGATATAAGTTCCCAAAAAATAATCCGGCACAAAAAAAAGTTCCTTGTCTTCGGGGATATGGCGCACCACCTTTTCCGCGTTGGAAGACGTGCAGCAATAATCGCATTCCGCTTTCACTTCCGCGGAGGTATTGACGTAGCAGACCACGACACCTTCCGGATGTTCGCTCTTCCATTTTTTGATGTCTTTTGTCCTGGCAAAGAATACTCGCGGTCTCGGCCATGAAGCGCACGCCGCAAAAAAGAATGACGTCCGCTTTGGTTTTAGCCGCTTCCTGGGAAAGGCGCAGGGAATCGCCCACAAAATCCGCGATGTCCTGAATGTCTCCCACCTGATAATTATGGGCGAGGATCACGGCATTGCGCATCTTTTTCAGCGCCCTGATCTCATCCTCAATGGTGTTGTATAACTGCTTGGCCATTATTTTCCGTACTCCTTTTCGATATAAGCGATGATACGGTCCGATTCATCCATGGCTACCCGCTTTTCCGGGTCAACGAGATAGGGAACTTGCTCGTTCGGGTTCAATTTTGTGAATTCTTCCCACTTCGGAGTGCCATACTGGACATTGCGGCAAATATAGTCGATCTCAAGCTCGCTTAATTTGTCCCTCACCCGGCGGCAGTAAGGGCAGCTTTCAAATTGATACAATTCCAGCATTTTTTTAAAAAAGGATTGTCCCATTTTTGTTTAAAAGCGTCAACTTTCTTTTAAAAAAATAAACGCAACTCATTCAAATACATAGGCTTCGATGCCTGTCGCCTGCTCCAATTTCCGGACAATTTCATGAAGCTTAGCCGGACTAACTTTGCGTAAGCCGGGATCAGCCGTAGACCTGTCTATAGAATAAACCTGCACTTCACGGGGTTGCACATAGGCCACAAGCCGTATCCAATTTTCAATTTGCGCGTCACTCGTATTGTCGTAACTGCCTGTGATAAAAAGGCTTTGAATGACCTTGTCCGGAAATTGCCGAAGCGCCTCAACAAACCTGTCCCAATCAAAGTCCCCGACAGGCCTATTGATCGCCAGCAAATCTTCCTTACTGGCCACATCCAGCTTTAAATACCTGTCATCCAATTCCAACAGCGCATCCCTGACCTTGGGTTTGTGGATAAGCGAGGCATCGGTCAGAATCCCCACCCGTGCTTCTGGAAAATAAATATCCCTCAGCCGCTTGGTGGCGCGGATAATTTCCATAAAATCAGGGTGAAGCGCCGGCTCCCCGTTCCCTGCCAGGGTGATGCAATCAATCGTTTCATGGGCCTCGCGAAAACCTTTGAATGCCTCTTCGATCAAGGGCTCCAATTCGCCCACTCTTTTTATTTTTTCACGACCCGGCGTTTGCGGAGTCCACCCATATTGGCAATACACACAGTCAAAATCACAAAGCTTCCAGCTCAAAGGCAACAGGTTAATTCCCAGTGAATGGCCCAAACGCCTGGAATGAATAGGGCCGTAAACAACTGAATCCTGAAGGTCAATAGGCATTTCGTCTTAACTCCTTAAACAAAAATAGGTTAGATAAAAAAAGAACGAGAA
>Ga0209211_10004184_pt1 | contig 22784 bp, 17 predicted proteins | sample RifGroA2_FD_183992 | JGI IMG/M metagenome (GOLD analysis project Ga0209211, IMG submission 183992) | Groundwater microbial communities from Rifle, Colorado, USA - Groundwater A2 (SPAdes) (version 2) | ecosystem: Environmental > Aquatic > Deep subsurface > Groundwater | place: Rifle, Colorado...
GGAGCCGAGGAGTTCGAAAACCGACAACGGTTTACCTACGCATTCTTTTTTTCTCTGACGAAGAGGAGAATGAGTATTGCCACGACGGTGAGGAGCGCGGAAAAATAGAACGGCGCGGCAATACTGACTTTGTCCCACAGAACGCCCGCGATGAGCGATGCGGGCAATGCTGCGAGCCCCACCGTCATTTGAAAACTCCCGAGCGTGGAGGCCCGCAATTCCGGTACGGCGAGCTCGGAAACCAAGGCGCGTTGTACGGGGTCTATCGCGCCGAGGTGCAAGCCGTACAGAATGAACGCGATAACGATGCCGACGAAATTGTGGAAATAGATAAAGACGCCGCAGGCGAGCAGCCAAAAGACGAATGACAGTATCAAGACCGGCTTGCGATGTATCTTGTCGGCAAGTTTCCCGAAGGGCAGTGATACGAGTGAGGCAATGGCGCTGTAGAGCAAATACAAGACCGGTAGCGCGACCACGGCGAAACCGAATTGCTGCGCGTAGACGAGCAAAAAAGAATAACTGAACGATGATAGCGCAAAAATAGTGCTTAATAGCAGATAGAGTTTGAGGTCGCGGTGAAAATCTTTGAATGTAATTCCTTTGAATATCTTTCTGTCGGAGCCGACATGTTCCTTGATGGAGCGGAACACGAGGAATGCGCCGATGAGCGATGGAATACCGGCGATGAGGAAGAGATTTTGATATCCGAGACGGCTGAAGAAAAATATCGTGAAGAGCACGCCACAGACCGCTCCCAGATTGTCCATCGTCCGGACGTAGCCGAAATTCCTCCCCCTGTTCTCGTCGGTCGAAATATCGGCGATAATGGCATCACGCGGCGCGCCGCGCATTTTTCCGGCACGATCCAGTATCCGGAAGGGGATGATGAAGTGCCACGTCGGGGCGAGCGCATAGCCGATGCGGGATATACCGGCGAATATGTACCCGACCCACACGAATATCTTCCGCTTGCGGGTTTTATCGGCGATATATCCCGATATCGCCTGCGAAATGGAAACAACGGCATCGCCGAGCCCGTCGATAAAGCCCAAGATCTCCATGTTGGCGCCCATCACGGATGTCAGAAAAATCGGCCACAGCGGAAAAATAATGTCCGATCCGAAATCATTGAGAAATGACGCCCAGCCGAATATCCGGAGCGTTTTTTTCGAGTCATTGTTCATGACGTTTGATTATACCAAGTGCTTTCGTTGAAATTACGCGCAGTATGTAGGCGTCAATAAAAAACGTCCCGCCGTGGCGGAACGTTTCGTTTACTGTCCGTAGGCTTTTTTGAGGACATCTGTGATTGGATTTTGTGTCCACGCTTCGGTTACGAAGTCGTAGTGGAGGCCGCTCGCCTCGATCTTTTTTACAACGACCGAGCCGGGCGAAAGGCGGCCGTCCTGAAAGTGCCATGTGAACGGCACACCGGCTTTTTCGAGCATTTTTTCGAATTCTTTGCCCCGCTCGCTCGAAGCATACATATATGAGCTCACAAAGAATCCGGAACGTTGGCGCGAAAAACGTATCGCTTGCTCTGCAAATATCTTTTGCGAACCATAGTGCGCGTCGAGAAGCACGACACCATCGAGAGCGATGCCTCCGCGCGCGATGGCCATTTTCACGGGAAGGTGTCCGCCGCTGTATGCGACGATGACGACGCGTGCATGTACGAACACACTCGGCGATACGCGCGTTGCCTTTGCCATTGCAGCAGTCGCTTCCTTCAGGAATTTCTTGAAAGAATCTCGTTTCGCAAAGAGGGCTGCACGCTTTTTCGGTCGAGCTGCAAGGGAAGGTGCGACGAGCACCGCGTTCACCACCGCCGCCTCGACTTGCTCGGCTACACGCTGCCGCGCGAGCACTTCCTCGAATGTTTCGTCCGTGAGCAGGCCGTGGAAATACACAACTATCGTTATGGGTTTTTGCGCATCGAAATCCCGCGGAACAGAAAAGAACATCTTTTCGCCTTTTTGCGTCATGTACACAGCCGCATACGGAGCACGTACCTCGTCAGCTTTTGCGAATGAGTTCACCGCCGCGAGTGTAGCGAAAGCGAGCGCGGCACGCGTAAAGAATCCGTTCATGGCACCGTTTCCTTTTCTCATATCACATTTGAATGTCCTTACGAAGTATACGACGCATCTTCTCTCACGTATATCTGAACCGTTGTCTCTTTTCGCGCGGGTGCTACAGTTCAGAGCATGTCCAAACACCTTGATGTCATGTCGAATGGTCCGAGAGCCGACAATAATCGCGCTCTTTCAGAAAGAGACCGCAGCGCGGCCCTACATGCGGTGAAAGAATTGAAAGAGAATGGGCACGAGGTCGGGTACGAAGAGACCCCGAACGAAGTTCTTATCACGCACGTCGTTGATGGCGAGAAGCGCACGACTCATCTGACCGCTGTCAGTGATTTTGAAGGTTTGTTCGGCCAACTCGTCAAAGCGACGGTCCTGCACCCCGAAGCGATGCTTCCGCATAAATCGTCGGATGAACGTAATTACAAAGACGACCTGCGGGGTTTCCTCGATGGATTATTGACACCGAAGAAATAATCGGCACGAGAGCGCACATAAAGAAAAACCGCCTCATGGGGGCGATTTTTTTGTGTACCCAGAAATCCCCTTATTCCCAAATCCCGTCATTTTTTCGGTATACAATAAAAGGATACGAGATAATAATAAGAAATAATTATGAATAATAATGTACTGATGGGGATAGGTGCGATCGTGCTTATCGCGATAGTGGTTGCGGCATTTATATTATGGGGAAGCAGATCGCAGCCTGTTCAGGGTTTAGGTGATATCGTAAACCAAGGCGTCCTTCCTGCCGTCGACGGCGAGGTAAACGTCATGAAAAATAAACCCGACGTTAACCCCGTGGACGCATCGAATCCGTACCGGTCGCTTAAAACAAATCCATTCGAATAATATGAAAACGATCTATATTCAGGCAGGTATTTTTGTGGCCGCACTCGTCATGGTAGCAGCCGTAGCCGGTTTCGTTGTGGCATCTGAAGCTGACATACAATACCCCGTGCCGGAGCTCGGCAATTGTGCGGATAAAGACGCTTGCAAAGCGTATTGTGACACATCTGCTCATATGAGCGCATGCATTTCTTTTGCCGAAAAAAATCAACTGATGTCACTCGAGGAGATCAATTCCGCCAAAAAATTTATGGAGAACGGCTCGAAAGGCCCCGGCGACTGCACCGGCAAGGATTCGTGCGAAACATACTGCAACGACATAAGCCATATAGATGAATGTGTCGCGTATGCCGAACAAACAGGCATCATGTCGCCGCAGGATCTGGCGGAAGCAAAGATGGTCCAATCCGCCATTTCAAGAGGTGTGAAGCCGCCACCGTGCAAGAACAAAAAGCAGTGCGATGCGTATTGCGAAGATCCCGCCAACATGAAGGTGTGCATAGCATTCGGCGAGGAAGCGGGATTCTTGAAGGGAGAGGAATTGAATCAAGCTAAAAAAATGCTGACCGCGATAGATAACGGCGCTACACCGCCGCCATGCAAAGGCAAAGAAGCATGCGATGCGTACTGTTCGGCACCGGAGAACATGGAGGTGTGCATGAATTTCGCGAAAGCGGCCGGATTTATGTCCCCGGAAGAGGCGGCAAATTCTGAAAAAATGCTGAACGCTATACGACAGGGAGTAAAACCGCCGGCCTGCAAGGGCGATGCAGAATGTCGCACCTTCTGTTCCCAAAAAGAACACGTTGAAGAATGCATCGCCTTTTCGGTCGCAGCGGGAATGATGTCGGAAAAAGACGCGCAGATGATGAGAGAGACGGGGGGAGTAGGGCCCGGCGGCTGTTCGAGCAAAGAAGAATGCGAGGCATTTTGCGGTACGCCGGAGAATCAAAATGCGTGCGAGGATTTCGGAAGAGAGCACGGGATGATGCCGCCCGAAGGTTCTGGTCCACAGGGATCCGGTGAGCAAGGACCGGGCGGAAGACAAGGGCCGACGACGGGACCGGGAGGATGTAAGGGACCAGAAGAGTGCCGAGCGTTCTGTGGTAAACCTAAAAATCAGCAAGCGTGCGCTGAATTCGGCAGACAAAACGGCGCGCCACCGCAAGGACAATCGCAAAACGGCGTTCCACCACAACAGCAGGGTATGCTGCAACGATCGGAACCCGGCGATTCAAGAATGACGGGACCGGGCGGCTGTTCGGGTAGGGAAGAGTGTCAAGCGTTCTGTAGTCAATCCGAGAACCAGCAAACATGCGCGCAATTCGGACGCCAAAATGGCGATAGAACACCACAGGGAGATGGACAACCGCCTCAATCGGGAATGTATCAGCAACAACCACCGCAGCAGCGGGATGGAGCATATCAGCAGATGCCGCAGCAAAGAGAAATGGGGCAACCACCGCCATTCGGCACATATGAGCAGATGCCGCAGCAAGGACAAATACAACTTCAGCCGCGACAAGAGATGCAGCAACAGGGGGAGTATCCGCAATTGCCCCCGGGAGATTATCCTCCTCCGCCGACAGGTTCGTACATACCACCGACGGGTTCATATGAACAAATACCTCAAGAACCTATTCAGCAGATGGCTCCGCAACAAGAGATGATGCAGCTGCTCCCGTCTACGAGCTTGTCTTCGATGCGTTTCGTCGCCGCTGTTTCCGCCATTGTCGCGCAACTGTTTCGTGGATTCTAAAACATTTTCTAGTCAACAACAGGACGAATAATCAGATTTCGCCCTGCACGAGCATCGTTACGGTGCGGCTGCGGTCATGGTCGAGCTCGACGAGAAGGATTTGTTGCCATGTTCCGCGTACCAATTTCCCGTTCGCGATAATAAGCGTGAGATAACTTGGAATGATCAAATTGTGAGCATGCGCGTGGCCGTTGATGCATTCTTGAATGACCCCGTTTTCATCTGGTATGCACAAGTGCGTGTGTCTTTTGCCGTGTGGATTTTTGGCATCACGAATGTCGTTGTGGTGATACTCCTCTTCCGGATCCGCAAAGCGATCGAGGACGCGCTTCAGATCGGGCACATAGCCGAGAGATGCGTGGGGTCCTATGAGGTTCTGTTCATCCTCATTCACCCATACGCCGCAGGTAGTGTGATGGGTTTGCAGTGTCGCGGTACCATTTTTTATTTTGGACTCTGATACGAACGTTTCAACATCATGAGTGATGTTGATGAATTCCAAACGTTCATGGGTCTGATACGTGAGCGTCTGACTCACTGCTTTGTATGCCATGAGGTGTAGTATAAACTAAACTACAGTGGGCGCATGTCCAGAACATTGATGCCTTTGCTATAATAGATCGAATGGAGAAATATCGAAGCTTGGATCAGCCCTATGTTCAATGGATAATCAAGGAGTATCAGTACTGGACTTTGCTACTGAATGACGACCAGCGATACCTTGGTCGCGCGTATGTATGGCTAGTGCGCGAGGGCGGGATGCAGCGATTCTCAGAAATTACCGACGTGGAATATACAGAGCTTCGAATCATCATGTGCGAATACGAGAACGCTCTCAAAGAATTGTGGAATCCCGACTTTATGAATTATGCGTGGCTTGCTAATCTCATCAGTGAACACGGCGGACACGGACACCTGCATCTCATTCCGCGATATCAAGATTCGCGCACATTCGCAGGTATTGATTTTGTTGACGGAAGGTGGGGTAAGAATTTTTCTCCACACGAAACGTTCAAGCCATCCGAAGAAATTCTCATTCAGCTTCGCGACGTATTGAAAGGAACCATGCGCTAAATCTAAGCTCGCCCTGCTCAACGATTTTCGAACTTTTGACTGGGCTGAGGAGTACAAATATCCTACCGTGGTTTTAGACCAGATGAAAGGATTGCTGGCCAAGTACGAGAACCTGTAACCCCTGATTTCCCACTTGGTTGCCCTTGTGGCGAGCTTTGTACCGAGAGTAAGAGTTTGCCACCAGTTGAACCCGGTCCGAGCCGTAAAACCAAATTTGAGAGCGTGGGACGATTTGCTTAACTCGAGCAATGTTAAGCAAAGTACACCAAGTCATAATTGCTTAACTAAAGACTTTCCTCGATCTCAACGGCGTCGTCTTCGTCCACGCCTAAATCTTCCATGATCTCCTGAACACGTTCGGCCGTGTCCTTATCAAGGTCATGACTTTCCATAAGCTCCTTAACATCTTCGTCGGGAGCTTCTTCGGCTGGTTCGTTTTTAATTGGATCGTTGATATCCATTGGGAGTGGTGATCAAATAATAATATTGCTTACATTTAATAACTTTGTTTCCTTATATTTTTTAACTTCGTCATGGCTATACTGTCTTGAACGGTAGGTGCTTTTCAATAAGTAGCCAAGCCGGAGATTATCACCACTAAGCCAGCTGTTTAAGAAATCTTGATCTAAAGTCAAAGACTGTCCGTGTGGGAGTGGCATATTTCGATCGTATCTTTCTTTTAATCCCTCGAGCCAGTCTTCGTACGTTGCCACTATTCGTTCATCTTTATTTTTTAGTTGCCATTTATTTTTGCCTAGTTCAATTTTTAATTCCTGTGAAAGTGAATGATTTAAATTGAATGCCATATCGTAATCTCGAAAATACTGCCAAAGTGCAATACAGAGATCACGATCACGGGCAACTATCGGGTAAATTACAATATCCTTAATGCGAATGCCTTCGCTTCCTACCGGCAGATGGTTTTCTCTATCTTCAAGAAAGTTAAATGGTCTATTCGTTCGTGAAGGAATAGTAACTAGGGTTGGAGAGTAAGCAATTTCTTCTGCAACTTCCTCTGGTGTTGGCATCTCTGAGCCAACGACTTTATAACCAAAAGCTACTAGCAGGAAGGAATGCATCGGATCGTCTACCCATCCGTTTGCAGTTTGAATAGCTCCCTCCGCGGCTACCAATACTTTCCCATCCGAATTTTTAATCAAGTCTTCCGGAGAATTCTCAAAATAAATGGTTGTTAGCGGATCATCTTTTTTGGTATCTAGAGTAGAGATAGGTGCTAGTTTGGGCCACCAATCCGGAGCACGGTTTAGTAGAATCTTCCATTTTGATAATTCAATAGGCAGGGTCGCATAAGCATACTCAAGATAAAAATCTTTAGGAATGTCGCCATTTTGATAGAAATGTTGCAGAACCCTCAAAAATGCTGATCTGTAGACTTCACTTATTTTTGAGGAGAAACCCAGTAAAAATTCATCATGCTCACTACGAGCATAGTAATAAACCTGATTCGAGTTTAGCTGGATTCCGGTATCTCTTATTATGTTATCCGCAGTGAAAACCCATTGCTGGATGAATTGCTTTCGTGAACGCCGTTCAATTTCTTCGGCTCTTTGCATATAAATGGGAGCAAGAAAAGTCTTGATGTATTTTGCAAAAAATGGATTCGATGAATACCCAGTTGGTACAAGCTCGATATCGATCGGTGAGGGTAGTTCCGGTTTATCTTGAGTCGTTAGGAGAGTTAATTCATCGAATAGTTTTTCTATGACTTCAGAGTTAATCGAAACAGCTTTTGCTAAAGTCTTTATATCTATATATTTCAGATCATTGGGATTTCCAATAATAGAAAAAGCTTTTATTATCGGGAGAAACCCTATGGCTACCGCAGTTTCCAGCCGTTGTTCCTCAATCCAAGATAATAAAATCTTAAGCACATCTTCTTTTTTTGTGCTCGAACAGAGCAGATAAGCCAAGGCGGTAGCCGCCCTTTCTCGGACTAAAGGACTTGGCCAGATCAGTCTTTGAATCAAAATATCTAAAATATTAACTTCCGATCGACTTTCTGACCATTCAGGCAGTGGGATATTTGAGTCGGTTACAAGCGATTTGGCAAAACAAACGCTCGCCTCAGTTATGGATTCCGCTTTTGCCGAATCACCAAATAAAAGCAGATACTCAACTCCTCTAGATAAAGGCACATGGTAATCTGTGCTTTTCTGGAAAAATTCCAAATAACGTCTCGGGTACTTTTCTTTAATAAATTGCCACCTTTTTTCAGCCTTCTTTTTATCAGTCCAATATCGTTGCCATCCATGATCATTGATTTGAGCCTTGCACAACATATCAAAAGCGGTTCCATTATCAAATTCAAACGCCAAGGGGTACAAAGTATCAAGAAGTTCGCCTGATATAGCTTGTACGCCGAATTTATCAATAATCTGTTTTAGAGTATTGTAAATTTTCTCCTTACCACTTTTATCGAGCCAGTATCCGATCCACCCTATTAAATAATTATTCCATTCCCATCTGTTCTCAAAATTTGTATCTAGGTGTTCGAGTAAATGTTCGGGATCAATTTTTGAGTAATCTTGTGTCGGTTTTTCTATCCCTGTATAAGAACTTCCTTTTTCAGTAGGAAAATTAATTTGGCCAAGATAGGATTGGATTTTTTCGAGTGCCGTTGAGGCATCGGGATTGCTTTGAGCTATTGTTTTTAGTTCTAAAAAAGCATCTTTTTCTACGGCGGTACTTGCTAAAGCAATAGCCTCCTCTTTAGAAAAAGAAAGAGACTTAATCACATACTTAAATAAATCTTCGGCATGATACAGTTCTTCTTTATCAGCGGAGTGATAATAGTATTTACGCAGTAACGCCTGATCTTGCGTAGCCAAAAGGTCGGCCAGTTCATATGGTAAATGGTTTGTTTCGTCGCCGTCGGTATACTCTCCGACACTTTCAATTAAAGGGATAATTCTACTTGTCCAGTCATCAATTTTTGTTTTCTCTATCCCTGATTTAGCGCAAAATTCTATTGCTTCAAGAACATCGAATAAATATGTGTCCTTGTGATACCCGTACCCAAGAAGATTATCAGAGGCCTTTTTCAAAAGGGAATGAGATAACTCTGTCTCCCCGTATAAGCGAGTAATTTTTGAAATAGTACTATAGTCTCGAGCTCTATCGGGGAAATAATTTACAGTTTTTGATAAAACATCAATATCTTCGTTTTTAATTTTTTCATACACGTCCCGTGCCAAAAGTGGCTGATAGGCTTCGAGCGTTAAAGATGTCAGATCACTCTTACTAAAGAAAGGTGGATTTTTAGTAATAGCTACGTAGTCCGCCAGGGTAATTTCTTGACCATTACCGAAATATTCCTTGAGGACAATGATGTCTTCTAAGATTGCTTTGACAGAATCGCTAAACGCGCTTTGAAGACCTAAAATATCTCGATCTTCATGCCATTTCAATATATCTAAGTCAGCCCAATAGCTAAATAAAGCTCCGTAATTGATTTTAGATTCTCGTATACCTGTACTAACGTATAAACTTGCTCGGAATAAACCAGTCATTGCCCTTGCAGACCAAGAGCTTGGAGCCTTTACGATCCATTCTTCTACATCTTTTTGTTTACCGGCAATACCATAAAGTATGCCGATGAGAAAATTGTCATAGTAAAACCCTCTCCACTTTGCTCGCTCTTCTGAGTCGTGTTCTCTGATCTTGTCCGGGAAAATATCGTATTCGGGAAGTAATGGTAGATCAAATTGGCTACCCTTTATGGCTTTAAATAGCGAACAAATTAGTGGTAAATCTGGGCTACTATTCAAGTAAGTAGAAATATCATCACCTTTGTTTTTAAAACCATACCTTGCACACTCTACTAGCACGGCTTGTTTTTCTGTTCCCGTAAGATCGAGTTCAAATAATTTGGTGATCTTTTCCTTTTGTCCAAGTGCAAACAGTTGACGTGAGTAAATACCAAATAAAAATTGTGTAATATTTAGGTCCCGAAACTGAATTATGTACTTATAAATATTTTCTGTTTTATGGGTCCGATCATAAGGTAGTACGTTAAGAAGCGCGGCTGTCGCACTTGGAATTGAATTCTGACGATACTCCTGTCTACTCAACCTCTCAATCAATATTTCGTTAATTTCTTCCACCACCATATCTTTACCAGTAGCGTTGGCCGTACTTGCAAGTTCAGGAAGCAAGGTTGATGGCAAAGATTCGAAATCAAGATAATCAAAGACGTTAGGGTTCCGCTGAAGAGCTTCCTTCCATACAAGCTCTGTTGCTTCTTCAACAAAATCTTTTGAGTTTAGGTAGTACGTATGTAGATAGGAAATTTGTAGCCCTTTTCCAAAATCTTCTTTCTCGCAGGCAACTCTTGCGGCTAATTTCATCTGCTTAGAAATTTGACTGGAATTAGATGGATAGCAAATAGCATTTATAAGCCATTCCCGATCTATCTCAAGAATCGGATTACTATTGCCAAGCTCATGTTCTATTATTCTTAGCTCTGCCCACTTTAAATATTCATGACTTGATTGTTCCAGCCATTTTTTGATGTTTGTTTTTATTACAATTCTTTGTTGGGTCATTTCCGGCCGGTCCCTCAAAAATAGCTCGAAGCTGTTGTGGTACACGCTCATCTGATCACGAAGATTTTTAGAAATCAGATGAGAAATTTGTTTGAAACCATTTGTCACATCTTCTGGGCTAGTCGTAGAAAAAGAGATGCATTCAATAAGCTGTCTCTCCGTGAAAAGAAAGTTAACACTAGCCATTGCAAGCAGGAGCTCCTTTGCTTTATCTGAAATCTGGTTCCAAAGAGAATCGTAATATTTTTCAATCCCAGCACCGTATGATATGAGATCATTGCACGAATAATCTGTAACAAGACTATTTCCGGAAATATTCTTTAACTGTTGTAAACTATAACGCAAATGCAGAGGATTACCTTCGGTGATTGAAAACAACTTTTCTACCAGATTTTTAAATTGCTCAGCTTGATCTGGTAAATGTAAGCCTATTTTATTTGCTTGGATGAGTTTTGAAACAGCATCTTTGCTTAGACCCTTTATTTCTGTCCATTTAGTCTCAGGACATTTATCAAAAACGATTTGTGGCAGATGTGGCTTGGCAACTGCCTGCATACCAATAATGATCCAGACACCTGGCTGTGGTAGGCATATTTCCTTTAAAAAACTCTCTAATTCATTTTTTTCACCATAGCGCAAAACATGGTCGAGTCCATCAATGATTACGATGAGGGACTTACTCTCTGAATTGAGTTTTGTAGCTATTGTTGTAATAAATTCTCCAACAGGTATTTCTTTTGAGTTCTTATTCGCCAAATCCCCAAGCTCCTCTTTGTGTGATTTTAATTGTGACTTGATAGCCTCAATGACTCGTTCCGCGTTCAGGCGTTCTTGAGGGTTAGAATCTTCAGGAGATATGTGGTAATGATGTTTTATTGAGATTAACTTTTTTTCGCTCAACTCTTTATCAAGTTTTGATAAATACACGCTTTTACCGACACCGGGTTTACCAAAAATTACCTTTATACCGCCTTCAGGCTTTTGCAGGTCAGATAAAATTGACTGATGGGTATGATCATCAAAAAACTCAAAATCAGCTGGAATATCAAACTGTTCTTCCAGTGGCCGCGGTAGATCAAATTCACACCACCTGCGAAGGGTTTCGATATCCAACTGCCTAGTATTCTGTTGTCGGCATTCCTTGTCTATTTCGTGATATAGATTAGTAACACCGGATTCAGTTGCACTTAAATTTTCATAGAAGCTTTTTCTTATCGTAGCTTCTAAGTCATCTCCGGAAAGATTTTCTTGATTGAACCGAAAATGAAGTGTCTGAAAGATACGAACAGCGTTATCTTCGTTTCCAATTTCTACGATAATTCGATTATAAAGATCAAGAGTCTCCGTTTTAATTCTTTGGATATCAACTAGTTCGTTGCTCAGATATTTAGTAATATCATCTTCAGCTTCTCCGTTTGTAATAAAAAACGCCTCCTTAGTTTTATCGAGGCGAGTCGCTAAAGAATTTGCCCACTTTTTTATAAGAGAAGTGCCACCGCTTCTCTCTGTATTTAAAAGACTGTTCCAAGTCCATTTATTTGCAGGGTCTTGTCTATGCTTTGTCTGATAGAAATGATAAAAATCGTCTGAATCAAGACAGACAATATCATCGAGATAGAACTTGCTAGGGTCTTCTTCGTCAGGACACGTTTCAAACTGAATCCACTTATATTTTTCCGGGGCAATAAGCCACTCACCGCACAACCTTAAACCCCAGAAATTCTGGTAAGCAAATCCGCTTCTGATAGAACTTGTGCGATTAGTGTGTGACATAGCATATCATTCTCATTTTTTGATCTTGTCGATATTCGTAGACATTAGTGCTTCCACTCCTCATGCGAAAGGACGAAGCGGTTCAGTTCGTCTTTTATGCTTCGCCACTTGGGGACGTTCTTCGTCATTAGACTGACAAATTTCTCTGTGTGTTTCTTTTCAATCAAATGCAAGAGCTCGTGGACGACAACATATTCCACGCAAGTGATCGGCTTCTTCACCAGCTCGAGGTTGATCAAAATGCGAGCACGTTTGTGATTGCAGGTACCCCAACGGGTCTTCATCTGCTTTATCCCCCAGTAGCTCGTTTGCACGCCAATCTTTTTCTGCCACTTCGTTATCAAGTTTCCCACCACCGGATGCAACTGCTTGCGATACCACTCCGTTATTACCTCGTGCCTTTTTGCTATCGTGCTCTTTGGACGAACCTGTAAGATGATTTTGTTTTTGCCTTTCAAAAAGACGGCTGGTACATCATCCTTATAAACCAGCTCAAGACGATACCGCTTGCCAAAAAAGTAATGGCTTTCGCCGGAGACATAAGTACGCTTGGTCTGTCGTTCCTGTCCGGCAAATTTACCTTGCTGACGTTTAATCCATGGGAGCCGAGTAGCTATAAGAGTCCGGATAGCGTCGTCTTTCATATTCTCCGGAGAGGTTACCCTGACACGCCCGGCCGGTGGCAATACCGAGAGATGCAAATTCTTGATCGGCTTGCGGACGACCAAGACCTCGACACTTCCGAGTTGTAAATATGAATTAGTACTCATTTTGATTCTTGATAATCTCAAAGAGATTTTTCAGCTCTTCGTCTGAAATATCCGGCAACGCCTTTTTGATTTCAATCTTGATTGCTCGCTCTTTCAGATGATTACCACGCCAGTCGGACTGTCTCGCGCCCAAGACCGCTTTGTCCACGACCAGAGCTTTTTCAACATCCTGTCCCAAGTTATCGTAGAGAGCACGCTTGGCCGATGTGTTAATTTCCAAGCCTACCGACTCATCCATCGGATTTTTTACTTTCTTGGACAAAGCCACGACCTGCTTGAGATATTCCTTATACTCCACGTCTGCCTGTTTTCGCTTCTTGACCAATTCATCCAAGAGCTCGGACATTCGCAAGTAATACTTCGGGTTAGTCGGCATTTCATCAATGATCAGCTTGCGGACGTTGTTCTCAATCGTCTCCGCCATTGCATCCTGACTTTGTTTTATAGCGTCCGGCAATTCGTTAAGAGCGTCCTCACCCTTCTGCACAATCAGATCAACCAGCGTCATATCATCAAACGCTGAAAGCTTCTCGCTTTCTTTGGCTGTGATATAGCGGTCAATAAGCACGCGCATTGCTGGCTCGTATTTCTTGAGATCAATGTAATCACCACTGGCGAGTTTTACTTCCATTCGCACCCGCTCAAAGTGCCTGACCTCTCGCTCGATGGCCTGCGCTTGGTCTTTGGTATATCCGGCACTGGCCATGTCATTGGCGAGATCGGCATACGCTCGAAGCAAGTGACTAACTGTTTTATACAGCTTCACTCGCTTAACTTCGTTCTCCTTGAGTGAGTACGGATTTTCTACATCACCGCAGAAATAGCGAATGTAGGTGGCCGAGTCTTTTGGGGGAGATACCGGTTCGCATAAAGCTCGGACGATTTCCAACGCCTCGTCCAAATCCTTTTTGCCTTCTTCCATCCGATCCTTCAAGAGGCCAAGTACATCCTCCTTATCAAAGCCCTCAAGAGCACCGGCGGTATAATCACCGACCGCTTGCTCAAGCTTTTTGAACAGGTCCCGATAGTCCACGATATAGCCGTACTCTTTGTCTTCGCCATCCAAACGATTTACACGGCAAATCGCTTGGAACAGCCCGTGATCCTGCATGTTTTTGTCGATGTAGAGATAGGTTGCCGGTGGTGCGTCAAAGCCGGTGAGTAATTTGTCCACCACGATCAAGAGTTGCATCTGGCCGGGAGTCTCAATAAACTTCTTTTTAATTTCTTTCTCAAAATCTTCCGTGCTTTTGCCGTTGAGCATTTTCTGATAGACAGCATACTCGCGCGTATCGGTAGAAAGTGCGCCCGGTTCATACGAAGTTACGACAGCACACTTGGTAAAGCCCTGCGTTTGGAAAATCTCGTAATATTGGCACGCCTCATAGATACTGCTTGCAACAAGCATGGCGTTACCACGGCCACTGGCCAGGCGATCCTTTTTATAGAAGTCATCAAGAATATCAAAGACCACTTTCTCCAGACGTGATCGGGATGAAAGCAAACTCTGCATCGTACCCCAGCGTCGCTTGAGCTCGGCTTTGGCAACATCAGTAAGTCCTTGCGTCCGTTCCTCAAACCACTCGTCAATTTTCTCCTGTGAGGTAATGCTCTGATCCACCCGGCGAGCCTCGTAGCGCAAATCCAAAACCACCTTGTCGGCTACGGCCTCGTTATATTTATAAGTATGGATATACGGTCCAAATGTGCCGATGCTGTTGGACTTGTCTACCTTAAGAAGCGGCGTACCGGTGAATCCGATAAACGTAGCGGTCGGCAAAAGCTCTTTCATTGCCTCATGCAGTTTGCCGGATTGCGTACGATGACATTCATCCACGAACACAAAGAGGTTACCTTTAGCTGAAAAGTCCTTCGGCAAGTTCTTTTTTATTTCCGCAACATAATCATCAACATCAAGATTGCCCGTACCACCAGCTCGGCCGAATTTATGCACCAGTGAGCAGAGTAGCCACTTATCTTTTGTATTCAGCTCGGCAAGCAATTCCTTTGAGCTCTTGGTGCGGTGGATTTTCTCATCTACACCGAAAAATACTTTTTCAATCTGCTCGTCGAGTTCGGTGCGATCGGTAAGTAATAGCACTCGAGCATCGGTGATATTTTCCCGAATCCATTTAGCGAGCCAAACCATTGTGAGACTCTTACCGCTTCCTTGCGTGTGCCAGATGATCCCACCCTCATGACGCTGTGCATATTCTCGTGCCGCTTTTACACCAAAATACTGATTGTGCCGAGCGGTCTTTTTGATACCGCTATCAAACACAATAAAGTCATGCACCATTTCCAAAAGTCGCTTTTTCTCACACAACTGCAATATAGACCGATCAAGTCGGCTTTCGTTGCCAAGTCCGGCCTCTTTCCACGTTAGATAATGTTCCTCGGTAGTTTCGGTCGTGCCGTAAAGCAGACCCTCGGTATCATTACCGGCCATAACCAACTGAACCGTGCCAAAGAATGTCTTGATGAATTCCTCTTTTTGGTTGCCGATATTCTGCCGAATACCCTCGGAGACCGAAACAATGCTTCGCTTGAGCTCGAGCACGCCAAGCGCGATGCCGTTTACATACAGCACGACATCTGGTCTCTTGGTGCGGTTACCACGAATAGTTACTTCTTCAGCAACGGCAAAATGATTGTTCTCCGGATTCTCCCAATCAATCGGCCAGACGGTCTGATAGTTTTCTCCCAACTCCTCGCGGACTTTTATGCCGTAGCGAAGCAAACTGTATGTTTCTTTGTTGAGATCATACAGGCTCATTTGCGAATGGTTGGCCGTCTTTTTCAGTTCGCTAATAGCTTTCTGAATAAGGGCTTCGCTATGTCCAGCCCGAGCAAGGAATAAGCGCAAGTAACCCTCCTCGACGTTGCTATTGTCATCGCGTTCCTCCCAATTGCCGAGATAGTCGTATCCGAGCCGATCACGAAACAAGGACACAATGCGATTTTGCGTCTTACGTTCGAGCTGTCCGACTTTGGTTGTGTTTGGTGTATCCATATTATTTTGAGAGTAGTCTTATTTTTCCAGTTAACAGTGTTTGCATCATTCCTTGTTTGAGATTTTGGTATTTAGTGAGTTGCGATTCTAGTTTTTCAATTTCTACATCCATATCGGTGAGGACTGTGGCTATAGCGGTTTGCTCCTTCAATTCAGGGAAACTGACTTCGAAATTTGCCAGATCGTTGGCGTATAAGTGAAAGACTGTTGATCCTTTCACAAATCTCAGTACCGTGTTTTTATTTTGAGAAACAAAGTAGCTAAAATATAGCCCGTCATAGCCTGAATGTAACCTAATCACTAAAATACCTCCTCCAAGAATTATCCCGTTTTCTTTGATGCAACTAGCGGTTGCCAATCCTCGTGGCGTAACATCGGAAGTGGGCATCAGCACATCGTTTGCTTTTGAGTAGAAGCGTCCGATATTTGTATGAGTCTTACTCTTTATTTCAGAGATCAATTCTTTATATTCATTAAATAATTGACCATAGTGAATACATTTGTAAGGTCCATCTTCGCTTAGATCGGACTTTGGCAGATCACGACCGTGATCAAACTCTGCGACTTCGCCCAACTTTTTCGTTTCCCACTTGCCACTAAATCCAGGTAAGCGTCGCTTGCCGGTGAGCAATTCCTGCATTGCACCACGCTTGATGCTCTTTTTCTTTTCGATCAGCTTCTCCAATTTCTCAATCAAAGCATCCGTATCGGACAAAGCGGTAGCAATGGCGGATTGCTCTTTTTTGTTGGAAGGGATAGCAAAAACCAGACTTTTAATTTGACCGCCAGTCACCAACGGCTGGCCTGAACCGAAAATAATCTTGTTAATTCTAAAATTTATTAATTGGTAGTAAGAAAAATTAATATCAATCTCTGGCGGATATGTGACCATGAGAGTATTATCCGAAACGCAGTATTTCCCACTAACTTTGTTTACTGTTCCAGCGTTTGCACCGACTCTGGCAATCAAAATTTTGTCTCCTGAGTAATCTGCTTGTTTTCTCTTGCCAATAATTCCTGTAGAGCCGTAAATTGGATAATCGCCTGATTCGTTGGTTGTTTTTGATTTGCCAGAAGCTACCGAAAGAGTGAAATCTTTCATTTCTTTTACGTCCCAATCAGCCGGAATCACACCGACCTCGGTCTGTTTGTAGCCCTTTGGAATTGTTTGCATCAATGTAGTCATACTTGTTTTCTGTTAATCAGATCGTAGGCCAAGCTCGCAAGAGAGATATAGTGAATGGCTAAATTTTTATCCAGTTTGCGTGCCGGTGTGTGAGCTTTCTCGTTCCTCAAAAACTGAATCGCCATGTGCAAAAATTTAATACCCTCAAAGAAATCGCTCTCGACCCCATCTACTGGCTGGTGACCAAAAATCTTTTCGTAATTTGAAGCACTAAAGGCATCTGTCGCTTTTTCCTTTCCAGAAACATCTTTCAATTTCTTCCTGACAACCTTATAGGCTTCCTCAACGGCGTTAAAATAGTGCCCGTCATTTAGAAGTTTTTGCACATGATCAAAAATATCTTTCTGCAAAAGAATGTTAATATTGCCGTCTTTGAATGTTGCTTCGGATTTACTCTCTTTTTTGTCCGTCTTTTTGCCCGACAGCCTCTCTGCGACCGCCTTCCCGGCTTGCATTCTTTTCTCCGGGAAATCTTCCTTCTTAAGGTTATCTATAAGAATCTGGTTCTCAACATATTCGAGCAATTTGGTGACACTTTTCCCGACGAGTTTGTCATCTGCATTTAACCATAGGCCCCTAAGTCGATTTGCTTTTGAACCACTGCCATAGAGATATTTTTTGCTATAAATATCCAGACCAACATCGTCTCTGAAAAACTCGCCTATAGTCCTGTCGGAAAAATTCAAAACATAGCCACCACCCATTTGGAAAAGTTTCTCAAGCACCTGCTTTTCATTTGTGGTTAAGTTTGCCATATTATTTAAACCCCATCTTTTCCAAATGACCGCTCACCTTTTTCTTGAGCGTTTCGACTTCGCTCGTAACTTCAGGCATTGGCTCAGCGTAGCGTTCAGCCAGCTCTTTGACCCGACCGGCAAGAGTGTGCGAGAGCCGGTCCACCTCGCCTAACGTTCGAGTAGACAGCTCGTCCATCCATTTGCGATCCACGACCAAGGTTTTGATCTCGTCTGGCGTAAAAGTTGGATACTTTGCCAGCACCTTTTTCTCCAAATCTTTCTCGGCGTCTTTGATCGCTTTTTTGGTATCGGTTTCTTTATCAAACAGGGCTAGATATTTTTTCAGTACCGCAAGCTCATCGGCATCATCTTTGCTGTTTTTAATTTCCTTGATGCGTTTCTGCACGCTTGCTTTGCTGATCTTGTCGTTATCAATGACTTCGGATAGCAAACCATCCTCGCCACCATGCTCGTCTTTAAGAGAATCCATATCAACGCCAGTCTGTTCGAGCGTAGTGTTTAATTCATCAAGAGCACTCTGTTCTTTTACAAAATAAGTTTTGATAGCCAAAGAGATAGGAATGAGTCGTCCCTCAAGTCCGACAAGCCCCTCAACATCTTTCTTTTTGCCTTTATTTTCCTTTTGTAAGCGGATGATTTCATTGCCGGATTTCCAGCCGTCTACGGTGATGATGTGCGTATCATCCTGCATTACTTCGTCCCAGTAATTCATGAGGTGCTGGTAGATGTCGTATTTATCAACGAGCTGGAGATTTGCACAAACAGAAAGCAGATCGTCGGCTATCTTTTGGACGATGGCCTTTGGATGATTGGTGCTTCCGATAGCTTTGAGAAAAGCAGTTGAGGCGGTTTGCCATTTGCCGAATGTAGCAAGCACTTGTTTTCGGAAAACATCAAACTCCGGATGCGAGAGTATGGTCTTTTTAATCTCGTCGTGCGCGATCACGACTTCGCTGTATCCTTTTCGTCCGTTTGCTTTGAAAAGAGAGTGTTTGAGTGTTGGGCAGATATCCCAATAAGCGGAGAGTGCCGTAATATCAGCGTCCGGAATACCGCCTTTTAGATGCGCTTCAATATCCTGAATGTCTTCCGGCTCTTGCGTATCGATGTATCGGGGGAGATTGAGGTTATATTCGTTTTTCTTTATTTCGTCATTGCCGACAAAGCGAGAATATTTTGGTATTTCCAATTTGCCACTCCATGTATCAATGACCTTGCGGTTGTCTTGCTCACGCAAACGGTTTTTATTGCCGTCTTTTACAAAACCCTTAGAGGCATCAATCATAAAGATGCCTTTACGATCGCTGGCTCCGGCTTTATCCAAAACAATAATGCAGGCAGGAATGCCCGTGCCATAAAACAGGTTTGCCGGAAGTCCGATGACGCCTTTGATGTAACCACGCTCAATAATATTCTTACGGATTTCTCCTTCAGCATTACCACGGAACAAAACACCATGGGGCAAAATAACCGCACCGGTCCCATTGCTTTTGAGAGACTTCAAGATATGCAAAAGAAAAGCATAGTCACCGCTCTTTTGGGGAGGAATGCCAAAGCCATCAAAGCGGCCGAACTGATCGTGTTCCGGATCAAAGCCATTACGCCATGACTTATAAGAAAAAGGAGGATTGGCTACGACATAGTCAAAAGTCTTGAGTGCGCCATTGTCTGTAAAAAGCGGAGTGGAAAGTGTGCTCTGGCCTTTCTTGATAACAGCGGTGGACTTATCGTGAAGCCACATGTTAAGAACAGCGAGTCCGGCCGTGGCATTGTCCAGCTCCTGCCCGTAGATAGAAATTCCTTTTGGTGCTTCGTCCGCAACTTTCAAAAGAAGTGAGCCACTACCGCAGGTCGGATCGTAAACGGTCTGCATCATACCAGCCGCTTTATTGGCATCAATGACTTTGGCCATGATGCGAGAAACTTCGGCCGGAGTATAAAACTGGCCTTTGCTCTTACCGGACTCGACAGCGAAGTGCTTCATCAGATACTCGTAGGCATCACCTAAGAGATCGTCGCCCTCGGCGCGATTCTTGCTAAAGTCCAGATCAGGGTTTTCAAAGATAGCGATCAAGTTGGAGAGCCTATCCTGCATATCTTTACCTTTGCCGAGCTTGTCCTCGTCATTGAAATCAACCGCATCAATAACTCCATGCAGACCGTTCGCTTCAGCTAAAGTGCTCAAAACTTTATTGATACCTTCACCGATATCAGTCTTGCCTTTGAGCTTGATAAGATCGGCAAAGCCACCACCGGCCGGAACATCGACGAGTTGGTTTGCCTTACCGGCATATTTATCCGAGACATAGCGCACGAACAAAAGCACCAGCACATAGTCCTTGTATTGCGATGCGTCCATACCACCACGAAGTTCGTCGCATCCTTGCCAGATAGAGCTATAAAGTTGTGATTTTTTGATTGCCATAGATTTTATTTTTCGTCTCCGGGCTTATACTCAAAATTCTCGCTGATCTTCCAAACACCTTTCTCTCTGAAAGCTGGAATGTTCTGTCGACGCGCCGCGTTCGTTATGGCCGAAGCAGACTTAGCGTGGCTTTTCGTATATTCGGAAAGACGAATGACTTTGTCGCCCTTGAGATAAGTGATGCGCTTATGGAGTGACTCCATCAGACCGAGGTAGACGACCTTTTCAAGCGTCTTAGTATTTTTGTCGTCACGGTAGTCACCAAAGGACTTATAGTATTCTTTTTTCTCACGGTCCCGAATGATAATAATCGGGAAACCGAGACGCTGAAGCTGATATGAGATCAGCACGCGACCAATACGGCCGTTACCATCGCAGAATGGATGGGTAGTTTCAAAGTCCAAGTGGAACTTAGCGATCTTGTCTAAAAAATAAGCAGACATATCGCTTGTGTATTCGGTGAGGGTAGATGCAATCAATTTCTCCACTTGTTCCGGAGCTGGAGCGACATGTGTGCCTACACGAACATATTCGCCCGGGCCACGAAAACGACCGGCGATCTTGTCATCAATACCGCCGATAAGCATTTGATGCAAAAGTAATATAAGCTCTCGGTTTACTTCCGTCTCTTTCGATTTGTTGCGGATGTACTCGATGACTCGAGCGAGATTTTTTGCCTCATAAACTTCACGCAAGGAAACGTCTCGAGCGACCTCCATATCCAAAAGAATCTTCTCGGTCTCCTTGAGAGTAAGCGTCGAGTTCTCAATAGCGTTGGAGTTGTAGACACTTTCCGGCACTTCGGCTTCATCGATCATGACCAAAAGAGAGTCCTTACCTTTGCGGAGGACATCATACTGGGCTTTGAGAGCCTGAATCCGATCTTTGATTGGTTTTGTTATAGCCATAGGTTTAAATAATGCTTATAGGGACAGTATAGTCTATTTATCTCTAAAAGTCAATCTTTAGTGAATGGAGACCATAAACAGCCCTGTATTCACTAGATAATATACCTTATTTTCAGAAAAGCAAGCATTTCCTAGGCGTTTCCGAAATAGTACACTTTTGTATCATTACGGAAACGCATACTGGAAGTGAGCTTTAACCTAACCTCCAGTTCACAGATTGGTTTTTGTCCACCGCACTTAACTATGGCGAAATAGGCAAAAGTGATAAAATAAATCTAACAGTTAAATAAACGCCTCAAGGGGCATCCTGAAAGGTATTCCGAGTTCAAGGGCTCGCGATCCGCTATCACGTTTTGTGGTAACAGATCGCGAGCTTTTTGTTTAACTGATAATGATTATGAAAATGACAAAGGTCTCAATTGAGACGAATTACAAATTTAATATTGTTGCAACGAAAGACGCGGTCCGAAATGCTTTTGATAATGCCGGACTGATATTAGCTTTGAGAGAAACGACGGGAGTCATAAGAACGTTGTGCGATGAATTGGTACAAGCTCGGCAGGAATATAAAAACTATGTAGCCAAGACGGAAAACATTTTATCGAGCATCAAAGAGTATCGGAAGCAGGATGATGACGAGAGGAAAAAGATCGCCAAGGATGTAGTGGAGTATTGGTTCGACAAAGTAAGCAGACCAATGCATCCTCTTAAAAACAAAACGGTGGTGTATTTTTCAGTCGATAGCGAACTCTATTGCGAACCGAAAACGCCCGAAAACTGCTATCGCTTCGAAGCAAACAGTGGCCGGTCCAAATTGATCCAAACATTAATCGCACATAAAACCTATGTGCCGACACAAACGCTTATCGAGATTACGGGCTTGGCCAATCAAAAGTCGATTGAGAGTGCAGTATACGAAATGAAAAAGATAATACATGAGAAGCTCAACATCTCCGATTTTATAGATGGTTATCAAGACTCCGGATATCGGATCAGTCCCAGCATTATTTTGAAAAAAGACTAAAACTCGCAAGACCCTGTTAAGACCCTTGTTCATAACTTTTAATCAGACGGCACAAAATAGCCGTCTTTTTTGTTTTCTAAATTCGCCGAAAGAGGGTGTTAAGAGGGCCTGCCTGATTGCTATAAAGAATATGTGTGAGAGTAGAAAGTTAATGACAATGAAAATGCCAAAATATGGAAAACAATTACTACAAAACCGCCGACCTGGCATTGGTCGCGGTGCTTTTATTATTTATTCCTGATTCTCTTGAGGTCGTGGATCGGGGAAATCCGCACAAGGTGCTCTTCTGCTTCGGCAAGAGCCCTGACTTGGATTCTCTGGTGAAGCGATATTGGAGCCGCGAGCTTCAAGTCGAGCCTCAGGCGTTCTTCAACGAGGTCAAACAGGTCAAGGTACGGATTTATGCCGAGAACTAAGACCTGTGAAAATAAAACCGGAAACGCTGGAGAAGCTCCGCGTGATTCTCAAAAAAGACTTCGGGCAGGAAGTGAATGATCAAGACCTGCACGACATCGCATTCAATCTCGTAAGTTATTACGATGCTTTGTCGCGATTCTACATCGAGGACATCACGAGTGGTCGAACGCTCTTAG
>Ga0209211_10004185_pt1 | contig 22775 bp, 24 predicted proteins | sample RifGroA2_FD_183992 | JGI IMG/M metagenome (GOLD analysis project Ga0209211, IMG submission 183992) | Groundwater microbial communities from Rifle, Colorado, USA - Groundwater A2 (SPAdes) (version 2) | ecosystem: Environmental > Aquatic > Deep subsurface > Groundwater | place: Rifle, Colorado...
ACTCTTATCCCTCTTTAAGAACTTTAAAAAACCCAAATCCAGCACCCTTTTATAATATAAAAGCAGTTCTTTATTAAACTTTTATTATCATTTCAAAATAGTAAAGTAATAAATATTTATATATATAGCAAATCACACAAATATTTGAGCATAAAAATGTGATTTGCTTACGTAAAAAACGCTTTGCGTTTTTTTGTACAAGAAATTGCTTTGCAATTTCTTTGTATTACAAACGAGCATGTATTACTCAATTAATTATGCGAGTGAGTATAGGATTAAAAAGTTTACTTTAAAATGAAATTTTTGTCTTATTTGGCGGTTTTCATATTTTTAATGCAAATTTCTAATGGGCTAATAATTAATGAAATAATGTATAATCCAGATGGAGATGATAACAACAAAGAATTCATTGAAATATTTTCATACCCTGCAATTAATTTGTCCGGTTATATAATCTCAGATGGAGATTCTAACGATACATTAATCTCATTTTATTTTAATAATAATTCAAATTATTCGCTGATTGTAGAAGATGATTATTTAATCAAAACAAATAATGCCTCAATTTATAAAATTGGAGCAACAATTGGAAATGGGTTAAGCTCCGACGATACAATCTATTTCTATTACCCCAATGGAAGTTTAATAGATCATGTAGAAATAAATTCCTCAATTGCAAATGGGAATGGTTATTCGATGTCATATTACAATAGTTCTTGGGCGGAAAGCCAACAAATTAATGGCACACCAGGCTATGAAAATAGCATTAATCCAGAAATAAGCCCTACAGAAGAAACAAAAAACATAGTTTTGGAAACATATCTGGATGGGATAGTTTACATGAACATCAAATATACGCAACTTTTTAAGATAAAAATAGAAAACAAAGGCAACTGTAGTAAAAAAGATAACATAACTATTTTCTATAATATCACAAATCCAGAATTAATAAAGCAAGACAACTTTACCCTTGACGTTGGGTGCAGCAGTTATGCTTCCACAGGAGAGTTTACTCCAAAGATACCAGGAAATTATACCCTTTGCGGAACAATAGCAAGTTCCACCATAAATGAAACAGGCTTTTCTGATAATTCTGCTTGTTCAAATTTTACAGTTATTGACACATCTTTAATCCCTTGCAGCATAAAAATAAACATAACAACTAATGAAACTTTAGTTTATGAAGAAGGGCAATCTATTCAATTTAGAATTATGCTGAACAATGAAACATTCCCTTTTGTTATCCGATACTGGATAGAAGATTTTTTTGGCAATATCCACAAAGATCCTTACAACACAACCAACACAGACCAAAAATCATGGAAAACAAATATAGCAGAACAGGACAGGGTTTTGTTTATTAAATCTGTAGTATATACCAGCTGCAATGACACAAATTTATCAGATAATTCTGCAGAAAAAATGTTTATTGTTAAATCAGAATCCAATAGCCTTATTGATAGTAGCGAAGAGTCTATCTTGGAAATAATAGAGTCTGATGACAAAGTAAATTTTGGAGATATTGTAGATGTAAAAGTTAGTATCTACAAGGGAAAAACAAGCAAATATTCCATAAGCTTGTGGGTTGAAGATAATGGAAAAAAAATAAGTGAAACAACAAAAATATATTTGTACGACCAATATTCTTCTTACCGCGGCCAGCTTCCAATAAAATTAGACCCTAATTGCGGCCTGAAATTAAAAGACGGGAAATATGATATTGTTATAAACGGCTTAGGCAAAGAAGATAAAAAAGAAGTAACAATAGAAGGAATAGCCAAGTCTGCATGCCAGGAATCTTCCACAAAAACCTCTTCTTCAAGTGCTGAATCAAAAAAATTTGAGTTTGAAGTAACTGAGTTCAATGAAATTATAGATTTAGACAAAGAATTCACTACAAAAATAATATTTGATAATAGCAACAATGAAGATGCCAGTGTAAAAGTATGGAGCTATGTTTATCGCGGCTCAAAATCTTATTCTGGAGACAGGGAAGAAAACAAAAAAGAATTTGTTTTGAAGGCAAATTCATTGCAAGTTGTTGAATTAAGCAACATAGTGGAAAATGCAGAGCCAGGAAATTATAAATTCAAGGTCATAGTAAACAAAAACAGCCAAAAAACAAACAGCGAAATAGCAGAAGATGTAATTATAACGGATGACATAAATAAAAACAATGAAAAAATTGATTTGGAAAGTATTGATGAAAATGAAGTTATTCCAACAAAAATAACAGGCAATGTAATAATGAAAAATAATAATATTGTTTATGAATCAACCACGGAAAAGGCAAAGAAATTAGTTGCTGTTTTTATAATAATCATTTCTGTTTTATTGAATGTTATTTTGATATGGAAGAGATAATTAGATAAAAAATAAAATTAGTATTTCTTAATTTTAATGTAAGAATTATCAAATAAACAAACTTATCACAAAATAACTAATGCCAGAAACATCTGCACTTATAGGCACTGTTAAAATCCATACCCATACAATATTTCTTGCCAAATTCCACCTGACTGACGATAATCTTCTTGTTGCCCCGACTCCTGCTATTGAGCCAGCTATGACATGAGTTGTGCTTACTGGAATGCCAAATATGCTGCAAAAAACCAAAACCAAAGAGCCAGAAGTTTCAGCGCAAAAGCCAGTGCACTATACTCGCCATAACTGGCAAAACTAGAGTATAATATAAAAAATTTTCTTATTCAAGGTGCTCTAAACTTAAAATGTGCTGTATATATCATATAAAATAAATAGTGTCTAAATACAAATTTATCAACATACAAAGCCAGCTTACCACATTTAACCATCAAAACCTTTTTAAATATAACTTCATTCTAAAACCTTATGCCAGAAGAAAAATTGATTGCAGAGCAAATGCACATTAGATGCAAAATCATAATAGAAATGCTTGGAAAGCCAAAGGAGCATGTAGAAAAAACACTGGGAATGTATGTTGACAAGATAAAGAGCGATTCAAATCTTATAGTTCTAAATACTGAGTTTGCAGATGCGCAGGAAAAAAAAGATTTATGGGCAACCTTTGTCGAATTAGATATTATTGTTAAAGGCTTGCCAACACTAATCGCCTTTTGTTTTGATTATATGCCATCTTCTATAGAGATAATAAAACCAGAAGAATTTGCCATGAAAAAATCTACAATAGAGAATCTAATAAACGACTTGCAGGCTAGGTTGCATAATGTCGATATGATAGTAAAAAAACAAAACAACGAAAATGAATTTTTAAGGAAAAATATGAATACAGCGATAAAAAATATAATTCTTATATCCCTCGCAACAGGAAGTTTGGACAAAGAAAGGCTATCAAAAGCTACAGGAATAGATGGGAAAGAGCTTGAAATATTTTTGGATAATTTGATCAAAGAGAACAAAATAAGTGAAGAAAAGGGAATTTATAGTTTAGTTATATAAAAGAGGGTGAATATGCTTAAGAACAAATTGGAAGCGCTGCTATTTTCTTCTGGAAGAAAAATGGGATTAGAAGAGCTTTTCAAGCTAACCCATGCAAAACCTGATGAAATACAAAATGCTTTAACAGAGCTAAAAAAAGAGTATGATGATAAAAATTCAAGTGTAATGCTCGTTAATGAAGGCGATTTATGGAAGCTGACTATTAGGGAGCAGTTTCTTTCTTTAGTGCAGAAAATTGTTACAGAAACAGAGCTTAGCAAAACAATAACTGAAACACTTGCAGTCATAGCATTTAAGTACCCTATAAAGCAGTCAGAACTTATTAAGATTAGAACCAATAAAGCATATGACCATCTTAAGGAATTAGAAGAAATGGGCTATATAAGCAGGCAGAAGCATGGAAGAACATATTTGATAAAGCTAACGCAAAAATTTTTTGAGTATTTTGACCTTCCAGAGGAAAAATTAAAGGAAAAGTTTCAAGATTTTAAGAGTATAGCTCAAGCTATTGAAGACAAAGAAAAGGAAATAGAGGTAATTAAGCAGGAGCAAAAAGCAAGAGCGCAAGAAGACAAGCAAAAAGATGAAAACATAAAGAAAGAAATCGATTTAATGGATGAAGAAGGCCATGAGGTTGCTTTGGAAACTCACGAAACCAAAGAAGAAAGGCCAGTTAAAGAAAAAAAAGAAGAAAAATCAAAATTTGGTGGAGCTGGAATTAAAGTAACTAAAGAGATGGAAAAAATAATTGATGAAAAAGTAGAAAAAATATTGCATCCTCCGGAAGACGAGCAAGAAAGTGAAGAGCCAAGAGAATTTGAAAAGAAAAAAGAAAGCAGATTAGAAGAGCCTAAAGACCTCTTAGAAGCAGAAATGGAAGAAAACAATAAAGAAAAACGCAATAAAAAATAAAACAATTATTATTAATACACTAAAAAATCCTAAAAGGATTTTTGGTGCCCCAAAAATTGCAAGGCAATTTTTTAGGAAAAATAATTTTCAATGCTCGAATGAATTAAAATATAATATTAAATAATGACTTAACAAATAATTGTGAGCATAAGATAAAAATAAATTCGATGGAAAAAATAATTGAAAATGACGTTTCTATTACAATGCCCAAAATGCAAAAACAAGATGAAATACCAATCCTTAAAGCCTATTTCTGAAAAAAACAAGAAAAGGTGCGTTTATTGCGGAAAGAGTTTTTCTGTTAGGAATTCTATAATCGAAAAATTGTAGTTCTAAATGAAGGGTGCCTAAGCATAAATTAATTAACAACTAATTAATTTCAATATTGAAAATAACACCCAAAAAACGCAACCCTTATAAAGCAATAAACATACTGCTTTATCGTCGATAAACATGCCTTTTTTCTAGGTAAAAAATGGACGAAAAAACTGCTGAAAAAAAGGAACAAGAAACTAGCCCTGGAACTACAATAATTCACAGGCTAATTGAAGACGAGATGAAACAGTCTTATCTAGATTATTCTATGAGCGTTATAGTTGGTAGAGCATTACCAGATGTTAGAGATGGGTTAAAACCGGTTCATAGGAGAGTTCTTTATGCAATGTGGGAATCTGGTTTGCTGCACAATAAGCCATTTAGAAAGTCAGCATTTATAGTGGGGAATTGTATGGCCAAATTCCATCCTCATGGTGATGCATCTATTTATGATACTTTAGTCAGATTAGCACAAGATTTCTCTATGAGATACCTTTTGGTTAATGGCCAGGGCAATTTTGGCTCTATAGATGGAGACAATGCAGCTGCAATGCGTTATACTGAAGCTCGCTTAACAAAGCTAGCAGAAGAAATGCTGCAGGACATAGAAAAAAGAACAGTAAAATTTATTCCTAATTTTGATAACACAGCGCAAGAGCCAACAGTCTTGCCATCAAAAGTTCCAAATTTGCTTGTTAACGGCTCGTCAGGAATAGCAGTAGGTATGGCAACAAATATTCCTCCTCATAATATGTCAGAGATTATTGATGGTGTAATAAAACAAATTGATAATCCAGACATTAAAATTGAAGAGCTCATGCAGCACATCAAAGGCCCGGATTTTCCAACAGGAGCAGTTATTTGCGGTAAAAGCGGAATAATAGAGGCATATACAACTGGAAGAGGAAAAGTAATAGTCAGGGCAAAAACACAGGTAGAGGAAATTAAAGACAGAACAAGGCTCATAGTTACAGAAATACCCTACATGGTAAACAAAGCAGAAATGATAACCCACATAGCTGATTTAATCAGTAGCAAAAAAATAAGCGGAATAGCAGATATAAGAGACGAGTCTAATAGGGAAGGTATAAGGATAGTTATCGAATTAAAAAAAGATGCTAACGCTGATGTTTTATTAAACCAGCTTTACATGCATTCCCGCTTGCAAGTAACATTTGGAATCAATATGGTTGCTTTAGTGAATAATGTTCCAAAAACACTTAACTTAAGTCAATTAATAAAACATTACATAGAGCACAGGAAAGAAACTGTAAAGAAAAGGACATTATTTGACCTGCACCAAGCCCAGCAAAAAGCGCATCTTCTGGAAGGCTTAATCATTGCATTGAACAATTTAGACAAAACAATACAATTAGTTAAAGACAGTCGTTCAATAGAAGATGCTAAAAACAGCTTAATGTCAGCTTTTAGCCTTTCCCAAGAGCAAAGCATAGCAATTTTAGAGATGCGCTTGCAAAGATTAACCTCTCTAGAGCAGGAAAAAGTAAGGAACGAGCTAAAAGAATTATTGAATTTGATATCAGAGTTAAAATCCATTTTACAGTCACCACAAAAAATTCTCGATATAATCAAACAGGAACTTGCAGATATCAAGAAAAATTATGGAGACAGCAGAAAAACAGAGATTTTAGGTGCAGAAGCAGAAAGTTTTGAAATGGAGGATGTGGTAGAAGAAAATGATTGTGTTATAACAATTACGCACTCTGGCTACATAAAAAGGCAGCTTCTGCAGGCTTACAGGCAGCAAAACCGCGGTGGCAAAGGCCTTATAGCAACAACAACAAAAGAAGAGGATTTTGTAAGGGATATTTTTATTGCATCTACACATTCGTACATACTTTTATTTACAAACCAGGGAAAGGTCCACTGGGTAAAGGTTTATGACATACCTGAAGCATCTAGGCAGGCACGAGGAAAAGCAATTGTCAATTTGCTAAATCTAAAAAGTGATGAAACTGTAACAGCATACATACCTATCAAAAGCTTCGATAGTAGCCATTTCCTCGTCATGGCTACAAGAAATGGAACAATAAAAAAGACGGATTTATCAGCGTATTCCAATCCAAGAAGCGGAGGAATAATAGCAATTACCCTTGACCAAAATGACAGCTTGATTAATGTAAAGCTTACAGACGGAAATAAAGAAATTATTTTAGCCACAAGAAACGGCATTGCAGTAAGGTTTAATGAGAGTAATGTCCGTTCAACAGGCCGTTCAGCCCAAGGGGTAAGGGGGATTCGGATTTCTGCAGACGATTATGTTATAGGAATGGTTGTTGCAACAGATGACAAAACTTTATTGACTGTAACAGAAAACGGCTATGGAAAAAGGACAAACATAGCAGAATACAGGCTCATCAACAGAGGAGGTTCTGGTGTAAAAAACATTATTTGTTCTGAAAGAAATGGCTTTGTTGTTTCAATAAATTCTGTAAGTGAAGAAGATGAAATAATGCTCATAACCAAAAGAGGCATCACCATAAGAATGCCAGTTTCCCAAGTTTCAGTAATTGGAAGAGTCACCCAAGGGGTTACCTTAATTAAATTAGAATCAGATGACAAGCTTGTAAGTGTGGCCAAGATTGTGAAAGAGTAAACACAAATTACTTGTTTTAAATCTACAACTAAATCTAGTTTACCCTAATCTAATTCATCAGATTCGTTATACACTGCTTTGTATACACAAACCTCAGGTAATCCACCAAATTTTCTCCCGAGACGGGCAAGATCCATTGTTTCACAAAATTCTTTAAGCGAAAAATATATTCCAGACTTCTCCAAATCATCTTCAGTTGGTTTATCTGCTACAAGTTTTGGAACTGCAGAAACAACCATATCATCTATAGTGCCGTTTCTATCAGCTTTTTTGGCTTCCCTATGCAAATCTGTTGGAGCACAGTTAAACAGAGGTTTATATTTTTTTATTGCATTTACCATTTTGCTAGCTGTATCTAAGCAGGGTTTTTAAATCTTTTGTATAATCACTACTAAAAAGATGTTACATCACGAGAGGATAGAGTATTAGCATAACCTTTTTATTTGATTTATTATAACCTCTATTAGAGCTATTATGGGAGAAGAATTGAGTCCGAGATTAGAGTAAACAATAAAAAAATCCGGTTAATTATTCATATGGCTAAACTGATTTTTTATCCGAATCAACACTATGCCTTGAATTAGTATAGGAGAGGCTTAATTCTCCCTGCTTTATTAATGGATTTAAAGTAGGTAGTTTTTCTCCCATCAGCATTCTAGCTTCAACTAACTTTATTTTATTAGGAATATCATGTGGATCATATACAAGAAATTCTGGATTAACACCAGCATTTGTAAGGGCTGTTTCGTTGTTGTAACCCCACGTGACTCCAAGAAAGTTTACTTTGGCTTTTTTGCACGCATCTGCATCTCTTGCTTCATCTCCTATATACAATAATTTTTCTGGAGTCTTTTCCCATCCTTTTTCCTTCAAAATTTTCTGTAACACTTTACCTTTTCCAAAAAGTCGCTCAAGTCCAAACCATCTTAAACTGTGGTACACACCATTATAATTTAGGTTCCAGTTGTCCAACACATATTTTACTGTTTCTTTGTTATTCGAGGATAAAATAAAAGTTTTATACTCTTTTGATAACGCATTCACTACATTAACTATACCATCAAAAGGTTTAATATTGTTTCTTTCTTGAAAGTATAGGGGGATTCCTTCACCAACCGCAAGAAGAGTCCGATAAAACCATTTTTTATGGCCTAAAAGAGCTTTTGCAACTTCTTTAGCAGGCTCTCCCCTCAAAGCCTCAATCTCCTCGTCAGAAGGGATTCTATAACCGCGTGTTTTAAATACTTTTTTGCTAATATCAACTAGCAATTGAAAATCATCTGCAAGTGTGCCATTAAAATCAAGTATAATAGTTTTTGTACGGTTTCCTAAAATACGGCCTTCTAAACCCTTCATCGTATCTATTCGGAATAAAACTGCCATTTTTAAATATAATGGATTTTAAGATTAAAGAACAGTCATAAAAAACATCTTCCAGCATAAAACACAAATCTTTTTATATACTCTGGCAATAACAAAAACATATGAAACAGCTGCTTTTAGAGGCCATAGAAGATATAAAGCCAAGCAAGGAATATGAAGAAGATATATTGGGCAAAGCGAACAGCATAATCAACAAAATAAACAAAGGCATAAAAGACGCAAAAGCTATTCTAGGAGGTTCGGGGGCAAAAGGCACATGGCTAAAAACTTTTGATGCTGATATTTTTGTCAAATTTAATTACAGCAAATTCAAAGATAAAAGTGACAAGCTATCAAATATTCTAGAAGCATTCCTAAAAAAACATTTTAAAATAACAAGGCTCCATGGCTCAAGAGACTATTTTCAAATTAAGCAGGGAAAATTCACTTTCGAGATAGTCCCAATATTGGGCATTAAAAACGCATCGCAAGCGAAAAACATCACAGATGTTAGCCCGCTGCATTCAGATTTTGTTCTAAAGCACAAAAAATTAATTGATGATATGAGGCTTACAAAGCAATTTTTTAAAGCTGCTGATGTTTACGGCGCTGAAAGCTACATCCACGGCTTTAGCGGCTATGTCTGTGAGATTTTAACAATAAATTACGGATCTTTTTTGAGATTAATAAAATCAATACCTGGCTGGAAGGAAGGTGCAGTTATTGACTTTAAGGGCTATTACAAAGGAAAAAATGTCTTTGCTGAAATAAACAAGTCAAAATTAACAAGCCCGTTGATTATTATCGACCCAGTGCAAAAGGATAGGAATGCGGCAGCTGCATTGAGTTATGAAAAATTTGACATGTTAAGAAAAAGAGCAAAAGAGTTTTTGAAAAACCCTTCAAAGAATTTTTTTGAGGTAAAAGTATTAACAGAGAAGGACATTAAAAGTCATGAAAAAAATATTATAATTCTCAACACAATTCCATTGAAAAGAAAAAAAGACGTTGCAGGAGCAAAGATGCTCAAGGCCTTCAATAGCATAGAAAGAAGCCTGGCTGATAATGGATTTGAAGTAGCAAAAAGCAATATGATTTGGAGCAAAAAAAATGAAGCATTATTCTATTATGCATTAAAAAGCACCAAACTCTCAAAAACAATAGAGCTGTCAGGACCGCCATTAAAAGTGAAATATCATGTACTGTTATTTAAGAAAGCGCATAAAAAAACATTTATTAAAAACAGCAGGATTTTTGCCATAGAAAAGAGAAAATTCACCAATGCTGGGGATTTGATAAAAAATATAATCAAAACTCCTAGCGTCAAGGATAACATAAACAATATAAGGATGGCATAAGATGCAAGCGGTTATTTTAGCAGCTGGAAGCTCAACAAGAACATATCCTCTCACACTTACAAAGCCAAAGCCGTTGCTTAAGGTTGCAAACAAAACCATTCTTGAGCATAATTTAGAGGCAATTAAAGGCATAGCAGATGAAATAGTCTTAGTTGTAGGTTTCAAAAAAGATATGCTTAAGGATTTTATCCAAAAAAATTACCCCCGGCTAAAAATAAAGTTCGTCGAGCAAAAAGAGCAGCTCGGAACAGGCAATGCAGTTTCAATACTAAAAAACACCATAAATAACCGGTTCATCCTTCTGATGGGAGACAACATCTACTCAAAAAAAGATGTAAACGAAGCAGCAAAGCACCAATATTCAATCTTAGTTAAAAAAGTTAAAAATCCAGAGCTCTTTGGAGTTGTAATAGAAAAAAACAATATCCTAATAGATATTATCGAGAAGCCTGAAAAGCCCTCCTCAGATTTAATAAACTGTGCATTATACTCATTAGACAAAGATATATTTGATGCTCTGGAAAAATTGAAAAAATCCGAAAGAGATGAATACGAGCTTACAGACGCAGTAAAAAGCATTGCCGCCCATGAAAATGTTCACTGCATAAAAAGCTCTTCATGCCTGCTGATAACCCACACATGGGATTTATTAGTTGCTGACCAGGAAATAAGAAAAAATAAAACCATAATAGGAAAAAACTCAAAAATAAATGGAGTCATAACAAACTCGTCAATTGGAAGCAATTGTATAATAAGTGGGAATGTAAAAAATTCAATAATAATGGATGGCACTATTATTGGTAAGAATTCCATAATTGAAGACTCTGTCATTGGAGAAAATGTTTATTTTAATGGTACAATAATTGCTAAAAACAATGTTTATTCAGTTGTAAAAGGCAAAAGAATAAAGGTAGAGAGATTAGGGGCTATAATATCCGACAATGTTAAAGCAGAAAACGTCATTATTAATGCTGGCTGCAGGATATGGCCTAATAAAAACATAAGTGGAGTGATTAGTCATGACATTGAATGAGGCCAAACAAGGAACATTGCACCTTTACACATTTGGGCTTCTTAGAAAACTATACGATTGGGTGCTTTCATGGGCGCATAAAAAATATTCCTCTTTAGCCTTATTTATTCTGGCTTTTTCAGAATCATCATTTTTTCCTATACCGCCAGACGTCTTGCAGATAGCCTTATCCGTATCCAAGCCAAAAAAGTCTTTCTTCTATGCTCTAGTCTCGTCAATAGGCTCTGTTTTAGGCGGCATTTTCGGGTATTTTATAGGATATTTCCTGTTTGATTCCATTGGAAAAGTAATAATCGATGCCTTGGGCTACCAGGCCCAGTTTAATGCCGTGGGAGAACTATACACATCTTATGCATTTCTTGCAATTTTGACAGCAGCATTTACACCAATACCCTACAAAGTCTTTACAATAGCAGCAGGCTTCTGGCAAGTAGGGCTGTTACCATTAATAACTGCATCTATAATAGGCAGAAGCGCAAGATTCTTTTTGGTAGCTACATTGTTTTATTTCTTTGGGCCGAAAATAAAAGAATTCATTGACAAGTATTTTAACCTGCTTACAATCATATTCATCATGCTGCTAATAGGAGGATTCGTCGCAATAAAATATTTGATATAAAATGTCTAAACAATGAAAAAAGCAGATATAACAATATTAATTGCGGGGATTTTATTATTCCTCGGGTCATTGGTTATAGATAAAAATATTAAATATATCACAGATTCAATAAAAAACCCAGCTTTTGACTTAATTTTTGGATGGTTTACAGGGTTCATTAATGTTTTTGTAATACTGATTTTAGTAACAACTTTATTTTTGTTTGAAGAAAAAAAGCGCGAGTGGGTGTTTCCGTTATGGCTTTCCTTTATTTTCTCTGTTGTTATATCTTTTATCCTAAAATTAATAATAGCGCGGCCAAGGCCTTCTATAGAAATATTTTATCCATTAATAAACCTGATAGATTATTCGTTTCCAAGTATGCACGCAATGGTAGCTTTTTCCGCAATTCCAATCCTTAACAAAGAGTTTGCTGAACTTAAGTGGTTCTGGATTTTGTTTGCTATTTTAGTTGCATTCAGCAGAATTTACCTTAACGTTCATTTTTTAAGCGATGTTGTATTTGGAGCTTTTACAGGCTATTTTATCGGGGTTTTTGTTATTTATATAGAAAAAAAATACAAGCCATTTAAATTTTTGGCATAAAAACATATTTTTAGAAAATGAAATTAACAATACTCGAGATAAAAAGAAAAATTGCGCATATGCTTTTTGGTGTTTTGATAGTTGCTTTGCTTAAGTCCGAATCAATAGGGCTAATTCATCTATTCTTTTTGGTAATAGCTGGCATAATAATATCATTCTTAACCAAAAAATACAACATACTGGCTGTGCCTTGGCTTATGAAGCATTTGGAGAGAAAAGAAAATTTAAAAAAATTTCCAGGTAAAGGGGCTATTTTTTACCTTATTGGCGTTTTTTTTACAGTGGCCTTTTTTCCGCTTGATATAGCAATGCCTGCCATAATTATTCTTGCATTTGCAGACTCTGCAAGTTATATATTCGGAGTAAGATTTGGAAAAACACAACACCCCTTTACCCGTAAAAAATTCATAGAAGGAATGGTTGCAGGCATAACAGCAGGTTCCATAGGAGCCTCTATTTTTATACCCTGGCAGGAAGCCCTTGCAGCTTCTTTCTTTGCAATGGTAGCAGAAGGCATTGAAATAAAAATCGGCCTTACAGATGTAGATGACAATATAGTTATCCCAGTAGTAGCTGCTATTACCATTTCAGTTGTTAGGTTTTTGTTCTAAAACCCCAATCTTTATAAAACTACAAACCTTACCATTATGTTTTTACAGCGCAATTAAAAAATGATAACCGAAGAACTAAGAAATGCATTATTGCAAAAAAAAGATCATTTTACTGATATTATTGGCCAGGATAAGGTAAAAGCAGCTATAAAATCAGCCTTACTCTCTGACAGGCATATAATCCTAGTCGGGCCTCCAGGAATTGGAAAAACAACCTTGGCAAAGAATGTGGCAAAACTTCTAGGCAAAAAAACTCCATTTATAAGAATACAAGGAAGTCCAGATTTAACTGTCGAGGACTTATTAGGGGACATAGATCCAGTTAAAGCCCTGAAATATGGGCCTTTAAGCATAGAAGCTTTTACAAAAGGAAAAGTCTTCAAAGCAGACAAAGGAATTCTTTTCTTTGATGAATTAAACAGATGTCCTGAAAAATCACAAAATGCCTTGCTCCAGGTTTTGGAAGAGAAAAAAGCTACTATTGGAAGCTATGATGTTGACTTTGATATTGACTTGATATTTATAGGAACCATGAATCCAGAAGACTCTTCAACAGAAAAGCTTTCTGATGTTCTTTTGGACAGGTTTGACCTAATATACATGCATTATCCAGAAACCATTGAAATTGAAAAAGAAATAATAAAAAATAAAGGAAAAAAAATTGGCAACGTAAATGTTAGTGAAAAATTGCTGGAACTAATAGTTTATTTTGTAAGGCTTTTAAGGGAAGACAAAAATCTCGAAAAAAAGCCATCTGTAAGAGCCTCTTTGGGCTTGTATGAAAGGTCACAATCAAATGCATTATTAAACAATAGAAAAAATGTTGTATTCAATGACATAAAAGATGTTCTTGTCTCAGTTTTAGCCCATAGGATAAGGCTAAAGCCTTCTATCAAATATTTGCAGAGCCCTGAAGCGTATATCCAAGAGCAGTTTGAAAAGAATATAGTGGATAGCGGAATCTCGGAAGATAAAAGAGATGATTTACTTTGACAGGGAGCAGCAGATACGCGAAAAAGATGAAATAGAAGAGCTAAGCGGAAAGCTTTCCTCGCAAGAAGTAGAAAACAAATTAATGAAATCTGTCCTTGAGAATGACAAAGAAACTATAGAAAAAGGAGAGTTAATCCGGGATTCAATAAACCAAGGTCTTAATTCTTTTACTCCTGATTTAGTCTACCAGCAGCTCGTAAAAAATTATTCTATCGCTAACCATATATTTGGCCCTTCTCTATTAAAGCTGGCTACGGGCTATGACCCCAACTATATTAAGAAAAACATCAACATTCCAGAATTTCAAAAAGAGCTAAGGTTCAGAATGCAAAAAAACATTGAAAAGCTAAAAGAAGAAGGATTGTTGGGAAGAGATAACGAAATAACTGAAAAAGGCATTGAGCTAGCCTCTTTAGTAATGTATTTTGAAGAGCTTGATAAAATAATACCTCAAGGAATTCTAGGGGAAAAAATACACAAGCGTACTTCAATATACGGAAGCAAAGAAGACTTCCGCAACTACAAGAAAGGGGATAGGTATAAAGACATAGCAATAAAAAAATCAGCTAAATTGGCAATAAGAAGGGGCCATAAAAAGCTGGAAGAAAAAGACTTAAGAGTTTATGAAAGGCAATCTAAAGGGCAAAGCTATATTGTTTATGCCTTGGATGCTTCTGGCAGCATGAAAGGCGCAAAAATAGACGCATGCAAGCGTGCTGGAATAGCTTTAGCGTATAAAGCAATAGATGAGCGCGATAAAGTTGGATTGATTGTTTTCGGCTCTGAAATAAAAACAATAATAGAGCCAACTGCTGATTTTTCTTACCTGCTAAAAAACATAACCTCTATAAGAGCTTCCAGAGAAACAGACTTAGTAGCAACATTAAAAAAATCCATAGAATTATTTCCAAATGAAAACATCACAAAACATTTAATCATAATCACAGACGCATTGCCAACAATAGGAAAAGATCCGGAAAAAGAAACACTGCAAGAAGCATCTATAGCAAGAAATAAAGGAATTACAATCTCTTTAATTGGAATTAACCTTAACGAAAAAGGAAAAAAACTAGCAGAAAAAATAGTTGAGCTGGGAGAAGGAAAATTGTACACCATCAAGGATGTTGAGAATGTCGACAGGGTTGTTTTAGAGGATTATTATTCTATCGGGTAGATTATCTACCTTGCTCCGAAGAGTACAGTCCCAGCCGAACGGCTCTTAAACTGCTGCACCATTTTTTCATCCTCTCCTCCAATCCACGCACCCCTCACATAAGTGTAGTTTCCTTGAGGGAGGGGGTATTCCTCTTTGGCAGCAAGTGCAAGCTGTTTTGGAGAAGGATTCTTATCTTCAGGCAATTTCATCTTATGCGGGCTTCTGTAGTGTGGGGAAACTTCCCTAATAAGTTCGCTAAGCCTATAGTGTTCAGAGCCAGCTCTGTTTGGATCAGTATTGTATTCATATCTTGTTTGAGGAAGCCATAACTCAATTGGCTCAGAGCTTTTATTATCTGAGGGCCTATAAGCTCTCCTTCCAATCTTGTATGCCTTTTCTTTGGTGTTATAAATCATCATGTCTCGTCCAAAGGCTGCAACAAGAAGGGCTAGCCCCATAAAAGGATCCATGGATTTTGTTCCTGCCTTTTCCTGCATATATTGGTCAAAATTTGAAGCGGAAATTGTTACCCTTTGTGTTTCATCTGGAATGTGCAATCTGCCAACAGAAATTGTGCCATCAATATGTCTTATTAAATATTCAAAACCCCTGTTTGGGTATTTAAGGTCTGCAACACGTACAGACGCAATGCTTTGGCCTCCCTTATACCTTGTTTTGCCTTGATCATTAATGTTAAATTCATGTACAATGGGGTTAAAGCGTTCTCTGCATTCGTAGCCATACCTTAGAAATTGATCTGCGAGCTTGTCGGCATCAGCCACATGAGGATACCCTCTAATCACATTAATATCGCTCCATACATCCCCTTCCCCAACAAGCAATTCTAATTTGTCCAGGTTAAAAAAATGCATTGCATGGCCGCCTAAGTTTTGCCATCTAAGAACTGTGTCCTTAAACCCCGCATTATTATCCAAAACTTCCCTCATTCTTTTTGAAATAGGTCGCCCAGATGGAGAGAAATTTATGATGTATCTTCCATTGCCAGCAATCTCTCTTGAAACGTCCCTTAATATTATGGGCATAGCCAAATATGCAACGGTTGTTCCGGCACCGGTGTGAAATCTTTCTTCTTCGCTAAGGCTTTCATACAAATTTTCGCCACCTCCGCCTACCGCTATATTTGGAAAATTTCTCATTATATTTACAAACCATTCTGAACTTTTCCTAGTCTGTTTTACAACTTCTCTTCTAAACTCAGCAAAATTAGCTGCATTCTTCTTAAGCTCTGCCTGGGAAAATGAGTTTGCAGATAGCCCTTCCAAAAGGGGCGCTAATTCTTTAGGGAAAAGGGCATTGGCTTTAACTGCCTCAATTTCATTTCTTGCCAAAACCAAATACATCTCCTTAAGAGCACTTTGCGCCAACGCATACCCCAATATGTCTTCGCTGTATATTGGTAAGTCTACCTTAAGAGAAAAAAGTTCTTCTACGCGTGTTTCTAAACCTTGAGTATCCAAACAAACCACCAACTTACTATGTATCTGGATTAAGAACTATTTATAAACCTTTCCATTTTTTCACCATTGCTTAGTAATCACACAAACATTTATATATTACCAAAAAAAGCCATAAATAATGAAACTTTTGGCATTTGTTGATTTGCATCTCTCCTCAATAGCATTCAAAAAAATAAGCTCAAAAGCAAAAAAGCAGAATCCAGACTTGATTATATGTGCAGGGGATATCTCTATTTTTGAGCAGGGCCTTGATTCTATCTTAAATAAATTAAACAAGCTAAAGAAGAAAACCCTGATAATCCAGGGAAATCATGAATCAGGCAACGTCCTGAGAAAACTATGCTCAAAGTACAATAATTTAATTTTTATTCACAAAAAATATTATAAGCAAAATAATTGTATCTTCTTAGGCTATGGAAGCAGCGGTTTTTCATTAATAGAGCCTGGTTTTTATAAAATAGGTAAAAAATTCCAAAAGATAATAAACACTAACAAAGGCAAAAAAATAATATTTATAACTCATGCTCCGCCATACAAAACAAAACTTGATTTGGTAGCAGGCAGCCACTGCGGAAACAAAACTTTAAGGAATTTTATAAACAAAAATAAAATAGATTTGAATGTATGCGGCCATCTGCATGAAAACTTCAATAAGAAATGCAAAATCAAGAAAACATCAATTATTAATCCGGGGCCGTATGGGCAAATTATAAAGATTTAGTTCTCGGCTTTTTTATTCATTCTTAAAAAATAATACTCAAACCCTTTCTTAATTGCCTCAAGGCTTGCAATCAGTATGTTTTCATTTACCCCGACAGTAGCCCACTCGGTCTTGTTTTCCCCATTAACGCTGAACTCAGCATAAACACGAACGCTGGAGCTTACACCTTTCTGCTCAAATATTCTTACCTTAAAGTTTTCAAGCTTTACCTTGTCGATGTGTCTGTATTTTTTCTTGAGCATCTTTTGTAGCGCACGATATAATGCGTCAACAGGACCCCCTTTGACTTCTTCCTCTGCTTCTATCGTTTCATTTTCCATGGTAGCCTTTATGAAGCATCTGCTTTTATCTGCATCAGATTTCATTTCAAATGCAGCAACATCTATAAAATTGCTGGAGCCGTTGAAAAACTGCTGTGCAAGCAAATAATGCTCTGCTTCCAAGCCGCTAAGGTCATAGCCAAGCATTTCCATTTCCTTTATCTTTGTCAGCATTTTTTCTACCCTCTTATCTTTTTTATCAGCACTATAGCCAAACTTCTTTGCAATCTCAACTATATTTGCCCTGCCAGACAAATCAGACAACACAATATGCCGCATATTTCCAACATCTTCTGGATTAATAAACTCGTAAGAAGCCCCTTTGCTTACAGCATCAACATGAATGCCTCCTTTATGGGAAAATGCATTTACACCAACATAAGGCTGGTGTTTTAAAGGCCATGCATTTCCTAATGTATAAAGCAGCCTGCTTAATGAAGTCAACTCTTTTAAATTTTTAGCAGCATAAAAATCAATTTTCATATTTGACAAAGCAGGCATTATGCTGCATAAATTTGCATTCCCGCTTCTTTCCCCAAAACCGTTTATTGTTCCTTGTATTTGCTGAACATCTTCTGCAGCAATTAAAGAGTTAGCAACTGCTAGTTCTCTGTCATTGTGGCAATGTATTCCTAGCTCAACATTCATTTCCTCATTTTTTAAGAATTCCTTAACTTCGCCAACAATATTTTTAATCTCCAATGGAAAACTTCCTCCATTTGTGTCGCATAAAACCAAGCAGCTAGAGCCGGCATCAAAAGCCTTCTTTAAGCATTTTAATGCATACTCTTTGTTGTCCTTAAAACCATCAAAGAAATGCTCTGCATCGTAAACAACTTCAAGATTATTGTCTTTTAGAAATTTAATGCTTTCAAAAATAACATCCAAATTTTCTTCTGCTTTCATTCCTAATTGTTTTTCAACATGCAAAAGCCATGTTTTCCCGAATATTGTCGCAACAGGAGCTTTTGATTTTAATATGGCTTTCAAATTATCGTCTTCCTCTGCCTTAACATTCTTCCTTCTGGTAGCTCCAAAAGCGCAAATTCTTGCATGGCTAAGCTTATTCTTGGAAATCTCATTAAACGCTTCCATATCCTTTGGATTGCTCCCAGGCCATCCAAGCTCAATATAATCAACACCAAATTTGTCCAATGCAAGCGCAAAATCTACCTTATCCTTTACACTTAGGTTTAAGTCAGGACTTTGTGTCCCATCCCTTAATGTTGTGTCATAAATTTTCATTTTAGCAGTATGTATAATGTTTAAAAAATGAAAGGCCGAATAAATTAAGGCATTATCCAATAATGATAGAGATAATAATAATTAAAGAAATAATACTAAAATTTAATTTTTTCAAATCTTTAAGCATAATAATCGGTATCAAGAATTTATATTTAAATCTTTCTACAAATAAAGATTCAATTCTGAACTTGTCTATTTCTGTCTTTTTCCAATAAATCATACACTATCTTAGCAGGTTTATACCCCTTATGTTCACACCATTGTAAAGCATCTGCATTTGATTTTTGATGATTGCAAGAACCACAACATCTTACGATATTTATTTCAGAAAATGGTTTAAATGGATTGACGTGGTCATAATGTATATCATTTTTGTTGGTGGGTTTATCTGGCAGTGGTTTCCCACAATAAACACAATTCTTATCCCTTTCATTTACAGCAATTATCAATTCAGGAGTAATATCTTTTGGCTCTATTTTATATTTTTTCCTGTCATGCTTCTTTAAATAATTCACAATACCTTTAATAGAACTATAATATCTTTTATACTTCTTCTTAATCATATCAGGATGTTTTTTTGCGTATCTTCTATCAGCTTCTTTTTTCTTATCACCCATCACATATCTTTGTACTGATAACTTTCTTTTTGGGCTTGTTCTATCCCAATTAAGCTTATATGCTTTTCTTTCAGGTTTTTGATTGTATAATTTTGCTTTTGGACTTGTTCTCCACCAATTACGCTGATATTCTTTTCTTTTCTGTATTAGTTTTTGTTTTTCTTTAAATCTCTCTTTTATCTCTTTTGCTTTTGGACTTGTTCTCCACCAGTTACGCCTATATTCTATTCTTTCAGGTTTTTTCTCTGATTTAACCCTTATCTCTTTAACCTTATCTGGATTTCTTAGCCTCCAATCTCTTTGATACTCCCTTTGATATTCCTTATACTCGGGAGTTTTTCTTCTACTAATTTGTCTTTCTCTTTCTTTATTTGGATCTTTGTAAGGCATTTAAGAGTAAAAAGAATTAACTTTTTATTAAATTTTCTCATAAGACGCAAGGATTGGATTTTATTTACGATACTTAGAAATTCTATTTTTCAAAACTTCATCTTTCTTCCTTAAAAATCTTTTCTGGCCAATAAAGCAACCTTGCTTTCTTTCTTCTCATCAATTATTTTATAGCTGGAATTTTCCTCTATTTTTTTAGCAAACTCCATTATTTCATGATGATAGGGCATATTTTCAACTTCTAACCTTTCCTGGCTATGGCCGACATGAACATAACCCTTGCACTCGACAAACATTGGCTTGAACTTTTCAATTAATTTAGCATAACCTTCTGGATCAACAAAATTATAGCCTTTAACCAAAGTTAATCTTATCACATTTCTCTTGAATTTATGCATCATTGACAGGCTTTTCTGCAAATTTTTCCAAGAATCCTTTTTTATTGGATTAGCAGTTTTTTGATAAACTTCCTTGTTAGGGCCATAAACACTGATATACAACTGTGTCGGTTGATGACTAATTAATTTTTCAATCATATTTGGAATTGTTCCATTTGTAACAAGAAAAGCAGTCATACCCTTTTCTTTGATATGCTCAATCATTTCAGCTAGCTCGGGGTACATTGTTGGCTCTCCTGTTAAGCTAATAGCAAAATGCAATGGCTTTTCCATTTCCTTAAGCCTCTCTTTAACCACATTAGAATTTCCCTTAAACCCCTGCAAAAACTCAACATGCGCTTTAACGCACTCGTCAACAATAAATTTAGGGTCATCAACAGGGCCTTGCCACTTCGGCCATGTATAATCCGTATTGCGCCAGCAAAAAACACATCTATGATCGCAAAAGAATGTAGGGCTCATTTGCACGCATCTCCAGCTGTTTATGCCATAAAAAGTATTCTTGTAGCATACATCTTTGCCTTTTATGGCTTTTCTGCAATATTCACAAACCTTAACAGCAGAATGATTCCCAACTAGCCTGTAGCCCTCCATGTACCTTTTTTTATCCTTAAGCTTATCCTCTATGGCATTTAGCTCATCTGTCATACTTCCCGGTAATATGCAAACATATTTAAATTTTCACCATAACAATCATAATATGGAGCTAAATCAGGCGCTAAAAAAATTAAAAGGAAGCAAAACGTTTAAAGACTGGGATAATAAAAACCAAGGCAATTTCTTTTCTTATGCATTCAAAATGATTGAAAACAGCAAGAGCAGCCCATGGCAGCTTGGTTTTTACCATAAATCAGCAGACAAAGTAATGACATTTGTAGTGGATGAAGCAGAAATTAAAATTGAGCAGGAAGAAGAAGTATTCAAAAAACCAGATATGGAGGTAAAACAGATAGATATCAAAAAAGCAAAAATCTCATTTGAAAAACTATTGAAAAAAGCAGAAGAATTCAAAAAGGAAAAATACCCTAACGAATTGGTAAGCAAAACAATAGCAATATTACAAAACCTCGATGAATATGGAACTATATGGAATACAACCTATGTGATGCATTCGTTTAAGACATTAAACATGAAAATAAGCCCAGAAAACGGAAAAATATTGCACCATAGCTTAGAGTCTCTAATGGATTTTATTAAAAAATAACTTTGCAACCTATACTTTACACATCCATATTATTTAAATATAACCTTGCTCCTAGCAATTTACTTCTGCAAAAATGGCGCTTAAAATAAAAATGCAAAAAGTTTCTGATATTCCGACACCAAGTTATGCCCATAAAGGAGATTCTGGAGCTGATCTTTACGCTGCAGAAGAATTTACACTAAATCCAATGGAGCGCAAACTAATTCCAACAGGATTAAAGCTTGAAATTCCTTATGGTTATGAAGGCCAGGTAAGGCCAAAATCTGGTTTAGCTATAGAACATGGAATAAGCCATGCAAATGCAGTTGGTACAATTGACAGCAGCTATAGGGGAGAAATAAAAGTTCCTGTAATAAATCTTGGCAATAAGCCTTATAAAATTGAAAAGGGAAAGAAAATAGGCCAGATAATATTTGCTAAAGTTGAAGAAGCTGTATTTGAGGAAGTTGGCATATTAAGCAATACAACAAGAAACGATAATGGCTTTGGAAGTACAGGTTTGTAAAAGAGGTGTAAAAATGGCAGTAAGCTACAAAACAATGCAGAAGAACAAGAAATTAGACGAGTTTGAAGAGAACAATGAAGCAGAGGATGAGGAAGAGTCAGGTTAAAGGCCTTAAAGCAGTTTATCTACCTCTTTCTTTATATCCTCAAAAACTAAATCCAGATTTTTTGAGGCATCTATAACTTTTATATTATCCTTCAATAATTTTGGCAGCTTCAAAAACTTCTCCCTTATCTTCTTCATGAACTCAATCTTTTCAAACTTCTCTTTTTCCCTGTATTTTATCCTTTCCAAAGCAGCTTTCGGATTGACATCCATTATAAGAGCAATGTCAGGCTTCAAAAATTTTTTATTCTTCTCAATAAGCATTTTCATATCAATACCTTGCGTTGATTGGAAGGCAATAGTTGAGTAATAATACCTGTCGCATATAACTATATTTACTTCATGCTCATTTGATTTTTTTAAAAACGGAATAATAGTGCTTTCCAAATGCTCTTTTCTGTCCTTTACAAACAGCTCAAGCAGCTTTTCAGCATTTACATTGGGATCTTTTTCATTCACCAAAATATTCCTTATTTCCTTTCCAAAAGTTCCATTCGTTGGCTCTCTCGTTGTTAAAATCCTGTATCTCTTGCTTTTTGAAAACAGGTAATTATGCAGAAGCTTTACCATCTCGCTCTTTCCGCTGCCGTCCATTCCATCCAGAACAATGAAAACCCCTTTAACCATGAAAATTAAGAAAAATATGCGATTTATTAACTTTATTGTTTTTATCAGTATCTCCGAATCTCGACACAAATAATGATAATTCCTATCAATTCTAGGCGTCGCCAATATGCGACGCAACATTTGGTATTCACAATGCGTAGAACCACACCTACAATACAGGCGTGTA
>Ga0209211_10004186_pt1 | contig 22770 bp, 23 predicted proteins | sample RifGroA2_FD_183992 | JGI IMG/M metagenome (GOLD analysis project Ga0209211, IMG submission 183992) | Groundwater microbial communities from Rifle, Colorado, USA - Groundwater A2 (SPAdes) (version 2) | ecosystem: Environmental > Aquatic > Deep subsurface > Groundwater | place: Rifle, Colorado...
TAATATCTCCACCACTCAGGTCGCTGAACGATCTGAAGGCCCTGCCGGCCCTTTCCAGGAGGGGGATCCCAGGGGGGATTTTTGGCGCAGGTTCTTTGGCGGGCCGATTCCGCGGGGGCCGCAGCGACAGAAAAGTCTGGGCTCGGGATTTATCATAGACCGTGACGGCTCGATCCTGACGAACAACCACGTGGTCGAGAACGCGGAGAAGATCGTCGTCAGGCTGGCAGACGAGAGGGAATTTGAGGCCAAGGTAATCGGCAAAGATTCTAAAACCGATATCGCCGTGATCAAGATCGATGCCAGGGGGAATTTTCCCGTGCCTCCTTTGGGGGACTCAGACCAACTCGAGGTAGGCGAATGGGTAATGGCCATTGGCAACCCTTTCGGGTTGGACAACACGGTGACCGCAGGGATCGTCAGCGCCAAGGGCAGACACATCGGCGCAGGGCCTTATGACAATTTTATCCAGACCGATGCCTCCATCAATCCAGGGAATTCCGGCGGACCACTGATCAACCTGCGCGGTGAGGTGGTAGGGATCAACACCGCGATCTTCAGCCAAAGCGGGGGAAATATAGGGATCGGCTTTGCGACCCCAATTAACCTGGCCAAGGAGGTCTTGCTCCAGCTCAAGAGCAAAGGAAAGGTAACCAGAGGTTGGTTGGGGGTTGTGATCCAGAGGGTGACTCCGGAGATTGCAGAGTCGCTCGGGCTGGACAAGGCGCAGGGCGGCCTGGTGGCCAAGCTCTCGAAGGATGGCCCGGCAGAGCGCGCAGGGGTTAAGATAGGGGATGTGATTGTGGAGTTTGACGGGAAAGAGATCAAGGAGTCGAATGATCTGCCTATTATCGTGGCGCGCACGTCCGTGGACAAGAAGGTCCGGGTGAAGCTGCTTAGGGACAAGAAGGAAGTAACGCTGACGGTTGCGGTTGGGGAGCTTAAGGAGGAGGTGGTGGTGGCGTCGGCTAAGGAAAAGGGGGAGTTCGGCTTTACGGTTCAGACAATAACACCGCAAATTGCGGAGAGCCTGGGGTTGGAGCGAGCGGAGGGGGTGGTGATTACGGCGGTGGAGCCTGACAGCCCGGGAGGCGAAGCAGGGCTGCGGCGCGGAGATGTTATTTTGGAGATTGATCGCAAGCCGGTTCGCAACCTTGCGGACTATCGCAAGGCCCTGGGGGAGAGCAAAAAAGGCAAGGGAAGCCTCTTCCTGGTGCGTCGAGGAGAGAGTACGCTCTTTCTGGCCCTGAAATCTTCTCGATAGTATTGCTGAAAGTGTCCCTACCTCGACTAGAGGGCCGAGTGAATTCACCACGGCCCTCTTTTTGTTGTTGCATCTCACCCAAGGTGATAATTTCCCCGGTGGAATTCTTTAATGTCGGATAACGAAAATACCGAATCCACAACGCAGCCGCAGACACCAGCGCCGTGAGGAGAAAAAGCCTTTACCGCGGTTACGGCTCAATTCCTTGAGCGCGAAACCATTCGATGGTCCGCCTCAAGCCGTCTTCCAACGATATCTGCGGAGTGACACCCAAGATCTCACGCATCCTGCCGTTGTCCGGCACCCGGCGCGGGATATCTTCATAGCTGTCGCCGTAAATCGACTTTTGTGGAACAAAGGTCACGGAAGAAGTAGATCCGGAAAGAGCGATCATCAACTCCGCGAGCTCCTTTATACTCACCTCTTTGTCCGACCCGATATTGATAATGCCGCCTACGGCCTCCTCTTTGAGGCCTGCGGCCACTGTCGCTCGGATCGCATCGTCCACGTAGGTAAAAGATCGAGTTTGCCTGCCATCCCCGATTACCGTCAAAGGCTCTCCCCGCAGGAGTTGTCCCAGGAAGATGGTGATGACCCTCCCGACATCCATGCGGTCCAGGCGCGGGCCGTAGACATTGAAATATCGGAGCACGACCACCGGCAGTCCGATCTTATGGAAGGCAAAACAGAAATGCTCGCCAACCGCCTTTGAGGTCGAATAACACCAGCGATCGATCCGCGTCGAACCCAGGACCCGGTCCCCGTCCTCGCGGAATGGGACGCTGCTGCTCTTGCCGTAAACCTCCGAAGTGGAGCTGAAAATCACTTTTTTCTGCGCCTTAAAGGCCAGCGTAAGGACGCTTTGAGTGCCGTTGACGTTGACGTTGAGAACCTGGTAAGGATCGCCCACGTAATGCTCTACGCCGACCACCGCAGCCAGGTGATAGACCACATCGCACCAGGTAATGAGCCCCTCAAGAATCTCCCGGTTAAAAATGGAATCACGCACGTAGCGGAACCGGGAATTTCCTAACAGGTGGCGCACCTTAAGATCGCCGGCCGTGTCGAGAATCGCAACCTCATCTCCCCTGGCAAGAAGCGCATCCGCCAGATGGGAGCCCAAAAAGCCGGCGCCGCCCGTAATCAAAACTCGCCTCACATAGCCTCCTTTGCCGGCGGATTCGCGAAACCGGGGCTGATAGCGGGACGCTCTTCCCGTCGCAAACGCAACTCCGTCGGGTTACCTTTATTGGACAACAAAACGTCATAGTCTGTTTGGGCTACCAGGTAAAATTGCCGGCCGGATTGGGCCAGCAATTTAGAATACCTTGCCCGGGAAGTAACCATGTAGACCGTGAACGGGCCATTCCACTTCTGCCAGAACTCCGCGTCCTCGATCATCCAACCGCTCACATCCTCCACCCGGGCGCCAAAATCCAGCTCCCCTTTCCAACCCACCACGGTGATGCGGCGCTGCAGATACACAGGCAAATCCTGGTAATATGTTTGGTAGCTAACAACTTCGTTCCCCGGCCGCAACCGGTGCTGTAGCGCGACCGCCAGCTCCTTGACCGACCGGCGCTGATTAAAGAGCATCAAACTGCTATTCAGAACCACCAGGAACAGAACTGAAGTCAATGTCAGCGCCGAAAACCCGCCGCGGAAACCGCCGTATCTCCCTAAAATGAGGGTTGCAAGCGAGCCAAACGTCAATAGGGAAGTCAGAGTGTATACGCTCAGGGTGAACCTGGCCACGTCGGAATATCCCTTCAGATAACGCTGACCCGGCATCAAGGCCGCGGCCACTAGCATAGAACTCATGATGAAAAAAATCCAATAGCCTGATGGAATGCCCGGCAGATGACGCCCATCCCAAGCCGCCGCAAGGTAGCGACCGATCAGAATCGCCAGCGGCGGAAATATGGGCAGAATATAAGGGATCAATTTGGAGCTGGAGGCGGAGAAAAAAACCAAGACCAGTCCCGCCCACAGGATCAGAAATAACGCCTCTTTATGTTGTCGGCGCCGGCGCCAGGACAATGGCAGGTTATGCCGGATCGCCTGAATCAAAAAGACCGTCCAGGGAAACATCCCAAGCAGCAGCACCGGAATAAAAATCCACCACTGGCGCAGGGGACCGCGACGCTTAGTCAGGAAGCGCTGAAAATGTTCATGGACGATATAGAAATTCAAAAACTCCGGGTTGGCTTGCGCAACCAGGATGTGCCAGGGCAAAGTGACCAGCAGAAAGATGGCAATGCCGGAGGGTAGGTACATCTTCTTTAAAAGGGACCACTCACCCATAAGCGCTATCCAGAGGCCGATCACCATGCCGGGAATAACGATCCCGATTAACCCCTTGGTCAAGGTTGCCAAGGCCGCAAAAATGTAGAAGGCCCATAGGATGAGACGGCGCCTGGTTCCCACGGGCTCGCTCGTGCCAACTATAAAGGCCAGAAGGGCACAGGTAAGCAAGATCGATACGGACATGTCCAGGGTGATAATCCGGCCCATCGCAAAGTAGAGAAGGCTGGTCGCCAAAATGACCGATGCAAGCAGGCCGCTCTTTTGCCCGAACAATTTTCTCCCCCCGGTATAGACTGCGAGGCAACCGAACAAGGCAAATATCGCGGTCCACAGGCGCAGAGACCATTCGCTCAGGCCGAAGAGTTGAATGGATAGGCTTTGCAGCCAGTAGAAAAGCGGGGGTTTTTCAAAATACTTAACACCGTTCAGACGCGGAGTAAGGTAATCGCCCGAGGCCACCATTTCGCGCGGGATTTCCGAGTAACGGCCCTCGTCAGGCGACCATAACGGACGCTCGCCGAGTTTGAAGCCAAACAGCAGCCCCAGAAATAACGTCAGCAACAGGAGATCTCTTCCCCAATGAGCACGGTCCGCCATTCCTTATTTCCTCATGCCCTCGACTGGTCCCACTTCCATGCCCACTTTAGTAAGGAATCCGGCGGAAGTCTCAAAAGGCCTGGAATTCCTTTCCCTCCCGATCCTCGATCTCTAACTGGATCGTGGTATGTTCGATGGAAAACCGGCTCTTTAGCTTATCCCCTATCCGATCCAGGATCGTGTGCGGGTTTCCGTCCGGGGCAATCACTGCATGCGCGCTCAGGGTGAAAACGCCGGAGGTTACAGCCCAGACGTGGAGATCATGGACCTTGATAACGCCGTGGATTTGTTCCAGGGCCCTTTGGACCTCTTCGACGTCGATCCCCTTGGGAACCGACTGCATCAGGATATCAATGGACTCTTTGACGAGATCCCAGGATGTATAAAGTATCAACAAACCGATAAGGACGCTGATCAGCGGATCGGCCAAATACCATCCGGTGGCCAGCATGACGAGCCCGGCAGCCACGGCGCCCACGGATCCAATGGTATCGCCCAAGACATGGAGGAAAGCCCCGTGCATGTTCAGACTCCTATGGTCGGAGCCGTAGAGAATCGTCCCGGCAACCACATTCACCATCAGACCTATGGAGGCTATGAAGAGCATCCCCAGGCTGTGAACTTCCGGCGGATCGAGAAAACGTCTGTAGGCCTCGTTGAAGATAACGCCGACGACGAGCCAGAGGGTAAGCCCGTTGATGAGGGCGGCCAGGATTTCCATGCGGTGGTAACCGTATGTCCTCTTTGCTGTCGCCGGACGCCTAGCCATCTGAAAGGCAAAAAGACTCAGGCCCAAGGCCGCTATATCGGAAAACATGTGCCCGGCATCGGAAAGCAGCGCCAGACTGTTGGTCAGGATTCCGCCCAGGAGCTCGGCGAAAAAATAGATAGCGGTGATAGCCAAGACCCAAGTTAAACGCTTGGTCTCATTGGTTCTCTCCATTGCGGATACCATTATCTTATGACCACCCTCACTCCTATTTTCCATCCCGGAGAAGAGGCCTTAAGTCGCGGCGCAACCGCGCCGTCGCCTCCCCGTCGCTCCCCGGCGCGTCAAATTTTTCCCGGAATCTTTGCATGACATTATTCAAAAAACATGTTAAGAAGCCTCTATGAAACTCCGCGTCCTCGGCTGCTCCGGAGGTCAGATTCCAGGTTACAACCTTTCCTCCTTCTTAATCAATGATTCCTTGCTCGTCGACGCCGGCTCGGCGACTTCAGTGCTGGGATTCAAAGCGCAGCAGAAAATCAAAAACATCCTGATCACCCACATTCATCTGGATCACGTCATGGGACTTGCAACTATGGCGGACAATCTCTACGGCAACTGTGCGTCCACCATCAACGTCTGGGGCATTAATGATGTCGTTTCCGGTCTCAAGTCATCCCTGTTCAACGACACCATATGGCCCGATTTTACTCAAATCACCGGGGAGAACCAGGGTTGGCCGGTCCTGAGTTTCCAAAGCATTCCAGAAGAAAAACCCATGCCCATCGGCAACTCAACGGTAACGGCGGTGCGGGTCAACCACATTGTTCCCAGCGTAGCCTTTTTTATCGAGAATTCCAAAAAGACCTTACTGGTTGTAGGAGACACCGGGCCCACGGAAAAGGTCTGGCTTATGGCTCGGCGGAAAAAGAACCTCAGCGCGGTGGTACTGGAGGCTTCCTTTCCCAACAGGCTGCAGGATATTGCCGAAATGAGCCGACATCTCACACCTCGAATGCTGGCCCAGGAGGTCGACAAACTCAGAAAGCCCTCCGTTCCTATTTTGGTGACCCATCTCAAGCCCCAGTTCCGCAACGAGATCATCGCAGAGCTGAAAAGGCTTAAGCATTACCATTTAAGGATATTAAAACAAGGCGACGCGCTGGTCTTTTAATCTCTCCGTCGGGGGCTATCCGCCGGTCGCTTTCTTCTTCAGCAAAAAATAGACCTTTCCGTTGGTTCTCATCACTCCCGCTGCCAGGCCTGCCTCATATCCGCTGCCAAAATAGAGATCCACCCGTCTCGGGCCTCGTATGGCGCTCCCCGTATCCTGGTTCAGGACAAAGCGGGAAAAAGACTGCCACCCTGTCAGGTTCCCAGTGGCATCGAGGACCGGCTTCCGCAAGACGACGAAGGCCAAAGCCCCCTTTGGAAAAAGGCGCGAGTCGGTAGCGATGGAACGGCCGGGAGTCAGAGGGACCTCCAGGCTACCTAAAGGGCCATTGTCGACAAAACGAAAAAAAACATAACTCTCGTTTTGGGCGAATAAAGCGTCCCGCTCTTCGGGGTGCTCCATCAGGTAGCGGCGCAAACGCTGCATCGAGATCTCCTGCTCAGGAATTTTTCCGCTACCGATGAGGAGCCTCCCGATGGCTTTATACTGCCTGCCATTGGAGGCGGCGTAATTCAGCTGGACTTGCCGGCCATCCTCCAGCCGCATGATCCCCGACCCCTGGATATGAAGAAAAAAGAGATCCACCGGATCTTTGACCCAGGCGATCTCATACCCCTTCCCCTTCAGACGACCCAGGGCATCAATTTCATAGCGTGATGGATAAGGGACCAGGCGGTTTTCCTCCAACCTTCCTACGACCTTCTCCCCGCGAAGCTCGGGTAAAACGCTGCCCGGTTCCACCTCTACGAGGTCATCCGGCCTCCGGTAAATCGGATAGCGGTATTCCGCCGTCTCCGTCAGGCGTCCTTCTATCAGGGGCCGATAATACCCGGTAAAAAGCGCTTCTCCCTCTGCCGCATCGCTCATCGGATACAGCTCAAAACGAGAGCGGATCTCCGCGTTCCATTTATCCGGCTGATCCCAAAGGTCCAACAGGCTCAAGAAAGCGATCAAGGACTCCTTAACCTCTGCGGCGGTAATTTTCCTCGGCTGCTCTCCGACGGAGCGATCCGGAGGAAGCTTCGCAAGGAATTCCAGGCTGCGCTGAACGGCGCCCCGGAGCGATTCCCTATCCATGTCGTCCCTGAAGGAGGGGAAGTCGCCCTCCCGGTTTTGGCCGTTTCCCCCCGGCGCGGAGAAAAGAACAGAGAAAAAAAGGAGGAACGCTATTAAAAGCCTCATCGCGGCTTGAACCTCAGAGCGGTTTCATGCAAACTTCTTATCATTGAGTCCTAAAGAATTTAAGAAGGAGGCCATCCGGGTTCTGGAGCGGCTCCCCGAGGAGTTTCGCAGCCGTCTGCACAATGTGGAGATCGTGATCGAGGAAAAACCAAAAAAAAGTCATCTCAAGGCCATGGGTCTCGATCCTCAGACGGATACGCTCTACGGCCTCTACGAAGGCACTCCCCTCTCCGAACGCTCCGCACTCCAGCCACCGCTCCTGCCCGACAAGATCACTCTCTTCTCCGAGCCACTGCTGCGCGATTTTTCCAATCCCCTTGAGATCCGAAACCAGATCCGCCTCACCCTCCTGCACGAGATCGCTCACTACTTCGGCATGGACGAAGAGGAGATAGAAGACCTGGGCTATTAACAGAGAGCCCTCGCTACCGAGGAAAAGACTCCACAGCCAACTTCTTTGCAAGAGTCTGAAAATATTCCTGAAGCTCCTCAAGAGAAACAGGGGCGATCATAAAGTCGGGGACCTTCGACAACTTGAGCTCGGACAAGAGGTAAGCCAGCATCGCTTGGGAAACTCCCGCGTCCTTCTGTTGCGCTAGCTTGATGTAGTTTTCCAACGGATATCCGGCGCGTGCGAGGAAATAGAGGTCGATATAATCTTTGATCTCCGCCCGGCTGACAACGGTGCAAATCTTATTGGCAGTGATATCATCCAATGTGTCCACCAAGATCCCCTCGAATCTGTTCTTTTCCTCGGATATCTGCGGGACTACCTCTCTAACAAAGTCCACAATCACCGATTTCCCCTTCCGGGAGAGCCTGTAACGATGGAACTGAGGCGCCGTCTGGAGCGAAGCGACCGACGCAGTTAACCTTGTCGCGGTGTCGGCCACATATAGAGGCACTCGGTCGAAGGCATCACTGTCCAAGGTAAATAGATCGAGGTCCTCGGAATAGCGGTGTTGAAGATAAAAGGCACTGAGGGCGGTTCCCCCGGTCAAGAAAAAAGGCGGAGCCCCATTGAAAAAAAAAGACAAAAACTCCCACTGCAGGGCGGAGAGGATATCTTTAGGCGATAAGGCCATGTCTGTGCCATGTGGTATAAAAAAATTCCCAGAACCCTTTTTTTCGTCCCAGTCTCCAGCGGAGCTTTTCCCAGTGAGCGGCTAGAAAGGCCGGGGAAAAATAATCCCAGACTTCCTCAAACCGTGCTTCTCTTAGGATCTTGGCCGCGTAATAAAGACGCTCTTCCTCGTTTTCGCCGTTCAGGAGCTTCTTGAGATCGCTTCGAGTAAGAGGTTCATCCCACAAAAAGTCGGGCCTGTCCGTCAGGTCGTGAATCATATTTTAATGTTACCATTATTTTCAAAGTCTTTAAACTCGCCCATAAAGTACCGTAACCTTACCTTCGGGCCGAGCTCCGTTGATATAATTGCGCGTTATCGGATACTGCCCACCCCAAAAAGCGGGTACCGGGCCAGTCTGGTTTTTCTGATGGCTGCTAGAGGCGCTCGAACGCGGGCCGGCACTGGGTTGTCGGGGTCATTTGGGAGTTCTCGGGCGCTAACCCTCAAAAGCAACTTCCTATCATTCACTCTCCAGACGTTGTAGACGAAGGCGAAGAAGCAGCGCGGTCTTGTCAGGCCACAGTTCGGGAAGTTGTTCCTCGTTTGCGTAGAGCACGTTTTTTAGCCAGCATTTCGCGTAGCCACTTATTGGCTATGGTCTCCGGGCTTACTCCCCGGGATTTCGCAGCCGCGTGTAGTTCTCGGGCGAGTGCCGGCTCAATAGAGAAGAGATGGCGCTTGCGCTTGAGTCGAAACGACATCTCCACTTCCTCAGTCTGATCCCAGTAGTCTCCTAGGTCGTGGGCGTCCCAAAACTCTCCGGCCTGTTCGAGTGTCCGAAAGCGCTTGGGAATCGGTCCTTTCTTATTTTTTTCCATATTGGTGTCGTTCCCTGGGCTTCATATCACGTGCGCTAATAACCAGTGCCCGTCCGCCAGTCTTGAGAACAAAGAAAACTGCGAGGTATCTCCCTCCTGTTGTCTTTCCCATTGCGGGGTATACATCTTCCCCAGCCACGTTTCCATGTGCAACCCTCCTGACACGCGGTCGCCCTGAGAGAACCTCTTCAACTTCCTCGATGCGGAGATGGTGCTTTCGCCAAAGCTTCTCAACGAACGTGTCGAGCCATATGATCTCACCAACTTCCATTCAGCCACCAGATCTCTGCTGAAAATCCTTCAACACTTAGGTCTATGGGAAGAGTTCCATGCCCCGCCAGGCAGAAGCCAAAAAGAAAAAGTTATCACTTTTGACCTCTCTTACTCCCAGCTCGTTTGACCCTTTCTTACCCTAAGCTTTCGGGCGATGTCCAGCCCTGTCTAGAAACCACCCGCAAGTTGACGTAACGCTACCTTATCGGATACTCTCTCCCAAAAAGCGGGGACCGGGCCAGTCTGCTTTCTCTGATGGCTGCTAGAGGCGCTCGAACGCGGGCTGGCACTGGGTTGTCGGGGCAATTTCGAGTTCTCAGTGGCTGTAGCTCAAGACCAAATTCATATCATTCGATCTTGAGAGCTTGCTACTCGCGCAGCGGAAGGATTTTTGGCAGATGTTTGACCGAGCTCACAAGGAAGGGGAGAAGAAGGGCTTCACCAAGCTTGAAGATCTCCTGGACTAAAGACGATCCGGACACTTTCTCACCTTCGGAATTACGAAAAGTGAAAGGGGGGATAGGGGGCATGAATACCGACTCTGGCGTCCATTATCTTGTTCAGCTTTTTCAGCTCGCCGATCTGGCCGGCTATCAGATCGAATTCAGTCTTAAGAAGAAAGGGCGGCCTAAGTCAATAACTCAAGCCTTGCACGCTTCACGTCACCAAAGACGCAACTATTTTCCCTCGTCTATTTTCCCTCGTCTTTTTTCCCCTGCTGCTTTGCCAGCACCTCTTCGATCTTTTTCTCGATCTTTTTTAATTCCTCATCGGAAATCTCAGCCGGAGAACGGGGTGACACATCAGTAAGTAAATCGCTCAGTCTCAAGTCAGCGGGTAGGCGCGGGGGATATCTCAAATATTCTTGAAGAGTAAGCGGTATTCGAAGGGGTTCGCCAGTCAACGTAGCGAGACCTGGCAACTCTGGAGGTGATGGTCTCTTTGCGAGACCCCGCACGAGAGTTAATATTTCCGCCAGCATCTCTTCATTACTTCTTTTTTTAACAGGAGTGCTGCTGGATGGAATGTCTTTGAGCCGTTTTTCAAGCTGGGGCCACCACACTTCGAATGAGGATTTCAATTGCTCCTCTGACAAGACTTGATCAGGAGAATTTTCAGCCAAAGCCTTGTTCATGTCCCTCATGAGCTTTAGAGTATCGTCTTTCTGAGCTTTGGTGGCCTGGAACTCTTTCCACGGGCCATCCAAAGCTGAAACCTCAAGGTCAACCAGATAAGGACAAACGAAGGCATTTTCGATCGCTTTAGATAGAGCGCCCGCCTCGAACAGAATCCATGACGATTTAAGGTTGTCAGCCGTCAGGCAGACGACCCCGAAGTTCGTGTCCTTTAGATTCTCTGCCAGCTCTCTACTCCATCGCGCTCCTTTGGAGATATCCTCCTTCGACATCCACGGCTTAACGGCTTGAATGACACTAGGTATCCACTCTCGGAGCGCTTCCGCGGTTGCCTTACTCCGTTCACCAGACCAGCTGATAAAAACCTTCATGGTAGGTCCCTCCTAGCAGGCGCATCAGGCTGGGGATGATTTTGCTCCATGGTCGTCTCTTCTGTCAATGGGGGGTGCAGGGTCATCTTTACTTTCTAAAGGAATAAAGGGGAGAGACTAGTTTTCCAGTTTTTAGATGCCAAAAACCAGCCTACCTCATTTTTTGTGTCCCATTTCATGTTAGTCGACCCTTCATCTCCTCCGCTTGAGTCAGCCCTCTCAGCATCCCCACGCATGGAATAGTTCGTCAAACGACAGGAATCGTTTGCTCAACCAGCCCTTGCCCTTTTGCAGATTCTCCTTTTGTACAGGAGGATTGAATACCAACCGCGGCGTGGAAAGAAAAAGGAAGGTCCTTTTCTCTCTGTTGCTCCATTCCCACTCCGTATGCAGCGGTTTGATCCCCGGAAGATGGCTGTTCCACCAATGTTTCCCACGCATACCGATGACGGCATCGGTCAGCTCCCGCCAGTTCTCAACGACTTCGACATGCTCGATTCGCGCAATGTAGCTGATCCCAACATGGACCCCGGGGTGTGTCCTGGCAATGACTTGGCCGAAATGCGGCGCAAAGTAAAGCGCCTCGGGTAGCCGACTGCCTTCCTCGTACCGGCAACCATACATCTGCGCCTTTAGGAAAAGCGCGAGCGTTGTTGGTTCGTTAATTTCTCGGGCGTAGATTTCCACCGATTCGCGTTGCTTAATCATGTGATGTTCCTCCAGATAGTTAGATAGGTCCCGACTGATGAACCGGACCTTGGAGTTTCGCGAGCGCCACAGTTTGTCCAACAGCCCACCGACCCGCTGCCATTGCAGATATTTCGTGCGCTTCCATTTTCTCCGGTCGCCAGACGGAATGTGTTGCGTTAACAACACGGTCCAACGACTTCGATATTTTTTGGATTGCTCCAATGGATCGGTCGTCCCTATCTTCGCTTCGATCACGCCTGCGCCGGCGGTGGTTTCGATGAGAATATCTGACCGGTCGTCCTGATGCCGATTCTCTAGACGAACAGAGCGGGCAGTGCCACTAAACCCAAAAAGGTCGAGAAATGGTTCCGGCTCCAGTGCAATCAAGTAACCCAGCAACGCCGTCAACCTCGTCTCCCGTAAAGACGCGCCAAACGCACCGACAAAAGTGGACACCACCGAACCGCCCCGCAGCAGGTCGATTTGTTCAGTTTCAGATCTATTGTGGTCTTTTATTCTCAAGTGAACTGACCCTTAAGGGAGGTCAGAGCTCGCGGGTCATAAGCGGGTCTTGCCTTTTTGCTATTTGGCCCAAACATTCTAAGCCTTCAAGATTTCCAGCGAGAAGGGGAGGTATTTGCGGATCAGGGTAAAATCGCCTGAGTTAAGGGTAAGCACCTTAGCCCCAACGCCTCTAGCACTTAAGGCAATCAGGAGATCGTTAACGAAGCTACCGGTAAGACGATCTATTTGATCCTTCCTCTGACCCCGCATAATCCCAAGAAGGCGGCCTGCTTCTTCCCAAACGGAATGGGTCGGTGTGACGATGCGGCCATTGCGCACAAAAGGACGGTAAAGACCCTCAACGACCGCCTGCTTCAATCTGTCAGTAGCGCCGGCTAGCAACTCTTGGATCACTACCGAGCTAAAAAACGTAATAGGAATATCGGCCTCGTACCGGGAACGGAAAGCTTGGGCGAAGGACTTGGAGCGGAGAACCTCTATATAAAAGCCGGTATCATAAAGGATTTTTCCTCCACTCACGTCACGAAGCCCCAAAGGCGCGGAGCTTTCCCGCTGCCCGATCGTAGCCTCGCATGACGGCTTTGCGGAAAGCCACTAAAGAGATCGCCTGACGCACAGTGTCCGACTCTGTCTTAGCGTTGAGTATCCGTTTGGCCCTTTTTAAGGCCTGCTCGTCTACCAGAAAATTCTTTCGTTTCAGGGAAGCCATGACCTCCTCCATAATGATGTATCTTTTTATTAAACATACACCATGACCTCCCCTGGGTCAAAGGGAAAATTATGGGCTGATCAGGCCCTAATCCCTAATGTCCTGTAAAAACCACTCCGTAGGAAGTTCCCGGCCCAGCCCTTTTTCCCTAGCCAGTTGATAAACCCTGCCGGCGCAGGCCGCGAACTGAAGCCCCTGCGTGCCGGCATTGATGAAAAATGTAACCTGGCGCGGGTTGGTCCGCCCTGGAATTTTTCCCGCTTTGAGGTCCATAAAATATTTGAAGAAACCGCCGCGGTAATTGTCCACTTCCGGATTGGGGATGCGCGCCCTTTCCTCAGGCTGGCCGGCAATATAGCCGACGTTCCCGTGGAGTCGGACCATCCCCTCATCCATGGTCTCGACCGTATTTCGCCCCAGCTTCACGGAGAGATCGCAGCGCTTGACTACCTTCGGACCAATCTCACAGGCGCGCACACAGGTGATGTGGGCTCCCTCCTCGAGCCACTCAGGCTCATCGAATACGACTCTCGTAGAATCCGTGCAGGCCGCCACGATATGAGAGCCGCGCACGACGGCTTCAGGAGTTTCTACTGCCTCGACCGACAGCCCTAACTTTGCGCCCATCTCTGCGGCATAGGCTTCCCGGTGGGCCCTGGTCGGGCTGTATACTTTGATCTTCTTTAGCTTGCGCACCTCGTGGAAGGCCTCGAGATAGCTGCGGGCCATACCACCGGCCCCGAACATCCCCACCACCGAGGCGTCGGATCGGGCGAGATATCTGGCGCCCAATCCCGCGCAGCCGCCTACGCGCATATGCTGCAGCAGTCCATCGTTGACAATCGCCAGGGGTTCGCCGTTGCGCACGCTGAACACCATGATCAAGCCGCACCACGTCCCGGGACGCATGCAATACTTTTCCTCGGTCTTTCCGTCGGGCCAATAAACGATGTCCGACTTCATGCGGATGGCAAAGACTCCGATCTTGCGACTCGCGCCTTCCATCGTCCCCCAACGGAAATAGCCGTCCGGCCGCTCGCAGGGCACCCACACATCCAGGCGCGGGCGATAGACTGCGTCGCCCTTCAGCAGATCCTCATACCCGGTCTCGAGCGCCTCAATGCAGCTCTTCATGTCGAAGAGCTGTTCCACCTCTTGGTTGTTGATCAAAAGCATAATCACCTCCGGAATCCTGGCTTACAACAATATTGGAAATTTGGAAAGAGTCAGCGGTTCCTCGGGAGAAAACCTCCCTCAGGGAGCGCGCCTTCCGCTGCGGCCCGTCGAAAGAGGGCTCCGAGGGGGCGACTCTTCCGAGCGCAGCCGATGGGCAGCTCCCTCGGGGAACGCGCCTTCGGCTGCGGCCGATGGACCTCTGCTTTAACCGAAGCTTCCCAGTCGGACGTCCGCAGCCTCATTCGCGCTCCCCTCGGTCTCTTTCCCCAAGGGGGCTGTCTGTCTCGGAGCGGCGTTCACCGCCGAAGGCGTCTCTCAAGATCGATGCAATAGAGTCCGGGTACGCTGTACCGTTGATACGCTTGAACCTCCACGTCTGGTGCATCGATCTTTCGATCCCCCTCCGGCGTTCCGCCTCCAAGAGCGAGGGGGTTTGCTAAGCAAGCCCAAAGCATCGAACGTAAACGGTTCAAAGAACCCACTGCCCTATTGCTTTGGGCGCGCGAAGCAGGCCCCCGAACGACCCCCATTGCTTTCGGGGAGCGAGGTAAGTCCCCGAACGAATCTTCCAGCCGAGGAGACATCTGGAGCGAAGGGACGGCCCCTCGAACAGCACTCCCGCCGGATTGACTTTGAAACGCTCTTTAAAGGGATGATAGGTTCCATTCAAACAACCTATTTGCGGGCAACACAGACAAAATAGTCCCGCTTCCACAACAGCCCGTCGCCGAAGCGGCGCACAAGCGGGGGCAAAATGGATAAGAGCTGCAATGGCAAACGGGCCAGACTCCCAACGCGGCGCCACCATCCATTCTCCTCCAGCCAGGCTCGACGAATCAGCCGCCGGAGCATCCGGTCTCTTGGCTGTTCCCGATCCAGCCACTGCATGAAGCCGGGATAGACTTCTCCGGCAATCGATCTCTCCTCCTCCAGGCCGAGGCCGCTGGCCAGGAGGAAGCCTCGCCAATCGGACCAAGTCACCAGGGGAAGTTGGGCCAACCATTCCCATCGAAGCAGATAATTTTGCGAGGTCGCTACCGCATCGGCCATGAGCAGCCTCCCGCCGGGACGGAGCACCCTGCGGCTTTCGGCCAGGAAGCGGGGCTTATCCGCAAAGCAGTGCGCGGCCTCGAGACAGAAAACAATATCAAACGCCCCATCGGCAAAAGGCATATCGCACGCGCTGCCCACGTGAACGCGCACGCGATCTTCCAATCCATGCATCCTGATCAGTTCCTTAGACCAGAATACCTGCTGCTCCACCACATTGAGGCAATCCACCTGCGCTCCATAGTGCGAGGCCAAGATGATCGCCGCCCCGGCAAGACCGGAGCCCACATCCAGGACCCGCGCTCCGGTGAGATCGGGCGCGCATCCGGCAAGGAAATGGACCAGCGCGATCTGCGCCTCGCCGATCTCTTTTGCCCCGGGCCAGTAGCCCAGATTGATCAGAAGGAGCGGCCGGCCCCTGTAGCTGGCCACGCTCCAGCGATGCTTTGGGTCGAGAAACGGCGCGGCCAGCCGGTCCACAAAGGCGGTGGGCAGGGCCCGCCCGTCAAGCAGCTCCTCGAGCATGCGATCCCGATGCGTATAGACCTCGCGGACCCGATGAATGAACTGGGCCTCAGCGCGATTCATTGCCGACTGCATGATGATTTCATTTAAACATAAAATAGGGGGAGATAGCTATCGGCCCATTTCCCGGATTGACTTTATAGCGCAATTGCCGCAATTATAGGCCCACTTACGGAGCGCGAGGTACGGGACTTGAAAATTCTACGTTTCGATGACGGCAGGATCGGCATACTTAAAGATGGAGATCGCGTGGTGGACGTGAGCGCGACGATCACCTCGCGCAAGGCCAAAGGTCCGCAAAGGGTGATGGAAGATATCATTGAGAACTTTCGCGGCTACCGGCGCAAGTTCGAACGAATCCTGGCAAGGGAGCCGGGTGTTCCGCTGAGCAGCGTCAAACTCCTGGCGCCTATCCCGCGCCCCGGCCAGTGCCTGGCGGCCTTTGTGAATTACCTGGACCGCCCTGACCGAAGCGTAGACAGCTTACCCGATGAGTTTTTCTACAAGTCCCCGGACCTGGTCGGCCCGGAAGGCGCCGTGGAGCTGCTGGATATTGCGCCGGTCGTGGTTTATCAGGCCGAAGCGGAGCTGGCCTTCGTCATCGGTAAAAACGCAAAAAACGTATCCGCCGGCGACGCCATGGACTATGTTTTTGGCTATGTCCCCTTCTTTGACATTTCTGCCAGGGGATTGGCGCGGCGCACCCAGTTCGTTCCCAAGGGACAGGACACCTACGGGCCCTGCGGCCCCTGGATCACTACCAAGGACGAAATCCCCGATCCCCATAATCTCGTGGTGCAATCCTGGGTCAACGGCCAGGCAAGGCAGAATTACAACACCAGGTTTATGGCTCACAAGATCCCCGACCAGATTGCGTGGCTAACTAAATTCGTCCGGCTGCAGCCGGGGGATGTCATCGCCACCGGCACGTATCACGAAGGACTCGGCCCTATCAACGACGGCGATGTCCTGGAGATCGAGATTGAGAAAATGGGCAAGGCGAGATTTTTTATCAAAGGTCACGGCCCGCGCAAGGACGCCGAGTGGATGCCCGGCGTAAATCAACCCACGGCCCCGCCGGGGGGAAGAATGACCATAGTTTAGCTGTTATTTCGCGCCTATTTTAAGTAGGGCCGACCCCGATCAGCCCCTTATGCCAGGCCAGGAGCCGGTGGTAGGAAAGGAAGAAAAGCTGGTTTAGGGCATAACCTACAATCGCCAAGGAAAGCATCCCGGCATACATCTGATCAACCTTAAATCTCCTCTGGGCATCCAGGATGAAATAGCCTATCCCGTCCGTGCTTCCTACCATCTCCGAGATGACGACCAGGATCAGCATAATGGCCAGACTTACCCTCAGGCCGGTCATGATCTGCGGTGAGGCCGCGGGCACAACGACCCTGGTGATCATCCTCCGGCGCGAAAGGCCGAAGGTCCTGGCGGTATAGATGAGGAGCCGATCTATGTTTCTCACGCCATCGTACGTATTGAGAAGAATGGGCCAGGCACAGGAGAAAAAAATAACAAATATCTTCATCTCATCCCCCAGGCCAAAAAACAGCATGGCGACCGGGACTATGGCGGGCGGAGGAATCGGGCGGGCCATCTCAATGACCACCTCCAGCAGCCGGTAAACCCAAGGATAGAGTCCCATAACGACCCCCAAGGGTATAAACACAAGAGCGGCTAATAAGTATCCTGCCGCCGCCCGCTTTAAGCTTAAGAGTATCTGGTAGGGCAGGTCGCCGGAAAGGACAAGCAGGAAGAAAGATTGCAAAATCTTGCTCATCGGCGGGAAGAAAAGAGGATTGACCAACTCCGCCCGCGAGATAAATTCCCAAACCGGGATCACGGCCACAAGCACGAGAATACCGTTTAGCTTTGACTCGATCGGCCACTTCATATCTGCTCTCCGGCCGTCATTCTCCGGTGCCAGGCCATAGCCCTCTTCTCTAAGACAAGAAACAGGCGGTTGAGGCCGTATCCCAGCAAAGCCACGAGGAAGATGCCGGCATACATGTTGTCGGTTCTCAAAGATCTCTCCTCATCCAGAATGAAAAACCCAAGGCCGCTTACCCCTACTATCATTTCGGACGTTGTGACCAGAATCAGGGCGATAGCCAGACTGACGCGGAGACCGGTCACGATATATGGGGAGGCGGCGGGAAGGACAATCTTCCTGAGCGCCTTCCACCTCCCCAGGCCGAAGGTCCTGGCGGTATTGATAAGCGTCCGGTCGATGTTTTTAACACCGGCGATGGTATTAATGAGGATGGGCCAGGCGCAAGCATACACGGTAACCGCGACCATCATAGCGTCGCCTATGCCGAGAAAGAGGATAGCCACCGGGATGATGGCTACCGAGGGCATCGGCCGCAAGAATTCGATGAGCGACTCGGAGAGGCTGTATGCCAGCTTAAAATATCCGAGAACGATTCCCAGGGTCACGGCAAGGAGCGTCGCTAAAAGATAACCCCTCAGGAAGCGGCCCAGGGTCGCCACGATGTGGCCGACGAGCTCCCAGGAGAAAATCAATTGGCAGAGGGACAGCAGAATTCTGCTTACGGGCGGGAAGTAGAGTTGGAGGAGCGGGCTGGCACGCGCGAAGCCCTCCCAGAGAAGGAGGAAAATGCAAAACGTAGCCAGACCTGCCAGATTGATTCGCCCAAACAGTTTCACTTGATGGTTTCGTCGCTTATCTGCCGGTAAATCTCGTTTCTCAATTCCACGAATTTTGGATCGGACCGCGTGCTTAGCTGATTCCTGGGTCTATCCAGATGGATATCCATCCTGAGCAGGATGCGAGATGGGCGGCGGCTCAAGACATATATCCTATCGGACAGGTAGACTGCTTCTTCAATGTCATGCGTGACGAATAATATCGTGGTCCTCAAATCCTTCCAGAGCCTGAGCAAGGTGTCCTCCAGCTCCAGCCGGGTCAGGGCATCCACGGAACCAAAGGGCTCGTCCATCAAAAGAACCTCCGGCTCATAGGCCAGCGCCCTGGCGATGGCCACCCTCTGCTGCATCCCCCCGGAGAGTTCCCACGGATAATGGCGTTCAAACCCTTCAAGCCCCACAAGACCGATCAGGTGGCACGCCTTTTCTTCCGCCTCTCGGGAAATCTTGCCCCTCACTTCCAGACCGAAGAGAACGTTGCCCAGAACCGAGCGCCACGCGAACAGCGACCTGTTATATTCCTGAAAGACGAGAACGAGATTCTGCGGCGGACCGTTTATCTCCACACCCTTGACCTTGACGGTCCCGGAGCTTGGCGGGATTAATCCCGCGATGCACATGAGAAGGGTGCTCTTGCCGCAACCGGAGGGCCCGACAATGGAGACAAATTCCCGGCGATCCACCTGGAAAGAGATCTCGTGAACGGCGAGAGTCGAATCTCCGCCTGTCTGCCGGTAGCTCTTGGAAAGCCCTTCCACCTCCAGAAGTCGCATCGCATCCTCGCTGTGCTCGGAATCTCAAATCACAAATCTCACCCCTCACTTTGGTAATTTAATTACCATAGCGGTATGATCCCAGGCATGCAAACCGTTTTAGATTCGGGTAGTGTCCTAATTTGATGTAATACGGTCTGTCCGAGAAATGGACAGATTGTAAAAAAGAATAGTATAGCTAATTTAACGGGAGCCCATAACAAAACTTATGGGCTCCCGTTTTATAGGGGCAAGTAATGGTAGGAAAATTAAGCTACCGTTGCTTGTATTAAGTCACTTCTGATGACAATTTCATTGATTTCAGGTTCCTTTTGTATTGTCTTACCGAATAGAGCCAGAGCACCAGTAGCAGCACCCATCTTTTTGTGAATGAAAAATAGCCTCAATAGCCTGTCGTATGATGGATCAATGTTGCTACCACCAGTCTCCCATCGGGATACTGTTACTTTGTCTACACCGAGATAGCTTGCGAGTTCTACTTCTTTTAGCCCAAGCTCCTTCCTCAGAAAGCGTATTTCCCTCGATGTAAGTAGAGACTTTTTTTCTATGAGTTCCTTCGCAATATGATCATGGAGTCCAAGCGCGTTTGCAATGCTAGGAGCCTTCCCTTCACATTTAGGGCATTCATAGATCGTGATATCTGCAAGTACAACGTTGTCCAGACCACTCTCGGCGTAATGATAGTCACCGATTCTTTCGTTCATCTCGACTTTGCATTTTGGACACAGCATAGTTAATCACCTTATCTAAATGTTTAGAGGACACTTGGAAGTTTTTCTTCCAGGCGTCCTCTTTGATGAAAGTATTTAATCTTCTGGATTTCATCTTATCGCCAAAAATTCGTAATTATGATCCTGCTTGCTCTTTTATCATCCACTACACTGACGTGCAAACCATCAGAGTCGCAAAAAATCCATTCCCAATTTCCATCCAAATATAGCTGCGGCTCAGAACCAATTGTCCCCTCATCAATAACCCTGTAAAGATCTCTTATTTCCAAGTCCATCTGGACCATTCTTTTTCGGTCCAGCATAAGTAATACAACGACTCCCTGTCTTCTTAAGGTCCACCTACATCTTTCCGATGCGCGGGCACGCTCGAAGGGATCTATTGTCATTTTTATTCCTCCTTTTCTTCTACTCTTCTACACATACAGCGTCCTCGCTTTCCCCAATCTCCGGGACAGGCTTCCGTGCTAGGGACCGCCGCCTAGCATCAGCATAGATAAAATTACTTCGCTATTTCCCTCTCTTTCTCCCTCTCCGGTCTGGGTTTCCGTGCTGGGGACCGCTGCCCAGCATCAGCATGGATAAAGTTAACAGCATGTTAACTTCTTGGCAAGAGATTCAGCAGAACTATTTTGGCCCACAATCAAGCAACAACAAGCAACAACTAACCACTTGACAATGGTTCATTATTTTGTTACCGTATAACCAATCAAGGAGGATACCATGAGCAAAGACGAAGTAATCAGATATCTGATTGATAAGGTTAAAACACTTGAGAGCCAGTTAAAAAACCTCGATTCAGAAATCAGCAGGCTAACCGAGGAAAGGGGGATTATAGCAAGGGCTTTCGATTCTTATAGATACACCCTTGAAAATGAAAGCCAAGAAAATGTTCAAGTATTCAAGGGAACGGCTAAAGCAAAAATGGCCTCCCACAATTTTGCTGATCTTCCTATTCACCGCGCTGCCGAAATTGTTCTTAAAGGTACTGCACAGGGTATGACAACAAGAGAACTTACAGAGGAAATTATCAAACGTGGCAAGAAAATGGTCGGGCCGAATTCTGTAACCATAGTCGCTAATACCTTGAGACGATTCCCCGATCTATTCAAAAAAGACGGACATATTTGGACCTTAATAATTAGCGAAGGAACAACAAAAGCAGCTTAGGTCTTAAAAAACCAAAACCCCGCAGCCGCCAAGCACACAGGGTTTTGGAAGGAGCAAACCTATGACAGTAAAAGCCCCTTTTTTTATTAACTATACACTTCTAAAAATTCTCCGTCAAGCTCCTTATCGCCCTAGACCACCACCACTAATTAATAGGGCTGGTTTGGCCGGGGTTCTCTTTCGCAGGGGTTCCCCGGTCGAACTGGCTTCTGTCTAGGGGAGCCTCGCCAGTAGTTCGCGCTACCGACGAGGCCATCTCAGACCCGGAGAGAGCCGGATAAGAGATTTCCCAAAAGTAATTATCGGGTTCTCTCCTCAAGCAGTCAAGAGGGAACCCAAAATGAACGCGTTAAAGATGGAAAAAAAGTTAGCCGTGATTTCGGCCCTAGTTGAGGGGAACAGCATCCGTAGCACAGAGAGAATGACTGGGGTTCATAGAGATACGATCATGCGTCTATTGGTAAGCGTGGGAGAGAAATGCACAGAGATCCTAGACCAGCATCTTAAGGGCTTCCATTCCAAGCTGATTGAAGTCGATGAGATATGGACCTTTTGTGGCAAAAAAGAACGTAGGCTCACATCCGAAGAAAAACTGAACCCCGAACTAGGAGACCAGTACGTCTTCGTGGCCCTGGATGCAGAAACCAAGCTGGTTCCCTCCTATTTGGTAGGTAAGCGAGACGGAGAGACGGCCCTTCAATTCATGCTTGACCTGCAAAACCGTCTACAGGGAAATGGCAGAATTCAATTGACCTCGGACGGTTTCAGAGCCTATATAGACGCGGTAGAGCAAGCCTTCGGCACAGACGTTGACTTTGCCCAATTAGTGAAGCTCTACAGTGCAGAGAACCCAGGGCCAGGGCGATACTCTCCCCCAAGAGTCTCGGAGGTTATATCCACCGTGATTAACGGAAATCCGAACCCTACTCTGATTTCGACTTCCTACGTGGAAAGACAGAACCTAACGATGCGGATGGCGATTCGTAGGTTCACCCGCTTAACCAACGCTTTTAGTAAGAAGCTAGAGAACCTCAAAGCAGCCTTGGCCCTTCACTTCGCCTATTACAATTTCGTGAGGATTCATAAGACGCTGAGGGTGACACCGGCTATGGCTGCGGGAGTAACGGGAAGGCTTTGGGAATTAGCAGAGCTTCTTTAGGAGGTATTATGAACAACCCTACTATGAGAAAAGTTGCAAAGAGAGGCAGAATGCCGAGATACAAAATCTGTGGTCGTCGGGGCTTGGTACGTAGAGGAATTGAGATTACTGTTAATAGGATCACTCAGTTTGTCTGCTTCTACTGTTTAGTGAAGATTCGAGGGGAAGATTTAATGAGGCGACAAAGAAAAACAAGTTAAATCAAATTAGGACACTACCTAGATTCGCATTCATTTGGTTTATCATGGGGTCAGTGATGCGGTTGAGCGCAAGTATCATCACAGCCGGCCTGGGGGTATCTCGAAGGCTTCGTCGTGAGCTCAGCCGAACGGGCCGATGCGTCGAGCGAGGAGTATCAAGCGTATCTTCCGTAGAGCGTAGCACAGGCCTATCGCATCGGACCTGAGAGAGACTCTCGGGCCGGCTGACGGTGGTTCGATAAACTCACCACCCTGTCTTCGACCCTGAGGCTCAGACCCGAAGGGAGGAGACTCGAAGGGCAGATAGGTCTTTTTCAACGGTCTGTGAACAACCATGGAATATAGAACCGACGACTTACGGATCAAGGAAATCAAGGAGCTTTTAACGCCGGCAAAATTGCTGGGCGAAGTTTCCATCACGGAGAGAG